>Ga0209378_1002090_pt1 | contig 13974 bp, 10 predicted proteins | sample GraSoiAngelo_156_FD_186170 | JGI IMG/M metagenome (GOLD analysis project Ga0209378, IMG submission 186170) | Grasslands soil microbial communities from the Angelo Coastal Reserve, California, USA - 14_1009_13_40cm (SPAdes) (version 2) | ecosystem: Environmental > Terrestrial > Soil > Grasslands ... | reverse complement strand
TCATTGCGTCGATAAAACTCGGACGATCCGGTCCAAAGACCCAGGAGACGCGCACAACAAGATTCTGACTCTTCGCGGCCAGGACATTATTCTCTCCGGCCAGTTTCGACTCACCGTAAACGCTGATTGGATTAGCTTGATCTTCTTCGGTGTACGGTTCGCGCCTGTCGCCACCGAACACATAATCGGTGCTGAAGTGAATCAGTCTGGCATTCTTCTCGTCGCAGATCTCTGCAACCACACGCGGCGCCTCTGCGTTGATCAGAAAGGCACGGTCCGGTTGCGTTTCGCAAAGGTCGACCTTTGTGAAACCCGCTGCGTTGATCAGAATATCAAATCTGATATTCCGCAGTTTCTCGCGCACGGCACCTAAATCCGAAAGATTGAGTTGCGTGTGATTAAAACCAGCGACGTCGAATTTGTCGCGATATTCGCGCAGAAGCGCTGCGCCAAGTCGTCCGCCCGAGCCAAGAATTACAATTTTCATGCTTGCCTATATAAGAACAGCCATGCGCCGGTGCCTCCGGCATCGAGTAATTGAGAAGCGATCAGTACCTTCCAGCACGTTCAAGCAAAGGCTGCCACCACGACGAGTTCTCGATGTACCACTGGATCGTTTCGTCGAGACCTTCCTTGAAATTGTGGCGCGGTTTCCAGTTCAGCTCGCGCAGCGCAAACGACGAGTCAATCGCGTACCGGCGGTCATGACCGAGTCTGTCGGTCACAAATGAAATCAGGCTGTGCGGCTTGCCCAGTTTATCAAGAATCATTTTTACAAGATCGATGTTCACCATCTCCCCGTCGCCGCCGAAATTATAAATCTGGCCAGGTTTGCCCTCGAAAAGTGCGGCGACAATGGCGGCGCAATGATCTGTGACATGGATCCAATCGCGCACATTCAGGCCGTCACCATAAACCGGCAGTGGTTCGTCACGCAGCGCCTTGATAATCATGAGGGGAATCAGTTTTTCGGGGAACTGATACGGCCCGTAGTTGTTCGAACAACGTGTCACCAGCACTTCCTGGCCGTAGGTCTTGAAACAGGCAAGCGCGAGCAGATCGGCACCGGCTTTGCTCGCCGAATAGGGCGAACTTGGATCGAGCGGCGATTGTTCGGCGAATTTGCCCGCAGGTCCAAGCGAGCCATAGACTTCATCCGTCGAGACTTGAACAAAGCGCTGGACACCGTGCCGGCGTGCGCAATCGAGCAGGACGGTTGTGCCGATGACATTTGTGTGAATGAAATTGAGCGGATCGTTGATGCTGCGGTCGACGTGCGATTCAGCTGCGAAATTGATGACCGCATAGAATTGATGCTCGGTCATGAGCGCGTCCATTTGATCGGCGTTCGCGATATCGGCTTTGAAAAACTCGTAGCGTTCGCCATGTTCTTCGACCACGCCATCCAGATTGGCGAGGTTGCCCGCGTAAGTGAGGACATCCACGTTGGTCACGTACGCGGGCTTGTAATGTTGCAAAATATACCGAATAAAGTTGCTCCCGATGAATCCACAGCCACCGGTTACAAGGATGCGCATGGCAGCGCGTACTAGCAGCGCCGAAGGCGACGCGCCAGCAGAATATTCTTCCGCCGCGGGAGTGCGCGATCAGCTGGAAATGTGGAAAGCCCGCCTGGCACAGACTAGTTGGACTCCCTGGTTAATCCTGGGGCTGGCTGCGTTCCTGCGTTTGTTTCTGCTGGGTATCAAGCCGCCGCATTTCGATGAAGGCATCAATGGCTGGTTTGTGGATCAGGTCATACATAACGGCTTTTACAGATACGATCCGACGAATTACCACGGGCCCCTGCACTTTTACGTCCTGCTGCTGTCGGAAAGTTTGCTCGGCCGGAATCTCTGGGCGCTGCGGCTGCCTGTTGTTCTGGTGAGCATTGGTTGCGTTTGGCTGACCTTGAAATTCGAGCCATTGGTCGGGCGAAACGTAAGTCGAATAGCAGCCTTGGCCATGGCGGTTTCCCCCGGATTTGTTTTCTATGGGCGATACGCCATCCACGAAGTGTGGCTGCAATTCTTCTCGACGATGTTCATCCTGGGACTGCTCGGCCTTTGGAAATCCGGGAGGTTGAATTACCTCTGGTATGCAGGGATGGGAATGGCCGGGATGATTCTGACCAAGGAAACCTACGCGATTCATCTCGCCTGCGCCGTTATTGCCATCCCAGTGCTGATGGTTTCCTGCGCATTAAGCCGCGTCCCTGACGCCAAGCCAGCGAAGCAAACGTGGCGGTACATCGACCTTGCGATGGTCCTCGGTGTGGGCGCGGCCGCGATCATCGTTTTCTATTCGGGAACTTTTCTTAACTGGAATGGCGTTAAAGGTCTGTACCAAGCGTTTAAGGCCTGGACCGAAACTGGCGCCGCCGGTCACGGTCATGAAAAACCGTGGGATTATTGGTTGAAATTGATGGGGCCATCGTTGGAACGCGGCCGAGCTGATTTTCTCGGCTACGAACTGCCAATGCTGGCCGGATTAATTCTTTGCGTGTTTTGCCAAAAGTTTAAGAATCTCAGTCTTCGTTATCTGGCGATTTACGGAGTGGGGACCCTGATTGCCTATAGTTACGTCAAATACAAAACGCCCTGGTGCATCATCAGCTTTGGGTGGCCATTCCTGTTTATCTTTGGCGCGGTGGTTCTGCTGGTTCGTCCAAAACACCTGCAGCTCGCGTATCGCGCCGTAGGCGTCCTTTTGTGCATTTCGCTCGGCTCATCCGTTTGGCTAAACTACTTCCGCTGCAGCTCGCCGGACGAGCCTTACGCGTACGTCCAGACTTACAACGACATCTTTAAACTAACCGAACCGCTTCTTACATTGGCAAAACGGAATCCGGCCTACTATCACCTGACTGGCCACCTCATTCGCACCAGCACTTATCCGCTTCCGTGGATGCTTGGAGACTTCGATCGAGTCGGCTACTACGAAGGAGGAAACATGCCAGGAAATGTCGACGGCGATTTTCTCCTCGTGCAGCAAGACAAAATCAAAGACGTCGAATCAAAGTTAAAAGGCAAGTATTACACCGACACAGTTACCATTCGTAACTACCAGGATCCATCGAAGCTTTACTTCAAGGCGGAGGTCTTCAAAGAATTTTTCCCAGGCAAGGCGCCGGATTTTGCGGGGAAGCCGCCTACTGCTAAGCCCACAGTGACGCCAGGACCGGGCTAGACAACGCGCATTCGATGAAGTGGCTTTCGGCAGGTCTAACTTTTGTCAATTTGTCGGTTGTTTGCGGCCTCCTTCTGGGAATGGTCGGCCACGGCCTGAATGTATTGAGCGCGGCTCTCGCGCTGGTATGCGGTGCTGCCTTTGCCGTTGCTGCCTGGCTGGGAACTTCTGACCCCGATAAACCAGGCGGTCCCAAGGCACAGTCTTCCAAGGCTACAGTGCGTTACAGAAAATTCTGGTTCTGGGTGGTGGCCGCATTTTTCGCTTTGTTTGCCGTGCGATCGTTTTGCTGGCTGCTCTACATCGACGGCGGAGAGTGGAAAATTCAATCACCCAATAACCTGGGTGACCTCTCGCTCCACATCACCTTGATCAGGAATTTCGCGAATGGCGTCCACCTTTGGCCGGACAGCCCGATCTACGCTTTGAGCAAACTAAGGTATCCGGCTGGGATCGATTTGTTCAACGCTTTGCTTTGCCTTGTCCACGTCGATCTAATGCGCGGACTGGTTTGGACCGGATTGCTTGGTTCGCTCGCAACATTTTATGCCTTTTTCCGATGGGGCGGCACCTTCGGTGTAGCGGGTTTTCTGTTCAATGGCGGAATAGCCGGCTTCCAATTTTTAAAGACGCTAAAGTTTTTGGATTACCAGGGCGGAAACAAAATCGCCTGGAAGAGCATTCCGCTTTCCATGTTCGTAACTCAGCGCGGATGGCTTTACGCAATCCCGGCGGCGCTGGTACTGCTGTGGCACTGGCGGGAGAAATATTTTCGTGAGACTCCCATAGTCCCGACCGGTCGGGACTTGTCCGCACCAGACGCCGCCTCAGCTGAAGCGGCTGCGAAGACTGGGGCAAAAGAGGATGACTCCGAAGCTCGGCCTCCGGTTGCGGCCGATGATGTCGGTCAAGCCACCGCAGTCAATGCCCGCAGCAACAGCAGGGGCCCCCTGCCCTTCTGGGTCGAACTATCCCTTTACGCATCGATGCCGCTTTTTCACGTCCATACCTTTATCGCTCTGACGATCGTGCTCGTTATCGCGCTTTTCTTCGAGCGGCTAACGTGGCCGAAAATTTTCAGTGAAGCGCCGATGCGCAGACACGCCACCAAACTGCTCGGTGCTGCTTTAATTCCTGCAACCTTTTTCGTCTGGCTGGTTACCGACCAGTTCCATGCGAAATCAATGGTGAAATGGCACCCCGGCTGGGTGCAAGATTCGGCGGACTTCGGCGCTCCCTTCTTTCGGATGGGTGGCGCTGCAAATTTTGGGTCTGCCACGGCGTTCGGCTCACTGTTGCAAAAGACGTGGAACGGCGTAATCGCACCGTTCTTTCAGTTCTGGCTAACGAACTTTGGCTTATGGGTCCTGCTTGCGCTGGCATTGGTAGGTCTATGCGGCTGGCGCGCTTGGAAAGCCGGCTGGCGCTGGGGTACGAAACCGCCCGCGGACGTCGCGTTCGTGCTGCCCGCGGTTGTGATCTTTGCCATCGGGTACTTCGTTCAAACCGCGCCGTGGGACTGGGATAATCTCAAGCTGATGGTTTGGGGTTACTTTCTCATTCTCCCGTTTTTATGGAGCGATTTGATTGGCCGCTGGGCGTTTCCGGAACGGGCAGTTACCTGCGTCGCACTCTTCGCTTCAGGTTTTATCACGCTGCTGGGCGGTTTGGCTGCCGGGCACCCAGGTTTTGGACTGATGGACCGCGCGAGACTCGATGCGATCGGCACGGCGGTTCGGCCTTTGCCCGTTGAGGCTCGTTTCGCTGCCTACCCGACCTACAATCATCCGCTCTTGCTTCAAGGCCGTAAAGTCGTTCTGGGATATCCAGGCCATCTGTGGACGGAAGGATTCGATTACGACAAACCCAATAGGGAGTTAGCGTCCTTAATGCGTGGAGCGCCCAACTGGCGCGAAGCTGCTCAGGCTCTGGGCGTCCGCTACATTTTCTGGGGTCGCGACGAAACGGCGAATTATCAAGGGAGCACTCGACCATGGGAAACGACCGCGCGGCGCACAGCCTCGGGCGACTGGGGCGCGATCTACGACCTGTCACCTGAATCGCCTTAGGAGCCTGTAGATTGTCCCCTGGAAGCCGCGAGCTTCCTACGCACTCGAAATGGATGCGCAAGGAAAACAAAGTAGATCGCGCTCATAAGATCGGTAAGACTGCACGCAGGACTCGTTAGGCGCAGCGGGCCACTGCGCAAGGCGGCGAAAACATTTTCGGCGGTCAGCGCAGAGGGCTTGGGAATACTCGTGTAATGGCGGCCAAACGCGTGCAGCCGATGCGCGTCGGACGTGGCGATTAATGGCTTGTTAAAGCGCGACGCAACCCTTTGCGCGCGGCGATTCGGATTAAACAGGCCGGCGTGAAAATGGCAAAACTCGATCGCGTCGAAGCAATCTATTTCTCGAAATAATCGCGATCCAATCGAGCCGCCGAATTTATAAAAAGGGTGTGGCGCAATTGTAAAAATTGAGTCGCCGCGCTGCGCCCGGAGCCGACGCAGGTCATCAAAGCCCTTCAGTTCCGCCATTTCCTCGGCGGTCACATTTAGCACGATGACGTCTGCGCCGTGCAGACGCATCTCTGCTGCAGGGAGAAGTAAAATTCCCATGGCCGCCGCATCCGCAAATACTTCCTGTCGACCAAAGACTGCGTCGTGCAAAGTGATCGCAAGAACTCGAAAACCGAGTGTGCGCGCGCGTTCGAGCAATTCATGCGCGGAGTAATCCACCGCGTCTTTGGGGTCGTCGTGCGTATGAATGTGCAAGTCGATTTTGATCCATTCTTCGGTCTCACTCTTGCTCGTGCTCGTGCTCATGCTCGCTTGCCACGCCGTAGCTCGCCTTCGGCGACCGAAGGCGGGTGCTCGAACCTTAGCCAAGAATCGCAAGGTTTTCATTCTCCTGTCAATATCGCGCACCTGGGGCCGCTCTCTCTCATTTTCGATTACGAGCATGAGCAAGAGTAAAAACCTGCACGACAAAGCGCTTGCGAGCCTCGCTCCGCCATTTAACGTTCACGATCCACTTTCTCAAGCTCGGGTGGTGGAATGGCAGACACGTACGTTTGAGGGGCGTATGCCGAAAGGCATGCGGGTTCAAGTCCCGCCCCGAGCACCAAACCGCGAGGTCAACTTCGTTCGCTGGCCAGTTGTTCGACCTGGCTTTTATCGCTTACGGGTTCTGTTCGCTTTTCCAAGAAATCACAAGCCATCGCGGCAAGAAACGCTTTGCCTCCCAAATTCCACAGGTCCACAAGGAACCATCGGATAGCATTTTCACGATTTCCAAGGTCGGGCATTAGACTCTTAAGAACCATGCCCTGAGGCGTGCCCTGCCGAATAGCTGCGACTACTTTTCGAGCGAGCTGAATGCGGACGATCAAATGCAAATGTTCACGGTGTGTCAAAGCGGGCCAGGAGCTTTCCCGGATAAACGCGGCCACCGCCTTTTCTATCGCAGGCTTCGCCAATCCTTGATCAATTCGAAGAAACGCGACGTTTTCCACAGCAACGTGTCTGTGGCCAATGTGCTTAGCGACGCACGCATCAAAGTAAACATTCTGCGCGGCTAACCGGTTGTCCCACGCTTCGAGAAGAGGTTCCTCGAATCCTGTGACGTTAGCCGACTGATACCACACCTGCCACTCTTGAAGCGTGTGCATTGGAGTAAATGTCGAGATGTCTAACGAGCCCCTGGCAAAAGCGAAATCATGGGGAATTGCGGTTTTATCGAAAAGAGCGCCGTAAAGCGAGCAAAAACTGACCGCTTCTCGAACCAGGCCTTCTAGAGGTGGATCGGCTTCTATGAAGATGATGGCAGATTAGGCTCGCCGAAGGCGCAGATATCCAGCTGCAAAGCGAATGCGATTTGCCAATGCGTTGAGCCGCCTTTGCATCGCTACGGCGTGCCAAGAGACAACGCGTTCCACTAATTAGAACTTTCCGCGTTGTTTCGGTTCCGATAATCTCCGCTGCAATATGGAATCGCTTTATCTTGTCGGCATCGCAGTGCTAGCGCTGTTCGCGTTCGTGCTGGCGGTTGTTCTTTTCAACTTTTTTGGTCTCTGGCTTCGGGCACGGATCGCAAATGCGCCGGTGAGTCTGGGTAAGATGGTTGGAATGAGGCTGCGGAAAGTGCCGGTTGGTTTAATCGTAGACAATCGCATCACGGCAGTGAAAGCAGGTCTGGATGTTCGGAGTGATCCCCTGGAAGCTCACTACCTGGCAGGCGGCGATGTGAGCCATGTTGTGCTCGCGTTAATTGCTGCTGATAAGGCAGGCATCACGCTCGATTTCAACCGGGCCTGCGCCATCGATCTTGCCACCAAGGGAACTGGCAAGACGGTTTTGGAAGCAGTGCGCACGAGCATCAATCCGAAGGTGATCGACGCGCCGAGCCCAAACATGGGCCGCACGACGATTGACGGAGTCGCACAAGACGGTATCGGCGTGAAGGTCAAAGCGCGTGTTACCGTACGTTCACATCTCGATCGGTTCGTAGGTGGCGCAACTGAAGAAACGATCATCGCGCGCGTGGGCGAAGGCATCGTGAGCGCGATTGGTTCAGCGCATTCCTATAAGGAAGTGCTTGAGAATCCCGATCGCATCTCAAAAACAGTGTTGGCCAAGGGTCTCGATAGCAACACCGCATTTGAAATTCTCTCGATCGATATTGCCGATGTCGATGTCGGCGATAACATCGGCGCGAAATTACAGACCGAACAAGCCGAGGCCGACAAGCGCGTTGCCCAGGCGAAAGCCGAAGTGCGCCGCGCGGCCGCCGTGGCTGTCGAGCAAGAGATGCGGGCCAGGACCCAGGAAATGCGAGCCAAAGTGGTGGAAGCCGAATCGCTCGTACCCCAGGCAATGGCAGACGCGTTTCGCTCGGGTAACCTTGGGGTAATGGATTACGTCCGGATGAAAAACGTGCAGGCGGATACATCGATGCGCGAATCAATTGCAGGCGGCGAAAAGCCGCGGACTGAGGGAACGTGATTCGTTGAAGGGTTACTGCGTAGAAGCGGACAACGTAGTCATGTCATGTTGCGCGAAGCGGAAAATCTCAGATTGCGGTCCTACGGTTTGTGGGAAGAAATTGATCAGAGGTTCTTCGCTTCCGCTCAGAATGACAATATCTCCTGACACCGCTTTAACGTTTCAACGTTTCAACGCTTTAACGAGCACTTAACCAATGATTGCAGCCCATCTCGATAGTCTGCTTTTCTTCTTGCTTGTCGCGGTCGCCGTCTTGTTCCAGTTCCTGGCGAAGACAGCAGGCAAAACAGGCAAAGATCAGTCAAAGCGAATATCGACGTCGACTCCCAGGACGCCTACGCCAATGCGGCGCGCGCCGGCCGAGTCAGACGAAGACCGGATTCGCAAATTATTGGAAGCCCTTGGCCAACCTCCGACCTCAAAACCGCCGCCGCCCGTGGTGCCTCGGACAAATATTCCGCCCCGCCCACTTGCACCGGTGCAGCCGCCGATTTCACCGTTTTCGCAACTAAGACGAGAAAAGTCGCATAAGCGCGAGATAATCACGAAAGAAATTCCTCCGCCACGACCGATTGGGGGTGCGGAGAAAATGGTTCCACCCGCCTTTGAAGTTCAGGAACGATCGTTCCCGATTGCCCCGCCGGCGATCTTCAAAGCGCCTGCGGAAACTCACGCGGGAGTGACGCCGACAATTGCCAAAGCCGAGGAACGAAGAACAGATATCGCCACATTGCTTGCATCGGCCTCTGGTTTGCGCGACGCGATGATTCTTCGCGAAATTCTCGGACCGCCGCGCGGTTTGCGAATACAGGTGGATATTGACGACGGGATCTTGCGATCCAACGCCTCAAGCGAGCACCACGTGAGTTGAAGCTGCTTTCCCCGTGGGAATTACCATCACTTATATCTTGCCACGGGGGGGTCGTCAGTCTTATTTTCGTTAATCCCCGTGAAAACAGCGCCGGTTCCTCCGCGTCGGGAACCAGAAGGCCGCGACGAACTATTCGCCTCGACCCGTTGGACGATTGTCCTCGAAGCGGGCAATTCCGCGACGGTTTCCGCTCACGCATTCAACGCGCTGTCGGAACTGTGCCAAATTTATTGGCGCCCGCTGTATTCCTTCTTACGCAAACAAGGATATGGCCCTGAGGATGCGCGGGATTTGACCCAGGGCTTTTTCGCTGATCTGATAGAGAGTCGTGCATATGCCCGCGCCGACCGCGAGAAGGGACGGTTTCGTTCGTTTCTCCTCGGCACACTGAAACATTTCATCGCAGACGTGCGCGATCGTGGACGGGCTTTGAAACGTGGCGGCGGAATGATTCTGCAGAACCTGGACGATAAAGCCACCGCAGAGGCCGAGGCGCAAATTGCGCGAGCAACAAAATGGCAGGCCGAGGAAGTCTATGACCGTGAATGGGCGGCGTTGCTTTTGCGGCAAGCGCTGGATCGGCTCGCGCAAGAGTGCGCGCTCGCTGCTAAAACAGAGCTTCTCAACCATTTGATGCCGTATCTTTCGGCGACCGAAGAATCGACCATCCCCTACGAAGAGATGGCGCGGCGAGCGCATCGCCCAGTCACGACGTTGCGCAGCGATGTTGCCCGATTGCGCAAGCGTTATCGCGCAATTCTACGCGAAGTAGTGCGCGACACGGTCTTTGAAGCCGCAGAGGTGGACGAAGAATTGCGATACCTATGCCGGGTGTTAACCGTAGTAAACTAGTAGATGCAACCCGCTTCCCCGGTAGCCTCGACCTGTCCGAACTGTGGCGGGGCACTCGTAGAAACATCCGGTGGCGGACTCGGCTGCATGATTTGTTTGTTGCGCGCTGGAATCGGCAGCGAAGAAGAATTGCAGCAGGATTCAACGCACGAAGCGTTGGAGGGCGACGGGCATTTCGGAGTTTATAAGATTGATCGGCGTGAGGACGGAACTCTTTACGAGCTTGGTCACGGAGCGATGGGCGTAACCTATCGCGCTACCGACACGACGTTGCAGCGCAAAGTCGCTTTAAAGATCATTAAAATCGACGTCGGTGAGAGAAGCGCCGACGCCCGCGAACGTTTTATGCGCGAAGCCCGCGCAGCCGCAGCGCTGCGACACGAGAACATCGCCACCGTCTACCAATTCGGAATTCGTGAGGAGACAGGCCAGTATTTTTACGCGATGGAACTGATCGAGGGAGAGACCCTTGAGGAACGCGTTCACCGCACCGGGCCACTCGATGCGCGCACCACTATCAGCATCGCACAGCAAGTCACGTCGGCACTGGCCGCAGCGGAAAAGCACGGACTAGTCCACCGCGATTTAAAGCCGGCAAACCTGATGCTCGTCGAGCCGGACGAACCCGAAGTGGTAGGGCGCGACCGCCGGGCGCGCCGCAAACGGACGGCGCAGCGCGCCAGCTCTACCGTAAAAATAATCGACTTCGGTGTAGCTAAGGCGCTTCACGCTCAAGCTGGTCCGCTGTCGCTAACTCATGAGAGATTTGTCGGTACGCCGGCATTCGCCAGCCCGGAACAATTTGAACATTCCGCTCTCGACGTGCGCTCCGATATCTACTCGCTGGGCGAAACGCTGTGGTTCGCGCTTACAGGAAAAACGCCATTTGCAGGCCGTAGCGTAGATGAGATTCACCGCGCTCAACAATCAAATGTGCTTCCCATCGAACAACTGAAAGCAGCGCACGTTTCGTCCCGCCTCGGGTCGTTGCTCAAATCGATGCTCGCACTCGAGCCAGCCTCCCGACCCGGCACCCGCGCATTGGCAGCGCGTCTGCAGCGTTGCTCCCCAGAGGCACGCAGCAAGCGACGCACGCGCGTCGCTCTCGCAGCCGCCGCGATCCTGATTCTCGGCGCGTCTGCGCTTTTGGTCTTTCAGCCACCGCGTATCCAACAAAATGCGCCTTTGAGTCCCGCACCGGACAAAAGTATTGCGGTGCTTCCGTTTGAAAACCTGAGTCGCGATCCGGACAATGTCTACTTCGCCGATGGCGTGCAGGACGAAATTCTAACCCGTCTTGCCAGCCTCGCCGATCTGAAGGTGATCAACCGTACCTCGGTGATGCAATACAAAAGCGGGTCCGCGCGAGATCTACGTAAAATCGGCCACCAACTAGGTGTTGCGCGTGTAGTGGAAGGAAGCGTGCAGCGAGCGGGCAACCGGGTGCGCGTCAACGCCCAATTAATTGATGTGTCCACCAATCTGGCGCTATGGGGGCAGACTTATGACCGCGACCTTGCGGACGTTTTCGCGATTCAAAGTGAAATTGCGACCTCGATTGCCCGCCAATTGCAGGCCAGCCTTTCGGCACGCGAAAAGACTGCGATTGAACAAGCCCCCACAAATGACATCACCGCCTTCGAACTCTACGCTCGAGCCAAAGATCTTCTTGCGAGCAGGAATGCGAAAGCGAATTTGCTGGAGGCGGCTGATCTGCTGAACCAGGCTGTCGCGCGTGATCCATCATTTTTTAAAGCGTATTGCCTGCTCGCTTGGACTCACGACCTCCTTTATTTTTTCGGTCACGACCATACGCCCGCGCGGCTGGCATTAGCTGAAGCGGCAATTGAGACGGCATTTCGGCTCCATCCAGATGGTGAAGCACACCTCGCGCGCGCCCGGAACCTTTATGAAGGATACCTCGATTATGACGCTGCTCTGGCCGAATTAGAAGTTGCCGCCAAGACCTTGCCCAATAGTGCCAGTGTTTTCGAGCTCAAGGGTTACATCGAGCGTCGCCAAGGCAAACAAGAAGAGGCGGTGCGTAGCCTGGAGCGCGCCATTGATCTGGATCCGCGGAACAGCTACATGCTGCAGCAGATTGCGCTCAGTTATCGTCTTCTGCACCGTTTCGCTGAGCAAAAATCGGTTTTAGATCGCGCGTTGGCTATTGATCCGAATAATGTCGATATCCAACTCGAGCGCGCGGCCGTGTATTTCTATTGGAAAGCGGATTCCCGCCCCCTGCATCAAATGGTCGATTCAATTCGGACCACAAATCCCGCTGCTACTCAAGACATCGCCGAGTATTGGCTTTTTTACGCATTGGCCGAACGCGATGCTGCTGCTGCAAGAAATGCCGTGATCGCAGCAGGCGAAAATCCAGCCTTGACCGACGAGACCGTTAATTTCAGTCGGTCGTTCATGGAAGGTGTTATCGCCCGCATGACGAAAGATGATGCAGAAGCACGTGCGGCTTTCACTGCGGCGCGCATGGAGCAGCAGAAGGTCCTTCAATCTCCCGAAAGCTACGGGCCGGTGCTCTGCGTGCTGGGTTTAATCGACGCTGGGCTGGGACGGAAAGAAGAAGCGCTGCGGGAAGGCCGGCGTGCAGTTGAGCTTCTTCCCGTGGAAAAAGATGCAATTCACGGAATCGGTATGGTCGAATACTTCGCGATGATCGCTGCGTGGGCTGGTGATAAAGATCTCGCCTGCCAGCAGCTTGCAATCGCCATCCGTCCGCCGAGCCCACTCAACTACGGCCACTTGAAACTGCTGCCGTTTTGGGACCCGTTGCGAGGCGATCCGCGTTTTGAAAAAATCGTCGCCTCCCTCGCACCGAAGTGAGTTTTAGCTTAGACTCTTCACGAATCGGTAAAGAGGTAAAGGTCGAAGGCTATCGCGTGGGAAATGAACTGCGCTATGTCTCTGCAAGGGAGATCAGGCGATCTCGGAGGAGAGTCCGTACCGACGAAAGAAATTGGGCGTAGTGATCGTTCCGCTAACTCGTGGGAGGCGGAGTAGGAGTAGGCTTATTGGGCTTTGGCCCTGGAGAAGGTACAGGGGCTTCTGTACTCGACCTCTTATTCTTTTGCGTTCGGGCAGTTGTGGGAGCAGGAGTAGGGCTGTTGGGCTTTGGCCCTGGCGTCCACGGTGAGTAACAACTGACGAAAAGCGAGGCGCCAGCCAGGATGCAGATATATTTTTTCGTAATCATAGAGTCATCTTGAGTTCCTGAGTCAACGTGAGCAAGACATTTGTCAGGCATTCAGGATTCGCAAGTTTTGTTCGAGAAGTGCGTGATGATCGCGGAGTAAGCGTGGGTTCGTTTTGAAATCATGCGCTTCGACTATGGTCTGTGGTGCGGCCTTTCGGTCCGGCACGGCGCCTTTACCTTGCGGTACCTAGTTTCCTCACTCGTGTTTCTGGTCGGCTGAATTTTGGGCCGCATTCATCTCCTTGATTTTTCGGTGAAGGGTTCCCCGCTTGGTCCCGTCCGCGCGTTTCGTAGCCGGCAGTAAGGATTTTAACAACCTTTTTGCCACGCGGGGCGAAATTTTCCGAAGGAACAGGGTAAATGGCTAAACCGATCCAAAGAGGAGTTGAAATGCAAAAGCTAAATCCTGAGATACCTTTTACGTCTGCACGGAAGGACGAAGCAAATGAGGGAGCACGTATCTCTATCAGAGATCCGGACACGATCCTCACCACGATTGTGCTTCTACTTGCCTGCCTGGCCCTCGCGGTCCTGGCGCATGCAGTCATTTAGCAACGCGTCAGGACAACCCCAGGGGTATCTGCTTGGTCCCAACATACGTCGTTCTAACGACGCCGGCAGCAACAACGTGGCAGCGGGAGCTTAAAGTCCTTTTCAGCAACACGGGGTACCTTCCGCATCCCTGTTGGCTGAGATGTGTCCGATAGCGCCGACACTGGTCACAGCGACTTAGCCATCGGTCACGGAGGTTGCTTGGCCCGCTTTAACCTCCCACTCTCTCTGCCGCACCTATCTTGGCTATCCGTCCTATCGCTGTAATGCGCGGTCGGCCGGAAAGAT
>Ga0209378_1002088_pt1 | contig 13978 bp, 10 predicted proteins | sample GraSoiAngelo_156_FD_186170 | JGI IMG/M metagenome (GOLD analysis project Ga0209378, IMG submission 186170) | Grasslands soil microbial communities from the Angelo Coastal Reserve, California, USA - 14_1009_13_40cm (SPAdes) (version 2) | ecosystem: Environmental > Terrestrial > Soil > Grasslands ... | reverse complement strand
GACCGCATCGTGCTGACGCCGGAAGATGCGCACCTCGCGCAACGCGGCGAGATCCAGCAGCTGCGCGCGGATGCCGTCGTCCACGTCATGGTTGTTGTAGGCGATCTCATCGGCCAGATTGGCGATTTGCGCCTCGAGCCCGGGCTGGCGGCGCATGATGAAGCGCTCGCCGAGCTCCCCGAGCTCGCGCGCGTGCCGCAGCGAGCAGTGCTTGAGGATGCCTTCGCGACACTCGAAGGTGAGGTTGAGCCCGCGGAACTCGGCGTAGCGCTCCTCGAGCTCGTCCACCACGCGCAGCGACTGCAGGTTGTGCTCGAAGCCACCGTACTCTCGCAGGCATTCGTTGAGCGCGTCCTGGCCGGCGTGCCCGAAGGGCGTGTGGCCGAGGTCGTGGGCGAGGCAAATCGCTTCGGTCAGCGCCTCGTTCAGCCGCAGCGCGAGCGCCACGGAGCGCGCGATCTGCGCCACCTCGATCGAGTGCGTCACGCGCGTGCGGTACAGGTCCCCCTCGTGATTGACGAACACCTGGGTCTTGTAGACCAGGCGGCGAAACGCGTTCGAGTGAATGATGCGGTCGCGGTCGCGCTGAAACTCGCTGCGGAACTGGGGCGGGCTCTCGGGGTAGCGCCGGCCCCGGGACTCGCCGTCGTGGGCGGCGTAGGGCGCGAGCAGCCCGGCCGTCGTCGCGGAGACGTCGTTCACCGCGCTCACCCGCAGTGCGCCGCCAGCGTGCGCTCGAGCGCCGCCGGCGGATAGTCCGCGGTGAGGTAAGCCGTGCCGATGCCGCGCAGCAGCACGAGGCGCAGCCGCCCGCCCAGCACTTTCTTATCTATACGCATGTGCTCGAGCGCTGCGGCCGGCGTGACCGAGGCGATCCGGGTGGGGAGTCCCGCGCGCTCGAGCAGGCGCACGACCCGGCCGGCTTCGGCGCCCGTCAGCAGTCCGCACTCGCGCGACATGGCCGCGGCCATCGACAGGCCCGCGCCCACCGCCTCCCCGTGCAGCCACTCCTCATATCCGGTGGCCGACTCGAGCGCGTGGCCGAAGGTGTGCCCGAGGTTCAGCAGCGCGCGCTCGCCCTGCTCGCGCTCGTCGCGGACGACGACCGCCGCCTTGATCTCGCAGGAGCGGCGGATGACGTGCGCGAGCGCCGCGCCGTCGCGGGCCAGGAGCTCATCGAGGTGCTCCTCGAGCCAGGCGAACAGCGCCGCATCGCAGATGAGTCCGTACTTGATCACTTCGGCGAGCCCCGCGCGCAGCTCGCGCTCGGGCAGCGTCGCGAGCGTCGCGGTATCGCTCACCACCAGCACCGGCTGGTGGAAGGCCCCAATCAGGTTCTTGCCCCCCGGGTGGTTGACGCCGGTTTTGCCGCCCACCGCCGAGTCGACCTGCGCGAGCAGCGTCGTCGGCACCTGCGCAAACGCCACACCCCGTTGATAGCAGGCGGCGGCAAAGCCCGCGAGGTCGCCGACCACGCCCCCGCCGAGTGCCAGGACGGCGCAATCGCGCCCGAAGCGGTTGGCGACGAGCACGTCGAGCACGCGCGCGGCGCTGGCGAGAGTCTTGTGCGCCTCCCCGTCCGGAAGAATCACCTCGACGATGCGCCGTCCGCCGAGGCTGGCGGCGAGCGCCGGCAGGTAGAGCGGCGCCACGGTGGTGTTGCTGAGAATGAGCACATCGCGGGCCGGGAGGTGCTGGCGGAAGACCTCGGCCCGGCCGATCAGGCCCGCATCGATCAGGATCGGGTAGCTGCGGGTTCCGAGTTCGACGTTGAGTGTGTCCACGTTCGCGCGGCGCCGCGAGCCCACGCGCGCCGCGCGCCGCAGTATAGCTTGAGCGGCTGGCCTCGCAGGCCGGCCCGCGCGAGCCGCGCCATCTAGGGCGGCGGGCGCACCGCGGCGAGCTCCCGCAGGACGTGCTCGGCGACGCTTGCCACGCGGCGGCCATCGGTCGGGACGGTGATATCGGCGATCTCGCCGTAGAGGGGCGCCCGCGCGTCCATCAGCTGCCCGAGGCGCGCCGCCGCGTCGCCCTCGGCGAGCAGCGGGCGATTGCGGCCGTGGCGTACGCGGTGCGCCTGCTGCGCCACCGAAGTCTCGAGGTACACCACGCAGCCCCGCTCGGCCAGGTGGCGGCGGTTCTCGGGCAGGAGCACCGCGCCGCCCCCGGTGGCGAGCACGATGCGCGGCAGCGCGGTGAGGGCGTCGATGGCCTCGCGCTCGCGCTGCCGGAATCCGGCCTCGCCCTCCTTCTCGAAGATGAAGGGGATGTCGACCCCCGTGCGGCGCTCGATCTCGGCGTCGCTGTCGTGGAAGGGAAGGCCAAGCGCGCGGGCCAGGTGGCGCCCGACGGCGGTCTTGCCCGAGCCCATGGGGCCGATGAGGAATACGCTGGGCTTGCCGAGCATGCAGGTACGAGAGGATACCGAAAACGACGCGGCCGCCCGAAGGCGGCCGCTACCGGTGGGCGGAACGTCGGGCGCGTCAGTTGTAGACGTTTACGCCCTCGCGCACGATCTTCGGAGTAATGAAGATCATGAGCTCGTCCTTGTCGTCCTTGTGGCTGGTGGTCTTGAAGAGATGCCCGAGCACGGGGATATCGCCCAGATACGGCACCTTGGTGTCGTCCTCGCGCTGCGTCGTGGTCAGGATGCCGCCGAGCACCACCGTCTGGCCGTCATTCACCAGCACCTGGGTGGCGATCTCGCGCGTGTCGATCGAGGGCACGTTCACCCCGCCCGAGGTCACGACCACCGTGCCGACGGCGTCGTCCTTGACGTCGAGGTCGAGGATGATGCGGTTGTCGGGGGTTATCTGAGGGGTCACCTTGAGCGACAGCACTGCCTTCTTGAACTGAATGGTGGTCGCACCCGAGGAGGCTGACTGCTGGTACGGAATCTCGACGCCCTGCTCGATGGTCGCCTCCTTCTGGTTCGCGGTGATGACGCGCGGGGAGGCGATGATGTTCGCCTGGGTCTCGGCCTGGGCGGCCGAGAGCTCGAGGTCGACGATGAAGTTGTCGTGCAGGATGCCGAGCGCGATGCTGCCAGCCGGGCTGGTGACCGGCAGGTTGACGTTATAGCGGTTGCTGGCGGCAGCCCCGGTCGGCACCCCGACTGGGTATATGTTGCCGGTGCTGGCCAGGTTGGCGATTCCCGAGCTGATCGCCGTGTCGGTGCCGGAGGCGGTACCGGCGGTGCTGATGAGGCCCTGGCCATACTTCTGAAAGCTGGTGTAGCCGAAGCGCGCGCCGAGCTGACGCTGGAAGTCGTTGCTCACGACGACGATGCGCGCCTCGATGAGCACCTGGCGCACCGGGATGTCGAGCGTCGCCACCAGGCGGCGCACGTCCGCGAGCCGCTCGGCGGTGTCCTGCAGCAGCAGGGTGTTGGTGCGCTCATCGACCGCGACGCTGCCGCGCGCCGACAGGAGCGAGTTGTTCTGCGTCTTGATGAGCGCCGCCATGTCCTGGGCCTTGGCGTAGTTCACCTGCAGGTACTCGGAGCGCAGCGGCGCGAGCTCCTGCACGTCCTTTCTCGCGGCCAAGTCGGCCTTCTCGCGCGCCGCGAGCTCCGCCTGCGGAGCGACGATGATGACGTTGTCCTGGCGGCGCTTGTCGAGACCCTTGGTGCGCAGCACGATGTCGAGCGCCTGGTCCCACGGCACGTTCTGCAGCCGCAGCGTCACGTTGCCGCTCACCGAGTCCGACACCACGATGTTCTGGCCGCTGGCATCGGCGAGCAGCTGCAGCACCGCGCGGGTCTCGATGTCCTGGAAGTTGAGCGTCAGGCGCTCGCCGGTGTACACCGGCCGCTCCTCGGGGGCGTTGGCGAGCTTGCGCCTCGGGGCCACCTCGACCACGTACTGATCGTCCGACTGGTAAGCGAGCTGCTCGTAGTCGCCCGTGGCGGTGATCGCGATGCGCGAGCCGTTGCCGACGCGCGTGACGTCGAAGCCGCTGATCGGGGTGCCGTAGTCGGTCGCGTCGTAGCGGCGCAGCAGGTTGGCCGGCGCGGCGGCGTCGCTGAAATCGACCACCACCTGGTTGCCGACCTGGTGCAGGTTGATGCGGATGTGAGGATCCGAGAGCCTCACGACCACGCGTCCGGCGCCGTCGGCGCCGCGCCGGAAGTCGATGGAGCGCAGCTCGCGGGGCCCGCCGGCGACCGGCCCGGCGGGCGCGGCGCCCGAGGGAGCGGCCGCGGCGGCATGCCCGGCACTCCCGCCCAGCATGACGATGATGTTGTTGCCCTCGACGCGCGTGTCGTAGGGCATGAGCTTGTCGAGATTCAGCACCAGCCGCGTGCGGTCCTTGGTCTCGGCGGCGAGGATGGTGTCGACCCCCGAAGCGTGCACGTCGATGCGGCGGGACGGCAGCGCCAGAGTGGTGTTCGGCAGATCGAAGGAAATGCGCGCCGGGTTGTCGATGGTGAAGGAGAGCGGCTGGGGGGCCGGGCCCGACAGGCGCAGGGTGAGCTGCAGCTGCTGTCCCGCCAGGGGCTGCACGTCGATGGCCTGCAGCGCAGGATTGTCCGCGGCCTGTGCCGCCGTGCCCGCGGCGAGGCCGAGCACCCCTGCGATCATGAGGCGCGCGGTCGTGCCGAGAAGGCGATTCATCAGGCTAGACGCTTGCATTCGTGAGACTCCCTGCTGGACCTTTATTCGTTCAGGGCCAGCGCGGCGGGGCGTTCCATGTACCCCCCGAGACTGTCCGGAACGATCTCGATCAAGCTGATCTTGGCGGGCGTGATGTCGGTGATCTTGCCTTCCGCCTGTCCGAGGTGCTCGCCGGCGGTCACGCGGTGCACCAGTCCGTCCTTGGTCTGCACCAGGCCGAACATGTGCCCGCCGAGGCGCAGCGTGCCGACCATCCTGAGCGTATCGAGCGAGAACTGTTCGAGAAACTCGCGATTGCGCTTGGAATCGGGGCGTATGCCGCTGTAGCCGGCGCCCGCGCCCGGGGTGCTCGGCAGGAACGGCGAGCGCATATCGGCGGCGGTGTAAACGAAGGTTTCGTAGGGCTTGATCTCGGGCAGCGGCTCGACGCGCCCGCCGGGCTCTTTCTTCGTATCCTCGATGAAGCGCGCCAGGTCGCTGTCGGCGCTCGCGCAGGCCGTGAGCGCGGCGTAGCCGGCGCACACGAGCGCGGCGCCCAGCAGGCGCAGACCCGATGTGTGTGAGAGCTTAAGCATGGGTGAGTACCGCATTCACGCCGTTCATGTGGGTCAACCCCCCGGCTTCGGGCGGTGGGCGACGTCGCGCTTCTGCGCCTCGCCCGCCGCGACCTCGTCCTCGTCGAGATAGCGGTAGGTCTTGGCCGTGAGCTCGAGCGACAACTGGTCGTAGGAGTCCTTGCTGTCCGGCTTGATGTCGATGTCGTGCAGCGTGACGATGCGCGGCAGCGCCGCGATGCCGCTCACGAACTCGCCGAACTGGTGATAGCTGCCGGTGAGCCTGATCTTAATGGGCAGCTCCGCGTAGAAGTCCTTCTTCTGCTCGGGCTGCGGCTGGAAGAGCTTCTCCTCGAGGCCGGCGGCGAGGCCGGTCTGCGAGATATCGACCAGCAGGCTCGGCACCTCGGTCTTGCCGGGGAGCTGACGCAGCAGCGCGCCGAAGGAGCGCTCGATGTCCTTCAGCTGCAGCTTGTAGACCTCGAGGTTGACGGCCTTGGCGTGCTTGTTGTGGAACTCCTGACGCAGCTGCTGCTCCTCTTCCTGACGCCGCTGCAGCTCGGGCCGCTGCTCGTTCCACACCAGGAAGTAGATCCCGAGGAGCGTGAGCGCCAGGAACGCCACGCCGACCGCACCGGCGCGGACCGGCAGCGGCCAGCGGCCGGGCTCGCGCGGATCGAGTGAGCGCAGCTCCTCGAGCAGGTTCATTGCCGTCCTCCCGCGCCGCCGAGGCTCGCCTTGCGGAGTTTGGTCTTCGCGGCGTTGCCGCTCTCCTGGGGCGTCGCGGAGACCTGCTCGGCGGTGAGCGTAAAGCTCGAGCCCGGGCCCGTGCCCTTGCCGGTCTGCACGACCTCGAGCTCGGGGTTGCGCAGCCACTGCGAGGCGTCGATGTTGCGCATGAACGAGGAAACACGGGTGCTCGACTGCGCGACGCCGTCGAACCGAAGGCGCCGCTCGGTCTGCTTCACGCCGGTGAGGTACACCCCCTCCGGGAGGGTGTGCACGATCTCATCGAACACATGCACGATCTCCGGGCGCGAGCGCTGCAGCTTCTCGATGATCCCCATGCGCGCGATGAACCTGAGCTTATCGGTCTCGAGGTTGTTGATCTCCTCGATCTGCTTGTCGAGCGTCTTGACCTCGCGGCGCAGCTGGTCGTTGCGGTGCTGCTGCGACTCGATCATCGAGCCATACAGCAGATAGGCGGCGAACGAGGCGACGCCGGCGGCGACGGCCGCCACCCCGAGAGCCACCAGGAATGCGAGCTTGCGCTCCTTGCGCTGGCCTTCACGCCAGGGAAGCAGGTTTATACGCGGCATGTCAGTCGAAACTCCGCAGTGCGAGCCCGCAGGCCGTCAGCAGCGCCGTGGCGTCGCGTTGCACCGCCTGCGCCTTGGCGCGCGAGGACAGTTTCATCTGGCCGAGCGGGTCGCCCTTCTCGGCGGAAATGCCGACGCGGCTCGAGATCACCTCCGCCACGCCCGGGATGTTGGCGCAACCGCCACACACCAGAATCTTCTCCGGCTGCTCGCGCCCGGACCCGGAGGCCAGGTAGAACTGCAGCGAGCGGCTCACCTGCTGGGTCATGTCGTCGATGAACGGGTCGAGGACCTCGGACTGATAGTTGCCCGGCAGGCCGCCCTCTTTCTTGGCGCGCCCCGCCTCCTCCATGGCGAGTCCGTAGGTGCGCATGATCTCCTCGGTGAGCTGCTGCCCGCCGAAGGCGAAATCGCGCGTGTACACCACCTTGAGGTTTCGCAGCACACTGAAGGTGGTGCTGCTCGCGCCGAAGTCGACCACCGCGATGGTGCGATCGATGCCGCCATCGGGCATCTGGTGCGTCATCAGCTTGCAGGCGTTCTCGAGCGCAAACGCCTCGACGTCCACGATCTTGGCCGTGAGTCCCGCCGCCTTGACGGCCGCCTGGCGCTGCTCGACATTCTCGGTGCGCGTCGCGACCAGCAGCACGTCGCTCGATTCCGGATCCTTCTCGTTCGGCCCCAGCACCTCGAAGTCGTAGCTGACCTCGTCCATGGGGAAGGGGATGTACTGGTCGGCCTGCATCTCGACCTGCGCCTCGAGGTCGGCGCTGCGCAGCGCGCGCGGCATCTGGATCACCTTGGTGATCGCGGCATCGCCCGAGATCGCCACCGCGACCTCGGAGGCCTTGGCGCCGGCACGCTTCACGGCGCGGCGGATCGCCTCGCCCACCGCCTCGGCATCGACGATCGCCTTCTCGTTGATGGCGTTCTGGGGCGTGGGCTCGGCCGCATAGGCCTCGACCCGGTACTGCCCGCCCGCCGTCGCCAGCTCGATGAGCTTCACCGACGAGGTGGTTATGTCAAGTCCGAGGAGCGGGCGGTATTTGCGCTGGAGAAGGAACATTTTTTATATCCTTTTCAGGTCTTTACGCCTGAAAATGACCGCGTCGGACATGACCCCGGATCACTATATATCAGTGCACTGTTAAATTGAACGTGAGCGGGCTCACGGATCCGCAGGCTTGCCATGCAGCAAATGCGCGCAGTGCCGAAAGCATCACGCGCGCCGCGCGCTGCGGTGTCCCGGATCAACAAATGCTGCGTCCTCTTGTCCAAGCGTTCTGGGGACGAAAACCGTCAGCACACGGGCGGCGGGCGCTGCGGGAGTTCGGTCGAACCGCTCAGGATCCGCAGCACGTGGCCGAGTGACTGCGGAGTGCGTTAACGTTCGAACCGGCAACCCCGCTGTCGTAGGCACCCACGCCCGTAGACCGGAGGCTTTGCGTCCCCACCTTTCGGTGAGTTTGCCCTTGAGTCGCGGGGTACTATGCATAGCCCCCGCAGCGAGCGCAAGGAGACAGAGTTGGTTTCTGTGAAATGGAATTACTTTCGCCTCGCGACGCTCATCGGCGGATGTGTGATCCTGATCACACTTCTCGGCGCGTACGCGCTCGCCTGCAGTTACGTGTATCTGCTGCCCTCGCTTCCCACGACGGCAGCGATGCGCAACGTCGAACTGCAGGTGCCATTGCGCGTGTACACGCGCTCGGGCGCGCTGATCGCGCAGATCGGAGAGCAGCGCCGCATCCCGGTCGGCTACGACCAGATTCCCGATCTCGTCAAGCACGCGTTTCTCGCCGCCGAGGATGAGCGCTTCTTCGAGCACCACGGCATCGATTACCTCGGTGTGGTGCGCGCGGTGTTGATCGACGTCCTCGCCGGCGACAAGACCCAGGGCGCCAGCACCATCACCATGCAGGCCGCCCGCAACATGTTCCTGACGCTCGACAAGACCTACCGCCGCAAGCTCCAGGAGACTTTCGTCACCTACCGCATGGAGCACGAGTTCACGAAGCAAGAAATCTTCGGGCTGTATCTCAACGTGATCTTCTTCGGCCAGCGCGCCTATGGCGTCGCGGCCGCGGCGGAGGCGTTCTTCGGCAAGCCGCTCGACAGGCTCGATGTGGCCGAGGCCGCGACGCTCGCCGGGGTCCCCAAGGCGCCCTCGCGCTACAACCCGATCGTCGATCCCGAGGCCGCCAGCAACCGCCGTGCCTACGTGCTGCGGCGCATGCGCGAGCTCGGCTACATCGACGCCGCCACCGCGGAGGCCGCCAACAAGGAGCCGATGCAGGCGCGCGCGCACGCGCCGCTCTTCGACGTCGAGGCGCCGTACGTCGCGGAGATGGCGCGTCTCGAGCTGCGCCAGCGGTACGGCCCGAGCGTCGAGACCGCCGGCTACCGCGTCTACACCACCATCGACGGCCGGCTGCAGGCCGCCGCCAACCGCGCCGTGCGTGTGGGACTCATCGAGTACGACCGCCGCCACGGCTGGCGCGGGCCGGCCGGGCACGTCGAGCTGCCCGCGCACGGTGAGCCGGATTACGACGACCTGGTGGACGAGTACTCCGCGATCGGCAACCTCTCGCCGGCCGTCGTGGTGTCGGTCGCCGAAAAAAGCGCCCGCGCCTACGTGAAGTCGCTCGGGACGGTGCAGATCGACTGGGACGGGCTCTCCTGGGCGCACCGGCAGCAGCGCAACGAGACGCCCGGGCCGCCGCCGAAGGACGCGAGCCAGGTCTTGAGCCGCGGCGACGTCGTCTACGTGGTCGCCGATGCCGCCGGGCACGCGCAGCTCGCGCAGATACCGGAAGCGCAGAGCGCGCTGGTGGCGCTCGATCCCAACGACGGCAGCATCGGCGCGCTCGTGGGCGGCTTCGACTACTTCACCAACAAGTACAACCGCGTCACGCAGGCGCGGCGCCTCCCGGGCTCGGGCTTCAAGCCGTTCCTGTACTCCGCGGCGCTCGAGAACGGCTTCACTCCGGCGAGCGTGCTGCTCGATGCGCCCATCGTCCTCGACGGCAGCGGGAGCGAGGAAGCCTGGCGGCCGGAGAATTCGACCCGCGAGTTCAGCGGACCGACGCGGCTGCGCGAGGCGCTGGTGCGCTCGCGCAATCTCGTGTCGATCCGCATCCTGAAGGAGCTCGGGGTGCAGACGGCGATCGACTACATCACGCGCTTCGGCTTCGACCCCAAGACCATGCCGCGCGACCTGACGCTGGCGCTCGGCACGCTGGAAGCGACGCCGCTCGACCTCGCCGCCGGGTACGCGGTGTTCGCCAACGGCGGCTTTCGCGTCGGGCCCTACTTCATCGACCGCATCGAGGACGCCACCGGGAAGGCGGTGTGGCAGGCCGCGCCGCGCATGGTGTGCACGCAGTGCGAACAGGGCGAGCCGCCGGCGGCGGGCGCGGCGGTACGAATCTCGGACACGACCCACGGCGAGCCGGCGCCGCTGCCCGAGGCGCAGGTAGCGCCGCGCGTCATCAGCGCGCAGAACGCCTACCTCATGGCCGACATGATGTCCGATGTCATCAAGCGCGGCACGGGGCGGCGCGCCCTCGCGCTCGGGCGCGGCGACATCGCGGGCAAGACCGGCACCACCAACGAGGCGCGGGACACCTGGTTCAACGGCTTCACGCGAAATCTCGTCGCCACCGTGTGGGTCGGCTTCGATCAGGAGCGGCCGCTCGGGGAGGCGGAGGAGGGCGCGCGCACCGCGCTGCCGATCTGGATGCAGTTCATGCGCGAGGCGCTCAAGGGGGTGCCCGAGCAGGCCCGCAGCATGCCCGACGGCCTGGTCACGCTGCGGATCTCGCCGCAGACCGGCACGCTGGTGAGCGCCGAGAATCCCGACGGCATTCCGGAAGTCTTCATGGCGAATCACCTGCCCTCGGGGAACACCGGAGCGCTGGCGCAGGGCCCTGAGGGCCAGGCGAGCGGCGAGCCGATCTTCTGATACGCGATGCGATCGAAGCGACACCCCTCGCGCGTCGAGAACCTGCGCCGCGCGCTGGCCCAGGAAGCCGCGCGGCTCATGGCCGAGCATGGCATCCGCGATTTCCTCGTGGCCAAGAGGAAGGCGGCCGAGCGTCTCGGGGTCATCGACGGCGTGGCGCTGCTGCCGAAGAACAGCGAGATCGAGAGCGCACTCGCCGAGTACCAGCGCCTCTTCCGCGGCGCCTCACACCTCGAGGCGCTCGAGGCCCAGCGCCGTGCGGCGCTCGCGGCCATGCGTTACCTGCGGGAGTTCGCGCCGCGGCTCGTGGGCCCGGTGCTCTCGGGCACGGCCACGGAGTACACCGAGGTGCAGCTGCACTTGTTCGCCGAGCGCGTCGAGTCGGTCACGCTGAAGCTCCTCGATGGCGGGATCCCCCACGAGCTCACCGAGAAACGCCTCAAGCTCAACGCCGAGCTCGTGCGGCCCTTTCCGGGCGTGCGCTTCGAGGTCGACGACCAGCCGATCGAGGCGACGGTGTTTCCGACCGACGGCATCCGGCAGGCCCCGATGAGCCCGGTGGACGGGCGGCCGATGCGCCGCGCCGACGCTGGCGAGGTCGAGGCGCTGCTCGGGCGGAGCTGAGGGCCGGCAGGCGGAGCCGGCATTGCTTCAGCGGCGCGCTGCGCTCAGCGGCGCTTCGAGACCTCGACGTACTCGCGGCGCGGCGGACCCGTGTACAGCTGGCGCGGCCGCCCGATGCGCATGGCGGGGTCGGAAATCATCTCCAGCCAGTGCGCGACCCAGCCCACGGTGCGCGCGATTGCGAACATCACCGTGAACATGGAGCGCGGAATGCCGATCGCGCTGTAGATGACGCCCGAGTAGAAATCGACGTTCGGGTAGAGCTTGCGCGATACGAAGTACTCGTCCTTGAGCGCGATCTCCTCGAGCCGCAGGGCGAGCTCGAACAGCGGATTGTCGGTGCGCCCGAGCGCGGTGAGCACCCGGTGACACATCTCGCGGATGATCTTCGCGCGCGGATCGAAGTTCTTGTAGACGCGGTGGCCGAAGCCCATGAGGCGGAAGTGACTCGACTTGTCCTTGGCCATCGCCAGGTATTTCGGGATGTGGTCGACGCTGCCGATCTGCTCGAGCATCGCCAGCACGGCCTCGTTCGCGCCGCCGTGCGCCGGACCCCACAGCGCCGAGACGCCCGCCGAGATCGCCGCATAGGGATTGGCGCCGGTGCTGCCGGCGAGGCGCACGGTGGAAGTGCTGGCGTTCTGCTCGTGATCGGCGTGCAGGATGAACAGCAGGTCGAGCGCCTCCGCGGCCACCGGGTCGAGCTTGTAGGGCTCGCACGGCACGGCGAACAGCATGTGCAGCACGTTGGCCGCGTAGTCGAGATCGTTGCGCGGGTAGATGAAGGGCTGTCCGAGCGAGTGCTTGTGAGCGGCGGCGGCGATGGTCGGGATCTTGGCGATGATGCGGTGGGAGAAGATCTCGCGATGGCGCGGGTTATAGATGTCCATGGTGTCGTGATAGAACGCCGACATGGACGCCACCACCGCCGACACCATCGCCATGGGATGCGCGTTGTGGTGGAAGCCGTTGAAGAAGCGCAGCAACGTCTCGTTGATCATCGTGTGATAACGGATGTTGCCGGTGAACTCCTCGAGCTGCTTCCTGGTCGGCAGCTCCCCGAGCAGCAGCAGGTACGCGACTTCCATGAAGGAGCTTTTCCCGGCGAGCTGCTCGATCGGGTAGCCGCGATAGAGCAGCACGCCCGCATCGCCGTCGATGTAGGTGATGCGGCTCTCGGTCGCGGCGGTCGCGGCGAAGCCCGGATCGTAGGTGAAGACGTCGAGGTCCTTGTGCAGCCCCGCGATGTCGAGCGCCGCCGGTCCGATGGTGCCGTTGCGCACCGGCAGCTGGCTGCTGCGCCCGCTGGCGCCGTCGCTGAGCTCGAACGCTGTTTCCGTCTTCCCGTTCATGTCCACGGCCGCAATTCCATGTGGCGGTCGCCGAGCACTGCGGGCGCGCCGAACCACGGGGCAGGTTTACATGGACCCAAGCGCCGAATCAAGGCGCGCCGGGCTGCTCGCCGGCAGGGGCCGGCGGCACCCTTGCGGGGAATGGCGTCGCGCGCCTAGCGCGCGCTACTCCACGACCTTGACGAGATCCCCCGGCTTGGGTTCGCCCTTGGGGTAGAGCGCGTTCATGAGGCGCAGCTCCTCCTGCTTGAACTTCTCGACCGGCATATCCTTCGCGTAGTCCTCGATCTTCGTCTTCTCGTCCGCCTGGATGATCTTGATCCGGTAGGGCTCCGCGAGCGGGTATTCCGTGGGTTTCATGTCGCGCATCGTCTCGATGGAGGACATGAATACCCCGTCATCGAGCGGCGCGCCGGACTCGCTCGAGCGGCTCGCGCCGGCGATCAGGAACGCCTGGGTGCCGCGATAGAGCACCGCCCAGCGCACCGGGCCCTCGCCGGCATCGAGCGGCGAGCCCGAGCGCGTGATCAGGGCGTAACCCTCCATGCCGTGCACCGCGAGCGCATCGCCGTGCGAGAACGATGCGCCCCGCAATTTCTGCAGCAGGAATTCGCGCGGCGACTTCTTCTCGGGACGCTTCTCGAGCGTCACCTGCATCACCGACTCTTTCTTCTTCGTCACCAGCAGCCGGTCGCGCTCGTTCTTCACCTTCCAGCCCTTGGGGAACGCCATCGTGAGCTTCATGCCCGCGTGATAGAAGCGGTTGTCGCGCACGATGCCCTGCTCGCGGGAGGAGCCGAAGGGCATGCCCTCGATCGTCTTGAGGTACTGCTCGCGGTTGTCGAGCCAGCCGCCGCGCGGCACGGTGGCGATGTTCGCCGCCCCGAGCGTCGCCGCCACGATGCGGTCATCGGGGGCCGGGTGGTCGGAGAAGACGCCGTGATAGATGTTGGGGTCGCGGCCCTCGTCCTTGGCGCGCGTGAGCTCGAAGGCCTCCTGCGCCTTGAACACCTTCATCGCATCGCCCAGCGCCTGGGGGTTATAGCCGCTGCGCGTGGCGTACTCGAGCCCGAGGCGATCGGCCTCGGACTCGTGGTCGCGGCCGTAACCCTGATACCAGGCGGTCGCGCCGAGGTTCGCCATCTCCGCGATCGCCGGGTTGCCGGTGAGGATCGCCGTGGCGAGCGCGCCGGTGCCGAGCAGCACCCCCTGCGCCTCGCTCCGTGCCGGGTGGCGCGCGACGTCGTGACCGATCTCGTGACCGAGCACGGCGGCGAGCTGCGCCTCGGAATTCAGGTACGCCATCAGCCCGCGGTGAATGTAGACGTAACCGCCGCCGACCGTGAAGGCGTTGATATCGTCGTCGTCGAGCACGTAGAACTTGAAATCCCAGTCCGCGATCGGCGTGTTGCGCGCCACGCGCGTGCCGATCATCTGCACGTAGTCCTGCAGCGCCTGGTCCTGGTACAGGCCGTAGAAGCGGACGATCTCCTCGTGGATGTGGCGGGCCCGCTCCTGCTCGCCCTTCACCGTGGTGAACACCACGTGA
>Ga0209378_1002085_pt1 | contig 13981 bp, 9 predicted proteins | sample GraSoiAngelo_156_FD_186170 | JGI IMG/M metagenome (GOLD analysis project Ga0209378, IMG submission 186170) | Grasslands soil microbial communities from the Angelo Coastal Reserve, California, USA - 14_1009_13_40cm (SPAdes) (version 2) | ecosystem: Environmental > Terrestrial > Soil > Grasslands ... | reverse complement strand
TCGACAAAGTTGGCCGAACTCATGAGAAAGATGCTGAATGACTCCCCGACCGTGAGCACGTAGGCGAGGGCGCCGCCCTCCGGCATGTCGCCGATCGTGTGCGGAACGGGCGGGACCGACGTGAAGTGGCCAGGGATCGGGACCTTCATGGTCGGCTGGAGCGAGTGGAGACTCGGAAAGACCTCGACGGCGTAGCCGTCGAACTGCATGAATTCACCACCCTTGCAGGCGACGAGCTTGCCCTCGGGCAGTCCGTACGCCCGCAGCATGTTGATGTGGGACTCGGTGCCGACCACAGTCGCGCCGGTCTTCTGTGCGATGTGGGGAACGTCGGCGATGTGGTCGTAGTGGCCATGGCCCAGCAGGATCAGGTCGGCCTTCTTGACGTGCTGGTCGATCAGCGCCTCTTCGTGCGTGAGGGGTGTGGAAAGAAAGCTCTTGGCGTCGAACGGGCGCGAGAACAGCCCCCCCGGCGTCCGACTGAGCCACGGATCCAAGAGGACGGTCTTGCGGCCGAAGGCGATCTCCCAACCGTCCACGCCGAGCCACTTCAGGCTGACCCCGCTTGAGCCTCGACCCCCGTTGGGGGGCGGCGTCTCCGCGCCTTCGGCCAGGCCGGGCAGAAGAAGCGATGCGCCCCAGTCGGCCGTCGCTGCCGTCAGTCCTGCGGCGAGCCCGAACCCGAGGAAGTCCCGACGCGAAACGCCCTGCTGAAGGATGGAATGGACGAGGCACATGGTCCCCTCCCCGTGACTGGTGCGTGGCTTCCGCCGTCGAGCTTGGGTCGGAGGCGGCCGACCGTCGGCGGGCGGATGATCCTGCTCGCCGCCGTCGCAGGGCGCCCTCCCGGTACGTCGGGCCGTCGCCCTCGAAGACCAACCGCCCGCGTCAGTTGCCGAGGCCGACTGCCCGTTGCCCCCATCTCGGAGCGGCGTCCCTCCGGCCGTCTCTTCCGGCGACACGCGCACAGGAGTGCCCGCGAGCTGATCTGGCCGATCCTCCGCGAGGGCCATGATGGTTCGATGCCCCCATGAGTGTCAAGTCGGACGGCTCGCGTCGACCGCCCGTTTCGCCTGGGCGCGATCGGACGGCAGGCGATGGTCGTCGGGCGAGTCACGACTCGTTTCGCAGAGCGGGACTCGCGTGCCGGGAGGCGAGGCGGGTTCGATGTCCCTCGGCGCGCTCGGAAGGGCGCGCCGGCGCGGAAGCCGATGACAACTCCTATTGTCATCTTTTCCATTCGCGGCGCGCCGCAGGAACCGCGGCCAGATCAGTCTCGGAGTTCGGAGACCCTGCGAACGGCCGCCGACACCGCGTGGCTCAGGTGAGCCAGCGTGACCGGCTTACCGACGTAGTCGCTCGCCCCCATCACGAGCGCCGAGCGGGCCAGCGCCTCGTCGCCAGGGCCGGTTAGCATGAGGATCGAGGTCCTCGGATGGTCCCGGTGAACGCGCCGGAGCACCTCGTCCACCCCCGGCATCTTGATGTCGAGAAGGACGACATCCGGCGGATCCCGGCGAACGCTCTCGAGCGCTTCGTCGCCATTCGCGGCCGTCGCCACGGCGCAGCCTTCTCCCTCGAGGTAGTCGGTCAGGACGTCGCGGATCTCGCGCTCGTCGTCGACGACGAGGACTCGGGCCTCGAGGATTGGCCCCGCGCGATCCGGGCTCGCCCCGGCCGCGCGGCGGCCGACGCGTCGCCGCAGGGCGGCGAGCGTCCGGCGCCCGGCGTCCCCTAGAGACGCCATGCCTCGGCCAGTCGGAGAATGCCCGATGGAATCCAGCGCTCGTCTCCCGGTGCCGTCGGCGCACCGACGGAGGCCGGCGGACTGACGAGGAAGAAGCCATCGCTGAGGGTGAGGAGAACAGGCCATGTCACTGGCTCGGGCTGCCGTCGAAGTCCACCCATCTGCTCCTCCTGAGAATTTCCAGAGCAAGGAGGAGACCACGACGGTCAAACGGCTGGAAACTCGACCATGGGCAACCTGATCGGCCTGAGCCGGGGTGCCGCCAGGGCACCGGCGTGTCAGTCGGCGGCGCACCTCCGCCCGCACCGCCGCTCAGGACCGAGCCGACATGGGCTCAGCAGACAGGTTCAACGGGCTGTGCCGCCTTGTCCGGACAGTGCCGTTCCGACTCACGTTAGGGGAACAGGCAAGACCGACTAAGCTCGAAAGATCAGGCAGTTGGCACTTTGGTACGTCCATTGCCTCTGTCCTCGGACCGACGGCACATGAAAGGTCTCTGGACGACCGACTTCACGACCAAGCGATCAGCCTCGCCGCTCTCCGCGCGACGCTTGCTGCCTGATCGTCGGCGATCGTTGGGGAGTCCCTTGGCCGCCAGGGCCTTGCAGAGCCGCCTTGCCGAGCGGGCCCGGGCCACGCGTCCGAGATCATCGACACTGATCAAGGGCGTCTTGCTCCTGATGCTTGCAACGGCCGTCACCGCCGCCAGCACAACCCGCCCGACGACGGATCCGGTCGTCGGGGCGTACACGAGACTGTCGCTTCGCCAGCAGCGGATCGTTACGGCCTTCGTCAGGGCGGAGCGGGCGCCCGCGACGAACGGGAGGGCGGTCGCCCAGACCACGCTCACGCCCGACCAGATCGCGGGGATGAAGGCGGGCGGTTACGGCTGGCAGCAGATCTTCGACCGGTTGAAGTCCGCGGGGCTCGTCCAGGAGGAGACTCTGCGCCAGCTCATCGGGAAGTACTACCGTCCACCGACACGAGCCTCTGCGGCTCGGTGACGGCGATCCCGGTCACGCCGCGCATTTCCTGACCTTCGACGACACCGGCCGCTCAAGCCTCTCGGCCTGATCCTCAAGCCTGACTACGCCCTGACCGCCGCAGACGCTCTGCTGGTCCTCGCGTTCGGACTTTCTCATCATGCCCCTGCGTTTGATGTCGGCGATTCGACTCCTGTGAGAATCGTCTCGAGGTTCCTACGGATGTTGGCCCTCCGTCGGTGGGCATCGCCACCGGAGCGCCAGACGCGGCCAGAAGGGGCCCCGGTCCGGTGACACGCTAGGGGCCTCGCGAGACCGGGGAGCACGGCCATTGCGCAGAGGGTCGGGATCTACTGCAACAGCGGCTGGTCGCCCGCCACTCCCCATTGAATCGCTTGGACCCTGCCGTCGCCGGAGCGCACGATATACCAGCTGCCGGTGGTCGGGCGATACACGGCGACGTCGACCTTGCCGTCGCCGTCGTAGTCACGGGGAACGGGAATGTCGCCCGCCGCGCCCCACTGGACGAGTTGCAGGGTCGCGTCGCTCGAGCGCAGGACGTACCAGATTCCGGTGCTCGGGCGATACACGGCGACGTCGGCCTTGCCGTCGCCGTCGTAGTCACGGGGAACGGGAATGTCGCCGGCTATGCCCCACTGAACCTGCTGCACCGTGCCGTCACTCGAGCGGACGATGTACCAGAGGCCGGTGCTCGGGCGATAGACAGCGACGTCGGCCTTGCCGTCGCCGTCGTAGTCACCGGGGACGAGCACGTCATCAGAAGCTCCCCATTGGACCTGCTGCAGCGCGCCGTCGCTCGAGCGCAGGATGTACCAGATCCCGGTGCTCGGGCGATAGACGGCGACGTCGGCCTTGCCGTCGCCGTCGAAGTCGCCGGTGACGGGCACGTCACCGGAGGCTCCCCACTGGACTTGCTGCAGTGCGCCGTCGCTCGAGCGCAGGATGTACCAGATCCCGGTGCTCGGCCGGTAGATCGCGCTGTCGGCCGTGCCGTCCCCGTCGTAGTCGGCGTACAGGGGGCCGTCCCCGCAGATCGGGCAGCCCCAGGCGCGCGTGATGCTCTGACCACTCGGCGGTCGCACGAACCACTCTCCGGTCGACGGGCGGTAGACGGCGATGCTGGTCGGTCGGAGCCCGAACACGGCGAGACTGCTTTGCGTGCCGACATAGACCTTGCCGTTCGCGACGGTCGGCACGGCAAACTTCACTGCTCCGTCAAGCTGGTCGGCGGGCACTACGTTACTCGAGTACAGCTGCCGGGAGAGATCGAGGGCGTCATCGGCGTGCAGGATCGCCCGGCCGCCGCTGCCGTAGGCATCCGTCTGCAGTGTCCACACGATCGCGTTGCTGGACCCGTTGGCCGAGATGCTTGGCGTGGAGCCCGGATACCCGAACGGAGTACTCGAGAAGGAGACCGGCGAGGAAGAGAGACGTCCGTCGGACAGCCCGAACGCCATGAGGACGTCCCCGACGCCTTGGTAGTAAACCCGGTTGTTGAAGTAGGCGGGCGTATCAAACGCACCGCCCAGCATCATACTCTGCACCGCCCCGCCGCCAATGGTACCGGCTGGTGTCACCTGCACGACACCGTCGCACTTCGCCCCGCAGCGCTGATACATACCGAGATCGTCGCGATCGACGAGGTAGATCTTGCCCTCTTTCCCGGCCGTCACGAGGAGGTGGGGGTGCGCGCCAGGCTGGTCTGGCAGCACGACCACGCCGCCCGAGCCGAGGTCCAAATCACTCGATGCCAGAGCGGCCTGATTCCAGGGGGTGAAGAAGTCCGCCACGCTCACGCCATTACCGGTCGAGAGCTTCAGGACGCTGTCACCATAGGCGGGCTGCTGAGAAGCGGTGACGTCGAAGGTCCCGTTGCCAGTCGACACATAGATGCTGCCGGTTTGATCGGCGGCCGGGCCGGAGCCGGCCATCCAGACGCCGCCCAATCCGCCGTTCGGCGTGGTGTTGAAGACGGCGACTTGGTTCAGCGTCGTGGCGTCGTACCCGATGAGCCATCCGTGATACGGACTGTTGTCGCCGTGCGAGGCCCACGCGATGTAGACCACGCCGTTCAGGAGCAGGAGACCGCTTCGGTTGTGGTGCCGCAAGGCATCGAAGAAGACTTTATTGCCGACGCTCCCGGCGCCGACGCCGTCGACGGCGGGACCGCTATACCCCGCCCCCACGCCGAAAGCAGTATCTCCGATGGTCACCGGCCCGCCAAACTTCTCCGCGCCCGTGGCAATGTCGAGGGCATGGAGCCGCTGCACATAGTGGGTGCCGTCGATTCTGATTTCCTTGGTTTTCGCGACGACGTACAGGGTCCCGGTCTGGTCGTCGATGACGGGAGTACCGGTGATGCCGATTTCGGGCACCACGTCACCGCTTTCGACGACGTCAACGGGGGAAATAGTGCTGATTCCGTTGGCGAGATCGGTGAACCTGACGTGCCAGTGCTGGCCGAGGCTGGGGTCGTCGGCATCGAACGCGTAGACGCTGTCGTGCTCGGTGGCGACGAACACGACGTCGCGACGGCCCCGACCGGGAATGTCAACATTCGGCACATACAGTGGTTGCGCGTAGACGTGGCCGTCGACCGGATACGAGAACAGCCGGCCGAACGCGCCGGGGCTGACATTGTTCGGCCTCAGGATGGTTTCGTTGAGATTCTGCCCCGTTCGCGCGTTGTCATTGTGGTAGGTCAGGACCCGGGCATCCATCGCCTGAGCGTTCAGGGGGGCGCCGACCACGCAGCCGATCCCGGCGACACTGACCGCCAGTCGCAGTCTCAGGCGCCGCAGCCAGCCGAGGACGAGGGTACCCCCCGGGGGGCGCCGCGTTCTGGGCAGTACCGCTTCGAAGATCGCCCGCAGGCTCAACCGCACCGCCCGCTCTTAGGAGGATGCACCGCACCGGGTCGGAGGCAAGCGCCGTGCCAGTGCCCCCGCGACCGGCACGGCGTCGGCCCCGACCCTGGAATCGTCTGCTCCGAGGTCCCGCCAAATCACGACCTTCGGAGATTCCGCGGCGGCCGAGCTGGAACAGGACTGGTTGACCGATCGAGACGAGAAGGGCGCCCTTCCCTCTGAACGGCCTTTCACACGTCTGTGGTGGGCCTTCCATGGATTGGGAAGGTATTTATCATGATGGCCCGAACCTAATCGGTCGAATCAACGCTCGGCAAAGAGCTCGTCTCCGCGGGACCCACGAAATGAGAGAGCACACGGGTCGAGGCCGAAGAATGCTCGAGAGGGAGCTGCTGAGCGCGCGCTCGAGCGTGATCGTCGACGCGGACGTGGGCGACGATAGCTGGAGTGACGACGGGTGAATCAGGGAAACGCAGAGCGATCCGGTGACACAGGCCGGGCAACGCCCCGCGCGAGGAGATCATACACGGCGATCACCTTCGGGCGCCCCCAGGCCAGTTCCGACGCGCCCAGGGGGGCAGCACCAAGCGCCCCGAAGCCGACGGGCCACGGCGAAGCTGCCCGTCTCCTCGTTATTCTCGACGGTCGGCACCGCCGCCAGTGTGGCTTGGCGGACGGAGCACTGGAGGCCCTCTCATCCCGCCGAGGCGGCGAGTCTCTGTCCGTCAGCAGCCCGAAAGACTACAGCCGAGCGAGTCGACATCCACCCGGAAGCTTGGACGACCGGCGAAGACGGTCCAGTTCCCTCAACAGGTATTTCGCCAGGTGCCGCAGAGCTTCAGCTTGCGGGTGCAACGAGTCGAGCGTCTCCCGCTTGTCGCAAAGTACCCGGAGCAGCTTCAAGCTGCGCTGAATCGGATCCTCGGCGGCCGCGTGGGCCATCGTTGTCCCGCCGATCTCGAGAGACCGTCCATCGGGTCCAAGGCATAGCGGCCGCTGCCCGATGGCGAGCTGGCAGTTCACGACAAACACCGCCAAGCCATCCGGGTCGATCCACTCAGTGTTGGAGAGCGGCCTCTGTGATCAGAGGTAGCCCGCTCTGCTCCCTGACCGTCCGCGACAATTGTTCCGCGTAGGACACCCACCGACGCGTGTAGGCGTCGACCTCAGACTTGAACAGCTCCCACCGCCGGAAGATGCGGCGATAGTGTCGGAACTTCGCATCGGCGTAAAGCAGCAGGTCCATCTGACCGGCCTCAGGGGGCCGTGTCCCACAGAGCTGGAGCTGCCAAGCATTCGCGGACACGGTCAACGGATGGTCTCCAGCCTCCGGCACGGGGGCCGCCACTTGCGCGATCGTGACGGGTCCAATCTTGCCGCTCAGCAAGGGGAGATAAAATTCTTGGAGCTCCCTGCGGAGTGGGCGGAAGACCTCTGCCTTGATAGCGGCGAGATGCTCGCGTCGGACGCGGAGCCATTCCTGAAGCCAGGTCGCGAGAAAGGCGCCGAGGCAAGCGGCGGCCAGAATCGGCAGGATCGCGACGACCGCGGACCCGATTCGATGGAACGAGCCGAGTTCTCTGAGCCACTCGAGCATCGCGGCGAGCCTTGCTGACGCAGGCACTTGTCCGAGGTCCGCTTAGTCGACCCGTAGAATCTTGGAACCTGTCGCGTATGTGCAAGGTCAATGCCAGCCGGGGGCGCGGGGACACGATCCCCATAAGTCTCGACCGTCTTTCCTTCCTTTCCCGAGGCGGATTTCTCGGGATGTGGAAGGGGACCGGCGCCCGGACGCGGAACGGCAGCTCCGGGCGAAAAATGTCAGAGGGCCCAGGACGTCCGGTCCCGTTGTTCGGTCTTTAAGGTTCGACGAGCGCCCGGCCTCCTCCACGCATTAGACGCGGCCTCGGCGCGGCCAGCCAGGTCGCCGGGCTCAAGTCACCGTGTACCCGGACACGGCCGGTGGGGTGGGCCAGCCAGCCAAGGAGGGCTAACCCGATCCGAGAGGGCCGTACGGCCCCAAGCAGAGGACAGCCAGAGGGAGAGCCTCCAAAGGGTTTCGAGATCTTCCAGACGGGGATTCTCGGCTACTTGTGGGCTTCAGGCCGAGATCGACGCGGCCCGCCTGGCCGGGAGGCGCATGAGGCCCTCAGCGGGCTCGGCATCGGCTCGCCACGCGTCTCGAGTTCGTCTTGCCAGAGCGGCCGGGTACGGGAGAGCCGGTTTTTCTTCTATCGTCTACGGTGCTCGTGACGCGCGGGGTTGAATCGAAACGAACATCAGGGCTCCGGATCGGACTGACGTAGACCCCAGACAGGATGCTGTACTCTCCTCCGTCGCCTATGTCGTCAGCCCGACCACCCTCGGCCGCGTATATCCCAGGGGGCCTCCCGGGCGACCGCCCGGCTCCCCGACCATCAAGGATGCGAGGAGGTGAATCAGTTTGGTGGGGAAGCGAATGCTGCTGGCCGGTCCTTCGCCGACCGGGCGGCCCCAGCGCGGCGCCCTCCCAGAGCCTTCGCGTGATTCTCCCGGCAGTCCTGGGTCCGTCCGTTGCGAGCGCGGGTCACAATGCCCGGCGAATGTCGGATTGTCTCTTCCGAGACCTTCGCCGCTCCTAACGGAGCGCCATTTCATGGACTTTCGGCGGTGGCACCTGCATTGCACCCACGACTTCACAGTCCAACGAGGAGGAGTCATGGAGCACTTGGTCGAGGCGTATGGTCCGATGCTGCTCTTCCTCCTCATTTTCCTCGAATCGGCGGGCGCACCGGTGCCCGGCGAGACCGCGCTCATCGCGGCCAGCCTGCTCGCCTCGCGGGGCCAGCTCAGGATCGGCTTCATCATCGTCGTCGCGACAACGGCGGCGATCGCCGGCGACAGCGCCGGCTACTGGATTGGTCGCTGGGGAGGCCGCCGCCTCCTCCGTCGCTGGCCTCTTCTGGCGAGCTACGCCGAGAGGTTCCTCCCCCGCGCCGAGCGCTTTTTCGCGCGCCACGGGGGGAAGACGGTCTTCCTCGCTCGGTTCATTACGGGGCTTCGCGTGGCCGGCGCCTGGATCGCGGGCGCAACGCGCATGGACTGGTGGCGCTTCCTCTGCTGGAACGCGGCCGGGGGGCTCACGTGGGCCGCCGGCACCGGTCTCCTCGCGTACTACCTCGGCCGAGCAGCGGGTGACATCGTTGGCCACTACGGCGTGATCCTCGGAGCGCTGGGGATCGCGGCGACGCTGGGCGGATTCCATCTCCTGTTCCGCATGCGGATTCACGTGCCCGCTGACTGACCGATCATCCGACCCACGAGATCACCTCTGGTGTCGCCCAGCCTCGGCGCGGAGTTCGTGGAGAACGGCTTCGTCGTCCGACGGCGACTGACCGAATCGCCGCACGGCCTCAGCGAGTCGTCGCCCCCCCTCCAACCAGTGGCAGCCAGATCTTGAACGCCGTGCCCGTCCCCGGCTCGCTCTCTACGGCGATCTCGCCCCCGCTCTGCTTGACGATCCCGTAGACGACCGACAAGCCCAGTCCCGTTCCGCTGCCGGGCGCCTTCGTGGTGAAAAAGGGCTCAAACACACGGGCGAGGACGTGCGCGTCCATGCCGGTGCCGGTGTCCCGCACCGTGAGCAGCAGGTAGGGCCCGACAGAAAGCGCGCCGCCGCCGCGAGCAGCGGGGTGGCTCAGGTCGACGTTCGCCGTCTCGATCACGAGCCGGCCTCCGTGCGGCATGGCGTCACGGGCATTGAGGGCCAGGTTCACCAGAACCTGCTCGACCTTTCCCGGGTCTGCCTTGACCAATGCGGGCGCCGCCTCGAGCCGCATCACGAGGTCGAGGTGCTCGCCCAGCAGGCGACGGAGCATCGGTCCGACGCCGTCGACGGTCAGGTTCGCGTCGAATACAGTCGCCTGAAGTGGCTGCTTGCGGCCGACGGCGAGGAGCTGCGCCGTCAGCTTCGCGGCTCCCGCCGCGGCCTGCTCGATGACCTCGACGTCTCGTCGTACCGGATCAGCGTGCGAGAGGCGATTCAGCGCAACCTGACAGCTGGCGATGACGACGGTCAAGAGGTTGTTGAAATCGTGTGCGACCCCTCCGGCCAGGCGCCCGACCGCCTCCATCCTTTGCGCCTGGGCCAGCTGCTCCTGCGTTCGCAACAACTCCTCGTAGGCGCGCAGGCTTTCCCGATACAGCCGCGAGGATTCGAGCCCGAGCGCCGCCTGGTCGGCGAATGCCTGTGCCAGTCGGACTTCGCGCTCGTCGAACGCCCTACCGGCCCAGTCGAGAATCCCGAGCACGCCGATCACCCTGTCCTGGATCCGGAGGGGCACGGCCAGCATCGCGCGGTGAGGAGAGTGGATGACGCTCAATCGCGCCTCGACCGTGAGGCTAAGTCTCGAGTCAGTGAGCAGGTCGCGTACGACGACCGCCCGACGCTCCCGTACGGCAAGGCATGGCGCGCCGATCCCCTGAGTGAGGACCAGGCGGCTGAGCTCAGACTTCACCTCGCCCGACACCGCCAGCGTGATCAGGCCGGGCGATCCCGGCGCGAGGCCATACAACGCGGCATTTTCGCTATCGAGGAGGGCTCGAAGCTCGTCCGCGATCCGCTGCCCGACCTCGGTGGCGTTCAGCGAGTTCGCGAGAAGGCGCCCGACTTCGGCGAGGGCTCTCGCCGAGTCCTGGGCGCGCTTGCGCTCGGTGTTGTCGCGGGTCTCCTGCGAGAACCCTCGCAAGGCGCCGCTCAGATCGCGCACGGCCACGGTCGCCACGCGGGCCCAGAATCTCGACCCGTCCCAGCGGACCCGCCAGCCCTCCGCTTCGAGTCGTCCCTCCCTCGCCGCTCGTCCCAGCTCTTCGGCGGGCGTGCCCTGCTTGGCGTCTTCGCGGGGGGAGAGGCAAGAGACGTGCTGACCGACGACCTCCTCCGCCAGATAGCCGTAGAGGCGCGTGGCGCCGATATTCCACGTGACAATCTGCCCGACTGTGCTCAACAAGAAGCTCGCATAGTCAGGAGTCTCGTCGGCGAGGAGACCGAGGCGTCTCGCCTCGACGGCGATTTCTCGCGGCTCATCTCCCGTGTGGCGTTCAGTCCGCGTCATCGCGTCCTCCACTCAATGCATCCGGCCTAGGACCTTGACCATGACTGACTGGGCTCCTTGAATCGCGCCTCGGCGAACTGTGCCGTGTCCTGCGTGCGCTCCGTCACGAAGCCTGGTTCTGCCGACGCCAGACTGGATCGTCGTATCCTGGCGTCCTCGCGCCCTCGCATTCTGATGACCTCGCCACAGGACGACGACCCGGCCCGAAAGGGTTGTGCTATCAGGGAGTTGACCGGACCCTCGGCCTCACGGTTCTGCAAAGAGTCGGTGGCCAAACGAACGAACTTCCCCCTAAAGGTGGCAACTCCTTTCATAGGGTCGATATCCGATGGCCCCTAATGGCCTGAAAACACCGGGCGTTTGTCGGCATAGACGCTGGCACGAATACTGCTCCAAAGTCGCTCCGGTTTGCTCGTTCCGCATTGCGGGTAATCCTCGAGGCCACGACGGCCAGCGACGCTGCGAAGAATCGATTGGAAGAGGCGAATGCGTAGGAAAAGGTCGATCGTTGCCGTCTCCGCGAGTACGTTGCTGGCGCTCCTCGCGTTCAGCATCGGGGGGTCCCCTGCGACTGCAGATATCGTCGTCGACTTTTCGACCGGTAACGCGGGCACCGGCGGCAGCATCACGCTTTTCGCGGACGGAAACCTGGCGGGTTCGGGGATCCCGATCGCCACCCTCACAGCCTCTGGGACCGCTCTCGACGGCACTTACGGTGCCGTGGGGACCGCGACCGGCTCGGCCCTGGGCTCGAATTGCTGTGCCTCGTTGAGCTTCAATACCGGCGAAGGAGGATCCAACTTCATTCAGATCTACGGCAGCGTCCCAGGCCTCACGGCTACCGAAGCGCTGCTGACGGGGACAATCTCAAGTTTCAATCTGTTGAACGGATCCGTGGGCCTCGTGGACGCAGCCGGGCCCGACCTAAAGGCGAGCGACCTGCTGGCAGCCCTAGGCATATCGGGTGCGCAGTTTGGCTTTTTCGGAATTTCGTTCGCGACGAACACGCTGCTCGTCGGGTCGCCGAGCACTGTGATCAGCACGGACATACGCAACACGGCCGTCCCCGAGCCGAGCGCTCTGCTCCTTCTCGGCACCGGAATCCTCGGCCTGGCTGCGTACGCGTCGCGCGGCCGTCGGGTGGAGAACCGCGCATAAGGTTCAGGATAATCCGCCGGAGCGTCGATCACCGTGATTCACCCCTGCCCCAGAGCGATCGGGACCCGCGACCCGTCGTCTCCTGGCAACCGGTCCCACGGACCGACGATCGGGAAGGATGTGAGCCCAGAGCGCGCCCTGAGGCAGCCAGACCGACGGCGCGGTGACCGGGATCTCCAGTGCGATCTACCTGGGGCGCGAGAAGCCGCCAATCGCCCGGTCCGTCTCGCCCGGGCCGTGTCATCCGATGCCACGGAGTAGGAGGAGGAATGACCACCGCATGTCCCTGAAGACGAAGGGGTGGCTGGTCCTCTGCCTGGTCGGACTGGCCGTCGCGGCGGGTTGTGCGCGGTCGCCCGAGGCCAGGACGGCCCGCCATCTGGGTCGGGGGGACCGGTACTCCGCCCAGCAACAGTACCGCGCGGCCGTAATCGAGTACATGAACGCGCTGCGCCTCGACGGCAAAAATGTCCACGCGATGCGCGGGCTCGGTCTTGCCCACTTCCAGCTCGGCGAAGTAGGACCGGCGTATCCCTATCTTGTGCGCGCCAGAGACCTCGACCCCGACAACGCTGACGTCCACCTGCAGCTCGGGACCGTCTACCTCTTGAGCCGGCAGCGGGCGCAGGCCGGCCGGGAAGCGGCTGCCGTCCTCGCGCGGGACCCGCGGAATCTCGACGGGCTCCTGCTGTCCGCGGCCGCCGCCGACACGCCAACGGAGGTGGGGACCGCGATCGGCCGGCTGGAGGCGTCGCGCGGACTCTTCGGCGACCGGCCGAAGTTCCACCTGGGACTCGGGGCGCTCTACGCGCGCGGGGGAGACCTGGGCCAGGCCGAACGCGCTTTCCGGAACGCGGTGGCCGAGGAACCGAGGTCGGTCGAGGCGCACTCGGCGCTCGGCGACCTTCACCTGGTCGGGGGCGACCTCGCGCGAGCCGAGCACGAGTACCGGGTGGCCGCTGACGTGGCGCCCGCGGGCTCGCCGGCACGCCTCAAGCTCGCCAACTTCTATCTCGCGCGCGGTCGGCCCGCGGAAGGGAAGCGGATTCTGACCGACATCACCACGAACGCCCCCGACTTCCTGCCGGCGTGGCGTCGTCTCGCCGAGGTCGCCCTGGCCCAGCGGAATTACGGTGAGACCAGCGAGGCGCTCGACGGATTGTTCAAAAAGAGCGCTTTCGACTTCGAAGGGTCCTTTTTGCGCGCCCGCCTGCATCTCGCCAAGGGCGAGACGATCGAGGCGATCGGGGAGCTCCAGAAGGTCCTGACGCTCGAGCCGGGGTTTGCGCTGGCGCGTCACCAGCTCGCGATCGCCTACCTCCAGACTGGGAACGTCCTGCAGGCGAAGGGGGAGCTGACCGAGGCGACCGCCCGGGATCCCGGCCTGCTCGAGGCGGCGGTCCTCCTGGCCGAGCTCGACCTCCAGGATCGGGCGTTTCAAGCCGCGACGGAGATCCTCGAGAAGGTGGTCGCCAGGCGGCCGAGCGACACCGCGACCTACGCGCTGCTGGGGTTGGCGTACCTCGGCCAGCGAGAGCCGGGCAGGGCAGCCGACGCGTTTCGCAGGATCGTCGCGCTCGCCCCCTGGGACCCGCGCGGGCCCTACCTGATCGGGGTGGCTCTGAAGGCGCAGGGAAGGAACGCCGAGGCGAAGAAGGAGTTCGAGGCCGCCCTCATCCGGTCGCCCGACGTCGTCGAGCCCCTGGCCGAGCTCGCTTCGATGGCCATCGCCGACAGGGCGCCCGACGTGGCTCTCGAGAGGGTCAAGCTACAGACCACACGGGCGCCGAAGTCGGCACGGATCCAGCGCCTGCTCGGCAGCCTCTATGTCGCGCGGGGGGAGCCGGACCAAGCCGAGGGCGCGTTCCTGAAGGCGCTCGCGCTCGAGCCGGGGCTGACAGACGCCTATCTGGCCCTCGCCAACCTCTATCGAGCCTCGGGTAAGTACGACCGCGCGCTCGTGGAGCTCGACCGGGCGCTCAAAGTGAATCCGAAGAACCTGACCGCTCATATGCTCTCCGGAGTCGTCTACCAGCAGCAGGGAAAGGTCCCCGAGGCGCAGCGGGCCCTTGAGCAGACCCTGGCCCTGGACCCGAGGTTCGCGCCGGCGGC
>Ga0209378_1002081_pt1 | contig 13994 bp, 11 predicted proteins | sample GraSoiAngelo_156_FD_186170 | JGI IMG/M metagenome (GOLD analysis project Ga0209378, IMG submission 186170) | Grasslands soil microbial communities from the Angelo Coastal Reserve, California, USA - 14_1009_13_40cm (SPAdes) (version 2) | ecosystem: Environmental > Terrestrial > Soil > Grasslands ... | reverse complement strand
GCCTGAATGTCCCGGTTTTCGCTTTCGTGGCTGTGGTGGCCATGCTGGCCACCATTCTCGTCGGCACCGTCTCCGCGCTCGAAGCATCGCGGCCGCAGCCCCAGGGCACGCTTCGGGACGCCCGCAAGGCGACGGGCTGGGTGTGCGAGGCCGGCGGCTACGAAGCGCCCTTGTGGTCTCCGAAGTGGCCTGGCGCTGCTCTTGTTGTGCGGCGCCGGCTTAATGCTCCGCAGCTTCCTGTATCTGAATCGCGTGAGTCCGGGATTTCTGACCGAGCATTTGCTGACCATGAAAATTGCGCTTCCGGGAGGCACCTATCCGAGACCCGAACAAACCCGTGCTTATCTCGACCGGGTTATGGAACGGCTCCAGACGCTCCCGGGCGTAGCATCCGTCGCTGCAGCGTCAACGCTGCCGCTCAGTGGAGAATCGGACTGGGGCACTTTTCTGATCGCTGACGGCGCGAGGGCGGATTGGGCGAAAGCCTCGGCCGCAGACTGGCGCGGGGTCAGCGCGAACTACTTTGAGACGCGGCACATTCCGTTGCGGCGCGGGCGGGAATTTACTCCCGCTGACGAGAAGAACCAGAGCACCATGATTATCAACGAGGTTATGGCGAGAAAATTCTGGCCGGAAGCGGATCCAATCGGCAAAACGCTCCTCAATCGGGATTATCGCAGTCCTCTGGAAATCATCGGCATTGTTGGAGACGTAAGAGGGGCAGGACTGAATGCCCAGGCCAAGCCGGAGATGTACACGCCCCTTCGGGGATTCTGGTACGCGTTTCTCGTGCTACGGACAAAGCGGGGACCATCGGAAATGGCTTCCGCGGTTCGCAAAGAAATCGCCGCGCTCGACAGTGGCGTCCCCACGTATCAGGTGGCGACGATGGACCAGCTTTTGAGCGCTTCGGTCGCAAACGAGCGCTTTAACCTATTTCTGCTCGTGCTCTTCGCGGCGCTTGCACTCGGCCTTGCTGCCGTTGGGATTTACGGCGTCCTTGCGTTCGGCGTTAGCCGGCGCAGCCGTGAAATCGGCATACGCTTGGCACTGGGGGCTCGCCCGCGCGATGTTCTCCGGCTCGTGGTGCGACAGGGCATGCAGCTGGTGATCGCCGGAGTCCTGCTCGGCATCGCCGGCGCGCTGGCTCTGACGCGTCTGATGGCGAGCTTGCTTTACGGCGTGAGTCCGACCGATCCCGCGACGTTTGTGGTTGTGTCAGCCTTGCTACCGATGGTGGCCTTGATCGCCTGCTATTTTCCCGCGCGCCGCGCCATGCACGTCGACCCCATGGTTGCCCTCCGCGTTGAGTGAGCCGGGCTTTCGCAATAGTCATCCCTTTAACGCATCAAATATTGGACACCATTCACACCATTCCACAGGTGTTTGGGCCCTTGCCCGCCCGGTGTAGAATCCCCCTTCTTGCGACCTGGAGGCCATCCCTTGAATCTCGATCTCCTCGCCATTGCCGCCCATCCAGACGACGTAGAACTCACTTGCGGCGGCACCTTGCTGAAGATGGCCCAGCTTGGCTATAAAACGGGCATTCTCGACTTAACCGCTGGCGAGATGGGCACCCGGGGCAGTCCCAAGATCCGCGCCAAGGAAGCGGTAAAGGCCGCGCAGCTCCTGCGCGTTAGCTGGCGCGACACTCTAGGCGTGCCGGACTCCGACGTTCACGCCTCTCGCAAATACAAATTGCGACTCGCCGCAGTCATTCGTCAGCTCCGCCCAAAAACCGTCATTCTGCCCTATTGGGAAGCCCGCCACCCCGACCACTACCATGCCTCCGCGCTTGGCTACGAGGGGTGCTTCCTCGCCGGACTAAAGCAGCTGCCCCTCGGAGGCGAAGCCTATCGCCCATTCAAACTCCTCTATTCCATTGCTTATGCCGATGTGCGGCCGACCTTTGTCGTGGACATTTCTGACCAATACGAGCAGCGCCGCAAAGCCATCCTGGCCTTCGCCTCTCAATTCCGCCCGAAGAAAAACGAGCGTCCCAGCAAAGTCCACCTGGCCATCGACCGGCTCGAAGAGGAGATGAACCAGCTGGCGCGGCACTATGGTCAAATGGTCGGAGTGTCATACGGCGAGCCTTTTCTCCAAAAGGAGCTGATGAAAGTGGAAGATGTTGTAAAGATTGAGGTTCGCTCGTTTTAAGGCCTGACGCCTAACCGCCGGCTGAACCTAGTAGGATTCCTCTTCTTGCGCCGGCGAAAACCCTCGCATGGTTTGGCCTTTGCTCCCGTGTTCAACCCTCACGCGAACCTGGGCTTCTCCCTCGGCCCCGGACTTGCGCAGCACGGCCATGGTATGCAAAGCCTCTGAATAGAGGCGGGTTACCAGGTAAATGTCGCCGGTGCCGTCTTTCTTCCAGAGCTGGCCCACCTGAATTTTAATCTGGCTCATATCTAAAGTTGACTGTCTTGACTGTAGAGGGCAGCCAAAAGCGTGTCAACTCCGCTAGCTGGCGCCCGTTCGCAAGGAGCACTTTCCGGGTTCCGCTTCTCCGAGCCGCTGCCGAGGCTCGAACAACCCAGTCCTAGGCGCTAAAATGCGATCCTGCCAGGCAATCAACACTCCGGAAAACCTTCTTTCTCGGGGAGACATCATAAGCCCCTGAAGGATTTCAAGGCCCGCCCAGCGGTTGAGGTGTATACTACCGGGTAGGGCGAGGTGCTTATGAACGTCATCCTACGGCATACCCTGAGCTTCGCACTCGGCAGTGCCCTCCTGGCAATTCCGGCCTTCGCGGTCCCGCAAGGTCAGGATTCGGGTCAACAGGATCCCGCCAAGACGCAACCGCCGGCGGTGCAGCGCCAAAGTCAACAGCAACTGGGCTCGGAGCAGCCCGTGCCGCAGCAAGACACGGTCAATCCAAAGAACTCCAAGGATGATGTGGAAGCGATCGGCAACCGCAAAGTCAGCTGCCACATGAACTGGTTTTCGCTCGAGAAGGAAATCGGCCTCGGCAAGCAACTTGCCCAGGAAGTCGAGCGCTCTTCCAAGATGATTGACGATCCGGTGGTTACCGAGTACGTCAATCGCGTGGGCCAGAACCTCGTGCGCAACTCCGACGCCAAGGTTCCTTTCACGATTAAGGTTATCGATTCTGACGAAGTCAACGCCTTCGCCCTTCCCGGCGGCTTCTTCTATGTGAACAGTGGCTTGATTCTGCGCGCGCAGGAAGAATCGGAACTGGCCGGCGTGATGGCCCATGAAATTTCCCATGTGACCGCCCGGCACGGCACCTGCCAGGCGACCAAGGGCGAATTGATGCAACTGGCCTCGATTCCCGCAATGATTTTCATTCCCTACACCATGGCGGGATACGCCTTGTACCAAGGCTTGAATATGGCGATACCGCTGACGTTCCTGAAGTTTTCTCGCGACGCCGAACGCGAAGCGGATTTCCTCGGTATTCAGTACATGTACAAGGCGGGGTACGATCCTAACTCGTACGTAACCTTCTTCGAGCGCGTCCAGGCCGACGAGAAGCGTCGCCCCGGCACTATCCCAAAGGTTTTCTCCACTCACCCGCCCACGCCCGAGCGCATTGCGAACACGCAGAAGGAAATCGCGCGCATTCTCCCGGCTCGCCAGGAATACATCGTAACGACTTCGGAATTCGACCAGGTGAAGGGTCGCCTTCGCAACATCATGTTCTCGCGCAAGGTGACGGAAGCCAAGGATAAGCCGACGCTGCGCTCCAAGACCGAGCAATCCAAGAAGCAGCCAACCGGCAACGATCCCAACAGCACGACCGATGATGATCGGCCGACTTTGAAGCGCCGGCCCGACTCCCAGCCGTAGTTTTCTGCTTGCGCCTCAATAGTGGAACTGTACGGGTGCGCTTTGGCTTACCCTGAGGGGCGCGTCCGCCATCCGGCACCAGGCGGTTCTCCGATTTGAGTCACGCAGAAGAGGGCGGAAGAGCTTTTGCATTTTTTGCATGGCTGCCGCTTTTCTTTTCTGCTCCCTTTGTTCTATATTTGGCAAGGCTCCATCAGCCGCCCAGCTCGGTGCAAACTCCTAATTCTAGGTGCCTGCATGTTCAAAACGAAAATCCTCTGGGCCCTTGTCCTGGGAGTGGTGACCTCTGCCCTTCTGCGGGAAGCGAAAATCAATCTCGCGTACAGTCCGCTGTGGAGCAGAATCCCTCACGTGCTTACGGCGCCGGGAACCCGCTTTGTCGCCGCCATCAACATGCCGGGCACTCTGATGGAAGGCTCGACCAGATTCTGGGCCGGCGTTGCCTTCATTCACCTGCAATCTTCTGATTTACATCCTCTTCTGGTACGGGCTCTTGCGGATGATCGGCTATTTGCGAGGCCGCCGGAACCCCTACGACCGCCAAGACACTTTAGTCCCGCCAATTACCCGGTAGTTTTCGTCTAGCCAAAACTGCCGGGGTGCACCCACCTTCTTCCCATGCTGGAATCGCCGCGCGCCACTGCCTTTTCGAGCACGGCCAACAGGAAAGCCTCTAGACCGGCCTGCCGGGGATGTATATGATTGGAAAGAAGTTCGGGACGACATTTTCCGCTCTCCCAGCTCGCCCGCGCCCGGCGTGCGTTCCTCAGGAGGCACAGTATGATTTTAGTAACTGGTGCAAGCGGCATGATGGGGAAAGCTGTCTTGCATGAAGTAGCCAAAGTGGCAGCAAAGACCGGCGAAAACTACCGCGCCATGTATCGCTCGGCGACCGAGGCCGCCAAGGCCCCTGCCGGAAGTTCGACCGTCATTGCCGACTTCGGCAAAAAAGACTCTCTGCCCCCTGCCCTCCGCAACGTCACCAGCGTTTACATCGTCTGCTCGCCGATTCCCCAGCTCATCGAGCTCGAATGGAACATGATTGACGCCTGCGTGAACGCTGGTGTGAGCCATATCGTCCTGAGTTCCGCCATGGGCGCCCGCGAGTATCGGAAATCCTTTCCGAGCTGGCACCGGCGCGTGGAAGACAAGCTTAAGTCCACGAAGATTTCTTTCACCATTCTTCGCCCTAATAGCTTCCATCAGAACGTTCTGACCTACTACGCGCCTTCCATCCGTTCTCAAGGCGCCTTCCACGCCTCGATGGGCAACGCCCGGGTCAGTTTTGTCGATGCGCGCGACATCGCGGTCGTCGCCGCAAAAGCCTTGGCTGGCGGCGAGCACTCGGGCAAAACGTACGAACTGAACGGGCCAGAAGCCCTGACCTACGCCGAGCTTGCCGAAAAAATCACAAAGCACTCCGGCCGCGACGTTCAGTACGTGGATATTCCTCCCGAGGTGCAGCGCAAGGCCCTGCTCGATCGGGGCATGCTCGAATGGCAAGCCGACGCGCTCCTTGATCTCCAGGCCTACTACGTCAAGGGCAAAGGCGGCAATGTCGACGGCTTGCTCGAGCAACTCATCGGCCGTCCGCCTATCACCATGGATCAATTCCTGTCCGAATTCCCCAGCGAGTTCCGGCCTCATGTAGAGGTTCAGGCCCTAGCCGACGCCGCGACCGCCTAAGACTGCCGAGGGAAAAACCGCGCCTTTTTATCACCAGGCTAGAGAACCCGAGATGGCTCGGCTAAAATCCGCGTGCCGGACCTTCGGGCATGACAGGAGAAGCGCGCATGGGCGGACCCGCAGAGAACCTGGCAGCGGCGAGGCGGTACATTGAAGTCATTGAGTCCGGCGCGCGGCGACGAAATCGCTCAGTTCTTTGCGCCGGAAGCGGTCGTGGAAATCTTTCCAGCCGCTTCTTTCCCAACGGCAGCCGCGATGAGTTGGCTGGAATACGCGCCGCCGCCGACCGCGGTAACAAAGCCATAACTCGTCAGAAGTATGAAATCAAGAATGAACGGTCTAGCGGAGATACCGTGGCGCTGGAAATTGTCTGGACAGGCACTCTGGCCGCGCCGCTTCAGTGCAAGCCAGCGGGAGCCGAGATGCGCGCCCACTTCGCAGCGTTTCTGCAATTCAAGGATGGCAAGATTTTTGAGCAACGCAATTACGATTGCTGCGATCCCTGATGCACGGCGAAGCAAGTGTTCAGGCGGCTGGCGCTTGGCCGGGCCTTCTTGCCGTTTATCTTCTTTCCTGTCGTCCATCTACAGCTGAGATGTAGGTCTGAAACCCTCTGGCTTCTCGCAAAAGACATCGAGGCCGATCTCCGAGGCATTCTGTTACGCAGTTCCGTGGCAGGGGCGGGAGGGGTGAACTCCTTGGGCTCCCGGGGTGTGACCGAGGATGTGGAACTCCAAAGGAACTCACCCCCAATAACTAGCCACAGCATTGCATTTGTGAGGTTACTTTGCACCTTCCGGGGCAGGGCTCAATCCGGTAAACACCTGAATTGCTCCGCAGGTGAAGACCGGGGCGCTCTGCTCGGCGCCCCCGCGTCGAACCAAGACCTTCATAGAAATGCCTAAAAATCCCTGACTTGACGGGGAGCCAGGGTTCGCGAAAATATCCTCGACGGTTTACTTTGGATGGCAACGACATTGCCAGTCGAACTGGGCCTTCCTGGGTCTTCGCGTTTCGTTCTAAATCATTCTCGAATTCAAGCGCTTCACGCGCGGGGTTCTGTGGACAAAAAAGGCATGGCCATCGAACACGCAAGACTTGGGACTAAGACTGGCTTCAGGCGCGGTGGCGGTCGTCAGGAGCGGAAGCGATGCCGAGGCGGCGCAATTCTTCCTGGTAATACTTCCTGTGTAGCACGTCCCATTCTTCGCTGCCTTCGAGGATTTCCTTCTTCTGCGAGGTAATGCGCTTGCGGACTTCCAGCTCGATTTTTTCTTCGTCCCTGAGCATGGCGGTGAGGATCTGCACGATTTGCTGACGAATGGTGTCGCGGTCGTCTGCAGCACGTCCCATTCCTCGCTGCCTTCGAGGATTTCCTTCTTCTGCGAGGTAATGCGCTTGCGGACTTCCAGCTCGATTTTTTCTTCGTCCTTGAGCATGGCGGTCAGGATCTGTACGATTTGCTGACGAATGGTGTCGCGGTCGTCGATGAATTCCACTTCGTCGCTGGACACCAGCACATCGGTAACTTGGTGCGAGAGTCTGACAATTTTTTCACGGCTCAGTCGCATCATGCTCTTACGGTTCCCTTTCCCGCTAACCCATTCTTTGTGGCCAACCCAATTGCCACGGAAACCGGAAAATCGACGCTCATAGCTCGAAATTCGAGAGAAACTTGTCCGCGGGTTTCCAATACCGGTTTTCGACTCCCCTTCCTTACCGTAAAACCAGCTTTCGGTCCCTCGCCAAGTGTTGCTTCACCTTTTTGTACATCTCCTGGTAAGACACGCCGTTGCTGCGCATCTCATCCTGGCGCTCGACGAGGATCTGCCGCACTTCCTCGTTGAGCCGGTCCTCGACGGTCAACTCCTCGAGCATGCGCTGGCGGATGCGCGTGGTCACCGCGTCCCGGGCCTTAACCTCAATTTGCCCGCCCTCCACCAGGCGCTTCACCACCTCACTAGCCATGTGAGCCACAAAATCGCGTACGAGCAGCATCTCTAGTCAATTTCCTCGGGTAATTATGAGCAAGTTAGTTTACTGGCTGCGGGAGCAAAGTGCAAGAAAACGCAGGCTGAGGGATTTTCGACAAAATGCTGGAAAGAAGGCCTCGGGGAAAAAGTAGAGAACGCACGCGCGTTGACCCGTCCCTATGCTTCCTGTACGATGAATTTCATTGGGCGCTTAGCTCAGCGGTTAGAGCGTTCGGTTTACACCCGAAAGGTCGTCCGTTCGAATCGGACAGTGCCCACCATGCTATCTTCAGTATTTTCTGACCATTATGCCGCTTTCGCGGGCTGAGTTTTGGACTGCGAAGGTTGGCCAATTTCGAGTGGAAGGCTCGGCAGCTTGAATCCGAGGCCGACCTTCTCAGCCCACTGTTTACACCACTCGATGTTCTCAATCAGTTGCTTCGCGCAGCGCGTGCCCAGAGGGTCAAAGAAAAACGAACAAGACCATTCGCAGGGGTGAATGGAGAGTTGTGCAAAGAGGAAGGAAAAAGAAAAGAACAATCAATAAAAAGACTTGACGCGCGGCATTGTTAGAGATGTCCGGTTAGCGGTGCTAATCGGGCAGCAACCATGGTCCGGGAGTTCGAACCTCCCTGGTCCACCAAAATCCCCTTTGAAACAAGAAAATGATCTCAGGTGATGAAGCCCGGAGATTCCAGATGTGGTATATATGTGGGCCGCCAGAATTTCCTACATTCTGTGAGCAATCAAGGCTGAAGGATTTCGAAAATGTGTCATGCCGCCGTTTTCAGTCTTCATCGTGTGATCCTTCACACAGTTTTTGCGGGGACGCAATTCTTTGCCAATTTTCTCGCCGCTCAGCATGCGCACGCGGCCGCGCAAAGGTCCGGACAAATAGTGATCGCCTCGGCCGGGCAGGCTCAAGTCTCAATTGTGCTCGGTGAGCGGTCCAACGAGACTTATCAGTTTGCGGCTGCCGAACTCGCCAAATATTTGAAGATCCTCTCCGGCGCAACGGTAAAGATCGTTTCGGACGGTGAAGTCGCAACCACGCAGGAATCGATGCTGATCGTGGGCGGCACGGTAGTAAACAAAACCGCAAAGGAAACAGCATCAGCTCTGCAACTGAATTTCGCTAGCCTGAAGCCTGAGGGATTTCTGATCAAATCCGGCCGGGTGAGGAATCGAGCCATCGTGGTCATCGCCGGGAACGACGGCCTGTCCACGCTCTATGGCGTCTATGAATTCATCGAACGGCTTGGGGTCACGTTTCGTCTGACGGGCGACATTATCCCGGAACCACGCACTCATCTGGTGATTCCGTTCCTCGATGTGCGCATGGAACCAGCGATGCCCAGACGAGGGTTTCTTGTCCCGGCTGGAGGCTACGAGAATTCCACGATGTTCTCCTACGACGACTACGCCAAGTTGATCGACCAAATGGCGAAGATGAAGTGCAATTACATGCAGTTCTGGTGGTTCTCTTACGAACCGTGGTTGAAATACAGTTACAAGGGCGAGACTGCGATGCTCGGCGACGTTTCCGCGAAGGAGAGCGGGTTCATGACGTGGGCTTACGGTGGATTTGGCTCTCGAACCACCGACGATGTTTCGATTGGCAAAGAACGCTTTAAATTTCGCAGACTTGCGCCGCCGGAAATGCAAAATGTCGAAACCTCTGACCAGGCTTTTCAGGTCGCGGAGGACCTGTTGCACAAAATCATCCGGCACGCCAACCAGCGCGGAATCAAGGTGTGGCTGGCCGTGGAACTGGATGCATTGCCACCCAACCTGGCGCGATACTGCGAAGAAATCGGGAGTCTGCCCTTCATGAATCTGGCGGGATCGTTCGTCCATCCTCTGGACCAAACCAATCGCGAAATTCAAGTGAGTCGGTTGAAAGCGCTCATCGACACCTACCCTGAGGCCGAGGGGTATTTTTTGAACGTGGGCGAGATGTATCCAGAGCTTAACAACGAAAAACACCGGGCTTTCTTTGAGCAGAAACGTCCTGAGTTTTTTGAGCTGCGGAAAGCGCGAGTTCCCTGGATCATCGACATTCCTCAGGATTCCGATTTGGTAGTGGATTCGAATATCGGCTACTTGGATCTCTTCCAGTACCTGCTGAAACAGCGGGACGCGATGACGCCCCATGCAAAAATCGGGCTCATGGGCGTTGGACGCGGGTATGCACTGCCGTTATTCAACAAACTGTTGCCGAAAGACGTTCCCTTTACTGATATGGAATCCAGCGGGGTGTGGACTCCGGCGGGCCTTCCCATGCAGATATTCAGCGCCATGGGAGAGCGTGAAAGAACGATTGAGCCGCGCGTGGACGATGACTTTGAAATGATGGGAATGCAGTTCAGCGTGCGGCAATATAGCGTCAACGACAAAATTTTCACCGATGGCCTGAAATACGGATTATCGGGCTTCGCCGGACAGATCGATCGGGTTCGCGGGACAGAGACCAACAGCTCCTTCCTCGCCAAGGCCGGATGGGCTCCGCAATTGGGGCCCGAGGACTTTTACAAAGACTATTCGAGCCGGCTGTTTGGCGATAAGGCGGCACCCGCAATGTACCGCGCCTTCATGGCGCTCGAAGACAATCAGGAATACGTTGCCTACAACAGCTACTGGTACTTGTACACGATGATGAATTGTTGCACATCCTTGCCGGAGGTTCACATGGGACACCGGTTCTTCACCCAACCCGATGCCTTTGATGGACCCACGATTTCCGATTGGAAGGGATTCATCACGGAACTGCCTGACACGATTGTTCGATTCCAGGGCTCGATCGGCTACTTGAATAAAGCGCTGGAAGAAATGCGCGCGGCTTTGCCGGATGTTGCCCCGCACGGCGACTACGAACTTCGCTACACGATCAACCGGACAGAATCTTACCGCGACTACATCGCCGCGCTGGTGACGATGCGAAAGGCTTATTTGATATTGGATAAGGCATTCAAGGATCGCAGCAAGCTGTCGCATCAGCAATTCGTCGCGGAACTGAACAAGGCGTTGGATGGATTCTCAGTATCGAGCAGGCAGGTGCAGGCGGCCACACGAAAGTACGCTGAGTTCATGGATCACCCGTCCGATCTCGGGGTTCTATACCATTTGAATGCGCGCGCAATACTCGGATTCGATTTGGTCTGCCAGGCGGCGCAAAACATCGTAAATTACCACTCCGGTAAACCCTATTTGCGGCACGTTCCGTGGGAGCGGCTCTTTCCGCCGGACCTTAGCGCCTCCTGATGGCGATGAAAAGGTGCGACATTTGTTGGGAATGATATGCTCGGGTCAATTTCCGACCCCCAAGGTCCCGATGGAAATTCGCGTCACTATATGAACTGCAGGAACTTTCCTGAGAGAACCAAACGAAGAAGTGAAGAAGGCATTCCGGCCCAGCTCCCGGCTTCGGGCGTCGCTTTCATCTTCCAATCATCACCCAGCACCCGCCCCTCAGAACGGGGTGCTGTGTAAGTGATCAGGGCATGTCGCGAGCAAGGGTCGACGCAGCGAAGGTTTATGCATGTGGGGCAAGGCTGCGCACGATTTCAAGCGTGGCATCGCTCTCCGCTTCGCTGTTGTAAACCTGGCATGACTGCCGCACGCCAACCTGATCTCCCCGTGAGCGGACCCTGATCCATTTCTTAGCCCACAGTTCCGATTCAAGTTTTGCCGCCGGCAATCCTTCAACCCTATGGCACACTGTCGCGCCGGCGAGCTCCGGATGAACGGGCGAGCCAATTCTGGCGCGCGGAATCTGCTGAAGACCGTTTCGCAAACGGTCGGCGAGAAAGCGCATGCGCTTGTAAATCCGGCCAGGGCCTATCCGGAAGTGAAAGTCCAGAGCGGCATCGAGGCCTGTCAAGAGAGAGCGATTGCCCGTGCCATACTGCATGAAGCGGTACATTCCATCCGTCTGGTCGTCCCATGCGAAACTGCACAGCGTCGTCCAGAACTTCTCCCTCTGATCGCGCCGGATATAAAACATGCCATTTCCCGGAGGCGCCAGGAGCCATTTGTGCGGGCTCGCAAAATAAGCGTCGCAACCAATGTCTTGCAAGTCCACTGGAATCTGTCCGAGAGCCTGTGCTCCGTCAACAAGGGCGAGGCAGCCGTGCTGGTGTGCGAGCTCCGTCAGGCGTCTTGCCGGAAGGACCACTGCGGTGGATGAAATAATATGGGGAAATGCCAGCACGCGCGTCCGCGAAGTGATGGTCCCAGCAAACAACTCTGCCAATTGATCCGGATCATTTGCGGGAGTAGAAATTAGCACCTGCTTCAGCACAATCCTGTCTTTTTGGCCCGTTCCTGCCACGCGCAGATGGCTCCCGGATGTTCGCGGTCTGTAAGAATAACTTCATCCCCTCATTTCAGGCTTAGCCCGTTCGCCACGAAATTTGAGCCGAAGGTGGCATTCTGTGTCAGCGCGATGTCTTTCCCTTCCACGTTTACCAGCTTCCCCAGCTTGTCCCGCAAGGGCAATTCCGGGGAGTAGCCGCTGATCCAATTGGGCGTGTTTTCGGAATAATCCCAACGCGTCACGGTTGCTTCCCGGGGTGCGCATGTCTTCGATCACCCTCTCCAGAACCGGTCGTGGTACGGAGCCAATCGTTCCAGTATTGAAAAAGGCTTCGCCGCGCGGAATATAGAATTGATCTCGAATCCGATCCCAGAATTCAGGGTCGTTATCGTCGGGGAAAGGAGGAAGGCCTCTGGGAGTGGGCGCGGGCGCGGCCCTAGTCGACATCGCTCCGCCGAGCGCGGAAGCGAACACGCTATATAGGAATCCTCGTCGATTAGTCATGCGTTAGCTCCGAGCAAAGCCCATTCGGAACAACACAACCGAAGTCAAAAATTGTTAATTGCCTTCACAATACCCTCTTTGGTTCCGCCGAAGAGCTGATACGGCAGTTGGGCATTGTGCAATTCATTTCCCTCCAGAAGGATATCCCGCGTATTGGTTCCGGTCACGCCAAGAAACACGCGTGTGCCCTGTTGAGCTGTTGAGTTGGAGATGGTCGCGCCCTCAACCTTGTTCAATACAATGGCGGGAGTGTCCGCATTCGGCTTCGCCGGCCTGCCGGAAAAGCCAATCACCTTCAATCCCTGAACATCCTCAAAGTAGAGCGCACTTCCCCATTTGTTCAGCTCAGGCTTGTCCCAGATGACCTCAACATCCCTGAGGGTCAAGTTTTTACCGTAATGAAACTGCATTGCGTTCACTGATCGGTCATAAGCGGCGGAAGGATCGGTTGAGAGATAGAGTTTGATATTTTCGAGGCTCACGTGGTCCAGCCAGCTATCGGGATGGCCGTTGATCAGGCACGCTCCTTTGCCATGCGCAATGACGTTGCGGACGATGACGTTTCGGATTGCTCCGGCCGGCGGCTCGTCCGGCTTCACAGGAAGGCCGAGGCTTTCGCTCCGGCGTTGAACGGTGAAGTAGATGGGATCACCGTTGCCCCACCAGAACCAGTCAAAACGGTCGATGTTGATCACCACGTTCGAGATCACGACGTTTTCCACAACGCCGCCGTCGTACACCATGAAGGCGAGCCCACGATTCGAATGCGTGATCACGACGTTATTGATAGTGACGTTGCGAACCGCAACGGAATTGCCGTCGCAGAACTTGATCGCGCTGGATGAAGATGAAAGGCGACAATTCGTGATGGTGATGTTCTCACTCGCCTTCGGAGGAAAGCCTGACGCCCCGGAGGAGTAAAACACGATGGCGTCGTCACCGGTTTCAATGACGCTGTTCGCGATCACTACGTCCTTGCAGCCGTCCGGGTCAATGCCGTCGGCCCACACGCCCAGCTTCTGGTCCGTTCTGATGTAGATGCCGTCAATACGAAGCCGCTCGCAGGCATAGGGATAAATCGTCCAACTTGGGGAATCGATGATCGAAACGCCTTCAATCAGCACGTCTGTGCAGCGTAGCAACTTAATCATATGCGGGTAGATTTTCCGCTGGCCCATTCCCTTAGGAAAGGATCGCATCAACGGCACTCCGGCCGCCTCAGCCGATTTCTGATTGTCGCGGATGTACCCGTCATCGATAATATTCATGCGCCAGTCGTATTCCGACTGGCCGTTGATGGTTCCACGGCCTTCAATGCTGATGTTGATGAGGTCTTCGCCGAAAAGCAGCCCATCGGTGTCGAACGCTGCGTCCTCCTCTGCGCTGAACAACGTGGCTCCGGCCTCGATCCAGAACCTGACGTGACTGCGGAGGTGAATCGTGCCGCTGGTGTAGTCGCCAGGAGGCAGGTAGACGATGCCGCCGCCAGCTTTGGCGCAGGCGTCGATGGCCTTTTGAATGGCGGTCCTGGCGTTGTCCGCCTTCTTCCCCGTTGCTCCGTAATCCTTGACGTTAAAAATGTCGGCCTTTGCCTGCGAAACCACAGCACCGACTGACATGAATAGGGTGACACCCAGCGGTACAATTCTCCTCAGCAGTCGTTTTGGCATATTCATCTCCGCAAGCTCAAGCAGCCTGACGGT
>Ga0209378_1002080_pt1 | contig 14001 bp, 12 predicted proteins | sample GraSoiAngelo_156_FD_186170 | JGI IMG/M metagenome (GOLD analysis project Ga0209378, IMG submission 186170) | Grasslands soil microbial communities from the Angelo Coastal Reserve, California, USA - 14_1009_13_40cm (SPAdes) (version 2) | ecosystem: Environmental > Terrestrial > Soil > Grasslands ... | reverse complement strand
GATTGGCCTGGAGGATCGCGTCCACGTGCGCCCGCGGATCATCCCGGTAGTGGGCGGCAACGATGCTCCAGACCGTGTCCCCCGGCGCGACGACCACCCGGTCGCTCGCCTGGGGCCCGCTCCCATAGGCCAGCCGGCCGGTGGCGAGCACGAGCGCGGTGGCGAGGACCAGGATGCGGCCCCAACCGCGGCGGCGCTGGGGTCGCGGATAGCCGTGTCGGGCGCCGTCCTGCACGAACATGCGTTCGTCATGGAACGCTAGCACGAACAGGCGTTCGCGTCAATCCCCTATCCGAACAAGTGTTTGCAAAGGGCGAACGGATGTGCTAGCATGCCCCCGTTTTGAAGAAACGTGGCGGTCAATCGGCCGCCGCCTGGGCGCGAAAAATCACCCGATTCGGCCCGGAAATTACTGTGCTACCATGCTGTGATCGCGGTCTGAACCCCTCCTCTCTCCCCTCCCTGGACGCGCCGCGTGGGACGGCGCCGGGTGCGAGATGATCGGGTCTTGGCCGTCGACATCGGCGTTAAAGGGAGGGGACGATATGCCGGAACCGTTGACCAGCAGGCAGCGGGAGATCCTGGAGTACCTGAGGTTTCGACAGAAGATCCGCAGTTACCCACCAACCGTTCGCGAAATTGGCGAAGCGGTCGGACTCTCTTCCAGCTCAACGGTTCAGAACCACCTCAACACTCTCGAGCGTAAGGGCTACATCCGGCGCGATCCGACCAAGTCGCGCACCATCGAAGTCGTCGACATCGACGAAATGCAGGCCAAGCTGAGCAAGGTCGTAGCGGTCCCCCTGATCGGGCGCGTTGCCGCCGGCCAGCCGATCCTCGCCGAAGAGAACATCGAAGACCACCTTGTCTTCAGCCAGGAACTCGTCGGCTCTGATAATGCCTTCGCGCTCGAGGTGCGCGGGGACAGCATGAAAGACGTCGGCATTCTCCCCGGCGATTTCGTGGTGGTCCGCCCCGGCAAAGATGCGCCCAATGGCAGCATCGTCGTCGCCCGGCTGGAAGACGACCAGACCAACGAGTCCACCGCCACCGTCAAGCGGCTCTTCCGCGAGGCCAACCGGGTGCGACTGCAAGCCGAGAATCCGGCCTACGAGCCGATCTACAGCACCGCCGCCCAGCTCGAGGGACAGGTGGTCGCGGTCGTGCGACTGCTGCGCTGATCGTTTAGGTCAGGCGCTGCGATCCACGCCGGGAAAGCGGAAAGGGTCGAACTTCGTCAGCAGCCGTCGCGGTAAGGCGCCGCGCATCAGCACCCCGTCGCCGCGATAATCGACCGCCTCCACGTTGCCGTGGGCATGGAATTCCGCCTGTCGGGCGTGCTCGCTGTAGGGCAGAAGCACCTCGATGGGGACCATTTCTCCGGGCAAGGCCTGGGCGATGGCGCGGCCCAGCGGCTCCAGTCCCGTCTTTCGTAGGGCGGAAATCGGCACCACGGCGAGATACGGCGACCAATCCTCGGCGAGCAGCTGGTCGACAGCCGACGGGCTCAGCTGATCCACCTTGTTGAGCGCCAGAACCTTCGGCTTCTCGAGCGCGCCCAGGTCCTGCAGCGTTTCGTGCACCGCCTCCATCTGGTCGCGTCCGTTGTAACGCGTGGCGTCGAGCACATGGAGCAGGAGATCGGCCTGCTGCACCTCTTCGAGCGTGGCCTTGAAGGCGGCCACCAGATCGGTGGGCAACTTCTGGATGAAACCGACGGTGTCGGTGAAGAGCACTTCGCGCCGGTTGGGCAGCCGCACCAGGCGGGTCGTGGGGTCGAGGGTGACGAATAACGCGTCGTCCACCTGTACCTGCGCGTGGGTTAGCGCGTGGAGCAAGGTGGATTTGCCGCTGTTCGTGTAGCCGACGATGGCGACCACCGGATAGGCGACGCGCCGGCGTCCCTCACGGCGCAAGGCGCGCTGCTTGCGGATCTCCTTGATGTCCCGGTCGAGCTCGCGGATGCGATGGCGAATGCGCCGCCGGTCGCTCTCGAGCTTTTGCTCGCCGGGGCCGCGGGTGCCCACGCCTGCGCCCAGGCCCGAGAGGTCGCGACCACCCTGGAGGCGGGGCAGGAGGTGATGCAGCTGCGCGGCCTCCACCTGCAGGCGGCCCTCCTTGGTGCGGGCGCGCTGGGCAAAGATGTCGAGAATCAATTCGGTGCGGTCGATCACCTTGACATCGAGCTTGCGCTCGAGGTTGCGCTGCTGGCGCGGGGACAGTTCCTCGTTGAAGACCAACAGGTTGAAATCGGCCTCGTGTTTCAGCGCGTGCAGTTCCTCGACCTTGCCCTTTCCCAGGAAGAGCGCGGGATCGGGTTTTGGGCGGCGCTGCGTGTTGGTACCAACCACGATCACGCCAGCCGTTCTCGCCAGCTCGCTCAGCTCGAGCATCTGCTCTTCCACGGCGGCCAGCCCCTGGTCCTCGTAATCGAGCGACATCAGGTAGGCACGCTCGTGCCTGCCATTGGAATTCCGGATCAACTCGCCTCTGCCGCCATGATACCGGCGCCAAGTCGCGCGATCGCCAGCTCCAGATCCGGTGGAATCCAGGTCACGCGCGAGTCGGCCTTAAACCAGGTCAGCTGACGCCGGGCATACTGGCGGACCTGGCGCACGGTCGAGACGCGCGCCGCCTCGAGCGACAGCGCCCCGTCGATGAAGGCTGCTATCTCGGGATAGCCGTAGCCGAGGCGTCGCAGATCCGCCCCGGGAAAGTCGCGGCGAACACGTCGCACCTCGTCGACAAAACCTTCGTCGATCATCCGTTGCACGCGCGTCTCGATCCTCCGATCGAGCTCCGCGAGTGGCACGTCCAGGCCGAGCACGGTGATCGACCAGGGTGGCGGGTTCGAGGTACGTGCCTCGGTGGGAGGCCGGCCGGTGGCGGCGTGAATCTCGAGCGCGCGGATCAGGCGCCGCGGGTTGCGGCGCGCGCGATCGGCGGCCGCGGGATCGATCCGCCGGAGCTCGGCGTCGAGCGCATCCGCACCCTCCTCGTCGAGGCGCTGCTCGAGCGCCGCTCGGAAGGCCGGGTCGGGCGGCGTGCCGCCGAGATTCCAACCGTCGAGCACGGCGCGGAGGTAGAGACCCGTCCCGCCCTGAAGCACCGGTAGTTGCCCGCGTCCGGCGATCTCTGAAATCGTCCGAAGCGCGACCCGCTGGTAGTCGGCGACGGTAAACGGCTCGTCGGGGTCGACGATGTCGATGCCATGCAGGGGAACACCTCGCAGCTCGGCTCGGGTTGGTTTATTGGTGCCAATGTCGCAGTGGCGAAAGACCTGGCGCGAATCCATCGACACCAGCTCGCCGTTCAGCCGCTCGGCGACGCGGATGGCCAGCTCGGTCTTGCCGCTCGCCGTCGGCCCGACGATTGCCACCACGCGCAGCCTGGCTACGGCCGTTTGAACAAGCGCCTCAACTGGTCATCCGGCAGGATCAGGGTCGTTGGCCGGCCGTGCGGGCAGCTGATCGGCTCCTCGGTCGTGGCCAGCGAGCTCAGCAGTTGGCGCGCGGATTCTGGTGTCATCGCGTCGCCGAAGCGGACCGCGCTGTGGCACGCCAGCATCGCCGCCGTCTCGCGCAAGCGGCGATCGGGGGTTCGCTCGCCGAGCAGGTCCGTGAGGAGCAGCTCGAGCACGCGCCCAACGCGACCTTCCGGCATCTCGGCCGGCGCCGCGCGAACTCGAATCGTGTGCGGCCCGAAGCGCTCCCCCTCGAATCCGAGCGTGTCCAGCCACGACTCGTGTTCCTCGAAGGCCGCGATCTGGCCGGGCGTCAGGTCGAGGACATGTGGGATCAGCAGCAGCTGGCTCGACGGCTGCCGCTGCTCGAGGCGGCGCACGATCCGGTCGAAGAGCACCCGCTCGTGGGCGGCATGCTGGTCGATCAACACAACCGCGCGCGGCGCCTCCGCCACCAGGTAGCCGCGCAGCAGCTGCCCGATGTACTCCAGCGGCGGCAGCCGCGGGCCAACGTCTCTCCCCTCTACGCCCTCGGTCCACCTCGCTTCTTGGCTCTCGATCCCCTCCCCAGCCTGTGGGAGAGGGCTAGGATGAGAGCTCGTCTCCCGCAACTCGAGCAGCGGTCCACCGGTTGCCGACTGCAGCTCGTAGATCGGGCTCTGCCGAAGGGCGTGGTAGCAGGCGCGCTCGACTGCCCCGAAGATGGCGCCCTCGTTGCGAAAGCGGACCTCACGCTTGGTGGGATGAACGTTGACGTCGACCTCGGCGGGATCCACCCGCAGGTCGAGTACCGCGAGCGGGAACCGATCGGGCTGGCGCAGCCCCAAGTAGGCCTGCTCAACAGCAAAGGCCAGGTTGCGGTGGTGGATGCGACGCCCGTTGAGCAGGATCACGACGTGCCCGCGACTGGCCCGGTGCAGCGCCGGCGGACTGATCAGACCGGCCACGATTCCATCGTCGACCGCGAGCATGGAGGCGGCCGTCGGCGCGTCGTAGACGGCGGCAAAGGCCGCGCGCCGGTCGCCGGTTCCAGGGGTTTCCAGGACGCGCCGGATGTCGACGTCGAGGATGATCCCCACGGTCGGATTCGCCAGAGCCAGTTCGCCGACGAGTCGCACGATGACCGCGGTTTCGGTGGCGGGTTGCTTGAGGAATTTGAGACGGGCCGGGGTGTTGAAGAACAGCCGGCTGACGCTCACCCGAGTCCCTAGCGGACTTCCGACCGGACCGGCAGCAACGTGCGACCCACCCTCGACCATTACGCGGTACCCCTCTCCCCCATCGCCCGTCCGGCTCACGGCTTCTACCCGGGCGACTGCGGCGATGCTTGCCAGCGCCTCACCTCGGAATCCGAGGGTGCGAATCGTTCGCAGGTCGTCGAGCGAGCGAATCTTGCTCGTGGCGTGCCGCAAAAACGCGAGCGGCAGGTCGACCGGGGCCATCCCCTCGCCGTCGTCGACAACCTCGATCAGGCCCTGCCCGGCGGCCTCGATCCTCACCTGGATCCGTGATGCGCCCGCATCGATCGCGTTCTCCACCAGCTCCTTGACCACTGCCGCGGGGCGATCGACCACCTCCCCGGCGGCGATGCCATCGGCGACCGTTGCCGGCAGGATCGTGATCCGCGCGGGCTCGAGACCGGTCTCAGCGCGTGACATGCTCTCCCTGCCACGCATAGAGCTTTTCCAGTGCTTCGCGCGGCGACAGGCGCTCCAGGTCGAGCTGCTTGAGCTCGGCGACCACCGGGTGATCAAGCGGCAGGCTGAGCTGCGCGCTCGCCTCCGGCCGTTCCAGCGGCCGCTGCCCCTCCAGCTCGGTGAGCACCTGGCGGGCGCGCACCACCACCTGGCGCGGAAGGCCGGCGAGTTCCGCGACATGAATGCCGTAGCTGCGGTCGGCGCCGCCCGCCACGACCTGGTGCAGGAAGATGACGCGCTCGCCTTCTTCGCGGACTTCCATCCGGAAGTTGCGCAACCGTGGCAACCGTTGGGCTAGCGCGGTCAGCTCGTGGTAATGGGTGGCGAACAGCGTCAGCGAGCGCAGCTGTGGAGCATCGTGCAGGTACTCGAGAATGGCCTGCGCGATGCTGACGCCGTCGTAGGTGCTCGTGCCGCGGCCCACCTCATCGAAAATGAGCAGGCTGCTCGGCGTCGCGTGCGCGAGAATGTGGGCGGTCTCCACCATCTCGACCATGAAGGTCGACAGGCCGCGGGCCAGCTCGTCGTGTGCGCCGACGCGCGTGAAGATCCGGTCGCACAGCCCGATCACGGCACGGCCGGCCGGAACGAAGCTGCCCACCTGGGCCAGCAACACGATGATGCCGGCCTGGCGAAGGTAGGTCGACTTGCCTGCCATGTTCGGGCCGCTCAGGAGCACAACCTGTTGGTCGCCGGGGTCGAGCCGTAGATCGTTGGGGACGAAACGGCCGGGCCCGAGTGCGGCCTCCACCAGAGGGTGCCGGCCATCGACGATCTCGATCCCCGGCTGATCCTGCAACACGGGTCGCACCCAACGGTGTCGCGCCGCCACGGTGGCGAGCGCGGCGACGGCATCGAGCCGACCGAGCCAGGCGGCGGTTTCGAGCAGGTCCTTGCCGGCCGCGGTGATCCGCCCGCAGAGCTCGCTGAAGAGCGCATGCTCGCGCGCGACCATCGCGCTCTTCGCGTTGAGGACCAGTGACTCCTTTTCCTTGAGCTCGGGCGTGACGTAGCGCTCGCCGTTGACGAGCGTTTGCTTGCGCACGTACTCGGCAGGGATCGCCTCGCGATTGGCGTGGCTGATCTCGAGGTAATAGCCGAACACCTGGTTGAATCCGACTTTGAGCGACCGGATACCCGTCCGCTGGCGTTCGTTCTGCTCCAGGCCGCCGATCCAGTCGCGGGCGGCCCGCGATCCGTTGCGAAGGCCGTCGAGTTCGGCGTCGTACCCTGGCTTGAAGACCCCGCCGTCTTTCAGCGTCGCCGGAACATCGTCGACCAGCGCCCGCCCAAGGAGATCGTGGAGCTCCTCTTCGGATGGCGAGGGCAGCGAGCCGGCCAGCTCCGGCCATTTGGCGGCCGTCCGCCGCACGCCCGGCAGCGCGACCAGCGCCTTGAGCAAGCCGTACAGGTCGCGTGGGGTGGCGACCCCTTGCCCGGTTCGCGCGGCGATGCGATCCAGGTCCGGCAAGCCGCGCAACGCGGCTTGCAGCTGGCCGCGCGCCAGCGGATCCTCGACGAGCAGGCTCACGCGGTCGAGCCGGTCATCGAGCGGCGCCCGGTTCCGCAACGGCTGGTCGAGCCAGCGCCGAAGCTCGCGGGCACCCATCGTCGTGGTTGCCTCGCGCACCATCATCCCGATGAGGTCGTCTCCCGATGACGCGCGCTCGGCAGCCAGGCCCAGGCTTTTGCGCGTCGGCGGGTCGAGATGCATGTAGGCCCGGGGATGCTCGGCATGCAAGCGGAGCAGCCCGGGCTCCAGGCGCAGGTGGGATCGCTCGGCGTGGCGTAACAGGGCTTGGGCGGCCGCCAGCGCCTCCGGCCACTCGTCGCAGCCGAAGGCCGCCAGGGTTTCGACGCCGAGCAGAGTCTGCAGGCGCTCGACGGCCGCGCGGGCATCAAAGTCGAGTGGATCGGCCCAGCTGACTGGGGTCGTCCCGACCAGCGCGAGCAGGCGCGGCCGATCCCCTTCGGACGCGACCAGCTCCGCCGGTCGCAGCCGGGTCAGCTCATCGCGAAGCGCGTCTTCGGTCGGCTCGACGCGCAGCAACGCGAGCTCGCCGGTGGAACAGTCCAGCGCCGCGATGCCGTGGTAGTGCGACCGCAGGCAGACCGCGACCGCGTAGTTGGTGCCGCCACCCTCGAGATAGGCATCCTCGACGACGGTGCCGGGCGTCAGCACCCGGACTACCTCGCGCCGAACCAGGCCGCGCGCTTCCCCGGCCGCCTCGACCTGGTCGCAGAGGGCCACCTTCAGCCCGGCGCGCAGCAGCTTTCCGACATAGCTCTCGTAGGCGTGGTAGGGAACGCCCGCCATCGGATAGCGCTGCCCCTTGCCGAGCTCGCGCGAGGTGAGCGTGATGCCTAAAAGCGGGGCCGCCCGTTCGGCATCGTCGCCGAAGGTTTCGTAGAAGTCGCCCAAGCGGAAGAGCACGATGGCGTCGGGGTGCTCGCGCTTGACCGCCTCGTACTGCTCGAGGACGGGCACCGGCTTCAGGGGGTTCGCCTAATTGAGAACCTGGCCTCGAAGTTGCCAGGCGGTGGCGTGCTCGATGGACACTCGACGGACGGTGCCGACCTGCGCGCCCAGGGGCGCCGCACCGATCACCACCCGGTTCTGCCGGGTCCGCCCCGTGGCCTCCCCGTTCTCGGCTCGCTCAACCAGCACCTCGACCGTCCTGCCCAGCCAGCGTCGGTTCGCATCTTCGGCGATCCGCCGCTGGGCCTCGAGCAGCACGTTGATGCGGCGTTTCTTTTCGGCAGGCGCCACATCGTCCGCCTGGCGGGCCGCCGTCGTGCGTGGTCGCGGAGAAAAGCCCTGGATGTGGACGACGTCGAACTTGATTTCTTCCAGCAGGGCCAGTGTTCTCTGGAATTGCTCCTCCGTCTCACCCGGATAGCCAACGATGACATCGGTCGAGACGGAGAGGTCGGGGATGACATTGCGGGCGTGGGCGATGATCGCACGGTACTCGTCGACCGTGTAGCGACGGCGCATCTGCTTGAGGATGGCGTCGTCGCCGGACTGGAATGGCAGGTGCAAATGCTCGCAAACCCGCGGTAGGTCCCGGATCGCAAAGAGCAGGTCGTCGTGGACGTGGCGCGGATGGGACGTCAAAAAACGCACCCGCCAGATGCCGGGCACCCGTTCCACGGCTTCCAGGAGGGCGGCCAGCCCGGCCTTGGTGTCCGGGTCGCGATAGGAGTTGACCGTCTGGCCAAGCAGGGTAACCTCGCGCACGCCCTGGTCGGCAAAGCGGCGCACGTCATCGACGACGTCCTGCAACGGACGGCTACGCTCGGTGCCGCGAACGAATGGCACGATGCAGAAGCTGCAGACCTCGTTACAGCCGAAGATCACCGGCACATACGCGGTGAGCCCGTGCTGCAAGGCCACCCCACCGGTCTGGGCCGGGTCCGTCTCGTACTCGCCTTGTAGGTCCTCGATGAAAGCCTCGTACTGGCGCATATCAAAGCGGTAGTCGAGGTCGGGCAGCCGCTCGTAGAGGCGGTCCTTTTCCTTGTTGGCCATGCAGCCGGTCATGGCGATGGCGCGACCGGGACGCGCCCGCTTCCAGGCCTTCAGCTCGCGGAACCTTCCATACGCCTTTTGTTCGGCGTTCTGACGGACCGAGCAGGTGACGAGGATCGCGAGGTCGGCCTGGTCGAGGTCGGCGACGGCGCTGAAGCCGGCGGCCGTCAACCCTTGCGAAAGATAGTCCGCGTCCGACTCATTCATCTGGCAGCCGCTCACCCAGAGGTGAAAACGCTGACCGGAGGGTGGGCGCTTGTGCCCATTCGGTCGCGGCCGCCGGAAACTCAGCGGCTCGAGGGGTAGCGGTGCGCCGGGAATCCGGAGGCGGGGCGGGGCGGCCGGTTCAGGCATCGACCGAGTCTAGCGGGACTCGACCAGCAGACGGATCCCGGTCCGCTCCTCACCTTCGATGGTGATGTCGATGAAGGATGGGATGCAGACCAGGTCGAAGCCGCCGGCCGCGACGTAGCCGCGCGAGATGGCAATCGCTTTCACCGCCTGGTTGATGGCCCCGGCACCGATCGCCTGCACTTCAACGCGGCTCTGGCTACGAACCACGCCGGCGATCGCCCCGGCGACAGCGACGGGTTTCGATGTGGCCGAAACCTTCAGGATCTCAATCGCGGCCCGGGCTGTACGGGGGACGCCAGCAGCCGGGCTGGCCGATAACGTCTTCTCCCCTGTCGAGCCGTTCGATGGCGGTGTGCTGGTTTCCAGAGTGTCCATCTATTCTATCGAGGCATGGCGACCGAACGTTTGATTGCCCCCCGACACCTTAACCCCCAGGGCAGGGGTCGTCAAGCCGCTAGGCGACCTCGACCTCCCGATCCAGGCGCTCGATCCCGTCCGCCTTGCCCGAAAGGGCATCGATCCGGACCAGCACGGAGTTGAACTGGACCGGTCCATCGGCCACTTTGAAGCGGTACGGGACCCCCGTCAGGAAGCGCTGGAGGCTGGCCTCCTTGTCCATCCCGATCACGGAGTCGCGTGGCCCGACCATCCCCAGGTCGCTGACGAAGGCGGTGCCACCGGGAAAGATCCGGGCATCGGCGGTGGGAACGTGCGTATGGGTCCCGAAGACGAAGCTGGCGCGGCCGTCCAGGTACCAGCCCATGGCGATCTTCTCCGAGGTCGCTTCCGCGTGGACATCCATCAGCCGGAGCTTGGTCCCCGGCCCCTGGCGCAACACCTCGTCGGCCGCCTTGAAGGCCGAATCGATGGGCGGCATGAAGAGCTGGCCCTGCACGTTGCCGATCAGGACCTGGCCCTTCTCCCCCAGGTCGTGACAGAACCAGCCGCGTCCCGGCGCCCCGGAGGGATAGTTGTGCGGGCGGAGAATCGGTCGATGCTCGTCGAAGCCGGTCATCATCTCGCGCTGGTCCCAGATGTGGTTGCCGGAGGTGAGCACGTCGATCCCAAGGCTGAACAGGTCGTCCGCGATCTTCGGCGTCAGGCCGAAGCCGCCGGCGGCGTTCTCGCCGTTGGCGACCACCAGGTCGATGACGAACTCGCGGCGTAGCTGTGGTAGGAGACGGGCGACGGCCTCGCGTCCGGGGCGCCCGATGATGTCGCCGATCGCCAGCACGGTCACGACCATTGGCCGATCGTAGCAAGGCGGTCGCGATCGAGGCGTTGCTCCGCGGCCTCCCCACCTTGACGATTGGCGCCACCTTCAACCAGTTTCGGGACACCGGCACGGACGACCTCCCGGATGCGCCCGCGATCCGGCTCGCCAATCTGGGGCTCTACCTCGAGGAACGGCGGGCGGCCGATGTCCTCGCCGTTGGGGAAGCGGCCGGCTACCAGGGCATGCGCTGGTCGGGCATCGCCTTCACCAGCGAGTTCGACCTGCTGCGCTGGGGCGATCCCTATCGGCGATCGAGCCGCCGCCCCCGGCCGTGGAAAGAGCCCTCCGGGACGATCGTTCACGGCGTCCTCGAAGAACTCGGCGCCGAGCGGCGTGTGATCCTCTGGAACACGGTCCCCACGCATCCACATCTGGCGGGCAAGCCGCTGTCCAACCGCCGGCCGGCGCGCGAGGAGATCGCGGCCGGCCGTGTGCTTGTCGACCGCCTGATTGAAATCGTGCAGCCGCGCATCCTCGTTGGTGTTGGTCGCATCGCCTGCCAGGCGCTCCCCGAGGCCAGGTACGTCCGGCATCCGGCGCAATCCGGGGCGACCGCCTTTCGCCTCGGAATGCGCGCCGCCCTAAAGAGCGTGCGCTAGGTCAGCCTAGAAGTCCGCGCCTCGGCTGGGCGCTGGGTTCATCCAGCAGCCTGGCACACTCCTTGCGTAGAGCTCTCCAACCCATCGAGGTCGTGACCTCTGGCGGTTTTTTCGGTGGCGCCTCACGAGCGACCACTTGAATCTGGTCCGCCTGCGGGACACGGTCAATGAATGCCTCCACGATCATCCAACGCGCCCACACTTGCTTCGGTCCAAGCTTTGCCAACGGATGATCGCTGGAGTAGTGCTGACGGAACGTTCGTCCACGGTCATCGATCAATTCGAGGATCGGAAAGTCACCAAGTCGGTGATGCGAGACGGCAAGCGTCCGGAGTCGCACCTTCCGACCATCTTCGAGAAGCAGCAAGAAGACATCGCCGGCTTGAACGGGACATGGGATGCGGCGGGGACGCCGTACCTTGACGGCCGCCTTCTGCGGTCCGAGCAACTGTGCCCGTAACTTCGTCAGAGCGGTCGCTCGCTTCCGACGCTGCGGATCCTCCCACATGTGAAGATCGCCGCCGGCATCGATCGCCGCGATCGTGGTGTCGCGCACCGAGGGTTCGAGTCGACCAAGCTGCATCTGGGTGGCAGCCAGTCCAGTCCAGAAACAAACCCGATTATCGGGATCCGTGACCGCGTGAGCAAAGCGCCGGAGAACCTTCTGTGTCGCCTCGGCATCCGGAACGCCATCCTCGAGCAGTTCTCGATACTCGCCCCTCACGTCGGACGCGAGATCGTTACTAAAGATGCCGGTGCCCCAGGTACCCACGCACTCAAAGCGTAGCGATCTGGCCGCGCGGAGATTCGAACTCGGGTGTGGCCGCCTAAAAGAAAAGGCGGCCCCGGCGGGGGTCGCCTCTTCTCGTTACTTCGCGAATTCGACGATGCGGGTTTCGCGGATGACGGTGACTTTGATCTGGCCCGGATACTGCAGTTCGCCCTCAATGCGCTTGGCGATATCACGGGCGAGGATCTGGGCGCGGCTGTCGTCGATCGTGTCGGGCTTGACGATGATCCGGATCTCGCGACCTGCCTGAATGGCAAAGGATTTCTCGACACCTTCGAAGGAGTTGGCGATTCCCTCCAGCTTCTCGAGCCGCTTGATGTAGGTCGTCAGGGTTTCCCGTCGAGCGCCCGGGCGGGCCGCCGAAACGGCGTCGCAGGCGACGGTGAGGATGGCTTCCAGGCTGGTGGGCTCGACGTCCATGTGGTGGGCGGCGACTGCGTTCACCAGGATCTCTGGTCTCCCCAGCCGCCTGAGGAGCTCTCCGCCGATGATGGCGTGCGAACCCTCGACCTCGTGGTCGATCGCCTTGCCGATGTCGTGCAGCAGGCCGGCTTCGCGAGCGAGCGTCACGTCGGCGCCGATCTCGGCCGCCGCCATGCCGCAGAGGAAGGAGACCTCTTTGCTGTGGGTCAGGACATTCTGTCCGTAGCTGGTCCGGAAGGCCAGCGTTCCCAGCAGTTTGATGAGCTCCGGGTGGAGCCCTGTGACTCCGGTCTCGAACATCGCCTGTTCGCCTTCTTCCCGAATCCGGTTCTGCACGTCATTGCGAGCCTTGGTCACCATCTCTTCGATCCGAGCCGGATGGATCCGGCCGTCGACCAGCAGATGATTGAGGGCCACCCGCGCCACCTCGCGGCGGACCGGGTCGAAGCCACTCAGAATGACGGCCTCGGGTGTGTCGTCGATGATCAAGTCGACCCCGGTCGCGTGTTCAAGGGCCCGAATATTGCGGCCCTCCCGACCGATAATGCGGCCCTTCATCTCGTCGCTGGGAATTGCCACCACCGACACCGAGGTCTCGGCGGTTTGTTCGGCGGCGACCCGCTGCATCGCGGTTACCAGGATGTTGCGCGCGCGCTTTTCGCTTTCCTCTTTGACGATCGCTTCGCCATCGCGAATCTTCTGCGCGATCTCCTGATTGAGTTCCTTTTCAAGGTTGGTGAGGATCGTCGTCCTCGCCTCGGCCCGCGTCATTCCCGAGATCCGCTCGAGCTCTTTGACCTGCTCGGCGAGAGCGTCATTGACGCGTTCCCTGGTCCTCCCGATTTCCAACTCTTTCTGCGTGATTCCCTGTTCCTTCCGGTCGAGATCTTCGAGCTTGCGATCGATCGACTCTTCTTTCTGCTGGACCCGGCGTTCCGAACGCTGGAGTTCAGCACGTGCGTCGCGTACCTCCTGTTCCAGGCTCAGGCGGATGCGGTGGGCTTCCTCTTTGGCCTCGAGGACCATCTCCTTCATCTGGGTCTCGGCGTCCGACAGCAGCTTTTCCCGCTCCGCGTTGGAGACGAGATCCCGCTCCCGGTTCCGATTGCCGACCCAGAGGTAGGCGACGAGGGCTCCCACAAGCGCACTCACCATGACCCCAACGACCAGGAGTAATGGACTGGGCATAGTTACACCTCGCTTATGGACTTGTGAAGGTTCTTCGCACCGCGTGTGAACGCGGCGGGACTAGTCGTTAAAGAGCGACAGAATCTTGACTATTTTAGTCGCGAATCTGGGGACTGTCAAACCGGCCGGAGACTTCCCACTCGGCGCTCAGGAGGCGGCAGACCCGGTACACCAAACCACCGCTGAAGCCCCGCCGGCTGAGGCGGGGGCCGACGTAGGCGACCAGGGCCTGAGCATCGGCGAGTCGCCGGGTGGAGATCAGGCTGCGTCCCAGGGCCAGCGCCTGCTCCGCCTCGACCTCGGCGTCGACCGTCTCAAGAGCTGGCCCGGCCGTCGCCTCATCAACTCCCTTGGCTCGCAATTCCTGGGCGATGAGCGCGTGCCCCCGACCCCTGGTCCGGCGTCGTACCAGCGCGGCGGCGTACTCGCGATCATCGAGGTACCCGTCACTCTTGGCCCGGTCGAGCGCGGCGTCCACCGCGGCGTCAACGTATCCCAGACGGAGGAGGCGCTGCCGCAAGGCCGCCCGCGACTGCGGCTGGCGGGCCAGCCGCTTGATCGCCTCGGTGTAGGCCACCTGGGCACTCTCCGGTTCGCGCGCGGTCGGCGTCGCGCGCCGGCCGCCCGATCTCACGCCGGCTGCAGGATCTTCTCGGCCGCCTTGCCCTTCAACTGCGCG
>Ga0209378_1002078_pt1 | contig 14001 bp, 11 predicted proteins | sample GraSoiAngelo_156_FD_186170 | JGI IMG/M metagenome (GOLD analysis project Ga0209378, IMG submission 186170) | Grasslands soil microbial communities from the Angelo Coastal Reserve, California, USA - 14_1009_13_40cm (SPAdes) (version 2) | ecosystem: Environmental > Terrestrial > Soil > Grasslands ... | reverse complement strand
GCGATTGCCGCTGCAAGGAGGGTTTTTCGCCCTTGGCATACAGGATGAGAAACGGAGGAGCCGTGGCCCCGACGAAATAGACAGGGGAGGCGGCTTGCTTCCATTGATCGCCGCCATTCACGTCCCGAAAGCGTTTCTCATAGTACGACAGGCTCTCTCCCAGTTCGTACGTTTTCTCGTCGGTGAGATCCAGGGCCGCCCCGCTCACCGAGATGACTCCGCACACGATGCCGGGCGAGAGGCCTGTCGCTTTCAAGAGTTCCGGGTCGAGTGCCACACGGGTAACGAGCTGGGCCCCGGCGGAATGGCCTGCCAGGAACAAGCGCGAGGCATGTCCCCCATACTCGGCGATATGCGCGTGCACCCAGGCCGCGGCTCGGGCCACGTCCTGCGGCTGGTGGCGCCAAGGGACGTCCGGTAGCAACCCGTAGTTGATGACGGCCACACCCACTCCGCGCGATGCGTAAAACCGACCGATGTTTCCGTAGATATCGGCACTGCCCACCCGAAGGCTCTTGTCGCCCTCCATCCAGCCTCCTCCGTGCACAAAGACAAGGACGGGCCACTGCGTTCCTTGAGGGAGAAAGAGGTCGAGCCTGTGCCGCGCCGGATGGCGATCGACACTGTTCCAGTATGGGATATCGCGGAGGACCTGCTTTTCGGGCAGGTCTGCATTCTTGTAATACAGTTGGACGCCGATCCAATTGGCGATCGCGCAGCCGGACACGACAAGGCACAGCACCGTGCCGAGAAACAACATGCGGAGATGATTACTTCTTCGACGGGACATGGCCGTGTTGACTGTTTTCTGTCCCTCTACGGATGGAGAGATGGTTTTGGATGTGGGAGACTCTCTCGCGAAACTCGTGGGGTGAGAGGCGCTTCGGGTCGTGCTTGACCGTCCACACCGCCTCGCGGGGGGCCGGGTCATCGGCGAGTCTTGGGATGATATGCCAGTGAATGTGCGGGAGCTGGTTGCCGAGCAACTCGTAGTTGATCTTGACGGCATCGAACACGACGGCCAGCGTGCGCGACACTTCCGTGACTTCTTCTATGAGCTGGCTGCGCTCCTCCCGCGTGAGGTCGAACAGCTCGGTCGCATGACGCTTGAGCACCAGCACGGTCCATCCGGTGAAGAACTGATCGTTGTGGAGGTATGCGACCGTGAGCCCGAGCTCAGCGATCTTGTGATTCTTGGCCGGCCACTCCCCTGCGCACACCTTACAGGTCACGGTGTCATTATAAGCCCAACCACAGACGAAGAGTCTGATTCAGCTTCTCTAAATTCGAAATATGGCAAGTCGGCCAGGACTAGATCGCCCCGATCATAACTTGTCATATTCAGCGTCCTAAAGACCGCCAACCCTCGATGTCCCCCTGACTTTCAGTGAGCACACGGCTTCCCGAATTCTTGGTGCCTGGGCAGGTTTTGTTGTAGAATCAGGGCGTTCGGTCCTCAGAATACGTAAGGACTGATTGGCGCATGAACATCGACCAGGATACCATCATTTTTGCTGGTGCCTTCGCCGCGTTTGTGGCCGCATGTCTTTCGATCGTGGACAAGTTTTTTGCCTTGAGAGACCGTCTCTCGACGGCTCGTCTGCGTAAGAAGGAAGCTGAGCCAGTGGCCCATCGCGCCCAGGCCGAGCAAGCGCCCCCTGGACATCGGGCACCGGCAAAGGCGTTCCAGGTCTCTGCCTATCTCCTGGTCCACGAAATCACCGTCGTTGTCGCTGCAGGGGTTCTTCTGAATTACCTCGGCCTCGTGCTGAGCCGCCAGTTGCAGAGTATTCTCTATCTCGATATGACCGGCACGGCTCTGGCCGCGTTCCTCCTGGGCCCCTGGTGGGGCATGATGGTCGGATTGCTCTCTAGTTCGGTCGTGAACTTGGTCCTCTACCCGGGGCCGGATGGCGCGCTGTCCATACTCCCCTGGTCGATCGTCAACATGACTGGCGGCGTCTTCTGGGGCCTGATGGCACGCCGAGCTTGGTTTCGGAAGTATTTGCGGTCAGCTCGAGGCTCGACCATCGCCCACGTGTGGTATTTAACGAGCTTTGGCATCCTGGGCGGATGCGTCATGAGTATTCCCGGCGCCTTCGTATCGGCTGCTGTCTCGGGACAGTCCGCGCTTGCGCTCAGCCCGCAGGTGGCCGCCGTTCTCGACCGGTTCGCCTCAGACTGGCAGCAGGTCCTGAGCGATCACCTTCAAGTATTGTTCGGCGCCGCGTTGGGGGAGAGCCTGGGACGGACGTTCGTGTACTGGATACAGAACTGCCTGTGGTATATCCCGGACAAGACCATGACCGCTGCCATTGCCCTTGCCGTCCTGAAGTATGGGTTCCCTCTGTTCGAGCGGGAGCTGGTTCACGGAGGTTCGAGCGGCAAGCCACCAGTGGATACCCGCATGGCTCCGCTGCTGGTTGGGTTGCTCTACTTGCCATCGTTCGGCACCCTCATGAGCGCAGAGCTGTACGCGGGCACGCAGTTCTGGCCACTGTGGGCTTCCCCCTGGCTGATTCTGATCGCAGGATACGTCTTCTTGTACCGGCGGGGGCCGTCTGACCCATCCGTGCGGCATGCCTGTCTGGCTCGGGCCGAGCGTTACGCCAGGGTTTTGTGGCCGATCCAGAAAGAGCCAGCCTATGAGTTCTGCCGCCGTCTGACGCTCGCCACGCTGATCGCGAGCGTGCTGTTCACGGTGTTTCTGCCGATCTTGTTGGTGGACTTTTCCCGAGCAGCGTTCAATTTCTTCTGCGTGGTGTATGGCTTTCTGCTGGCGGTGCACCTCGTCAGCGTGGCGATTTCCCAGAACCTTTCCGTGGCCCGAGCGAGCGAATAGAGGTCTCACCCAATCGTGTCCGAGACCTTCGCCTGCGAAACAGTTGAATTTCAGGCAGGTCCCAGCCTCGACTTCGTAGGCGAAATGCCTGTGCCGCGCGCTCCGCGATCTTGTGATCCTTGGCCGGCCACTTCCCTGCGCAGACCTTGCAGGTCACGTCACCCTAACTTCGACGCGCTCGCCGATCTCCGCCTTTACCAGCGCATTCGCCCGCCCCTTGTTGCAGAAGAGCTCTAATAGACCGTCGCTGTTGATCAACGCCGCCAGCGTTTTGGGCGGCGCATCAGCGTAGAAATTCCGGAGCCCCTTCACGGTGCTCTTCTTGATGCGGACCTGGACCTTGGCCCACTCCCCTGTTCCCAGAGCCTCTCGCAAAAGAGTCTGGCTGATGTTCGTGATGAGATTGCCGAAGCGGTCAATGTGGAAGACTTCGCCCACGAGCCGGCCTTCCTCCAATTGAGGCTGATGCACTTCGAAACGGACCGGATTGTCGATCTTGGGTCCGAAGGCGTCGGTCGGCTCCTCCAGCGACAGCCACGCGGCCGCCGGCGCGAAGAGGTCGCGGCCATGGAACGTCGAGCCGACCGTGCCCAGGAAGTACTGCTTGGCCGTCAGCTCGCGGACCTCGGCCTTCGGTTCCGAAGCGAGGATGTAGCTGAGGAGCCCGTTGTCGGGCGCCAGGAAGTGATAGGAGCGCGTGGCGACCAGCAGCGGACGCCGCTCGCTGCCGACGCCCGGGTCCACAACCGCCACGTGGATCGTGCCGGGGGGAAAATGGCGGGACGCGGAATGGAGCAGGTAGGCGCCGGCACGGATGTTGTGCGCGGGGATGTCGTGGGTCAAGTCGATGATCTTGGCGTGCGGGTTGATGCCGAGGATCACGCCCTTCATGCTGCCGACGAAGACGTCGGCGGCGCCGAAGTCCGTCAGCAGGGTGATGATGGGCGGTGGGACAGATTCAGGGCTGTCCGGCGACCATGCCATGTTGGGTTCCGGAGGGCGGTTCGCGAACCGCCCCTACATGTCCTCAAAGCAGATGTTGAGCACTTCGTACTCCACAACTTTGGCCGGCGTCTTGACCTCGACGGTCTCCCCCACCCGCTTGCCGATGAGGGCGCGCCCGACCGGTGACTGGACCGAGATCTTGCCGTTTTTCAGATCGCCCTCGTCCGGGCCGACGAGCGTGTAACGCTGCTCTTTCTCAGATTGGACGTCCTTGACCGTGACGGTTGAGCCGAAGACCACCTTGTCGGTGGAGAGGTTCGAGGTGTCGATGATCTGCGCCTCCGCCAGCTTGTGCTCCAGGTCGCGGATGCGTGCGTCAATGTGGCTCTGGCGCTCCTTGGCGGCATGGAATTCCGCATTCTCGCTCAGGTCGCCATGGCCCCTTGCCTCCTCGATTTCCTTGATGTTCTTGGGGCGCTCGACCTTCTTCAACCGTTCGAGCTCGGCCTGCAAGGCTGCGTATCCTTTCTTTGTGATCGGTATCTTCACGCTCATTCCTCGCTATGCCTTTGTTCTGACCGCGTAATACTCCTGCAAGGGCTTGACAGTCAGCTTGCGCTTCAGACCCGCCTCGATGGCCATCAAAGTCGCGCGGGCGCCGGCCATCGTGGTCTGATAGGGCACGTTCTGAACCAGCGCGGCTCGGCGGAGCGATGCGGAATCCATCTGGGAGACCTTATCCCCCACCGTATTGATGACAAGCTGGATCTCGCCATTCTTGATGTGGTCCACGCAATGCGGCCGGCCCTCTTCGACCTTGTTCACCGTGTCCACCATGACACCGCGTCCGGCCAGGTAGGCGGCGGTGCCCCGCGTGGCCGCGATGGTGAAGCCTAACTCCAGGAACCGGCGGGCCAGTGGCACGGTCGCCGGCTTGTCCTTGTCCTTGACGCTGATGAAGACCCGCCCCTGCATAGGCAGGAAAGAGCCGGCTCCGTGCTGGGACTTGAGGAAGGCCGCCCCGAAGTCATCGGCGATGCCCATGACTTCGCCGGTGGATTTCATCTCCGGGCCGAGGATCACGTCCGTGTTGGGAAATTTGGTAAAGGGAAAGACGGCTTCTTTGACGGAGATGTGGACCGGTGTCCGCTCGGCCGTGAAGCCGATCTGCTCGAGCGTCCGTCCCATCATCGCCTGCATGGCGAGCTTGGCCAGGGGGACGCCGATCGCCTTGCTGACGAAGGGGACGGTGCGCGACGCCCGTGGGTTCACCTCCAGCACGTAGACGGTTCCGTCCTTGACCGCGAACTGCACGTTCATCAGGCCAATCACGTGGAGCTCATGCGACAGGGCGATCGTCTGTCGGCGGATCTCCTCCACAATCGCCGGTGAAAGGGAGTACGGCGGGAGCGAGCAGGCCGCATCGCCGGAATGGACGCCGGCCTCTTCGATGTGCTCCATGATGCCGCCGATGACCACCCGCTGTCCGTCGGAGAGTGCGTCCACGTCGATCTCGATGGCGTCTTCCAGGTACTTGTCGATCAGGACTGGATGTTGCACCGAGGCCTTGATCGCCTGGGCGATGTAGGCGTTGAGGCTCTTCTCGTCGTAGATAATCTCCATGGCCCGGCCGCCCAGCACATAGGACGGGCGGACCATCACCGGGTAGGTGATCGAAGTCGCCACGGCCACGGCCTCCGCAACGGACCGCGCGGTGCCGCTGGCCGGCTGCTTGAGGCCTACCTTTTCCAACAGCGCCTTGAACCGCTCGCGGTCCTCGGCCCGATCGATTGCATCCGGCGACGTGCCCAGGATGGGGACGCCGGCTCGCTCAAGGGGCAAGGCCAGCTTGAGCGGAGTCTGCCCGCCGAACTGCACGACGACCCCCAAGAGGGTGCCGGCCCGGCGTTCCGTGTCCACGATCGCCAGAACGTCCTCCTCGGTGAGCGGCTCGAAATAGAGCCGGTCGGAGGTATCGTAGTCGGTACTCACCGTCTCAGGATTGCAGTTGACCATGATGGTCTCGTAGCCCAGGTCCCGCAGGGCCAGCGCGGCATGCACGCAGCAGTAGTCGAACTCGATGCCCTGCCCGATCCGGTTCGGGCCCCCACCGAGGATCATCACCTTCTGCCGGGCCTGCGGCTGGCTCTCGCATTTCGATTCGTAGGTGGAATAGAGATAGGGCGTCAGCGCTGGGAATTCGGCGGCGCACGTGTCTACCCGCTTGAAGACCGCCGTCACGCCCTCGGCGATCCGAAGCCGGCGGATCTCCCCTTCCTGGACCTTGAGCAGCTCGCCGAGCCGGTGGTCCGAGAAGCCCAGTTGCTTGGCCTCGCGGAGTCGCGGGGCCGGCAGCGGGTGTGTCCCGCGCGCGAGCTCCTCCTCGACCGCCAGGATGTCCTTCATCTGGTTGAGGAACCAGCGATCGAGCCTCGTCAGCTCGTAGATGGTGTCTACGGAGATCCCCACGCGCAGTGCATCGGCCACATGCCACAGCCGCTCCGGGTCGGGACGCCGCAGGCGCTCGCGGATCTGCGCGACGACCTCGTCCGGATCGCCTTCCGCCAGCGAGGGATGCGGCTCGAACCCATAGCGGTCCACTTCCAGCGAGCGGATGGCCTTCTGCAAGGCTTCCTTGAACGTGCGCCCGATGGCCATGACCTCCCCCACCGACTTCATCTGCGTGGTCAGAACGGAATCGGTCTGCGGGAACTTCTCGAACGCGAACCGCGGGATCTTCACCACGACATAGTCGATGCTCGGCTCGAAGGAGGCCATCGTCACGCGCGTGATGTCGTTGGGGATCTCGTCCAGGGTGTAGCCGACGGCGAGTTTGGCCGCGATCTTCGCGATGGGGAACCCCGTCGCCTTCGACGCCAAGGCGGAGCTGCGGGAGACCCGTGGGTTCATCTCGATGACGACCAGGTCGCCGTCCACCGGATTGACCGCGAACTGGATGTTGGAGCCGCCCGTGTCCACGCCGATCTCGCGCATGATCATGAGCGAGGCGTCGCGCATGCGCTGGTACTCCTTGTCCGTGAGGGTCTGCGCGGGCGCGACGGTGATGCTGTCGCCGGTGTGGATCCCCATCGGGTCGAAGTTCTCGATGGGGCAGACGATCACGACGTTGTCCTTCGCGTCGCGCATGACCTCGAGCTCGAATTCCTTCCAGCCGATGATCGAGCGCTCCACCAGGATCTCCCCGACGGGGCTCGTGCTGAGCCCCCAGTCCACGTACCGTTCAAACTCCTCCCGGTTGTAGGCGATGTTGCCGCCCGTCCCGCCGAGGGTGAAGGAAGGGCGAATGATGACGGGGAAACCGCCGATCTTCTCGATCACATACGGGGCGTCGCTGCGGTTCCTGATGACGATGCTATCCGGCGTCCTCAATCCGATCTTCATCATGGAATGCTTGAACGCCTCGCGGTCCTCAGCCTTGCGGATCGCCTCGTAGCTCGCGCCGATGAGCTGCACGCCGTACTTCTTCAGGATGCCCTGCTCGGCCAGGCTGACGGCGGCGTTGAGCGCGGTCTGCCCGCCCATCGTGGGCAGGAGCGCGTCCGGCCGCTCGCGCTGGATCACCTGCTCGATGACGTCGAGCGTGATCGGCTCGATGTAGGTGCGGTCGGCCAGCTCCGGATCCGTCATGATAGTGGCCGGGTTGCTGTTGATGAGGATGATGCGATAGCCCTCCTCGCGCAAGGCCTTGCAGGCCTGGGTCCCCGAGTAGTCGAACTCGCAGGCCTGGCCGATGACGATCGGGCCTGAGCCGATCAACAGGATCGTCTGGATGTCGTGACGCTTGGGCACCGGTGTTTAGCCCATGGCCTTGGACGGTGGAGCGGCGGGTGGCGCGTCGGGAGGCGGGTTGTAATAGTGCATGGCCTCGGGAATCCAGCGCTCGATATTCTTGATCCGAGTCTCTTCCGAAGGATGCGTGCTCAGGAACTCCGGCACGCCCGCGCCGGACCGGAAGCAGAGTTTGCCGATCATGTTGCGGGGGCACCCGCTCATCCGTTCCCAGAAGGCGACGGCTTCGTGGGGATCGTAGCCGGCCTGGGCCATCAGGCGGAGCCCGATGTAATCCGCTTCACTTTCCTGGGCGCGATTGAATGGCAAGGAAGCGTTGACGCCGTACGCCATTAGGACGCCCTGGACCGCCCGGGGATCCACCTTCCCTGTTGCCGCTCCGGCGATCGCGCCGAACTGCGCGATCTGCTCGAGAATGCCACGGCTGATCCGCTCGACGCCATGTCGTTGGATGGCGTGGGTCACCTCATGGCCCATCACCGTGGCGACGCCGGTCTCGTTCTGCGTGTGCTTGAGGATGCCGGTGAAGAAGGCTACCTTCCCGCCAGGCAGGCAGAAGGCGTTGATGATCTTGTCGTCTTGGATCAGGGCGAATTCCCAATCGTAGCTCGGCTTGTTGGCGGCGGCGGCGACCCGTTCGCCGACGCGGCGGATCATCGCGTTGGCCTCCGGGTTCGTGCTGAGCGGGAACTGGCGCAGGACATCGCGGTAGGCGTCGATGCCCATTTTATTTTCTGTCTCCTCGGAAAAGAAAATCAGTTGCTCGCGGCCGGTGATGGGCGCGCGCGTGCAGCCCGTCAACAGATCCAGCAGACCTCCTGTCAGGCACACTCCGCACAGCCCCGCGGTGAGCCGGAGTGCCTTGGCAAGAGCTTCGCGCCTGCCGATCAGGTTTGCGATCAAGGCATCCATAGATAGAGGAATTGGGGCGTCCCGCCGCGAACCAGCCCCATGATGTCCAGGTTCGCCAAGGCTTCGAGCGTGCTCGTACCGGGCGCCTGGGAGTAGATGTTGTTCTTGTACGCTCCAGGCCGCACGTACGTCACGACGCGGGCGTCGGCGAGCCCGGCCAGTTTCTTGGCCGCCACGATCCCGTCGTCCAAATAGCCGATCTGGTCCACCAGCCCCGACTGCACGGCTTGCGGTCCTGTGAGCACGCGCCCGTCCGCGATGAGCTTGAGCTGGTCGGCCGGCAGGGTCTTCCGTCCTTTGGTGACCACCTCGAGGAAGCGCGACTGAAACCCGTTGATCATGCTTTGGAAGATCGCGCGCTCCTCCTCGCTCATCGGACGGAACGGCGAGCCGATGTCCTTTTTCGGGCCGGACTTGATCGCGCCCGCTTCCACGCCGATCTTCTGGAGCAAGCCCTCCGCGTTGACCCGCAGCATGATGACCCCCACGCTGCCGGTCACGCTCGTCGGGTGGGCGATGATCTGATCGGCGGCGACGGCGACGTAGTACCCGCCGGAGGCGCCGATGTCCATGATGACGGCCACGACGGGAATTTTTCGTTTTGACTTGAACTCGTTGATCTCGTGATGGATGACGTCCGACGCCGTGACGGTCCCGCCAGGGCTGTTGATCCGCAGCAGCAGCGCCTTGATGTGGCTGTCCTCGGCAGCCAGCGTCAGTTCCTCCTTGATGCGCGCGACCAGATCCTCCGACTCGCTCAGGGGATTGCTCGAGCCCTTCTCAGAGATGACGCCGGAGATATCCATCATCAGAATCTTGTCCGCGGCGGTGCCTTGCACCGTCTTCTCCCGCAGCGGCATGGCCTGCGGGAAGAGGGAGATGGTGATGCAGCCGGCGGTGACCAGCGCGAGCAGTGCCGTGACAATGATACTGAGCCGAGTTGACATGGGCCGCTATGCCTTTCCTTTCGTCATTAGATGAGTGAACCGATGGAACAGATAGCTCGCGTCGTGAGGGCCCGGCGAGGCTTCGGGATGGTACTGGACGGAGTACACCGGCAGATCGAGACAGCGCAGGCCCTCGACGGCGTCATCGTTCAAACTGACGTGGGTCAACTGCACACGGCCGTAAGCCGTGGTCCACGGCACCGGTTTCGTGCCGGCTTCGGCGACCTCTCCTCCCCGCACGGCAAAGTTGTGGTTCTGGGACGTGATCTCCACCTTCCGAGTCTCCAGGTCGAGCACCGGATGGTTCGCCCCGTGGTGCCCGAATTTCAACTTATACGTTTGCAATCCCAGCGCGAGACCGATGATCTGATGGCCGAGGCAGATCCCGAAGATGGGCCGCTTGCCGAAGAGGGCGCGGACCGCCGCAACCGCGTAAGGGACACCTTCCGGGTCGCCCGGGCCGTTCGAGAGGAAAATCCCGTCAGGATTCAGCGCCAGGGTGGCGTCGGCTGTGGTCGAGGCCGGGACGACCGTGACCTCGAAGCCTTCGTCGACCAGACGCCGCAAAATATTGTACTTGATCCCGAAGTCATAGGCCACGACTCTAAAATGGGAGTTGTACTTGATCCCGAAGTCATAGGCCACGACTCTAAAATGGGAGGGGGCCCCGCTTGCTAGCGCCCCTCCCGTACCCACCGTCCACTTACCGGAGTCCTCCATCCATTTATAGGGCTTGGCGCAGGTGACTTCTTTGACCAGGTCCCTGCCCAGGATGCCGGGGGCCGCCCGCGCCTTCTGCACGACCCGCTTCGAGTCCAGGTCCGCGTGCGAGATGACGCCCTGCTGAGAGCCGTGGTCGCGGAGGCGCGTGGTCAGCGCCCGCGTGTCGATGCCCTGGATGCCCACGATGCCGTGCTGGCGCAGGTACTCATCCAGGGACAGCCGGCTCCGCCAGTTGCTCGGATCTGGGCACGCTTCCTTCACGATGAAGCCGGCCAGCCATGGATGCGAAGACTCCACGTCCTCCGGGTTGATCCCGTAGTTGCCGATGTGCGGATAGGTCATCGTCACCATCTGGCCACGGTACGACGGGTCTGTCAGGACTTCCTGGTACCCCGACATGGCGGTATTGAACACCACTTCGCCGATGGTCTCCCCCGGCGCACCCAGCGTTAAGCCCTTGAACACGGTCCCGTCCGCCAACGCGAGGATCGCCGGCTTCATCGCACCCATTTCCGCACCTTCACGCAGAGCAATGTGATGCCTAATCCCAGATTGATGACGTAGAGGGCGCGAGCCACCCGGTGGTAAGCGAAGAATTCGTCGTACGCGGCACGCTTCGCTGCCTCTTCCGCACCGAATGCTAGCCCTTGCAGCCGGACCGTTTCCGGAGTCAGCCAGAACGCAAGGGTCGCCGCGATGATCACCATAGTCGCCAGCAGTGCGAGTTCGGCGACGCCAATCTGGGTTTTCCAGGGGCCGGCGACGAACACCCGCACCAGCGTCCCCGTGATAACGAGCCCTGCCGAGGCCAGCGCAAGGCGATCATAGCCTTGAAAAGTCCTGGTGAGCATCCGGCCCCCTGCTTCCATGCCGATCGTGCCGAAGACTGCGGGAATGACGGCTGCGATGATGGACACCAACCCCCCGACCCATACCGCTAACGCGATGACCTCGACGCACTGACACACCACGACGAGTTTCTTCATGTCACCCTGAGCACAGCGAAGGGTCTCGTTGATCGCAGCCGAGATGCTTCGCTTCGCTCAGCATGACACCAATGGCACGTTCATGGATAGACCACCCTCCCGCTGACGATCGTCGTCACCACCCGCCCCTTGAGCTTCCACCCGGCGAACGGCGTGTTACGTCCCTTGGACCGGAACCGTTCGGGCTCGACGACCCACTGGGCCTCCGGGTCCACGATCGTCACATCGGCGTCGGCCCCGACGGCCAGGGTGCCCTTGGGGAGGCCGAACGCGCGGGCCGGCTGCACGGTCAGCAACGCGACCACCTGCTCGACCGACAGCACACCTTCGTCCACGAGCGTGAGCGCAAGGCCCCACGCGGTCTCCAGTCCCACAATCCCGAACGGGGCGTAGTCGAACTCCCGCTGCTTTTCGAAGTCCGCGTGCGGCGCGTGGTCCGTCGCGATGGCGTCGATGGTCCCATCCTTCAGCCCCTCCTTGATGGCGTCCACATCCTTGCGGCTCCGAAGCGGCGGGTTCATCTTCGCGTTGGTGTTGAATTCGCGCACGGCCTCGACGGTCAGGAGAAAGTGGTGCGGGCAGGCCTCGGAGGTGATCTTGACGCCGCGTGCCTTGGCCTCCCGGACCATCCGGACCGAGCCGGCCGTGCTGAGATGGGCCAGGTGCAGGCGCCCGCCGGTCAGCTCCGCGAGGGCCAGGTTGCGGGCCACCATCACGTCCTCCGCCGCGGCAGGGACGCCGTGCAGGCCCAGCTCGGTGGCAACCAGCCCTTCGTGCATGCACCCCCCTTCGGAAAGATGGAGGCACTCGCAGTGGTCCACGACCGTGAGGGCGAAGGCCCGTGCGTACTCGAGCGCACGGCGCATCACCATGCCGTTCATGACGGGCTTGCCGTCGTCGGACACCGCCACGCAACCGGCGTCCTTCAGCTCCCCGAACTCCGCGAGCTCCTTGCCCTCGGACCCCTTCGTGATCGCGCCGATGGGGAACACGTGGGCGAGCCCAGCGGCGCGGGCCTTGTCCAGGATGAACTCCGTCACAGACTGGTTGTCGTTCACCGGCGACGTGTTCGGCATGCAGCAGACGCTGGTGAAGCCGCCAGCGACGGCTGCCGATGTGCCGGTCTGGATCGTCTCCTTGTACTCAAACCCAGGCTCGCGCAGATGCACATGCAGGTCCACGAAACCGGGAAGCACCCATTTGCCGCTCGCGTCCATCACGGTGGCGCCCGGTGGGACGGCCAGTCCCTTCCCGACTTGCGCGATCGTGCCGTCCTGGATCAGGACGTCGGCCTGGCCGTTGATCCGGCCTGGGTCAATGACGCGGCCATGGCGGATGACGACGGTCATTTCACGCCTGATAGGAGGTAGAGGACCGCCATGCGGACCGCGACGCCATTGGTCACCTGGTCGAGGATCACGGACGACACGCTGTCCGCCACTTCCGGGGCGATCTCCACGCCCCGGTTGATCGGCCCGGGGTGCATCACGAGGACGTCCGGGCTCGCCAGCTTCATCCGCTCCGGCGTGAGGCAGTAGAGCCGCGAGTACTCGCGAATGCTGGGGAAGAGGGCGATGCCCTGACGCTCGAGCTGCAGCCGCAGCATCATGATGACGTCCACCCCGCGCAGCGCTTCGTCCAGGCTGTGGAACACCGTCACGCCTAGCCGCTCGATCTCTTGGGGCATCATCGTCGGCGGGCCGGCGACCCGCACCTCTGCGCCCAGCTTCACGAGGGCATAGATGTTGGAACGGGCCACGCGGCTGTGGGCGATGTCCCCGACGATCGCCAGCCGCAGGCCCTTGAACGCGCGCTTCTTCTCGCGCAGCGTGTAGAGGTCCAGGAGGGCCTGCGTCGGGTGTTCGTGTCCGCCATCCCCGGCGTTGATGACCGAGGCCCGCAGCAGCCGGGCCAGAATGTTCGGCGCACCGGCCTCCGGGTGGCGCAGGACGATGAAGTCGGCCTGCATGGCCTCGATGTTGCGGGCCGTGTCGAGCAGGGTCTCGCCCTTCACCACACTGCTGGTGGACGCCGCGAAATTGATCACGTCGGCGCTCAGCCGCTTGGCCGCCAGCTCGAAGGAGGTCCGCGTGCGGGTGCTGGGCTCGAAGAACAGGTTCACGACGGTCTTGCCGCGGAGGGTCGGGACCTTCTTGATCTCGCGCCCTGTGACCTCCTTGAAGGACTCGGCAGTCTCCAGGACGAGGTTGATCTCCTCCACCGTCAAGTCTTGGATGCCGAGCAGGTCTTTGCGCTTGAGGCTCATGGTTTCACGGCAGGAGCACCACGCGGTCCGGGGCCCCCGCCTCCTCCAGATAAACTTCAACTGATTCTTCAAGTGCGGTCGGTAAGTTCTTGCCCACATAGGTGGCTTTGATCGGGAGCTGCCGGTGCCCGCGATCCACCAGCACCGCCAGTTGGATCTCGCCCGGGCGTCCCAGGTCAATCAGCCCGTCCATGGCGGCCCGGATCGTCCGGCCGGTGAAGAGGACGTCGTCCACCAGGATCACCTTGAGGTCTGTGATGTCGAACGGAATGTCGGTCTTACGCAGCACAGGGTGCTCTTTCCGCGCGTTGAGATCGTCACGATAGAGGGTGATGTCCAGCTCCCCGACGGGGACCGCCGTCCCTTCGATCTCCTGGAGCTTTTTGGCGAGCCGTTTGGCGAGGTACACGCCGCCGGTCCGAATGCCCACCAGGGCCACGTTGGCGATCCCGTGGTTCTTCTCGATGATCTCGTGCGCCACGCGGGTCAGGGCCCGGTTGATTTCCTGGGCGTCCATGACCGTGCGGGAGGCCTGCTTCACTTCCATACTGTCACCCTGAACAAAGTGAA
>Ga0209378_1002068_pt1 | contig 14037 bp, 16 predicted proteins | sample GraSoiAngelo_156_FD_186170 | JGI IMG/M metagenome (GOLD analysis project Ga0209378, IMG submission 186170) | Grasslands soil microbial communities from the Angelo Coastal Reserve, California, USA - 14_1009_13_40cm (SPAdes) (version 2) | ecosystem: Environmental > Terrestrial > Soil > Grasslands ... | reverse complement strand
GCCGGGGCCGCCACGGGGGAAGTAGAGGAACGCCCCCACACCGCCGACGATGAGCAACAGGATGACGAGGACCTTCATTTACGCGGCCTTGGACCGTCACGAAGGCTAGGAGACACGCGCTCGCACACGGTCGCAGGCGGGTCTCAGCCGCTTCGCTCCCATTGGTCGCGCAGCACCTCGCCGAGCCAGCGGTCTTTCCACTTGCCTTCACGGAAGTTCTGTTCGCGACGGATGCCGACGGTGCGGTAGCCGTTACGTTCGAGGGCCTTGCGGCTCGCGACGTTCTCGGTGTCGACCTCGGTCATGAGCTTATGGAGATTGAGCTCGCGGAACGCGTATCGCGTACGGATCTTCATCGCCTCGGTCGCGTAGCCCTTTCCCCAGCTGTCCTTCTCGCCGATGATGATGCCGGTCATCGCGTTGGCGTCGAGCCAGTTGATGAGGTGAATTCCGGTGGCGCCGATCGCTTTCCCCTGCGCGTCGATCATCCACCACACGTCGTCCTTGGACTCGCCGATCTTCTTCAGGAACTCCTGCTCCTGATAGAGCGCGACCGCCATCCGGCGGTTGAGGTATCGAGTGACTTCGGTGTCCGCGAACCAACGCACGAAATGGTCGGCGTCCTCCTCCCTACCCGGACGGAGTGTCACGTGCGCGCCCTTCAAAAGCGGTCCGAACATCGGAGCGGCCAGAATAGCCGCACATCAACCTTGTGAGGTCGCGCATGGAACTCGCATTCCTCGGCGGCGCGACCACCGTTACGGGATCGCAGTTCCTTCTCGAGACCGGAGACACACGCGCACCTCGTCGCGAGCGGCTTCCACGGCTCGATTTACGCGACCACGGGGACGAACGTTCTCGCGGGACTCGTCCTGCTGGACGCGGCCAAGCTGCGGACCGAGTTCGCGAAGCGCGCGGTGCGACGCGGAGCGCCATCACCATCATTTGCCTCGCGACGCGGAAGCCGGGCTTCGCGCGTCCGGGCCCGAGGTGACCACCGAGATCGACGAGCCGCTCTACACCGAGGCGGCGCGAGCGGGTGAGGCTGGACTAGGAAGAGGGATCGGTGTCCGCCGTGCGCTCGAAGCCGTCGAGGACGGCCGTCACGGTCTCGTCGATCGTCATCCGCGAGCTGTCGAGGACGAGCCAACCGGCGTCTCCTGAGAGCAGGCTCGGATGGAGGTTCTTGATGACCGGTACGAGCAGCGCGGGATCGAACGGCTTGCCCTTCCGGCGTGAGTTCCGCTCGAGCGCGATCTCCAGGGAAGGGGCGAGCAGCACCTTTCTAAGGGCGCGGTCGCCGAGAGCCCGCTCGTAGACCTCCAGACCCCAGCGGGGCACCACGTCGTCGATGACAACAATGAAGCCCTCATCGGAGTAGCGCGCCGCCATCGTCGCGGCCATGTCCCAGGAAAGCCGGAACTGCAGCTTCGTTTCGGCCGTGAATGGAACGAGGGGATTCCCGCGGCCGCTGACGACGAACTCTCGTAGCTCGTCGACGGGAATGTGCACAGCGCGCGAAAAACGTGCGCAGAGGGCTCGCGCGACGCTCGTCTTACCCGCGCCAGGCACCCCGCTTATCAGCCATACGCTTCCCGACTTCATGCCACGGGACGCTGCGTAAGCGCCGCGGAGAGCAGGACCTCATCACCGCGCCGATCGCCGACGTCGAGCTTTGCACGGATACGCGTGAGATGAACGCGTAGGGTGTTCGGCGAGACGCCGAGGCGCTCGGCGAGGGAGGCGCGGTCGAGCCGTTTCCCCTCGCGCGACAGGAGCTCCATCTCGCGCAGGATCCCGAGCTCCCGCCAGGTGAGACCCACGGTCCGCAGATAGAAAGTGGCCTCATCGAGGGCGGAGGAGCCGACCGCCGCCGCGCTGTCCGTCTTGGCACGCCGCAGCACCGCCTCGGCGCGCGCGCGAATCTTGCGCGCGAGCTCGCGCGCCGCTGGATCGCGCTCGGCCGAGCGGCCCAGCCACGAGGCGACTTCGGGCAGGTAGTACGCGAACCCCTCGCCACCGCGCGCGCCGATGTCGCGCACCAGGCCCGCAGCGCGGGACGCACCGCCGCCGCGCACGAGGGTCTCCCGCCAGTAGGCCGCGTGCACCGCGGCGCCGAGCGCCCAGTGCGCCATGCCGCGAGCCTCGTACTCATTCGCGGCCTCGTCGAGCATCCGCACGCCGCCACGCGGATCGCCCTTCTGCGCGCGGACGATCGCGCGCACGTTGTTGCGGAACTGCTCGTCCTCCGGATAACCGGTCGGGGCGCGCGTGAGGATCCGGTCGGCGACGTCCGTCTCGCCCCGCAGGAGCGCGAGGTGCGCGTGATCTTCCGCCGCGCCGGTCGCACTCTGCCGCGCGAGCCTGTCGCCGTCGGCGATCTCGCCCCGCTCCATCCGCGCTCGGGCGAGGCAGAGGCAGGTGTACCGCCAGACCGACGAACCGACGGCACGCAATCCGGCCTCGGCTTTGGTGAATTGATCCACCGCCCGATCGATCCGGCCCGCGGCCCAATCCACGAAGCCGCCGGTGTACGTCGCCCACGCGGCCTCCCACGGATCGTTCACCCGAGACGCGTTGCGGATGGTGGCCTCCGCGGCGGTGGCCGCGTCGACGTAGTCCCCGGAGTGTGAGAGCAGATGCGCGAGCTGGCGCTGCACGCGCGTCGCGACGAGATCCCGGGACCGTCCCTTCGGGGCCCCCTGCAGTGCGTCCTCGCAGCGCCGCGCGCGCGTGAGCGCCTGGCTGATCTCGTTCTGGGCGGTGAGGACGATCGACGCCCCGAGATGCATCTCCGCGAGGAGAAAGGGGTCGGACGCCGCGTTCTGCGCGGCGATCCGCTCGAGCCGCGGCGAGTCGGGCCGGCGGACGAGGTAATAAGAAAGGTGAAGCAGATCCACGGCGACGCGCGCCTCGAGGAGCGGATCGCGGATCTGCGGCAGGACCTCGTTGAGCTCCGCCCAGGCGAGGTCAAAGGATTCGAAGTACTTCAGGCAGCGCGCACGCAGGACACGCCGCTCCAGGGTCTGCCGCCCGCTGGATAGACCGGGGAGAAGCCGCTCCGCGTCAGCGCGCGAGAGCGGCGCGAGCGCCTGCTCTCGCAGGGAAGGCACGGATGTATTACGCCATGACTAGGACTTGAGTTCCGGACGGTCGGCTAGACGGTCGGCGGGAATGCCGCCGAAAGCTCGCTCGTGTGCCCGTGCGAATGGTCCGCCTGGTATGCACCGAAATGGCCAGCGTCAACCTCACCCCATGCGGAGTGCACGGCGGCCCTGGCCGCCACTCCGGGACGCTGGAGCAGGTGGATGATGCGCGAATGCGCCGCCGAAAGCCGGCGCGAAAGCTCCATAGGGTCGCGCTCATTGTTCCGGCGCTGCGCCGCCACGGCGTCCTGGTCGTAGGACGCGACCTGTGGTCTCTCCTCGTCGACGCAGCGCTGCACGCGGTCGGCGAAGATCTCCGCCGCGTCAGCCACGTGCCCGATGATCTCGAGGGCCGTCCACTGATCGAATTTCGCCGCGCGAAGTCGATCGGGCGGGACGGTCCGCACGATGCGGGCGATCGTCGCCGCGTCGTCCGCCAGTGAGAAGGCCTTGTCTTCGTCGTACCTGAGACGTTCGGTCATGTTCTGCTCCGCAACGATGATCGCAAACCTCGAGTATCTCGTCTCACTCGTTAGACCGACCCGCTGATGAGGTTCAGGAGCTTTCTGCCCCGCTCGACGCGGGTCGGCTCCGGCAGGCTCACGCCGGGTATGGGGCTCGCGGCACAAGTCTGCCGCGTCCCGGCCGGCCCACCACCGTCCCGCGGTCGAAGACCACGTCGCCGCGCGAAAGGACGATCTCCGGCCAGCCGGTCACGTCCCATCCTTCATACGGGTCGTAGTCACAGGCCGAGTGCAGCTCGGTGGCACGCACGACTCGTCGGGCGCCCGGATCGAACACCACGACGTCCGCGTCCGAGCCCACAGCAAGCGCGCCCTTGCGCGGGTACATGCCCGCGATCCGTGCGGGTGCGGCCGCGAGAACCTCCACGAGCCGCGAGAGGGTGAGCCGGCCCTTCGCCACGCCCTCCGAATAGAGCATCGGCAGGAGCGTCTCGAGATTCGAAACGCCGGGTGGGATCCGATCGAAGGTGACCCCAGGCGCGAGCTTCTCCGCGCGCGGGCGCGGGATGTGGTCGGTTCCGACGGTCTCGAGCGTGCCGTCGGTGAGCGCCGTCCACACCGCGGCGACGTCTTCGGCCTCGCGCAGCGGTGGCTGGCCGACCCAGAGCGCGGCATCAGGACGGCCGAACCGCTCGCGCGTCAGGTAGAGGTAGAGCGGCCGCGTTTCCCCGTGCACGCGATGGCTCGCGGCGCGGCCTTCGCGGAGCGCAGCGAGCGCGCCGCGCGACGAAAGATGCACAAGATAGATCGCGATGCCGGTCTCGCGCGCGTGTATGACCGCCGCGCGGACGGCGATCTCCTCTGCCTCGGGCGGCCGGCTTTGGGGGAACCATTCGACCCCGACCCGGCCGGCGGCATGCAGCTCGGCCGTGCGTTTCGCGATCAGCGCGTGATCCTCGGCGTGGACGGCGACGAGCGCTCCGGCCTCGGCCGCCGCGCGATAGACGGTCAGGTACTCGGCGGTCCGAGCTGCGAAGCCCGGCGAGACCATGAAGACCTTGAGGCCGGCATGGCCCTCGCGCACGAGGCCCGGGATCTCGGCGCGCGCGGCCGGAGTTGGATCGGTCACGACGACGTGGAACGCGAAGTCCGCGACGGCGCGGGTCGCGTCGCGGAGGCCGCGCTCGATTCCGGCGCGAAGCGAGCCATTCTCCTGATAGACCATAGAGACGACCGTCGTGACGCCGCCCGCCACGGCGGCGCGCGTGCCGTGCTCGAAATCGTCGAGCGGCTGCCAGGTCGGCGTCGAGGCGAGGTGCGTATGCAGGTCGACGCATCCGGGCAACAGGAGCTTTCCGCGGGCGTCGATCTCGCGATCGGCTGGTCCGACCGCGCCGATGGACGTGATCCGACCGCCCGCGATCGCGAGGTCCGCGCGCGCGTTACCGTCCGGCGTGACGACGGTACCGCCGCGGATCGCGACGTCGGTCAGTCGCCGTCCTCCTCGAGCGTCGACAGCCGGTCGGCCTCGTCCTGGGCCGCGAGCGCGTCGATGAGGTCATCGATGTCGCCGTCCATCCGGCGTTCGATATTCGAGATGTTGTAGCCCAGGCGCCGGTCCGTGATGCGATCCTGCGGATAGTTGTAGGTACGCATCTTCTCGGCGCGCTCACCTCTGCCGATCTGCGCCCGCCGCGCCGTGGACTCCTCGGCTTCGCGTTCTTCCTGCGCGCGTGCCAGCAAACGCGCGCGAAGTACGGCCATGGCCTTCGCTTTGTTCTTGAGCTGGCTCCGCTCGTCCTGGCAGGTCACGACCTCACCCGTGGGGAGGTGGGTGATGCGCACCGCGGAGTCGGTGGTGTTGACGCCCTGGCCGCCGTGGCCGCCGGCGCGATAGACGTCGATCTTGAGATCCTCGTCGTTGATGACGAGGTCCGTCTCCTCGGCCTCCGGGAGGACGGCCACCGTCGCCGTGGAGGTGTGGATGCGGCCCTGCGCCTCGGTCGCCGGCACGCGCTGCACGCGATGGACACCCGATTCGAACTTGAGCTTCGAATAGGCGCCCTTTCCGGCGACGCGAAAGATGACCTCCTTGAAGCCACTCTTCTCGGACCGGCTCGCGGAGAGCTCCTCAGTCTTCCAGCGGTGTCGCTCGGCGTAGCGCAAATACATCTTGTAGAGATCGCCCGCGAACAGCGCCGCCTCTTCCCCACCCTCGCCCGCCCGTAGCTCCACGATGACGTTCTTCTCATCGAGCGGATCGCGCGGCACAAGCTGCGAGCGCAGGCGCGTGCCGAGCTTGGTGACCTGGTCCGTCGCCTGCGCGATCTCCTCGCGCGCGAGGTCGCGCAGATCGGCGTCGTCACCGTTCACCAGCTCGCGCGCGTCAGCGAGCCGCTTCTCAGCGGCGCGCAGCGAACGCACCGTGTCGACCACCGGCTCGAGGGCGGCGAACTCCTGCCCGACGCTCCGGAGGCGCGAGGGATCGGACGTCGTCGCGGGATCGGAGAGCGAGCGGCCGAGCTCGTCGTAGCGCTCCTCGACCTTGTTGAGGCGTTTGCGCAGTCCGGCCGTCAGCGTATCGGTCATGCCGCGGCCTCGGCCTCGCGGTCGCCGGCGATGGCCTCTTCGAGCGAGGCGACGGCGACCTCGATCATCCGCTCGTCAGGACGGCGCGTGGTGATCCGCTGCAGCAACAGCCCCGGCGCGATGAGGACGCGCATGAGCGGCAGCCGCTCGTGCGCCGCGCCGAGTCGCAGCACCTCGTACGAGATCGAGGCCACCGGGATGACCAGCAGCAGCCGCGCTACGAGATCGACCAGGAGGTTGACCCGCGGCAGAAATGCGAAGAGCGCGATCGCCACGACAGCGACGAACAAGAGGAACGCCGTGCCGCACCGCGGATGTGCGGTTGGGTACGGTGCGATGCGCTCGGCCACGAGCGGATCGCCGTGCTCGAACGCATGGATGGTCATGTGCTCGGCGCCGTGATAGGCGAACACCCGCCGGACGTCTGGCATGAACGAGATGGCGATGAGATAACCGATGAGAAGGACCAGGCGGATCACGCCCTCGGTGATATTCAGCAACACCGAGCTCGGCATCGCGGCACGCGCCAGATTGGTCGCCACATACGGGACCCCGATGAAGAGGACGAGCGCGGCGAAGAGCGCAAGTCCGATAACGACGTTATTGCTGCCGGTGCTCGACTGCTCGCCCTCGAGTTGCACCTCCGCCGATCGCATCAGCATGCGGAGTCCGTAGCTCAGCGACTCCCACAACACCACGATCCCGCGCACGAACGGCAGCCGCGCGACGCGCGAGCGCAGCAGGGGCGAGCGCAGCGGCTCGCGATACCGGTAGATGTCGCCGTTCGGCCGGCGGCAGGCGAGCGCGACGGTCCGTCGCCCGCGGATCATCACGCCCTCGATGACCGCCTGTCCCCCATAGGCCGTCGGCTGCGGCTTCTTCTCGCTCACGCTTCGACCGCCGTCCGGCGCGGCACCTCGTGGCAACCACGACACCGCGCCTCGTAGGCCTCTTGCGCCCCGATCACGATGATCGGCTCGTCGAAGAACGCCGGTACGCCGTTCACGATCCGCTGCGTCCTCGTTGCCGCCTCGCCGCAGACGACGCAGATCGCCTCGAGCTTGTCGACACGCTCCGCCAGCGCGAGCAGTAGCGGGACCGAGCCGAAGGGCTCGCCGCGGAAGTCGAGGTCGAGGCCCGCGCAGATCACGCGACGACCGCTCACCACGAGCGAGCGGACCACGTCGACGATGCCCGACTCGAAGAACTGCACCTCGTCGATCCCGACGACGCTCGTCTCCGGCTCGACCGATCGCGAGATATCCGCGCTCGAGCGCACCGGGCGCGCGACGAACGAATCGCCGTCGTGCGAACGGACGAGCGCGTTCCCGAAGCGGTCGTCGATCGCCGGCTTGAAGACCTGGACCGCGCGACGCGCGATGATCGCGCGCTTGACGCGTCTGATGAGCTCTTCGCTCTTCCCGCTGAACATCGAACCGACGATGACCTCGAGACCGGCATGCCCGCCAGTCGGGATGTTCGGCACCTAACGGTGCGGGGCGGCCTCCGCGGTCGCGGACGGCGCCGCCGGTTCTTTCTTCGCGTACCGCTTGGTGAAGCGTTCGACGCGACCCTGCACGTCGAGGATGTGCTGCGTCCCGGTGTAGAACGGATGGCAGCCCGCGCAGACCTCCACGTGGAGCTCCGGTTTGGTGGACCCCGTCGTGTACGAGCGTCCGCAGGCGCAGATGATCTTCGCCTGCATGTACTTGGGATGGATCTTTTCTTTCATGACCTGACCTCTAGCTTGCGACGACGCTCACGCGGCGGCGATCGTCGCGTGCGGGCTTGAACTCCACGGTCCCCGCAATGAGCGCGAAGAGCGTGTGATCCTTGCCGACGCCGACGTTGTTTCCTGGGAGAACACGCGTGCCGCGCTGGCGAACGATGATCGCCCCAGCGTCGACGCGCGCGCCCGCGTATTCCTTCACGCCGAGTCGCTGCCCGGCGCTGTCTCGTCCGTTGCGGGTCGAACCCGCGCCTTTCTTGTGTGCCATTTCCCTCTATGCCTCGATCTTCGTGATTCGGAGCGTCGTCTCGTCTTGACGGTGGCCACGCGTCTTCCGCGACCTGGTCTTGTTCTTGTATTTGAACACGCGGATCTTCGGGCCTCTTCCATGCCGGACGATCTCCGCCAACACTTTGGCGTCGCTGACGAAGGGTGTCCCGGCACGTACGCGAACGCCGTCGGCGACGAGCAGCACCTGGTCGAAGGTCACCGTATCCCCGGGATCCGCCTTGCGGCGATCGACGGTGATCTGGGCGCCTTCCTCGACCCGGTAGCTCTTGGTGCCGTTTCGGACGACCGCGTACACGGACTTGGTGACCTCTCCGAACAGAAAAAGTCGCCGCGCATCACGCGCGACGTAAGAAAAGTATACCGGACGGCCGTCCTGACGACGGCCGTCCGCTCTGTCGCTCGCTAGGCCGGAGCGGGTTCCCGCATCGTCGCGGGAGCCCCCGCAAGCCGCATCTCGTACGTGACGATCGCGAGCAGCGCCGAGAGGCCCATGATCGGCGCGGTGAAGGCCACCGGGTGAGAGAACGCCGCTGAGCCGGCGCTCGTGCCGACGAAGATCAGGACCGCGATGAATGACGCAGCTCCGACGTTGAGGCCCCAGAAGATGACGTGATCGGCCCAGGGCCACACACGCGGGCGTTCGGCCAAGAGCGTCAGGAGCGCGCCGAACAGCACGTTCGTCGAGAGGCCCACGAACATCGTGTGATTGAGCGCGTTGAGGAAGCCCGGAGGGATCTTCGAGAAGTCCCCCTGGGCCGCGATGCTCATCTGCACGAGCGTGACCAGGAGCACCAGTCCAAGGACCATGAACGGGATAGCGATCGCGGCATGGCGTGCTCCAGTCGGAGCGCCCCAGGCCGCTCCCAGAACGCGGCCGCCAAGGCGGACGGCGACCATGACGATGCCGGCGACCTGGAGAACGTTCGATACGAGCAGGAACGGCTGGACGTTCGCCAGGAATCCGATCGCGAGCGTGAGCCCAGCGAGGAAAAGAAGCCAGGACTGGATCTCGCCGCCCCTCGTTCGCCCCCCGCCGGGGTTCAAGATCCACTCCGCAACGCCGGCCGCGACGAGGATCAGGTACCCGCCGACCTGCGCGGACGCGTGCGCGCCGATAAGGACGCTGTTCTGCTCGTTGAGGTTGTTGGTCGCGTAGAGGATCTGGACAATGACGCCCAGCGTCGAGCCGATGACGAGAGTCGTCAGACCGAGCACGACGGAGAGCTTCGGGTTGCTGACCCGGCCGTAGCCTTCGGACGTCGTTCGCTGGACGACCCACCACCACCAGCCGACGATGACCGCGAGCTCGATCGCGCCGAAGATCGCGCGCGCGTAGAAGTTGCCTGACCAGAACGCCAGGACGTACGCGGCCGTCGCCAGAGCGCTCAGGAGAACGTTCCGCGTGATTGTCGTGCCGTTTCCTCCGAAGAGCGCGATCGCGATCCCGAAGACGCCCATCGTGATCCATCCGAGTGTCCCCGAGTGAAGATGGGTGAGAAGCGTGTTGCGATCAATGTCGCCGAAGATCTTGGTTGCGTTCGTGAGGCCGAGCAATGCAGTGAGCGCGAAGATGCCGAGCCCGTACTGGAAGGCGCGCGTGGCGCCTGCTGGATAGGTCATGAGTCCCTCCCTCGCCGCGTGAGGTTAGCGCGCGCGAGAGTCGAGTGCGACGACCTGCACGTTCTCCGGCAATGAACCGCGCGTGACCGAGAGCTTCGGAACCGGCGTGAGCTCCTTGACCCCGAGCTCGTGTAAAAGCCGGTCGAACGGTCTGTCCTTCTTCTTGTCGTCCGGGTCGTACGACATCGGCACGACCACCTTGGGCTCGAGCTGGTGGATGACCTCGGCGGCCTTCGCCGCGGTCAGGTTGACCTCCGCGCCGGAGATCGGCACCAGGACGATGTCGACGTCGCCGAGCCGCTCGAGATCCGCGGCCGGGAGCTCGTGGCCGAGATCTCCAAGATGGCAGACCACCAGATCGTCGAGGCGTATCGCGAAGACCGTGTTCCGTCCGCGCGCCGTGCCCTTCTCGTCGTCGTGGTATGCGGCAATGCCGGTGACGAGCACCTCGCGCACCTCGTATTCGCCGGGCCCGCGGAGCACTACCGGCTCGCCAGCGACGGACTTGAGACTCGAATGCCCCGGGTGGTCGTGCGAGATGGTGACGATCGCAGCCTCGGTCTTTGGGATGGCGTGACCAGATTTGGGGTCGGGCGGGTCGGTCAGCACGACCCCTTCGCGGCCGCGCATGCGAAAACACGCGTGGCCGAGCCAGGTGAGGTCCATGGAGTGGGCCGAGAATACGCGAAACACCGCGCCGGACCACCGGGTAGAGCGAGTGACCGGGCGAGGTCCTGGCCGTGTAACGGAGGCTCGGCTGACCGGCACCGACCAGGACGTCGTACGGGCGTGCCTCGCCGGTGACGCCGACGCCTACGCGACCCTCGTCGAACGATACGGAGGCCGCGTCTACAACATCGCACTTCGGATCACGGGCGACGCCGACGCGGCAAACGACTGCGCTCAGGAGGCATTTATCCGCGCCTATCGCGCGCTCCATCAATACGACCCCGCGCTCCCGTTGGGGCCGTGGCTCTATCGCATCACCACGAACGCCAGCTTGAATCACGTCCGTCGCTGGCATGCGCACGAGGCGCCCGTCGACGAGCTGCCGGAGTCGCCCGAAGAACAGGACGCCGGACCTGAGGCCACGGCGCTGCGGCGCGAGGAGCTCGGCGAGGTGGTCGCGGCCATGGCGGAGCTGCCGGCGGCCTACCGCGCCGCGCTGACGCTCCGGCACATGCAGCAGCTCTCGTATCAAGAGGTGGCGGACGCGCTCGATATCCCCCTCGGTACCGTCAAGACGCACTTGCACCGCGCGCGGGCGGCGCTCAGGGTGCGCCTCGCGGCACGGTCGAAGGGGAGGTCCGCGTGAGCCGATACGCGCCGTCCGATCTCGAGCCCGCGGAGAGGGCCATCCATCAGGTGCTCTCGGCGGTCGCGCCGCAGGCGCTCCCGCTCGGGTTCCGCGACGCGGTCATGCGACGCGTCGCCGCGCGCGAAGGCGTCGCGTGGGAATGGATCGTCGCGGGGGTGCTTGCGCTGCCGTCGGTCGCATTCCTCGTCTACCAGGTCGTGACGCACGGCGACGAGTTCACCACGGCGCTGAACAACGTGATGACCGCGGCGTCGGCGGAGAGCGCGGACGCGTTCTTCTTCGTCGACGGCACGACGGTCCTCGCGCTTGCGATCCTCGGCATTGCCAGCCTCATGGCCGCGCACGCGTCGATCGTCGCTCCGCTGCGGCACTCCACGAGTCGATGAAGCAGCGCGAGGCGATGCTCGTCCTCGCCGCGGTCGTGCTCGCCGTCGGCGTCTCCGCGATCCTGCTCGCCAGCTCGCTCGCGAGCACGCAGAGCGCGTCGAGTCAGAGACCGGGGATCTTCTTCAGCCCGCGCAACAGCCCGCCGCCAGCGCGTTCGGTGATCGAGGCGCAGCGCGACCTGCCGGCGCCCCTTCAGCCGATCCTCCCGGTACAGCGCGGACTCACGGACACGGCACGGGACGCGGCAGGTTACCTGCTGATCCTGCTCGGCACGTCGGCGGCACTCGTCCTGGCGCGCGATCAGGTGGTGAGCACGTATCGCGCATCGCTCGGGGGGTGGCGCGTTCAGCTCCGCGTTCTCGGCAGCGGCCTCGCGGTCATCGGCGTCGGCGCGTCGGCCGCCGCGCTCGCCTGGATCGTGTTCCTGGGATCGGTATCAACGTTCCGCAACGGGGGTTTCATCGGTGTGCCAGCCGCGCTGCAGGTGGGCCTCGCGGCGTTCAGCGTGGCGATCGTCGTCGCCGGCCTCGCTGCGCTGGTCGGGTTCGCCGCGGCATCCTGGGTGCTCGGCGACGCGCTCTTTCGGATCAGGGGGCTGCGCCGTTATGGCGAAAGAGTCCCGACGCCTCTCATCGCCCTCTTAGGCGCGACCCTTATCTATATCGCATGGCAGCTTCCATATCTGGGCGCTTTCGCGGTGGTCGCTGCCCTCGCGTATGCGCTAGGGGCCGTCGTGACGGCGCGACTCGCGCATTCCGCCGACGCGCAAGTCGCGCGGCAATAACAGAGCACCGAGAGAGTGGCTTCATGACTGTATCGACCGCGGCCCGCGGATCGAGCGTGGCGAACGACACGTTCAGAACGCTTGACCCTTGTCGGGCCACGGATATACTTCGGAAGCCGAACTATTTGGAACCCGAACTTATTAGTCAGGGCGATCGCAGGAGAAATGGATCGTGACCGTGTTCAGAGGCGTCCTCACCACCTGGCCCGGGCGGTTGGTCGCCGTCGCCCTCGTGGTGGCGGTCGGTGGGGGTGCGCTGCTCGCGTCGCGTGCCAACTCGCAGCCGCCGAAGCAGGAGCTGCGGACGCAGGCGGTGACGAAGGGATCGGTCACGCAATCGGTCGCGGTCTCGGGATCGGTGGCCGCGTCTGGGCAGACGAAGCTCGCCTTCAAGACGAATGGCAGGGTCTCGGCGCTCTACGTCGCTGTCGGCCAGCAGGTGACCGCCGGTCAGGCGCTCGCGACCATCGATGCGACCGATCTTCAGAATGCGTTGCAGCAGGCGCAGCAGAACCTGAAGAGTGCCCAGCTCAGCTACCAGAAGACGGTCCAGTCCGCGGGCGACGCACAGCGCACTCTCGAGCAGACCCAGCAGTCCACGCAGAATGACATCGCGACCGCGCAACAGAATCTCGCAAAGCTAAAAACGAACTACACGACCGCGAAGGGCAACGCGCTTTCCTTCGGCCCGACGATCTACACCGATCTCGGAAGCTTCCAGGGGAACCTCGCCACGCTCAAGACATCGGTCGACGTGGTGCTGAACGACATCGACAACGCTTTCCGTTCAGGGAACCTGGGATTGAATGAGCAGAACGATGTCAAGAGCGCGCAGAACTCGATGAACAGCGCTTACTCACCGCTCTCGAGCGCGCAGACGCTCGCGGACAGCGTCCTCAAACCGAGCATCGACGACCTCCAGCGCGCGCTGGACAACATCGGCGCCGCGATCGCCGAGTTCGACGCGGCCCTCGCGACCGGTTCTGACACCAGCCGCGCGAGCGCAGATTTCCAGCGGGCGATGTCCGAGTACAGCCTCGCCTCGAGTCGGCTGTCGGGCGCCATCGACAGCGTGAACACGCCGCTTGGGTCGATCGCGAGCAACGTGAGCGCGGCGCAGGCCAGCCTCAACACCGCCAACACGCGGACCGACACGAACCTGGCGAAGACGCGCACCGATCTCGCCACGGTCCTCACGTCGGTCACGAGCGAGCAGCAGCTCGCGAGCGCGACGAAGAGCAAGATCAGCCAGGCGGGCACCGCCCTCCAGACCGTGAACGACGCCGTCACCGGGTCCATCGCGAATGCCCAGGCCAACATCGACGCGGCGGTGCTGCGCGCCCAGCAAAGCGTCCAATCGGCGCAGACGGCCGTCGCCAATCAGCCGCTCAACATCGCGACCGCGCAGACCAACGTCGACAACGCCGCCACGGCGGTGCAGACGGCACAGGCCAATCTCGACGCGGCGACGCTCACGGCGCCGTCGAGCGGAGTGGTCGCCTCGATCGCGTCGGCCGTCGGCGAGAACGCGGCGAGTCCTCTGCTCGTGCTCGCGAACACGAGTGCGCTCGTGCTGCACGGAACGGCCGGTGAAGCTGACGTCGCCAAGCTGAAGCTCGGGCTCGTCGCAAACGTGACCGTCGACGCGGTCGGGTCGGGGACCCGGATGACCGGCAGGATCACCTCGCTCGATCCCGTCGCGACGATCC
>Ga0209378_1002064_pt1 | contig 14047 bp, 9 predicted proteins | sample GraSoiAngelo_156_FD_186170 | JGI IMG/M metagenome (GOLD analysis project Ga0209378, IMG submission 186170) | Grasslands soil microbial communities from the Angelo Coastal Reserve, California, USA - 14_1009_13_40cm (SPAdes) (version 2) | ecosystem: Environmental > Terrestrial > Soil > Grasslands ... | reverse complement strand
GCCGTTTGAGCTCTTCGAGCGCGGTGGCCATCATCGGGCCGTGCTGTTGAGCACGAGTAATGGTGGTGGTGAGAGCGTTGACCACTCCCAAGCGCCGCGTGCGCAATTTGTAGTCGTCAAAGACCACCAGAAGCATGCTCAACCCCAGCAACATGCTCCCCACGAGGCTGAAACCGGGCGGAAGGTGATCAGTGATCGGAGCCCACTTGAGGTGCTGGAGCAAAAGGCTAAGACTCAGGAGCCACGCTCCAATTTCCCAGCGAGCCCAGCGGAAGCGGATCAACTGGATGGACGCGGTCAGCGCAATCAGGCGATAAGAAATTTCGAGCGCGACTCGCAAAGTGACCGAATCGGGCCATAGCAGCGCCCGGGCTGCCGCGTAGGCGATTACGCCAATCGAAATGAGCAGCAATGGGAGCAAGAAGTCCCGCGCATTCGTGTAGACAAACACCGCAGCGGCAAAGAGGCAGACGGCCAGGATAAATTCGGCGTGGGAGATCGCGGTGAGATATCGAGGCAGAGAGTCGGATTCGAGGCTGCCATGCACTGTCCAGCGGGAAATGAAGTAGGCGAGCCACCCAAGAATCCAGATGAGGAGATAGCGTTCGCGAAAAGTGCGGAACACAAGCAAGCTGGCGGCCAAGATGATGAGCGCAGCCGACTCTTGTGCCACGAGCCGGGGGACAGTCATGTCCCCGACCACCAGCCAGTGGGAAGCTAGGATTCCGTTCATCGCGATAAGGGGGGAGAAAGCGCTCTTCCCTTAATAGCACGCGAATTCCGGTTACCAATGGGCTTTCCGGGCAGAGATGGTTACTTTCGGAATCTCGGATGTGAGATAGAATACGCCTTACACTGAACAGGCCCCATGCCTTCCGAGCGAATCCTGATAGTTGATGACGAGGAGACAATCCGGGAGATTGTGTCTTCGATGCTGACCAGCGCTAACTTCAACTGCCGTCAGGCGGCTTCCGGCATGGAGGCGCTGGCGCTGCTGGATTCCGGCGAAGAATTCGAGCTGATGCTTTCCGACCTGATGATGGCCAATCTCGACGGGATTGGCCTGCTGGAAAAAACCAAAGAAAGATTTCCGGACATGCCGGTGGTGATGGTAACCGCGGTGCACGATATTTCCGTGGCACTCGCAGCCCTGCGCAATGGCGCTTACGACTATTTGCTAAAGCCGTTTGAGCGGGAACAGCTCCTGGCAACTGTGCGGCGCGCGCTGGAGAACCGCCGCCTGAAGCTCGAGAACCGCGAGTATCTGACCAATATGGAGCTTTTGGTTGAAGCCCGCACTGAACAGTTGCGCAAGGCGATGGGAAATCTCGAGCGCTCCTATGACATAACACTGGAGGCGCTCGGCGATGCTCTGGATTTGAAAGATGCCGAGACCGAAGGTCATTCCAAGCGCGTCACGGCATTCACGATTGCGATTGCGCGGGCGCTGGGACTTTCGTCGGATGAAATCCGCGTGATCGCTCGCGGCGCGTTTCTCCACGATATTGGCAAAATGGCGATCCCCGATAATATTCTGCGCAAGCCGGACAAGCTGACGCCCGACGAAGTGACGATTATGCGGGAGCACTGCTTCCACGGCTATCAGATATTGAAGAAGATTCCATTCCTGGCTGAGGCTGCCGAAATTGTCTACTCCCATCAGGAGAGATTTGATGGAACCGGCTATCCGCGGGGATTGAAGGGCGAGCAAATTCCGCTCGGGGCGCGGATGTTCTCTTTAGCCGACACGCTCGACGCAATCACGTCCAATCGCCCTTATCGCGCGGCGCAAACGGTAGAGGCGGCGCGGGAAGAAATTGAGCGCTGGGCCGGGCGTCAATTCGACCCGGAGATAGTAAGAACTTTCATGTCCATGGATAAAAATATCTGGAGCGATCTGCGCAAAGAAATCGACGCTCAGATTCACCGCTTTGCGTATTCCGTGAAGTCATCTTCCTGACATTGGTCAAAAGCCTTTAACCGCAGAGATCGCAAAGGACTCGCAGAGTTCGCCAAGGGTTATTCGCTAGAGTCCGACCGGTTCGCGGTGTTCGCTATCTTGATTTACTCAAGAACCATCCGAAGGGCCAACGGCTGCGGTTCAGCGCGTAGATGACAGACAGTACGGTGAAGGAAATGGCGAGCAGGACGATTGCAGTGGTGTTCGCGGCCGAGTAATCGAAAGCTTGAACTTTATCGTAGATATCAATGGAAACGGTGCGGGTTACGCCGGGAATATTGCCGCCCACCATCAGCACAACACCGAACTCACCCATGGTATGGGCGAAGCTGAGCGCCGCGCCTATGACTAGACCTGACGTTGAGAGCGGCAGAATGATGTGGAAGAACGTCCGCAGGCGGGAGGCGCCGAGGGTAGCGGAGGCTGCGAGCAAGCGGCGATCGACGGTGCCAAACGCGGCTGAGAAAGGCTGCACAGCGAAAGGCAGGCTGTAGATGATGGAGCCGATCACCAGGCCTTCGAAGGTAAATGCGAGCGTGTGGCCGGTTAGAGCTTGCCACCAGCGGCCAAGTGGGCTGCGCGGTCCAAGCGCGATCAGCAGATAAAAGCCGAGCACGGTCGGAGGTAGGACGATAGGGAGCGCAACGACGGCTTCGACGAGAAACTTCCAGCGCCAGCGCGAGTAGGTGATCCAGTAGGCGATAGGCAGTCCGATGATGATCAGAATCGCCGCTACTAGCAGCGCGAGTCGGATAGTGAGCCAGAATGCCTGCCAGTCCATTAGTGCTTTGCCTCTGGCGTTTCTTCGGGAACGGAGAATCCGTAATGCCGGAGGACCCCGATAGCCTCCGGTTCCTGTATATATTGCAGGAAGGCGGCGGCTTCGGCTTTCTTCGACGAGTGCGAGAGGATTACCGCTGCCTGCTGCAAAGCGGGATAGGCGTCGGAAGGAATTATCCAGTACCGGCCTTTCTCCCTCATGCCCGGCGCCATGGCGTGTGAAAGCGCCACGAATCCAGCCTGCGCGTTTCCTGATTCGACAAATTGCGCGGCTTGGGAGACGTTCTCACCGAACACGAAGCGATCGGAAACTTTCTCATAAAGTCTGAAATGGCGTAAAGCAGCGACCGCGGCGCGTCCGTACGGTGCATGCTCGGGATTGGCGAGAGAAATCTTTTTGACTGAGGGGTCGAGCAGGATACTCATGCCGCCGTGTTCAGCGTCCAGAGATGAGGAAGCCGGTACCCAGAGAACGAGCTGCCCAACCGCATAGCGATACAGCGACGATTTTTCGGCAAGTCCAGCTTCGATCAATTTTTTTGGGTAGTCGATATCAGCGGAGAAGAAGATATCAAAAGGGGCACCGTTCTGGATTTGATTAAACAGATTTCCAGATGAACCAAACGATAAGCGGACTATACCACCACCGGATTTTTCATAGTTGGCGGCGATCTCACTTAAGGCCGCGTTCAAATCGGCGGCAGCGGCGACGATGATCTGAGCGGAGGTAGGCATCGCCAACGCCATTATCCATACCAATACGAGGGTCAAAAATTTGGTTGCCATGAATTAAGCGATCCTTCATCTTCGAAGCAACAACAAGGCTCGTAAACTTTTGTAAATGTTGGACAAAGGTCGCATCTCCTCTGTAACGCCCACCATCAAAATTGATAGAGTATCGTGCTGGATGTGGGGTCCAGCGGAAGCTAGAGATTCTATCGGAAAAGTGCGGCGCGAAGGCAATTGTCCCGGGAGCGAGACAAAACGAGCGCCAGCTTGTGATTTCCGAACCGAGGATTCATTTGAAACTACTGAAACAACATTGGCTGATTGCCGGTCTGGTGGTGGTTGCCATCGCGATCTTCGCCGCGTTTGAGTTCAAGGGCAGCGATAAGCCGCAGTATTACGTTTCCAAGGTGGACAAAGGCGATATCCGGCAGGAAGTAGATGCGACGGGAACCATCAACGCGGTCACCACGGTGCAGGTAGGATCACAGGTCTCGGGAACAATTTCGAAACTCTATGCCGACTTCAATTCGCGGGTGAAAAAAGGCCAGGTGATCGCGCAGATTGATCCTGCTTTGTTCGAGGGCGCGTTGTTGCAGGCGAAGGCGGATTATGCCAACGCGAAAGCAAATCTGATTGCGGCCCAGGCAAGTTTGGAAAAGGCCAAGGCCAGCGCGGTGCAGACGCGAGCCGATTATCAGCGCAATTTAGGCTTGGCGCAGGAGGGAGTCATCAGCCAGCAGCAACTCGATTTGGCGAAGGCCAACGCGGATACTAACGATGCGGCAGTTGCTGCGGCGGAGGCGCAGGTCACACAGGCCGCAGCCCAGGTGCAGCAGAAACAGGCGGCGGTAACGGTGGCGCAAACGAATCTGGATTACACGACGATTCACGCGCCGATTGATGGGACTGTGATTGCGCGGAACGTGGACGTTGGCCAGACGGTGGCAGCATCACTGCAAGCCCCGACGCTGTTCACGATCGCGCAGGATTTGACCAAGATGCAGGTCTACGCTTCGACGGATGAATCCGATGTAGGCATGATCCGCACCGGGCAGATGGTCACCTTCAAGGTAGACGCGTTTCCGAAAGACACATTCAGCGGGCGGGTTTCGCAGGTTCGGCTGAACGCGACCACTGTGCAGAATGTGGTCACATACAACACCATCATTGATTTTGACAACCCGGAACTGAAGCTATTTCCGGGGATGACGGCCTACATCACGATTCCTGTGGCCACGGCGAATAATGTGGTGCGGGTGGCGAATGGCGCATTGCGTTACAAACCGGATCTGTCAGCGGAGCAGATTCGGGCGCTGTATCAGAAGTATGGGCTGACGCGGCAAGCGGCGAGCGGCGGTGCTCCCGCAGCATCCGGCAAACAATTTCGCAATCACGGCGAGGGGACGCCGGGTGGTGGGCCGGGCGCGGCCGGCGCGGGGCAGCAACACGCGGCGCGAGCGGACGTAGCTGTGGTTTGGAAGCTGCGTGCGGACAAGACCCTTGAGCCGGTGCGAATCCGAACTGGTATTACGGATCACACAGTTACCGAAGTCGCGCAGACACTGAATGGAGAATTGAACGAAGGCGATGAGTTGGTGACCGGAGCAATGAGCGGCGGAGCTAGTGCTGGAGCGCGTCCGCCGGGGCTTGGCGGAGGAACGCCGCGAGTTAGATAACTCGGCTCCGATCGTAGCAGGAAGAGCTTAATGGCAACGATTTCACAACCCGCAGTCGTGACCGCCATAAGCGGCGAGCAAGGCGCGCTGATCCAGATCGAGGACGTGCATAAATATTACGATCTGGGTGAAACGCGGGTGCATGCACTGCGTGGAGTTACCTTGCAGATCGGTCGCGGAGAGTTCGCCGCCATCATGGGCGCGAGCGGGAGCGGAAAATCGACGTTCATGAATATCGTCGGCTGCCTGGACAAGCCGAGCACGGGTCGCTACTTGCTCGAAGAAATTGAGGTGTCGCGGCTCACGAAAAAGGAGCTGGCGGCGATCCGTAATCGCAAGATTGGGTTTGTGTTTCAGGGATTCAATCTGCTTTCGCGCACAACCGCGCTGGAGAATGTTGAGCTACCCACGCTGTACGCGCACATCAGTAAGGAAGAAGGACACAAGCGGGCGCATGAGGCTTTGGAATTGGTGGGACTCGGCGATCGCACCGAGCACTTCCCTTCCCAGCTTTCGGGCGGGCAGCAGCAGCGGGTGGCGATTGCGCGAGCCCTGGTGAACCGGCCATCGATTTTGCTGGCCGATGAGCCGACGGGAAACCTGGACAGCAGGACGTCGGTGGAGATCATGGAAGTTTTCCAAAAGCTGAATGACGACGGCCTGACGATTGTGCTGGTTACGCACGAATCCGACATCGCGCAGTTTGCCAAGCGGCGCATTCAATTTCGTGATGGGAAAATTCAGCGGGATGAGGCGGTGCCGAAGCGACCGGCAGCCGCCGAGGTGCTCAAGACAATGCCGAGCGTGGAGGATTGAAGAATTTAACGATATGTTCACAGATCACAGAAAAGAGACCTTCGAATTCATATGATTGGGCCGGAGGTCTTTATGGATATTCAGGAAGCATTGAAAATCATGCGGGCACTGGCGAATGGAACGAATCCGGAAAATGGCGAGGCGCTGGAGGAGAGTTCTGTTTGCCGGCGGCCGCAAACGGTGCGAGCGTTGAATCGGGCGATTTCGGCTCTGGTAGCGGAGCAAGGGCGGGAAACGAAGCGGCCCCGCAATGCGTTTCGCACCTGGACGCGTGCCGAAGACGCGCAGGTCTGCGAAGAACTGCGCAAGGGGATGGATTTTAAGGATATCGCCAAGGCGCACGATCGCACGATACCGTCGATCGTGGCGAGGCTGGTGAAATTGGGGAAGATTGCGCCGCAAGCTGCGCGGCAGGGATCGCCGCCGAGGGCGGCTTAAGCAGGGTTTATGGATTTACTGGCAATCATTCGCATTGCAATGCGAGCGCTGGCTCGAAATAAGCTGCGGTCGGCGCTCACTATGCTGGGGATCATCATTGGCGTAGGCGCGGTGATTGCGATGGTCAGCGTGGGCCAGGGCGCGCAGGAACAGGCGCAGCAGCAGATCGCGGCTATGGGATCGAACATGCTGTTTGTGCAGTCGGGCACGGTGAATCGCGGCGGGATGCGCATGGGTTGGGGCGCGACCAAGACGCTGGTTTACGACGACATGACGGCGATCCTGCGGGAATGCCCTTCAGTAAAAGCGGCTGCGCCGGGGGCGCAGGCTTCGGCGCAAGTGGTTTTCGGGAATGACAACTGGGCGACCAATCTTAACGGTACCGAGCCGCAGTATTTCGACATTCGCAGTTGGCCGTTTGCAGAAGGCACTTCTTTTTCGCAGGACGACGTAAATATGGCTGCGAACGTCGCGGTGATCGGCGAGACGGTCAGGAAGAACCTGTTCGGGCCGACGGATCCGATAGGGCAAACGATTCGCATCAATAACTTGCCCTTTAAAGTAGTGGGACTGCTAACGGCGAAAGGCACGTCGGCAGCAATGGGGCAGGACCAGGACGACATCATTCTGGTACCTATCACCACACTGCAGAAGAAAATTACCGGGCAAAACTGGCTGCGATGGATCATGGTGTCGGCCGTTTCTCAGCAGGCCAGTTACACGGCGCAGCAGCAGATCACGGCGCTGCTGCGGGACCGGCACCGGATTCGCTCGGGGCAGGATGATGATTTCTTCGTGCGCAATCTGGCGGATATTGCCGATCTGGCGGATCAGAACGCGCGTCTGTTCACGATCTTAGTCGCGTCTATCGCAAGCATTTCGCTGATCGTAGGCGGCATTGGCGTGATGAATATCATGCTTGTTTCGGTGACGGAGCGCACGCGCGAGATTGGAATCCGGATGGCGATTGGGGCGACTGAAGGAGACGTGCAGCAGCAGTTTCTGATCGAGGCCGTGGTGCTGAGCCTGTTTGGCGGTGCAATCGGGATTGTGACCGGGATGGGAGCTTCATTTCTGATCACGCAACTCTTTGGATGGCCGGTGCTGGTTTCGCCTATGGCGATTGTCGCCGCGGTCGTGTTCTCGATGGCAGTGGGAATTTTCTTCGGCTTTTATCCAGCGCGAACGGCGGCGCGGCTGGACCCGATCGAGGCGTTGAGATACGAGTGAAGCCCTCGTGACCGAGGGCGTTGGCCGTTCTACGTCATTCTCATAAGTTCCGGGTAGCCCGTAATCCAGGAACAACGTTTGTGGCTGCTCACATTTTTACTGGCGACTGATGACTCGCGACACACTCCCAGTTTCCGTTCGGCATCTTCACCCATGTATCAGTAAAGCGCTCATGAGCGTCGAGAGGCTTTCCCGACGCATCGGTGCCCTTTGCCTTGAAGTCGCCCGTCGCGATGGCCGTACCGCCAAATGCTGTTACCTTCACATTGTCGTATGAGACGCTGTCATATTTGGTCGCTTTCGCTGTTGCAAGCGACTCGGCCTTGCCGGTGACTTTCCCATCGCTCCCCGTATTTATGAACTTGTCGGCCAGAAGCGGGGCGACCAGATCAGGATTGTTTGTCTTCTGCGATTGAAGCCATTGCTGTTCCAATGCCGCTACAGCTTTCTCAGTCCCGCCGCCGGCCTTTTTGTCTTGCGCCCATGCGGCACTCCCCACCGATAGCAAGCTGATCAAAAACCACATCCAAGCGCTCTTCATAGAGATCTCCTTGTGTGTCGACCTTTTCGAAACAGTTGGGTGCGGTCACAGGGACCTACGCGCCGGCAACTGTAGACTCCTGAGCGGCGCTTGTCAAAAGGAAGGTTCGGCCTAACCATAGCTCTTACACCGCCGCGATGATGGATGGATCGTCGCACAATCTCATTTCTGCACGCCAGCGTGGTTATTCCAAGCATAGCTGGCGTAATGTCCTTCGTTGACTTGGCTTCTCAGCCATCCTACTATGTTCGACCGAGGCTGGAGCCCTCGCCATTTGCTCGGTCAGACGATCTCGCACTACCGCGTTATCGAGAAGCTCGGCGGCGGTGGTATGGGTGTGGTTTACAAAGCGGAAGACACTCAACTCGGGCGCTTTGTCGCCCTAAAGTTTCTGCCCGACGACGTCGTCCGGGACTCACAGGCCCTCGAACGCTTTCGACGGGAAGCGCGCGCTGCCTCTGCCCTGAATCATCCCAATATCTGCACAATTTACGAGATCGGGAAGCATGAAGCCCAGTCCTTCATCGCGATGGAGTTTCTGGAAGGGGCAACGCTGAAGCACCGCATCACCCACCGTCCGCTCGAGGTGGGTCAGCTCCTCAACCTTGCCATTGAGACTGCGGAAGGGCTCGAGGCAGCTCATGCCAAGGGTATCGTTCACCGTGACATCAAGCCGGCGAACATATTCGTGACCGGGCGCGGCCATGCCAAGATCCTCGATTTTGGATTAGCGAAAGTCATATCGGAACCCAGCAAGGTTGCGGGAGCTACGGCCGGACCTACTGTCGGAGTCAGCGTCGAGCACTTGACCTCGCCGGGCTCTGCACTGGGCACAGTGGCGTACATGAGTCCGGAGCAGGCGCTCGGCGAAGAACTGGATGCGCGTACTGATGTGTTCTCGTTCGGCATCGTGCTCTATGAAATGTGCACGGGTCGCCTGCCGTTTGAGGGGAGCACGTCGGCGGCAGTTTTCAATGCCATCCTAAACAAAGTTCCAACCGCACCGGTACGCTTGAACCCCGAGCTCCCGCCGGAGCTGGAGCGCATTGTCAACAAAGCGCTGGAAAAGGATCGCGATCTCCGCTATCAGAGCGCAGCCGAAATGCGGGCGGATCTCAAGCGCCTGCTGCGCGACTGGCATCCCTCGTCGCGGCACCTGGTCGCGGCGGGCTTAGGTTCGGTAGCGGCGCCGGTGCCAGAGAACGGAAAACCTGCCGCCACGACCGGCCTGAAGCAGATGCACCTCCCATTTATTGGCGGCGCTGGATTGCTGGCGGTGGTTGCGGTTGCACTTGCCGGCTTCTTTGTTGGTGAGCGATCTGTTGCACGACCGGTGCCGACGTTTCGCGAGCTGACTTTCCGCCGCGGTGCTCTAGTGGCGGCCCGGTTCGCTCCGGACCCGCGCTCGGCCATATATAGCGCCGCTTGGGAAGGCAGTCCGCAGACGGTGTTTATCAGCTCCCCGAATTCGACTGAATCCCGTGATTTGGGACTCTCAGAAACAAAGGTCCTGGCGGTTTCGACCGCCGGGCAAATGGCGGTGTTGCGTCACTTTCGCATCAGCAACAATCATTTCACGCATATCGGGACGCTGGCACAGCTATCTATCGGTGCGGATGCTCCCCGTGACCTGCTGGATAACGTCGAAGATGCCGACTGGACTCCAGACGGCAACAGCCTGGCTGTTGTGCACGTCGTCGGTGGCCAGAGCCGCCTGGAATACCCGATTGGCAAAGTACTGCATGAAACCACTGGATGGATCAGCAATCTGCGTTTCTCTCCCAAGGGCGATCACCTGGCTTTTATCGATCACAATCTCTTGGGCGATGACGGGGGAACGGTTAGCGTGGTCGACCTTAGCGGCAAGAAGTCTGACTTGACCGAGCGCTGGGCCAGCGCTTTGGGTTTGGCCTGGTCACCTTCCGGGGATGAGGTCTGGTTCACGGCCACTGCCACGGGATTCAGCCGTTCGCTGCGCGGCGTCAGTTTATCTGGCAAGCTCCGCGAATTGCTAAGCGCACCTGGGACACTCACGCTGCACGATGCCAGTACTAGTGGCCGTGCCCTGATTTCCCGTGACGCGATGCGCTCCGGCGCGATTGGCCTGGCGCCAGGAGAAAACAAGGAACGCGACCTGAGCTGGCAGGATTGGACTGTTCCCGTCGACATCTCCGAGGACGCAAAGCTCGTGCTGTTCATCGAGGCAGGCGAGGCCGGTGGTGGCGAATATGCGGTTTTTAGTCGCGAGACAAAGGGAGCGTCTGCCGTTCGTTTGGGACAGGGTTCAGCGAATGCGTTTTCGCCCGATGGTAAGTGGGCCCTGGTCTTGCGGCAGAACATGTCGCCCCCTGATTTTGTGCTGCTACCCACTGGCGTAGGACAGCAGCGAACTCTCCACACCAGCAACGTTGTTCCCAGCGGTGGTCAGTTCTTCGCGGATTCCAAACGCCTCCTCTTTGAGGGTCACGAACCGGGGCACGCACCGCGAGTGTACGTCATGGATCTGGATGGCGGGCAGCCTCGTCCCATCACCCCCGAAGGTTTTAGTTTGGGGACGCACGCCCACTCTCTTTCTCCCGACGGCAAACGTGTTGCGGCCGTTACTAGCGACGGAATTGCCTTAGTTCCGATAGATGGCGGCGAGCCGCAACCGATGCACGGCTCACAATCTGGCGACACGCCCTTGCGCTGGACCAGCGATGGAAAGACGTTGCTTATCGGACGGCGTGGCGAAACCTCGTGTCCGGTTTCGCGTCTGGATGTCCAAACCGGCGCCCGCACGCCATGGAAAACGTTTAGCCCGACTGACTTGGCTGGCGTGGTTGGCGTAGCCTGTCCCCGCATTTCCCCCGATGAGGAACACTATGTTTTTGGCTACATCCGTAATCTGTCCGATTTATTCCTTGTGGAACATTTAAAATAGGAAGTGAGCTGCTAGATTGTGCACCGGGGTGAGTGCCAATCCTGAGTTGCAGATGTGACTCTGCGGCACCAGTGTCAAGTCGCCGCCGCGTAAACGTAGTCAAGCCTACATTGGTGTACTCCACTTACAGTCTAGTTCTTAAAGCCTGAAGGTTCCTATTTGGGGAAATCCAAACAGATTGGAGTCGTCTCGTCACAGCCACCTGGTAGTCAGGCGTGTTAGCGGTAGATTATGTCTCCCGCGCTGGCATTTGGCATTCGCATTTTTCTTCTTCTCCCCCTCGCCTTCTCCGGGGTACTAGCGCTCGCTCAAGGGACCACCGCAGAAACAGATCGCGACCAGCCTCGGCAGCGTGAGCAATGGTTTATGCATGGACGCCTGATTCCCGGCGAATCGGCTGCAGCGCTCAGGTATCGGGCTCACGCGCAGAAAATGCAGTTGCGCGCCGAGCAAGCGGCGCGAATGAATACGGCAATCACTGCTGCCACGACTACTGCAATCGGGATATGGACGCCGCTCGGTCCGGCGCCACTGGCTTCGGATGCAACCGGATTTGGGCAGCAGGATTACGGCTGGGTTTCAGGGCGGGCCACGGCGGTGGCGGTTGATCCGGCGGATGCGACCGGCAATACCGTTTACATTGGCGGCGCCTACGGAGGCGTTTGGAAATCAACCAACGCCGGACCGCTTAGCGCGAATCCCGCTAACGTGAGTTGGTCTCCTCTGATTGATAACCAGGCGACGCTGGCGGTCGGCTCGATCGCCGTTCAGCCGGGGAATACCGATCCCACAAAGAGCGTGATCCTGGTGGGAACGGGCGAGACGAACAGTTCCATGGATTCTTATTACGGCCTGGGAATTCTGCGCTCGGCGGATGCGGGGAACACGTGGACACTGATTACGCAGGATAGCAGCGGCACGCATCCGTTTGCCGGGATGGGATTCAGCAAGATCGCATTCAGCACGGCAAATCCCAGCCTGGTGGTGGCAGCAGCGGCGGGCGCATCCCAGGGCGTGATCGACGGGCTGGAGAACCCGGTCAGTGCGAATCGGGGGATCTATTATTCGAATAATGGTGGAGTGTCCTGGAGTTACGCCAGCATAAACGACGTGGGCACGGTGATTCAGCCGAACTCCGCAACATCGGTGATCTACAACGCTGGGGCCGGGAAATTCTTTGCGGCAATCCGCTTTCATGGGTTTTATTCCTCCAGCGATAGCGTGAACTGGACGCGGCTCGCCACGCAACCGGGCGGGCTGAGCACGTTTGCGTGCCCGACGACTCCGGCCTCGCAGGGCTGCCCGATTTATCGCGGAGAATTTGCGGTCATGCCCGGACGCAATGAGATGTACGTGTGGTATGTGGATGAAAACGAAAATGATCAGGGAATCTGGCAAACCACCGATGGCGGGAATACCTGGACGCAGCTGGATGACAGCGGCATCACGAACTGCGGAGATTTCTCCGGTGGGTGCGGGACTGCTCAGGGCAGCTACAACCTGGAGCTTGCGGCGGTTCCCAACGGTCTCACGGCAACCGATCTTTACGCGGGAGCAATCAACATTTACAAGTGCACGATCAGCAGTTTGTCTCCAGTGTGCAGCGGGACGGGGCAGGGCACATTTCTTAATCTGACTCACGTTTATGGATGCGCGCCGAATTTCGGATCGATTGCGCACGTTCATCCCGACCAGCACGATCTCGATTTCATAGTCGCGAACAGCAAAGCTATTCTCTATTTCGCAAATGATGGAGGAATTTATCGCGCGCTCGATGGCTACAGCGGCTTGACCACTGGTGACTGCGGCGGCACCAATCAATTCGAGAGTCTGAACCAGACGCTGGGATCGATGAGCCAGTTTGTTTCGTTCTCGCAGCATCCGAGCGATCTCAATACGATTTTAGGCGGGACCCAGGACAACGGGTCGCCGGCCACAACTTCGGCGGCAACCAGCACGTCGTGGTTCAACGTGAACTCAGGCGATGGGGGTTACACAGCGATCAATCCAGACAATCCGACCGAATGGTTTACTGCGAATACGAATGTGAGTATCCAGAAGTGCGAGTTTGGCGGGAACTGTCACGCGCAGGATTTCAATAACGGGCTGGTGGTCTCGAATGTCACCGTGGGCGGAGACTCGGGGGCGTTCTATACGCCTTACATTTTGGATCCGCAAAATTCTGGAACGCTGATCGTGGGGACGTGCCGGGTGTGGCGCGGAGCCGCGAGCGGGGCAGGATTTTCAGTGGTGAGCAGCAACTTTGAGACCGGGGGGGACGGCATTTGTAGCGGCAATGAAGTGAATCTTGCGCGCTCGCTGGCTGCCGGAGGGATCAAAGACACCTCTGGATTTTCAAATGTGATGTATGTGGGAACTGATGGACTCGGGCCGCTGGCGCCGACCGGTGGCCATGTTTGGGTCTCAACCAATGTCGACAGCGCGGCCTGGTTCGACCGCACTGGGGCGATTAATCCCGGCAAATTCCCGATTTCCGGCGCCGCTATCGATCCTTCCGACAAAACTGGCAAGACTGCATACGTCGCAATTATGGGATTTCACGTGGCGCATGTTTGGAAGACCAGCAACGGCGGGGTGAATTGGACAAACTTCACTGCGAACCTCCCCGATGCTCCTGTAAACGCCATTTTGATTGATGCGGGATCAACTCCAAGCACAGGAACTATCTATGTGGGGACGGACGTGGGCGTGTTTTCAAGCAGCACGGGAACGGCGAGTTGGACGGAAGTAGGTCCGGCAAACGGTCAAGTGGGATTCTTGCCGAATGTTTCGGTGACGGCGCTGCACATGTTCAATTCTGGGGGGAACAAGATTTTGCGGGCGTCTACCTACGGACGCGGGGTGTGGCAGCTGGCGCTAACCGCGGCGCCCGATTTTGAATTTTCGATTGCGGCGAATTCGGCAACGGTATTTCCCGGACAAACAACGGTATT
>Ga0209378_1002063_pt1 | contig 14047 bp, 12 predicted proteins | sample GraSoiAngelo_156_FD_186170 | JGI IMG/M metagenome (GOLD analysis project Ga0209378, IMG submission 186170) | Grasslands soil microbial communities from the Angelo Coastal Reserve, California, USA - 14_1009_13_40cm (SPAdes) (version 2) | ecosystem: Environmental > Terrestrial > Soil > Grasslands ... | reverse complement strand
TGGATGCCTGCCAGCGTTCGCTGCTCAGCGGGGGGGTCGCGGTGGAACCCTCCGGTTCGCTGAGCGAGAAGGAACGACCTCCTTACTTCGTCCACGAGTCTGCCTATGTTGACGACGGGGCTCAGGTCGGTGCGGGCACAAAGATCTGGCATTTCTCTCACATCATGAAGGGCGCACGGATCGGCGAACGTTCCATCATAGGGCAAAACGTCAATGTTGACGGTGGGGCGATCGTCGGAAGCAATGTCAAGATCCAAAACAATGTTTCGGTCTACGCGGGCGTGGTGATTGAGGATGATGTCTTTCTTGGACCTTCGTGTGTCCTGACGAATGTCAGTAATCCTCGCGCCGAGGTGAATAGGCATTCGTTGTATGAGATCACCCGTTTGAAGCGCGGTTGTACCGTTGGAGCCAACGCCACGATTGTCTGCGGTATCACCATCGGACGCTATGCGTTTGTCGGTGCGGGTTCGGTTGTCACCAAGAGCGTGCCGGACTTTGCGTTGGTCGTTGGCAATCCCGCTCGCCACATCGGATGGATGAGTCGGCACGGCCACCGCCTCGACTCGGTTGACTCCCATGGCGTGATGCGCTGCCCCGAAAGTGGCTACCGCTATCAGCAAACCGATGCTGGCGTTCTTCGCTGCCTCGACTTGGACGAGGAAGCTCCATTACCCCCGGCGCTGCGCAATGGAATGAAGGCCTACAGGCAATTGAAAGAAGAAGCCAAGCGATGAATGTTCCCCTGCTCGATCTCAAGGCGCAGTACCGGGCGATCAAGTCCGATGTCGACGCAGCTGTTGCCGAAGTGATGGACTCTCAGCACTTCATTCTGGGGCCGAAGGTGGAACAGTGCGAGAAGGCGATCGCCCGATACTCGCACTGCTCACACGCGGTGGGGGTGTCGTCGGGCACCGATGCCTTGCTGGCCTGCTTGATGGCCGAAAACATCGGTCCGGGAGACGAGGTCATCACTACGCCCTACACGTTCTTCGCCACGGCGGGCGCGATCGCGCGCGTAGGGGCAACCCCCGTTTTCGTAGACATTGATCCAGTCACCTACAGTCACGACCAAGACCCGCGCAATCATACCTGTCCACCTCTATGGCCAGATGGCCAACCTGGATGCCGTGATGTCGGTAGCTGAAAGGCACGGCCTCGTTGTCATCGAAGACGCCGCGCAGGCGGTCGGCGCCGAGCACAAGGGCGGTCGCGCGGGCAGTATCGGACACTACGGCTGTCTTTCGTTCTTTCCCTCAAAGAATCTTGGTGCCGCGGGGGACGGTGGAATGGTCCTCACGAATGATGCGCAGCGTGCCGAGAAGCTCATGTGCCTTCGCGCGCATGGCTCCAAACCTAAATACCATCACAAGTTCATCGGAGGGAACTTTCGGCTCGACGCTCTTCAGGCGGCAGTTGTCTCTGCGAAGCTCCCGTACTTGGATGAATGGACGGCCGCGCGGCAGCGTAACGCCGAACGCTATACTCACCTGTTCGCCGCCTCCGGACTGGACATCGCTGATAGTGCTGAGCTCTACGCTAGCAGTCTCCAGTCAACTGTGGCAGGCCTCCGTCGATCTGCGGACCGACCACCCCACGTTGTCCTTCCGAGAGTCGTGACGGATCGCCACATCTTCAACCAATACGTGATCCGCGCTTCGCGCCGGGACCAAATGAGGGCGGCTCTCGCAGCAAAGGGCGTGGCCACCGAGATCTACTATCCTGTGCCGCTCCACCTTCAGGAATGCTTCTCATACTTGAGGCACAAAGCCGGTGCGTTTCCCGAAAGCGAGTCCGCGGCGAACGAAACGCTCGCCTTACCCATTTATCCTGAACTCACCGAACAGCAAGCATGCTATGTTGTCTCCTGCATCCAGGATTTCTTCCGCGCGACTGCCTGACGTCGGCCGAGGGCGTTGTTTGTCCGTGATCCCCGTTGATCGAAACCTGGCGTCAAAATGATTGGCGTGATCGCGCAAGCGGCTGAACGAGGTCTTGTTGAAGAGTTCTTCCAGCTCTTCAAGACGCCATGGGAGTTCTATCGTGAGGGCCGCTCATACGATGTGGTGGTTGTCACGGCTGACGAAGTTCCAGATGTGGACGCGAAGCTCGTGCTCGTCTACGGAGCAGAGCTCAAACGCCGCGACCCGGTCGCGACGACGCTCACCGCGCTTTCTGAAGGGCGAACTGTCCTTATCGACTACCAGGGGAGTCGCGTTCCTGTGTACGGCGCGGTGCGAGTCTTCGAGAAGGGCGAAGGCGGTATTCCTTGTATTACCGCGGACGCCGGCATTGTCGGCGTCAAGGTCCCTTCATCCGACTGCACGATGTTGCGTCTGGGATACAGCTTGTTTCGAGAGGTTGAGTACCTTCTGTCGGTCGGTCAGCCGCCCGAGAACGCTCATACCCCGACACTTGACATGCACATCATGATGCTCCGCGATTGGATCCTGGACGCGGGGATTACTCTCTTGGAAATCCCCCCGTCTCCCTCGGGGCATCGGTTCGCAGTCTGTCTCACGCACGACATCGATTTCCTCAGGATACGCGATCACAAGTTCGATCACACGATGTGGGGATTTCTTTACCGGTCCACCGTCGGCGCGGTCTGTAATTTCCTCAGGCGCAGGATCTCGTGGCGGCGCCTTGTGAGGAGTTGGTGTGCTGCCGCCTCTCTCCCTCTCGTGCATTTGGGCTGGGCGAAAGATTTCTGGCTCCCGTTCGACTGGTATTTGCAGGTCGAGAAGAATCTGCCGTCCACGTACTTCTTAATCCCGTTCAAGCATCACGCCGGCGACAGGGCCGCCGGGAGGCATGCGAAAAGGCGGGCGACCTCCTACGACATTAGCGACATTCCCGAATGGACGGCGACACTCATTCGAGAGGCGCGTGAACTGGCGGTTCACGGCATCGATTCTTGGCACAGCCGTGACAGAGGACGAGAGGAATTGAGGGCGATCGAAACAGCCACAGGACGATCCGACATTGGCGTGCGAATGCATTGGTTGTGGAATAACGAAAACACCTTCCGGGAGTTGGAAGAGGCGGGTTATGCTTACGATTCGACGGTAGGTTATAACGAAACGATAGGCTACCGTGCCGGAACGACTCAGGCGTATCGTCCACTCGGCACACGAAGGCTGCTGGAGCTTCCATTACACGTTCAAGATGGTGCGATGTTTTATCGCCAGAGGCTTGATTTGACCGAGCCCGAGGCCTGGAGACGCTGCGCGACCCTCATTGGCAACGCAAACACGTTTGGCGGCGTGCTGACGATCCTCTGGCATGACCGAAGTCATGGGCCCGAACGGTTCTGGGGAGACTTCTATGCCCGGCTGTTGGGAGAGTTGAAGTCCCTTGACCCGTGGTTCGCCACCGGCGGCCAGGTGACCAATTGGTTTCGGCAACGGCGCGAGGTCGTCTTTGAATATCCGTCCGCTCATGGACCGGACCATCTACACGTACGATACCGCGGTGAGAGAGTCGACCCTCCCTTGACCCTGAGAGTGCACTGTCCGAACGGTCCCGCGGAGGAATGCCATCCCGTATCCGGACAGGCCTGCCGGACCACGGATATTCCTTGGACTGGCGAGTCAGAAGTTGAATTCGCGCAGCTGCTCCGAGAAGTCTCCAACCCACCGGCGCAAACCCATTTGGCGCTCCCTTCGTATCCCTGACATCGGGCGCCCACTCCACTGAGCCAATGAAATCTGTTTGCATACTCCTACAAAACAGTTATGAGATTGATCTCCGAGTCCGGCGCAAGGCGGAAGCGTTGGTATCTGCCGGCTACCATGTGGACGTCCTTGCTCTGCGGTCTTCCTACTCGAAGGCACGGAACTACAGTTTACGTGGAGTGAATGTGTACACGCTTTCGCTCGGACGAAAGCGGGGCTCTTTGGCGCGCTACGCCGTTGAGTACCTGACCTTTTTTCTCTGGGCTTTATGCAAACTGTCGTCCCTGATGGAGAAGCGACATTACGTGGTCGTCGACGTGAATAATCTTCCCGACTTTCTCGTTTTTGCGGGCGCCTATGCCAAATGGAGAGGCGCGAGGATTGTTTTCGACATGCACGAGATTGCTCCTGAGTTCTATGCTTCGAAATACTCGGCTCGCGAGAATTCAATACCAGTGCGTGTCCTCAGATACCTGGAAAGAATGAGCCTGAACTTTGCCGACCGGGTCGTCACCATTAATGAACCGATTCAAAACCTCCTCGTGAACCGTGGCTTGCCTAAATGGAAGTCCACGATAATCATGAACTCGGTCGACGAAGCGTTGTTCACTCCGTGGCTGGATGCGTCCGCTTCTGCTCCCGTTTCTCTCAGCCCACCCGATTTCGTGATGATGTATCACGGCACACTCACTCATCTCTACGGCCTGGACATTGCGCTTGAAGCCTTTGGGATGGTGCATCATCAGATGCGCGGCGCGCAGTTTTGGATTTTGGGGGAAGGGCCCGCAAAGGCGTCTCTCGAAAGGCTGGCGGGCCAGCTTGGCTTGAGCTCGAAGGTGAGATTCCTTGGCGCTGTCCTTCCCGACGAGATCCCGCGTTGGTTGAAACAGTGCGATACGGGAGTGTTGGCAACACGTCAGGACGCATTCCTCGACCTGTCCTTTTCAGGCAAGCTCTCAGAGTACATCATCATGAAGAGAGCTGTCATTTGTGCGCGGCTTAAAACGATTCGGCACTACTTCAGCGAAGAAGCGCTCGCGTTCTTCGAGCCGAACAATCCGTCCGATCTGGCGCAACAAATGCTCCGCATGGCTGCGGACACGAATCTTCGTATCCGCCTCGCCGAACAGGCGCGACGCGAGTATGTGCCGATACGTTGGGAAGTGATGAAAGACAGGTACCTGAACCTGATCGAAGAGGTCACGGGACATCGTGCGGCAGAGGCACGAGACGGCCACACTTGCTCACCCGTTTGATCATGCGTGCCGGGTTCCACCGCCAGCCCGATGAGTGGCCATGAGGGAGCCAAGCACTGCGCCTTCGCTTGGCGGGCGCACCCCGCTGGCGATCAGCCCGTCCATCGGAATAGCCCGAGCTACATGTCCTCCTGTCATGCACGCTAGTCCACGCCTGCGCATCGTCTTTTTGGCTGCAGACGACGAGTTCGCGGGCGAGATGCAGCGGTTTCTGTATGCTCGCCATCCCGACTGGATTGTAGGATCGGTCATCTCGTCTCATCCGATCTATAAACGCTCAAGAATCGGTGCCGTGCTGTTCGTTCTGCGGCGGTCCGGCTTCATCTTCCTGAGTGAGATGCTACGCATCCGCCTGACGGGAGGCCTGCTCTACAGGAAGAAGAGGGTTTTCCCGTCGCGCCTCGCCCGATCCCATAATGTCGACGTCTTCGTCTGTTCGAACATTAACGACGGGCGCAGCGCCGCCACACTGCACGCCTGGCGTCCAGATTTAATCATTTCGACAAACTTTAGCCATTACATAGGCAAACCCGTGCGTGAAGCGATCGCCAGATACGGATGCTGGAATTTGCACAAGTCTCTGCTGCCCCATTACCGGGGGATGGCACCGAGCTTTCATGCCCTCTTGGAGGGAGCAACGACGGTCGGCGCGACGCTGCACGTTGTGGCGAAGGAGCTTGATGTCGGTGACGTGTTGAGTCAGGCCGAGGTGTGCGTGTCCAATACGGATAGCGTCTACTCTTTGAATCGCAGAACTGCCGTCGCTGGCGGAAGACTCCTGGCTGCGTTCTTGGAGAGCTACGACCCGACGTCAATCAAAGCGACCCCACAATCAGGCAATGGGCGGCCGAATTACACTTATCCCACTCGTGCGGAGGTCAAGCGGTTCCGCCGAATGGGTCTGAAGTTCTATGCGTATGGGTCTGAATGAGCTCGACAGCGAAGACCCCGCGAAGCCGAAAGAAGCCGGCGCTTCCATGATGCGCGCGTTTCTTGCGCATACAAAGTGCCCGCCTTCCTCTGTCGAGCGGTTCACACCCCCAGCCACGTCGGGGCCGGCGGGCTTCTTTGAGTTTGCCGGCCTCCGGCTGTACGGTCGGGTCAGTGCAGGTTCGGTCTCGCCTACCTGGAGCGAGGACCTGCCGACTATTGACTCCGACGTCTCGGTGACAAGCACGTCGGTCACCTTGCCGTTCAACCCGACTGAAATCATCGATGGGCTCCGCCTCGAAAAGTACGTAACCGCTGTCAACTCACAAATCTCGTACATATCCGGTGGCACGTCGAGGTCCCGACGTCTTTACTATGCCCTCCGACCCCTGTTGCCTGTTGCCGTGCGCAGGATCCTGCAGCGGGTCGTCCTGCAGGACTGGGCAACCATACCGTTCCCGACCTGGCCAGTGGATACTACCGTCGAGGATCTCATCAACCGGTTATGGGTCCTCGCATTGAAAGCCTCCGGCGAGGAGTGCCTTCCATTCATTTGGTATTGGCCGAAGGGCTTTGATGCGTGCGCGATCATGACCCACGACGTGGAGACAGCTGCGGGCCAAGAGCTGTGCTACAAGATACTCGAACTCGAGAGGGAACATGGAATCAGGTCGTCCTTTGAATTGGTTCCCGAGGTCAGATACAAGATTTCGGACAGCGTGGTCAACGCGATCCGCGATGCAGGCTGCGAGATTTGCATACACGGATTGAATCATGACGGGAGGTTGTTCAGCTCCGAACAGGAGTTCCGCACGCGAGCCAGAAAGATTAACCAATATGCGGACAAACTCGGAGCCAACGGCTTTAGATCGCCGGTGATGTATCGGAACCCGAGTTGGTATGACGCCTTCCAATTCTCCTACGACATGTCAGTGCCAAACGTTGCCCACTTAGATCCACAGCGCGGCGGTTGTTGCACAGTCCTCCCGTTCTTTATTGGCGACATTGTGGAGCTACCGCTGACCACAAGTCAGGACTACACCATTTACAACATTCTGGGGACGAACGCGCTCGAGCTATGGCGCCAGCAGATGGACACGATCGTAGAGAAGCACGGCCTGGTGAGCTTTCTTGTGCATCCCGACTACACGGTCGGTCGGGAAAGGCAAGCCCAATACGGCGAGCTCCTGGGATTGATCAAGAGATTCAGCGCCCAGCGGAAGCTGTGGATGGCACTGCCGGGTGACGTGGATCGATGGTGGAGACAGCGAGACAATATGATGCTTTCGCGGATTGGTGGTAAGTGGACCATCCAAGGAGATAGCTCGGACCGGGCGGTGATAGCCTACGCACGAATGGAGAACGGAACCGTAAGGTTCGTCAGAGACTGTTAGGGATCTTCGATCCATGCATGACAGATTACCTCGCTATGTACTCATTTCCCCCGCGAGAAATGAAGCGCTTTATATCTCAAAGACAATCGAGTCAGTAATCGCACAAACCGTCCACCCCGTCAGATGGGTCATCGTCAGCGATGGTTCCACTGACGGTACCGACGACGTGGTCATGAAGTACGCAGCCCAACACGATTGGATCGAGCTCGTGAGACAGCCCGAGCGCGCGGAGCGACATTTTGCTGGTAAGGTCAACGCTTTCAATGCCGGATACGCCAGGGTGAAAGATTTGGACTACGAGGTCATTGGTAACCTGGATGCCGACATCTCCTTTGAGAAAGACTACTGCGCGTTCCTCGTGAGCAAGTTCGGCGAGAACCCCCGATTAGGAGTTGCTGGCACGCCCCGCAAGGAGGGCTCGAAGCCGATGTACGACTATCGGTTCACGAGCATTGAGGATGTCTCGGGCGCGTGCCAGATGTTCCGAAAGGAATGCTTCGAATCGATTGGCGGTTATCGGGCGGTGAGATCTGGAGGGATCGATTACATCGCAGTCCTCAGTGCCCGCGCAAAAGGCTGGCACACCCGGACATACACCGAGAAATCCTGCCTGCATCATCGAAAGACGGGAAGTGCCCACCACACGGGCCTGCGCGCGAGCTTGCACACCGGGCAGATGGATTACCTTCTCGGCAGCCATCCTGGCTGGGAGCTCTTTCGAAGCCTATATCAGATGAGGAACCCACCGTATATCGTTGGTGGCGTCCTCGTTCTCGGTGGATACTTGTGGAGCTTCGCCCGCCGTGTCGAGAGAACGATACCCGACGAACTAATGTGGCTGCGTCGACGCGAGCAGATGGAGCGACTCAGAGAGCTTGCCCGCAAAGTGATTGCCAGGCTCGCCCACCGGGCCGCCCGGCTTGCCGGCCGTTCCGCGCGGCCGGTGTTCTGAGTCCGACTCGGCCGCGATGACAAAAACACCAAAGCACATCGATGTGTGCATTTGTACCTACCGACGACCTGATTTGCTCAGCCACTTGCTGGAGGAGCTCGGCCGTCAGGAGACTGGCGGGTTATTTACGTATTCGGTCGTCGTTGCCGATAACGATGAGCACCGGTCCGCGGAGAAAGTAGTCACGCACTTCGCGGCCGCGTCGTCCATCCCGGTCAGCTACTGCGTAGAGCCGCGCCAGAACATTGCGTTGGCGCGGAATAAGGCCATCGAGAACACGAGCGGTGACTTTGTCGCCTTCATCGACGACGACGAGTCTCCGACGCGGCAGTGGCTGCTGACCCTGTTCAAGGCCTGCGACGATTTCGGCGTGGACGGTGTGCTCGGGCCTGTGAAACCGCTCTTCCACGGGGCGCCGCCGCAATGGCTAGTCAAGGGCAAGTTCTACGAACGGCCAACCTATCCGACGGGATTCGTTATTGACTGGCGGAAAGGGCGGACCGGGAACGTGCTCCTGAAGAGCCGTGTGTTTACGACAGGCGCTCAACCCTTCACACCGAGTTTTCTTACCGGGGAGGACCAGGACTTTTTCAGAAGGATGATTGCCAGGGGGCACGTCTTCGTCTGGTGCAATGAGGCTGTGGCGTACGAGACTGTTCCCCCGGTCCGTTGGAAACGTACGTTCATGCTCAGAAGGGCATTGCTCCGGGGGAAAATCTCACTGCTCTATCCGACGTTCGGCGTGTCCGACATCGCCAAGTCACTCATCGCCGTACCAGCATACATCGGAGCCTTGCCGTTCGCGTTGGCCTGGGGGCACCACAGATTTATGACGTGTTTGGTGAAGCTTTTTGAGCATCTCGGCCGACTCCTCGCACTCCTGGGCATCAACCCGATCAGGGAGCCTTACGTAACCGATTAGCGGCGCAATATGGAACCGATGGATAACAAGGATTTCATAGTCGGACCGGATGATCCGATCCTGGTGACGGGGGCGAGCGGGTTCATTGGACCCAGGGTCGTAGAGGCGTTGCTGCATCGTGGCTTCCGCAACTTGCGCTGTTTCGTCAGACCCTCCAGTCGACCGTCTCGGATCGAAGCTCTCAATGCGTACGGGCGTGACGGGGCCCGAATTGACCTGGTCGAAGGCGATCTGCTGTGCCCCGAAGACTGCACCCGTGCGAGCAAAGATGTGATGGTCGTCTTTCACCTGGCCGCAGGCACAGGCGAGGCGTCCTTTCCCGATGCCTTCATGAATTCGGTCGTCACAACGCGGAATCTCCTCGACGCATGCCTTCAGCACCGATGCCTGAGCAGATTTGTCAACATCAGTTCGTTCGCGGTGTACACCAACATCCGGGCACCCCGCTGGAGGCTCTTGGACGAGTCGTGCCCGATTGAAGGGCGTCCAGAGCTTCGGGGGGATGCCTATTGCTTCGCAAAGGTCAAGCAGGAGCAGATCCTCACCGACTATGGTAAGAGGCTCGGGATCCCATACGTCATTGTCAGGCCGGGGTCTGTCTACGGGCCTGGTCATGACGGCATCCCCGGCCGTGTTGGGATCAACACGTTTGGGGTCTTTCTGCATCTTGGCGGCTTCAACACCATACCCTTCACCTACGTGAACAACTGCGCAGAGGCGATTGTGCTGGCGGGATTGAAGAAGGGAGTCGATGGCGAGGCGTTCAACGTCGTCGACGACGATCTTCCCTCGAGCCGGCGGTTCCTACGGCTTTACAAAGAGAACGTGAGACGCTTCACGTCGATCTATGTTCCACACGCTGTGAGTTATGCGCTCTGCTATTTGTGGGAGAAATATTCCAGTCGGTCACAGGGACAGCTACCGCCGGTGTTTAATCGCAGAAGATGGCACTCCCAATGGAAGAAGACGCGCTACAGCAATGAAAAGGTCAAGGCACGGCTCGGCTGGACCCCACAGGTGCCTACCGCCGAGGGGCTCAGACGCTATTTCCAGAGCTGCGTCGACATGGGCCGGCATGCTTAAAGTCGCCATCGTAGGATGCGGCAAGATCGCTGACGCTCACGCGTCCCAGATCCAGCGCCTCAAGGGGTGCGAAATCGTTGGCGTCTATGACCGGGAGCCGCTGATGGCAAAGCAGTTCTACGAGAGGTTCTCGGTCAAACGGTATTTCGACGATCTGACGGGACTCCTGAGCGACGCTAGGCCGGACGTTGTTCACGTGACGACGCCGCCTCAAAGCCATTTCGCGATTGCCAGATTTTGTTTGGAACGTGGTTGCCATGTGTATGTGGAGAAGCCCTTCACCGTCGATGAAGCGGAGGCCCAGAGCCTCGTGGAACTCGCAACCGAAAGAAGGCTGAAGCTGACAGTGGGACATGATGACCAATTCAGCCATGTGGCGCGACGCATGCGAGCGCTTGTCCAAAGCGGGTATCTCGGGGGGCCGCCCGTGCACATGGAGAGCCATTACTGTTATGACCTTGGGCGAGACGGGTATGCGCGAACCCTTCTTGCTGACAGGCGTCATTGGGTCCGTAACCTGCCGGGGAAATTATTGCATAACGTCATTAGCCACGGCCTTGCGAGGATCGCGGAGTTTCTAACAAGCGACTCGCCTCAGGTGATCGCTTACGGATTCGTCAGTCCCTTTCTCAAGCGACTGAACGAAGATGCCATCGTGGATGAACTCAGGGTCATCATCGCTGAAGAGGAGCGCACGACCGCGTATTTCACATTTTCCTCACAGATGCGTCCCTCGATCCACCAGTTTCGCGTCTACGGCCCGAAAGGCGGCCTCAGCCTTGACCAAGATCACGAGACGTTAATCAGACTTCGGGCTGGGCGGTTCAAAAGCTACCTGGAAAAGTTCGTTCCCCCTGTGATTCTCGCCGAGCAGCATCTCGAGAACCTCCTCAGAAACGTAAAAACGTTCCTGGCACGGGACTTCCAGATGAAGTCTGGGATGAAGTACCTGATCGAAGCTTTCTACCGCTCAATCATTGAAGACGGTCCGGTGCCCATACCGTACCGAGAGATCCTTCTCACCGCTCGAATGATGGACGCTATTTTCGCTCAGCTCGCGACGACCCGACCCATAGTTGATGCGGAGTCTCCGGCGTGAAACCGTGCGCCCTTCCGAAGCACGCTCCCGACGTGAAACTGCCGCTGACCAGTCTGTTGCCCTCGCTGTGGCCCTTTCGCGCAAGCGTGCGCCAACGACGGCACGAGAATCGTCGCCGTCTCCTCGTCGTCTGACACGGAGATCCACTCCCTCGGGCATCTACCGGCCTCACATGAACGTCCCCGCCGAGAGGGCTGTGGGACTTCGTAACAGTTCCGTGCGTATTCTCCTAAAACCGCGAGGATCGGAGGCGGCTATGCACTCAACCGAGCAAGACTTGAAGCCAGCACCTGGAGCATCTATTCCGGCTCAGCCAGAAAAAATGGACACGGATCAACCTGGCCTTGGAGTGAGCGAAAAGACCATCAGCGCCCCGAGGATTCAGATCGATGACAGGACAGTAAGCGCGACAGGTAAGTGGATCAAGATCGCGGCCGTAGTGGATGAAGAGCTGGTGGAAGGTGAGACTGTCGCGGACCCTGAGTTGTTTGTTCAGCGGCTGAAGAGCTCCGGCCTGAAAGCGGACGTCTTTACCTTTGCGCAAAAACTGCCTGGTGTCAGTCCAAGGTACACGTATCAATTGGAATGGGATAACCAGGCTGTAATTTCAATAACTAGCTTCTCTGACTGGTGGGAACGGCGTGTCGAGCCGAGCGTACGAAGGGCTGTCAGGAAAGCAACCAAAGTTGGAGTGACCACCAAGCTCGTACAATTCGACGACGCATTTGTAAAAGGGATAGTCGATATCTACAACGAGTCCCCCATTCGACAAGGCAGAGCCTTTTGGCACTATCAGAAGGACTTCGACACCGTGAGACGGGAGAACTCGACATACCTAGAGAGAAGCGCCTTTATAGGCGCCTACTACGGTGATGAGTTGATCGGTTTCGTCAGAATGGTCTACGTCGACAAGGTCGCTAACATAATTCAGGTGCTCAGCAAGATGAAGCACTTCGACAAGAGGCCAACGAACGCAATGATTGCCAAAGCGGTCGAGATTTGTGAGGAGCGCGGACTGTCGCATCTCGTGTACTGCGCCTACGTCTATAATGACCCGAAGAGCTCGCTGACCGAGTTCAAGCGGCGGAACGGCTTTGAACAGGTTCTGGTGCCGAGGTATTACATTCCACTGACGCTCAAGGGACGAAGCGCCCTAAAGTTGAAGCTTCACCGCGGGTTCGTGGAGCGTCTTCCGAGACCGCTGGTCAGCCAGCTCTTGAAGATTCGAAGTCTCTGGTACGGCCACAAGGTCCAGGACGCGAAAGAAACGCCCTAAGGCAAATCATGCCGGGAATCGTCGGTCTTCTTACCAGGATGCCGCGCGCCACGGCGGAACGAGAGCTCCGACGGATGGTCGAGGCGCTTCTCCATGAGCCATTCTACGGTGCGGGGACCTGGTGCGATGAGTCGCTGGGAGTGTACATCGGATGGGTCGCGCGGAAGGGATCCTTCGCCGACGGGATGCCGCTCTGGAACGAGCGGGGAGATGTCGTGCTCGTCTTTTCGGGGGAGGAGTTCCCAGAGGCGGGGACCGCGCGCCGCCTCAAGGAAAAAGGCCACACCCTGGACACGGACGGGCCCTCCTACCTTGTTCATCTCGCCGAGGAGGACCCCTCGTTTCCGGCGGGATTGAACGGAAGGTTCCACGGGCTCCTGGTGGACCGCACGGGCGGAACAGCGACGTTGTTCAACGATCGGTACGGGATGCATCGCATCTACTATCACGAGGCGAAGGAAGCCTTCTACTTCGCAGCCGAGGCCAAGGCGATCCTTGCGGTGCGTCCGGAGCTCCGGAGAGCGGACCCTCGGGGATTGGGAGAGTTCGTGGCCTGCGGCTGCGTCTTAGACAACCGCTCGCTCTTCCAGGGCGTCTACGTGCTCCCGGCCGGCGCGGCGTGGACCTGCCGAGATGGCTCGGTCGAACGGAGGAGGGCATACTTTCAGCCCCGAGCGTGGGAGGAACAGGATCTCCTGGAGCCGGAACAATACTACCGAGAGGTTCGCGACATTTTCTCGCGGAACCTCCCTCGGTATTTCGAGGCGCGGGAGCCTACCGCCATGTCCTTGACCGGAGGACTGGACACACGCATGACGATGGCCTGGCAGAAGGCTCCCCCGGGATCTCTTCCGTGCTACACCTTCGGGGGAATGTTCCGCGACTCTCAGGACGTCCTCGTCGCACGACAAGTGGCCCGCGTGTGCGAGCAGTCTCACGAGGTGATCGAGGTGGGAGAGGACTTCCTTGCCCGTTTTCCCTCCTACGCCGAGCGCACGGTGTACCTCACGGACGGATGCGTCGCGGTGAACCATGCTCCGGACCTCTACCTGAACGAGATGGCCCGAACGATCGCCCCCATCAGGATAACGGGGAACTATGGGGGGGAGGTTCTCCGCCGGGTCCGGGCGTTCAAGCCGGCGGCGCCCTCATCCGGGTTGTTCCGCCCGGAATTTCTCCCCCACGTTCGGCAAGCAGAAGAGACATACGCCTCCCTTCTACAGGGACACCCGATGTCCTTCGCCGTTTTCCGGCAGGCTCCATGGCACCAGTATGGTCTGCTGGCACTGGAGCAGACGCAGGTCTCCCTTCGGTCACCGTATCTCGACAACGACTTCGTGCGAACCGTCTTCCGGGCACCGGCGTTGGCCCTTGCGAACGACGACGTTTGCCTGCGGTTGATCGCCGACGGCAACCCGGCCTTGGGTGGTATCCGGACGGATCGCGGGCCCCTTATAG
>Ga0209378_1002060_pt1 | contig 14057 bp, 10 predicted proteins | sample GraSoiAngelo_156_FD_186170 | JGI IMG/M metagenome (GOLD analysis project Ga0209378, IMG submission 186170) | Grasslands soil microbial communities from the Angelo Coastal Reserve, California, USA - 14_1009_13_40cm (SPAdes) (version 2) | ecosystem: Environmental > Terrestrial > Soil > Grasslands ... | reverse complement strand
CGATGTCGGTGTCATGGCCCGTGATATTGACATACGTGTGATGCAGGACGACGTGCTTCCACCGCCACAGGTGGGAGCTCCCGCCGATCAACTCCAGCGTCATCGCCATGAGTTTGTTGACCCAGGGATGGTCGGAATAGGCCTGATGGCCACCGTCGTGCTGGATATTGAAGCCAATCCCGGCCGCCGAGAGGCCGAGCAGCACTGCCAGCAGGAGACCCTGCCACCACGTCTGGTCCACGAAGACCAGCAGCGTATACACCACCGTGAACCCGCCGAGGAGGATGGCCGTTTTTACGTACATCGGCCAGCAGTCGCGTGGCCGGCGGCCGGTGGTTCGGAAATACTCCTCAACCCGACGCCGCAGCTCGAGCTGGAAGGCGTTGCCGTTCGCGAATTTCAGACTGGCTCCTGACCGGACGCCGTGCGCCTTTGCCCGTGGAGTGTCTCCGCGAATCGTCAGAGCTCCCGGGCCCGCTCGCGCAGCGTGTACTTCTGGATCTTTCCGGTGGCGGTCGTCGGGAGCGGGCCGAACACCACGGTCTTGGGGACCGCGAACCGGGGCAGCTGGTCGCGGCAGAACGCGATCAGCTCCTCCTCCGTCGCCTTCGTGTCCGGCTTGAGCTGGACGAAGGCGCAGGGTGTCTCGCCCCACTTCTCGTCGGGACGCGCCACGACGGCCGCCATCAGCACTGCCGGGTGGCGGGTCAGCGCGATCTCGACCTCGATGCTCGAGATATTCTCGCCACCGGAGATGATGATGTCCTTGAGGCGGTCCTTGATCTCGATATAGCCATCGGGGTGTTGCACGGCGAGGTCACCGCTGTGAAACCAGCCGCCGCGGAAGGCTGCGGCCGTGGCCGCCTTATCTTTCAGATACCCCAGCATGACGGTGCTCCCGCGCAACATGACCTCGCCGATGGTCCGTCCGTCGGCGGGCACGGGCTCGAGCGTCTTGGCATCGGCCACCATTTGGCCGGCGAGCGTGGGGTACGGCACGCCCTGCCGCGCGACCATGGCCGCTTGCTGCGCGGGGCCGAGCGCGTCCCACGCCTCCTGCCAGACGCAAAGCGTCGACGGTCCGTGCACCTCCGTGAGCCCGTACAGGTGGGTCACCCGGAAGCCCAGCTCGCTCATCGCCTTGATGACCTTGGCCGGGGGCGACGAGCCTCCGGTCTCGATCTCCACCACGTGGTCGAATTTGACCCGCTGCTCGACCGGCGCGTTGATCAGCATCGCCAGCACGGTCGGAGCCCCGCACATATGGGTGACCTCGTGCTCGGCGATCAGACGAAAGACCAGCGGCGGGTCCACCTTGCGAAGGCACACGTGGGTCCCGGCCATCGCGGTCACCGACCACGGGTAGTGCCAGCCGTTGCAGTGGAACATCGGCAAGGTCCAGAGGTACACGGGGCGCGGCGACACGGGCCAGGCCAGGACGTTGCCCAGCGCCTCGAGGAAGGCGCCGCGGTGGCTGTAGACCACGCCCTTGGGGTTGCCCGTCGTGCCCGAGGTGTAGTTGAGTGCGATGGCCTGACGCTCGCTGGCGGGTGGCGTCCAGGCGAAATCCGGTGAGCCCTCGGACAGGAACGCCTCGTACTCGACGTTCCCCAGGCGCTCGCCGGGCCCTTCGTAGAGCGGGTCGTCCACGTCGATGACGAGGGGGCGGCGCTTGAGCCGCCGGAGCGCGGGGCCCACGGCGGCGGCGTACTCGCGGTCGGTGATCAGCGCCTTCGCCTCGCCGTGGTCGAGGATGTAGGCGACGGTCCGGGCATCCAGCCGGGTGTTGATCGTGTTCAGCACGGCTCCCAGCATCGGGACCCCGAAGTGGGCGTCGAGCATGGCCGGCACGTTGGGCAGCATGGCCGAGACCGTCTGCCCCGGCCGGATCCCGCGGCGGGCCAGCGCCGAGGCGAGCCGCCGCGCGCGCTCCTCGAACTGGCGGTAGCTGATGCGCTGCGCGCCGTGGACGACGGCGATGCGGTCGGGGTGGATCGCCGCGATCCGGGGCAGGAACGCGACCGGCGTGAGCGGAGCGAAGCTGGCGGCCGTCCGGGGGAAGGCGAAGAGCCCGCTCGGCTTCCCCTTCGTGCGCTTGCGTGGTCTGAGGCTGGCCATGATGTCCTCCTCGGGTCAGAGCTGGAACGTCTTGACCCAGATACCGGGAGAGCCCGGGGCGTGCCGCATGTGTGGCCGGATACGATGCGTCACCGGTGAGATGTCCCGCTGGGCCGCCCACGCGGCGCTCTCGGATACCCTGGAGTGCTCGAACTCGTAGAGCGTGAGATAGGTAGGCGTGCCGGTCACGGCTCGATAGCGTCGGCCGCGAATCACCCCGGGAACCTTCTCGTAATTGGGCACGTAGATGGTGTTGTACCAGGCGTTGAACTGATCGTCTATCTCTGGCGGCACATCCATACGCCCGATTTGCAGGGCCGGTGCCATGTCGCTCTGGGCCACCTCAGGCGTCACGGTCTTCGGATGGATCAGGGCGTAGATGTTGCGGATATAGTTCGCGCCGATGACCTCGGGGGAGCAGCGACGGGTCCATTCTGTCGGGTGGGCGCGAACGCGGTTGTACGCCCCGCTCTCCAGCACCGCGACACTTTCCAGCTCGTAGCAGGCGAGATGCTTTGGTCCACCTTTCACCGCTTCATAGCGCGCGGCGCTCAAGAACCCGGGCACGGAGAGTCGCTCGGCCAGATGCTCCTCGTTGTACCAGCGATTGAATTCCTCCTCTTTGTCTGCCGGAACGTCAGTCCAGACCATCAACAGCCCTGTGCCCTTCTTCTTGGTCATAGAGCGCTCCTTCTCCTCGTGCAGGGAGACACGACTGTATCGCGTCCTCCCGAAGTAGGATAGAGTACCTCGACGCCCGCGGGCGCTCACCCTCGCAGGGAGGAACGGACGATGCCCTACGACCTCGTCATCAAGAACGGCGTGCTGATCGATGGCTCCGGTCTGCCACGCTATCACGCCGACGTCGCCGTCCGCCACGGCCGGATCGCCGCGATCGGTAAGATTCGCGAGCGCGCCCGCGAGGTCATCGACGCCGACGGCCTGGTCGTCACACCCGGTTTCATCGACGGCCACACGCACATGGACGCGCAGATCTTCTGGGACCCGCTCGGCACCTGCTCGTGCTGGCACGGTGTCACGACCGTGGTGATGGGCAACTGTGGATTTACGCTCGCCCCGTGCGCCGCGTCCGACAAGCACCTCGTCGTCCGGAACCTCCAACGTGCCGAGGACATCTCGCTCGAGGCGATGGAGGCGGGCATCGAGTGGCGGTGGACGACGTTTCCGGAGTGGCTCGACTGTCTCGACGCCCTGCCCAAGGGCATCAACTACGCGAGCTACCTCGGCCACTGCGCCCTCCGCACCCACGTGATGGGCGAGCGCGCGTTCGAGCAGGCGGCGACGGAGGACGACCTTCGCGCGATGGAGCGCGAGCTCCGCGACGCGATCCGCGCCGGCGCGATGGGCTTCACGACCTCGCGCTCGCCGATCCACGAGACGCCCGATGGCCGGCCGGTCGCCAGCCGGCTGGCGACGTGGGGCGAGGTCCGGCGGCTCGTCGGCGTGATGGGCGAGATGAACGCCGGGATCTTCGAGTTGGCCGGCGAGGCCGTCGGCCGCGAGCTCGGCGATCTCGCCGGCTTCCGCGACTATCACGTGCGCCTGCGCGACCTCGCGGTCGAGACCGGGCGGCCCATCACGTGGGGCATGTTCAGCCGCCTGGAGGCGCCCGCGGTGTGGCGCCGCTACATGGAGCTGCTCGACGAGACCGCGGCCGCGGGCGGGCGGATGTTCGCCCAGGTGCACAGCCGCGGGCTCAACGTCGTGCTGTCGTTCAAGAGCCAGCTGCCGTTCGACCACCTCCCGGCGTGGAAGCCGTTCCGCGCGCTGCCGCTGGCCGAGCAGCGAGAGCGCCTGCGCGACCCCGAGACGCGCCGCCGGCTCATCGCGGGCGCCCACGAAACGCCCGACCGCCGGGCCCTCGGGACCGAGGCGCGGCCGTTCCCCTACGAGTGGATCTTCCTCTACGACGACGTCGCGGGCCCGCACCGTACGGTGGCCGAGATCGCGCGCGAGCGCGGTGTCGATCCGGCCGAGGCGATGATCGACCTCGCGCTCGAGCGGGACCTCGAGCGTTTCTTCATCCACCCGGTCGCCAACGAAGATCAGGACACCGTGCTCGAGATGATGCGGCATCCGCGCGCGGTCGTGACGTTCTCCGACTCCGGCGCCCACGTCTCGCAAATCATCGACTCGTCACTCCAGACACACCTCCTGAGCCACTGGGTGCGCGCGAAGCAGGCGTTCACGCTCGAGCAGGCGGTGCGCATGCTGACGCTCGTACCCGCGACGCACTGGGGCTTCGCCGACCGCGGCCTCGTCCGCGAGGGCTTCGCGGCCGATCTGATCGTCTTCGACCCCGACACGATCAGCCCGGAGCTGCCGGAGGTCGTCAACGATCTCCCCGCCGGCGCCCGCCGGCTCGTGCAACGCGCGCGGGGGATCGCGGCGACGATCGTCAACGGCGAGGTCCTGCTCCGCGACGGCAAGCACACGGGCGCGCTTCCCGGGCAGCTCCTGCGTGGGCCGCTCGCGCGGAGGGCGTGAGCGGGGCGAGGCGAGCTGCGTGTCGCTCCGAGCCATGCTGCAGGGGCCGCTGCCCGTCACCGCGCCGCTGGTCCTGAATCCGCTGATGGCCAAGCTGGCCGAGGCCGCCGGCTTTCCCGCCGGCTATCTGGGCGGCGGCGCAACCGGCTACCAGAAGGTCGCCCTCGAGGCCAACCTCAACCTGACCGAGATGTGCCAGGCGGCCCTCGACATCCGCGCCGTCTCATCGCTCCCCCTCATCCTGGACGCCGCCTGCGGCTACGGCGACCCGATGCACCTGCACCGGACCATCGGCATGAGCGAGGCGGCCGGCTTCGCGGCGATCGAGCTCGAGGACCAGCTCGTCCCGAAGCGCGCCCACCATCACATCGGCATCGAGCACATGATCCCGATGGAGCTGATGGCCGCCAAGGTCGCGGAGGCCGTCGCGGTCCGGCGCAACCGTGACTTCATCATCATCGCGCGGACCAACGCGATGCGGGCGACCGACATGGACGACGCGCTTCGCCGCGGCGGCGCCTACCGGAAGGCCGGCGCCGACGTCCTGCTGCTCTCCATGGCGCACCGCCCTGAGCAGCTGCGCGCCATCGCCGAGCGGCTTGGCGGGCCCCTGATGTACCTCACGGGGCGCGGCGGCCTCGCGGGCCTGGGCATGACGCTGGAGGATCTCGGCCGCCTCGGCTACAGGATCGTCGCCGATCCGTCGACGCCCCTGCTCGCAGCCTACGCGGCGTGGAAGAAGGTCTACGCGGACCTCACCGACGGCTTTGGCGCGAAGATCACCGCGAAGCCCGACTGGAGCCCGATCGAGCAGGACCTGTTCGCCGTGATTGATCTCGAGCGGCTCCTCGCCGTCGAGCGCGCGACCGTCGAGCCTCGCCAGGGCGGCGTCAGCCCTTGAGGAACGCCCGGCGCGGTTTTCATTGGGTGAATCGGCGGTTTGTTCGCTAGCATTAAAGATTATGGCGGAGCCGTCCGGCGGCGCGGGCGCGGCGAAGCCGAAGGTGCGGTCCAACACGCTTCGGCAGACCGCATCCGCCGTGTTCGCCCTGACCGCCATCGTGCCTCTTCTGCTCTTCCTCTGGACGGTCTACTACCTCGGCGCGCTCTCAGAGGTGCAGGTTCAGGTGGGTCTCGGCCTTGCGCTCACTATCGCGCTCTTGGGCTTTTTCATTTTCCGCGGGCTCATGGACCAGATGTCCGACCTCATCCTGGCGCTCAGGAGGGTGTTGGACCTCCGTGAGCGGTCTTCCGAGGCGGTCGCGCGGGCAAGCGCTGAAGCGCTGGGAGCCATCGAGCCGGCAGCAGGAGCCGGGGCACGCGCTGCAGTATCCCCGACGCGACCACCCCGCCCCCCGGCACCGGCAACTGAGCCAGCGCCGCCCGGCGCCCGGGAATACGCGACTGTCAAGGCGGTACCGAATGTTGCGGCAATGCCTGCCCCACCACCAGCGCGCCCACCCGAACGCGCCCCCGCTCCAGAACGCGCCCCCGCTCCAGAACGCACGAGCCGGCCGGCGGCGGAGCCGCGCGCGGTGCCGGGCTTCGGGGCGATCCAGGAGGTGCACGATCTCAGCCGGGCCATGGTTGTGTTGTGGCAAGCCGAAGCATCCATGTACATGGGACGGCGCGTCCTCGTCTCCGCCTTGAGATTTCCGCGGCCAATCGTCGGGACGTTGATCGAGCTCACTGACGACGGACTGCTCGTTCAGACCGACGAGTCGGAGCGGATCGCCGTGCCCTTCGATCGCCTCTCCGGGATCACTGCGGAGAAGTCGCCGAACGAGCAGTAGTCGCCCTCAGGAGCCTCTGGCTCTGGTTCAACTAGATCTTGTCCACATAACTCACAGTTATCCACCGAAGTCAGAACTGACGGTGTGATGCGGTCTGGCGGTCGACGTCGGCAAAAAGCGACCGTCTGTCCATTCTCCGCGAGCACAGGCGCCAAAATTCCTCATTTGAGCGCGGCGTGGATGCCTCGAGGAGGGCGCACACGCATTTGATACGGGCAAACCAACCCTTGACATTCCCGCCCGCGCGGCTATTACTACTTCGGCTGACACTGCTACTGGCGTCATGGGATTTGGAGGCCACGTGGCCGGAGAGTAGGCATGGCCAGGAAAAAATCACCGCGTACGCGGCGCCCGGCGACCCGTGACCGGGGCGTGCCACCGGCAACACCATCCCCGATCAACAAAGCAACCGGCAAGCCGGGCATGGCCGTGCCCAGTCGCGCGGGCGCCGCCGCCACCCCGCCGTCGAAACATGCCTTTCCGATCGTCGGCATTGGAGCCTCTGCAGGCGGGTTAGAGGCATTCTCCGAGTTGCTGTCGAATCTGCCCGTCGAGCCGACGATGGCCTTCGTGCTGATCCAGCACCTCGACCCGAAGCATCCGAGCATCTTGAGCGACATCCTGTCCAGAACGACCCGGATGTCGGTCGTCGAGGCGAAGCACGGCATGCGCGTCGAGCCCGGCCATGTGTACGTCATGCCGCCGAACGCGCGCATGACCATCGCCGGCGAGGTCCTGCACCTGGGACCGCGGTCCGACGATCGGGGGCCGCAGCTGCCGATCGATCACTTCCTGCGCTCACTCGCCGAAGACTTGGGGAGCCGGGCGATCGGCGTGATTCTCTCGGGAAGCGCGTCAGATGGCGCGCTTGGGCTGAAGGCGATCAAGGCTGAGGGCGGCACCACGTTCGCGGAGGCCCCACAATCGGCAAAGTTCGACAGCATGCCGCGGAGCGCTGTGGCCTCGGGCGCGGTCGATTTCGTCCTGCCGCCGAAAGCCATCGCGCAGGAGCTGACGAGGATCGGTCGCCATCCCTACCTCGGCCAGACCCGCGCCGCGCCGTCCCCCGAGGCCCCGGCCAGCGGCCCCGACGCCTTCGACGAGATCCTCCGGAAGTTGCGCGAGAAGAGCGGCATCGATTTCATGCTGTATCGGCAGACGACGATCAGACGCCGCATCGCTCGGCGGATGATGATTCACGGTCTCGACACGCTCGAGGGCTACCTCGGCTATCTCGAGGCGCACCCCTCCCAGGTGCACGCGCTGTACAACGACCTGCTCGTGAACGTGACCAGATTTTTCAGGGATCCGGAAGCGTTCCGGGTCCTGCAGCGTAGCGTCTTTCCGCGCATCCTCAAGCAGCGGCCGGCGGACGCGCCGATCCGCGTCTGGGCGCCGGGGTGTTCGACGGGAGAGGAAGCCTACTCGCTGGCCATCGTGTTGCTCGAGTCCCTTGGCGACGCGGACGGCATCGTCCCGATCCAGCTGTTCGGAAGCGATGTCAGTGAAACCGCGGTCGTGAAGGCGCGCGCCGGGATCTACCCGGACAATATCGAGCTCGATGTCGCGGGGGCGCGGCTGCGGCGCTTCTTCGTGAAGGTGGATGGCCAGCATCAAGTCCGCAAGGCGGTGCGCGAGCTCTGCGTCTTCGCGAGGCACAATCTGGCCACCGATCCGCCCTTCTCGAAGATGGACCTCATCGTGTGCCGCAACGTGCTCATCTACCTGGAGCCGGAGTTGCAGAAGCGCGTGTTGTCGATCTTCCACTATGCCCTCAAGGACCCCGGCTTCCTGATGCTCGGGGTGGCGGAGACCGTCGGGCCCTTGGCCGATTTCTTCTCCATCGTCGACAAAAAGTATCGGGTCTATGCGAAGAAGCCGACCTCGAGACGATTCGACCTGGGCTTGATCAGTCTCGAGCAACGGCTCGAGAAGATCGGCAGGACCGCGAGGCGTACGGGCGAGGCCGGTGGCGGTCCGTTGGACCTCTTGCAGGAGGTCGACCGGATCCTCCTCAGCAAATACGCCCCCGCCGGCGTCCTCGTCAATGAGGCCACAGAGATCCTTCAATTCCGCGGTCACACGAGCCCATATCTCGAGCCCGCCCCCGGGCAGGCAAGCCTCAACCTCTTGAAGATGGCTCGGGAAGGCCTGCTGATGGAGCTGCGCGTGGCGATCGACAAGGCGCGGAAGCAGAACGCGCCGGTCAGACGCGAGCGGCTCAGCATCAAGCAGGACGGCGGGTTGGCCCAGGTGACGCTTGAAGTCATCCCGGTGAGCGGGCCCGCCCGGGAGCGCAATTACCTCGTGCTCTTCGAGAGTGTTCCCCCGTCGGGGGAGCCGAGAGCACCGGGGCGCGCGGCTCCCAGAGGCCCGAGGCAGCCGGCCGTGGAGCACCAGATCAAGAACCTCCACCAGGAACTCACGGCGACCAAGGAGTTCTTGCAGTCCATCATCCAGGAGCGGGAAGCGGCCAACGAGGAGCTGCAAGCGGCCAACGAGGAGCTCCAATCGAGCAACGAGGAATTGCAGAGCACGAATGAGGAGCTCGAGACCGCGAAGGAGGAGCTCCAGTCGGTCAACGAAGAGCTCACGACCGTGAACGAGGAGCTGCAGCACCGAAATGCCGACCAGTCCCTGCTCAACAACGATCTGAACAACCTGTTCGTCGGCGTCAATATTCCCATCGTCATGCTCGGCAGCGACGGGCGGATCCGGCGGTTTACTCCCATGGCGGGGGAGATGCTCAGCCTCATCCCGGCGGACGTCGGCCGGCCGATCGGGGACATCAGACTGAGTCCGGATCTCCCCGACCTGGAGCAGGTGTGCAAGCACGTGGTCGATACGGCAACCGTCGTCGAGCGCGAGGTGAGAGATCGCGACGGCCGCTGGTATTCGCTGCGGGTTCGGCCCTACACGACGGCGGACGACCAGATCGACGGCACGGTGATCATCCTGACGGACATCACCGCCCTCAAATCGAGTGTCGAGCAGGTCAGCGTCGCACGCGACCACGCCGAGACGATCATGGACAACGTGCCGGTGCCGCTCATAATCCTCGACGCAGCGCTGCGCGTCACGTGGGCCAGCCGCTCGTTCTATGAGACCTTCCGGGTCACGCCTGAGGAGACCATAGAGCACTTCATCTACGAGCTGGGGAACGGCCAGTGGAATATCCCGGCGTTGCGGAAGGCGCTCGCGGAGGTGGTCGAGAAAAACGTCGAGTTTCATGAGTTCGAGGTGGAGCACGACCGGGGCCGCGTCGGGGCCAAGACGATGCTGCTGAACGCGCGCCCGATGCACTGGGAGAACGAGGCGGGGCGCATGATCCTCCTCGCCATCGACGACATCACCACGCGGAGAGAGGCAGAGCGGGGACCGCGGCCCCCAGGGTGAGCTTCGGCATGAGCGGCACGGCCGAACGCTTGAATCCACGCTATACCTTCGACACCTTCGTCGTGGGATCATCGAACCAATTCGCCCAGGCGGCCTGTCAGGCCGTCGCGGAGCTCCCGTCGCGCGCGTACAACCCGCTGTTCATCTATGGCGGCGTCGGCCTCGGCAAGACGCACCTGCTCCACGCGGTCGGTCACCAGAGCGGTCACCTGTTTCCCGGCATGGTGGTCGTCTATCTCTCGTCCGAGCACTTCACCAATGAGCTCATCAGTGCAATCCGCTACGGCCGCACGGACGCCTTTCGCACACGACACCGGACGATCGATCTCCTTCTGATCGATGATATTCAGTTCATCGCGGGAAAAGAGCGGACGCAGGAGGAATTCTTCCACACCTTCAACGACCTCTACGAGTCACGAAAGCAGCTCGTCCTCTCGAGCGACTCGTCGCCGAAACATATTCCCGAGCTCGAGGAGCGCCTACGGTCGCGCTTCGAGTGGGGCCTCATCGCCGACATCCAGCCACCGGACTTCGAGACCCGGGTGGCCATCCTCAAGAAGAAGGCGGACCTCAACCGGGTCCGCCTCGCCGACGACGTCGCCTACTTGATTGCGACCCGCGTCAAATCAAACATCCGCGAACTCGAGGGCTCCCTGACCCGGATGATCGCGTTCTGCGCGATGACCGGTCGCGAGATGAGCGTGGACCTCGCCCAGGAGGCGCTGTCGGATCTCTGGGGCGAAGAAGAGAAGATCCTCACGATCGAGCGGATCCAGCGCGAGGTCTCTAAACTCTTCGGCGTCGCGCTCTCCGACCTGAAGGCCAAGGACCGCACGAAAGCCGTGGCCCTGCCTCGCCAAATCGCGATGTATCTGGCGCGGCAGCTCACGCACGCTTCGCTCGCCGACGTCGGCCGTGCCTTCGGCGGCAAGGACCATACGACGGTCCTGCATGCGGTCAGCAAGATCCAAACCCTGCTGCGGGAAGATCCCAAGCTCCGGACGAGCGTCGACAGCCTTGTCCAAGGCATCAAGTGGTGATCGCTCGCACGAGCTTCTCCGCGCGAACCCCGATCAGCCGGAGCTTCTTCTGTCGGGGATTCTCGCGGTGGTCGAGGAACGGCAGCAGCAGCCGGACCGCGCCGGCGTAGAGGGCGTCCTCGCTCGCCAGGTGTGCGCGCGGGGTGTGGGACCGGGTGAGCGTCCGGAAGTCCGCGAAGCGCACGGTCACGGTGACGGTCCGGAAGGCGCGGAACCCCTGGCGATCGAGACGGGCGAAGACGTCCCGCGCCAGCTCCCGTACGCGCTCGAGGACGAACGCGGCGTCGAGCGTATCGGCCTCGAACGTCTCTTGTTCCCCGACGGACTTCGGCTCCCACTCGTTCGAGACCGGACTGTCGGAGATGCCTCGTGCCTTGGCCTGGAGATCCCCGCCCCAGCGGCCGAACCAGTCGACGAGCTGGAGCGGCTCGACGCCGCGCAGGTCACGGACGGTGCGAATACCCCGCTCGTGGAGCAGACCCTCCGTCTTGGGACCGATGCCAGGAATGACCCGGATGGGCAGAGGATCGAGGAACTCCTGGACCTCCGCCGGCCTGACGACCGTCAGGCCATCGGGCTTCTCGAAGTCGGAGGCGATCTTCGCAACCAGCTTGTTGGGCCCGATGCCGACCGAGCACGTGAGCCCCTCGCGACGGTCGATCTCGCGCTTGAGCGACCGCGCGTGCTCGGCGGCCGCCTCGAAGCTCCCCAGGGATGAGAGATCGAGATAGGCCTCGTCGATGCTGGCCTCCTCGAAGGCGTCGGCGTTCGGGGCCAGGAGCGCCATGATCCGCTCGGAGACCTCCGCGTACAGCTTGCGATTGCCGGGGATGAAGACCGTCGCGGGTTCGCCCCGCCGGCGGGCGGCCTCGGCCAGTCGCCAGGCGCGAGAAATGGGCATCGCCGACCGGATGCCGTAGCGTCGCGCCGCATAGCTGGCGGCGGTCACGACCCCGCGGCCGTGTCCGCCCTTCGGATCGGCGCCGACCACGACCGGCTTGCCGCGCAGATCAGAGTTGTACCGCGCCTCGACGGAGGCGTAAAAGGCGTCCATGTCCACATGCCCGATGATCCGCACGTGGTGATCTTCCCCGCCGAAGGGTAGCACCAGCACAGAACCCACCGGACCACTTGACCGCGCGACAGCAGGACGCTACGCTCTCCCGCGCTTGCTCATCGTCGACGCGCAGGTTCACATCTGGGGTGCCGACACCCCCAACCGACCGTGGCCGCCCGGCCGCGCCCACCAGGCGCAGAAGCCCTACCCTGTCACCAAGGACTTGGTGCTCGAGGGCATGAAGGGCGCGGGTGTCGAGCGGGTCGTCCTCGTGCCGCCCTCGTGGGAAGGAGACCGCAACGACCTCGCCCTGGAGGCGGCACGTTTGCACCCGGACAGGTTTGCCGTGATGGGGCGGCTCGCCCTCGAAAGGCCGGAGAGCCGGGCGCTCGTCGACGGGTGGAAGAAGCCGCCCGGCATGCTCGGTATGCGCTTCACCTTCCACACCGAGCTCCAGAAACCGTGGCTGACCGACGGCACGGCCGACTGGCTCTGGCCGGCCGCCGAGCGCGCCGGCATCCCGCTGATGATCTTCCCGCCCGGGTCGATCACCGCGGTGGACCGCATCGCCGAGCGGCATCCCGGCCTCAAGCTCGTCATCGATCATCTGGCGATCGGCACCGCCAAGAAGGACGCCGAGGCCTTCGCCGGCCTCCCGGAGCTCTGCACGCTGGCGCGTCGGCCCAACGTCGCAGTGAAGGCATCGGCGCTGCCCTGCTATTCCACCGAGGCGTACCCCTTCCGCGGACTTCACAAACATATCCGACAGGTGTACGACGCCTTCGGCCCTCGGCGGATGTTCTGGGGCACCGACTGGACGCGGCTGACGTGCCCGTGGCGCCAGGCCGTGACGTTGTTCACCGAGGAGCTCCCGTGGCTCTCGGGAGAGGACAAGGAGTGGATCATGGGGCGGTCCATCTGCGAGTGGCTGGGCTGGCGGGGCTAGACCCCGGAGGTCGTCATGGCGAACAACATCATCCGCGTGGGCGACGTAGAAATCATGGCGCTGTCAGACGGGATGCTCGAGTTCGACCTATGTAACTTCTTTCCGACCATCCCGCACGACGACTGGCGCCCGTACGAGTCCCACCTCACGGAGGCGCACAAGGTTCGCTTCAATCTCGGCTCGTACCTGATACGGTCCGACGGGCGGACGGTCCTCGTCGATACGGGTCTCGGTCCCAAGCCAGCCGACGCGCCTGACGCGCCGTGGGGCCAGCTCATGCACGACTTCCAGGCCAATGGAGTGCGGCCAGAGGACGTCGACACGGTGGTGATGACCCATCTGCACCGCGATCACGTCGGGTGGAACCTGCTGCCGCAAAGTGAGAAGTACGTGCCGACCTTTCCGAATGCTCGCTACTGGATGAGCGCGACGGACTGGGACGTGTGCCATCAGCCGGACGTCCAGCTCCAGCGCTTTCCGAACGCCCCCACGTGTGTCTGGCCGCTGGCCCAGCTCGGCCTCGTGGAGCTGATGAAGGGGGAGCGCAGCATCACGCGCGAGCTGACGGCTCTGCCGACGCCCGGCCACACACCGGGACACATGAGTCTCCTGATCACCTCACGAGGCGAGCGGGCGCTCGTCCTGGGTGATGTGGCACACAACCCCGTGCAGGTGCACGAGACGGACTGGGTGTCCCGAGCCGATATGGACCCGGAGCTGACGCGCCAGACCCGACGGGCCCTGATGGAGCGTTTGGAGCGCGAAGAGATCATCGTGGCAGCGGGACATTTCCAGGCGCCAGGGTTCGGGAGGATCGTGCGTCTGCAGGGGCGCCGCTACTGGCAAGGGCTGTAGGGTCGACGTAGTCGAACGAGCCCTTCCTGATGTTCTGGAAGAGCACCTCCGGCAGGCTGAACACCGCTCCCCTGACACCCGCGCTCAGGATCTTGCCCCCGTCGAAGGGAGCCGTCACGAGCCCGACGACGCTCGCCGCCATGCCGGTGATCAGGTTCACCGCTCCGAAGACGGGCCGCGTCAGCACGAGGTCGTCCGTGAAGAATAGGAAGGCGGAGTCGCGGGAGTTTCGCTGGTAGAGGGTCGAGGTGATCGTGTTCGACTCCCGCAGAAAGACGCGAAGGGGGTTCTCCGCCCCGTAGAGCCGGGCGAGGCCGGCCCGGCGGTACGAAAGGATCCGCGAG
>Ga0209378_1002056_pt1 | contig 14071 bp, 9 predicted proteins | sample GraSoiAngelo_156_FD_186170 | JGI IMG/M metagenome (GOLD analysis project Ga0209378, IMG submission 186170) | Grasslands soil microbial communities from the Angelo Coastal Reserve, California, USA - 14_1009_13_40cm (SPAdes) (version 2) | ecosystem: Environmental > Terrestrial > Soil > Grasslands ... | reverse complement strand
GAGGAGATCGCGGTGGTGGCCGCGCTGCTCTGCTCCCCGCTCGCCGGCTTCACGGTCGGCGCGACCATCCCGGTCGACGGGGGGACGGACTTCTTCTAGGGCCGATAGCGGGGCAGGTAGGCAGATAGCGGATTTCAGCGGCCTTTCTCGGGCGAGGAACTCGGACGTTCGGTGGCCCGTACCTCCGGTAGGAGAAGCCCGCAACAGCACGAGCGTCGACCGCCGGGCATCGTCGGCCTCCTGAACGTGCACACCGACGCCGTCGATCGTCTCACGGCAAAAGCGAATCGTGTCGTAACGAACGTCCATCAGAGGAGCTCTTCGATCACGTGAACCGGCCCGTCGGCGCGAATCTCCCCGGTGCCAACGGCAAGCAGCCGGTTCAAGAAGGAATATTTCGGTTCGGCAGTCTCGAAGCGCGGCACCGTACGAAAGTAGGGAGCTCCTGGCGCTCCGTCGTCACGGATGCCCTCGAACGTCATGTGGATGAGGGCGCCGTCGTCGGTCTCCAGCGTGATGCGTAGGTCGAGCTCGACGACGCCGTCCGGGCGTTTGACCGTCCAATCGTCGCCGCCCGGCAGCACCTTGCCGCGAAGCCTGTCACCTTCGAACGAGCCACCGGTGATCGGAAACGTGACGCGTGTGCCGCGAGGTCCGGCGCCCATGTTTTGTGTGGGTGCCGTGTTCAGACGAAGCGTCATCAGGGGGCGCGATCGCATGGCAGTTTTCCTGTCGGCGGGTGATGGAGAGGAAGCCGCGAGGGGCACGTGTGCGCATCCAGCGAGCGTCGCGAACGCGGCAAGCTTGAGAACGTCTCTTCGTCGCGCGTCCACCGGGGCCTCACAGAATCTCGTCGATCGTGTAGATGGGGCCTTCGGCGCGCCGATCGCCGCTCGATACGGCGAGGAGGCGATTCAAGAACGCGTACTTCGGGTGTCCGGTCTCGAAGCGGGGCGTGGTCCGGAAGTAGTAGGTCGAGGGGTCGACGCTCTCGCCGCGCGCGAGCGCCGCGATCACTTCCGGCGGCCCGTGACGAAGCCCGAACGAGGACATGTGGATGAGGGCGCCGTCGTCGGTCTCGAGTGTGAGGCGCAAGTCGAGCTCGAGGACGCCGTCTCCCCGGAGAAGCGTCCAGTCACCGCCACCGGCCAGCACCTTTCCGCGCAGCCGCGGGCCCTCGAAGTGGCCGCTCGCTATCGGTGCGGTGACGCGAGTACCGTGAGGCACTGCGCCGATTTTCTGCACGCCGACGACTGCGACCTGCAACGTCATCAACAACCGGGAATCCATTCGTCCAGCCCTTCGCTCTTCGGTTGGATGGTCGCTCCCAGAAACCCGCGCCGGCTCACCTTCTCAGCAGATGCAGATAGCGGATTTCAGCTCCGACTTCGTTACGGTTATGACAATTTTCCCCGGTTGTCGTTCCTACAGCCGAGACGATCCAGATGCCGATCGCGGGGAGATCGCGGTCGTCGATCGCGTTGCAGGACATCAATTATTGTCAACGGTCAAGGAACGCAGCTTACGTCCGGCAGTTTCCTGCCGCCGTCGGGGCCGAACGCCATCGCGCGATAAAGCGAATACGCTCCACCGTATTCTCCGAATGCGCCTCCGTCTCGCGCAGCCGGGCACGTGAATGGAACTTTCACCGTCTGACCTGGCTCTATGATCACGTTCGCCAGAGACTCGTGGTAACGACACGCGGTCCCGCACCCGAGCTTGACCGAAGACTCGCACACTCGTACGACCTGAGTCGGCGACGTCGATGGGACCGTGCATTTGAGGATCGCGGAGCTCCCCGGGGTGCAGGCGCGTAACTGATCGGACTTCAGGTTCGGAGTTCCAACGAATGAGAACTCCGTATCCCGTAAAGGCCCGATCTCCTGCGCTACGCCGTAAATGGATTGTGGATCCGTCACGTAGCTCAAACCGCAATCACGGTGCGTCGATGGCGCGGCATCCAGGTTGTTACCCCAACTGAGCGGCTGGCCATTCGAATCAGTCCCTTGCGGGGCGCACCTCGCTGCCTGCGCAATTTCACAAACCTGAGGATCGTAGCCCTCCGAGCAGGTCATGAACGCTGTATCGTCCCAGATCTGGTTGTCATTGGCGTCACATTGCAGCGATCCTTCACACAAGATGTGGTCGGGATTGACCAGAGCGGTCAACGTGTAGTTTCCCGCGGGCGTATCGGTAACGTCCTTCCATTGGCACGGAATCCCGATGTTGTAGGTGTCGGCCCAGCCGGCGGTGATTCCCTGGTACTTGCAATCGAAGTATTTGATGGCCATCGGAGACCACTCCGCGTTCGCGAGTCGAATCAAATCGATCAAGCAGAAGCCCCGTTTTTGCTGGTCCCCGGCCGCGGGATTTCCCTGCTTGTCGAGATAACTGAAGGTGCCATAATGTTCAAAATGGTAGTGTCCGTGGCACTTGTCGAACACGTAATCGCCATGGTCGATGATCGGCGGGGGAACCGTGCCGCTCGTTACGTAGGGTATCGCGCCGACGTGAAAGTCCCTCGTCCCGTTGTTGATGTCCGTCGAGTTGAACATGATGAGCTTGCGCCAGCCGCCGTCGGCCCCGATGCACCTCTCGTTCTTCTCACAGGAGTTCGGAGCAAAGTAGCGATAGATCTCCCTCTGTTTCGCCAGATCCGGGCCGAATCCGACGAGATCGGAGCCACCCTGGACGGGCGGCGGCATATCCCCCGAGCGCGGCAACCGATAGCTGTCAGCCACGGTGTTCGACCATGGAAGCCGCGTAAAGGCAAAGGTCGGCTGCACGAGCCCTTCTTTCAGGGCAAGAGCGTCGAGGCAATCGAGCGTCGGTCGTGGGAAGCCGCAGTGGCAGTAGTTGCACGCGAAGGCGGTGCTATCGAGAGGCTGGGCGCTTTTCGCCGTGCAGGTGTCGTCGTAGAAATACCAGGCCTCGCCGCCTGGATCGATCGAGTTGCGGGGATAGCCATACTCGTCATAACACGCGCGACCCGTCCTCTGGAACAAGAGCGACGGATCCAGAGGCAATCCAAAATCCATCGTCACGTAGTCTCCCGGCTTGTTGAGCCTGTTGCCGGTAGAAGCGCTCGGCGAGTTGTAGTCGGTCAAGATGACGCTTTGCATTTGATAGTCGATGAAGACGGCATCGACCACGGACTGCTTCTTGCCCGAAACATACGGCGCCCGCCTTGCGGTGCCGAAAGCGAACGTCCACAGAGAAGGATCCGGAAGGGGCAACGCACCTTGATTGCTCACGTAATAATTGCGGAAGTTGAGCCTGTAATATGCGAGCGTGATCTGTCTTATCGCCCTTGCCTTCCAATAATCGGTGGCCTGCGACAAGAGCCATTCGGCGACATCGGCCCTTTTCGCAGGCGGCACGTCATCGAGCACGACGCCGACCTGGGAGTACAAGTCGACCTCCACCAGCGCGCCGATTGGCTTCCCATTTGCGTCCACTGGGCTCGGATAGTCGCTCTGAAAGCTGCATTGCTGCGTGGGCTGGGCGCGAGCAATCGCGCCCTGGAGCATCAGAACGGCGGCGATCGCAGCCACGGACTTCATGATTGGCCTCCTTGTCGAGACACGCGTTCAATCTCATTGGAATCCTAGATTCGAGGCGGACGAGAGCGAACCAAGATTCTGCGTACCCACCCGTTCATCATGGCTGTACTAAGGATAAGCGACTTCTTCTAGGCAAACCCGTAGAGCCGCGCGCAGTTGGTCGCCGTCACCTGCTCGACGAAGGCGCGGTCGAGGCCCCGGAACGCGTGCGCGATCGCCTCGCGCGAGTGCGGGAAGGTGCTGTCGGGGTGCGGGTAGTCCGAGGCCCACATGAAGTTGTCGGGGCCGAGGAGCGGGAGCAGCTCGGGGCCGAGCGGCTCCTCCTCGAAGGTCGCGTAGACCTGACGGCGGAAGAGCTCGCTGGGCCTCGCCCGCAGCCGGTAGTCCTGCGCCTTCGGCACGTGTTTGTCGGCGGCCGCGTCCATGCGATGAACGAAGTAGGGGAGCCAGCCGATCCCCGACTCGGCGAGCACGAGGCGGAGCTTCGGATGGCGCTCGAGCACGCCCGAGTAGGTCATCATCGCGAGCGGCTCGTCGAGCTGCATCGGGCCGACGGCCGAGAACGCCGCCAGCTCCCAGCTGCGCGGCGCGACGCGCACCTGTGAGGTGCCGCGGCCGATGTGGAAGCTCACCGGGAGGCCGGTCTCCTCGGCCGCGTCCCAGAAGGGCTCCCACTCGCGGTCCGAGCAGCGGAACTCGAACGGGCTGATGATGACGCCGCGGTGGCCCGCCCGCGCCACGCGCCCGAGCTCGGCGATCGCCCCCGCGGGGTCGTGCGCCGGCAGCACGGGCAGGACGCTCAGGCGGCCGGGATCGTGGCGGTTGAACTCGCTCGCCCAGTCGTTGTAGCCGGCCAGCACGGCGGCGTGGAGCTCGGGATCCGCGATCGGGAGCCCGAACAGGTTCGGGCCGTAGATCACCGAGGCGTGGATGCCGTCGCGATCCATGTCCGCGAGGCGCAGCGGCGCGGTCGCGGCCCGCACGCCGTCGTCCTCGATGCCGGCCCGTGCGATCGCGCTGTAGTCCTTCATCATCTGCATGCCGAACGGACCGAGGACCGAGCCGTCGCACGTCCACCAGGCGTTCCCGCCCTGCTCGACGACACGCGGCCCGCGCTCGCGCAGGCGCGCCGGCAGCCGGCCCTCCCACAGGTCGCGCGGGAGGTTCCAGAGGTCGAGGTGATCGTCGCACGAGTAGAGCCGCCAGGTGATCGTCATGGCGCGCGATCATAGACCCGCCGGCGCCCCTCGTGTCCAGAGCGCGCCGATTTGACCCGCCCTGCCCGGCCGTTCAGGATGCGTCGACCATGTCGCGACCGGCTGCAAGCCTGGCGCTCCCGCGCCGCGCCGACGTGCGCAACATCGCCATCATCGCGCACGTCGACCACGGGAAGACGACGCTGGTCGACGCCATGCTGCGCCAGACCGGCGTCTTCCGCGCCAACGAGCAGGTGGCCGAGCGGGTGATGGACTCCTTCGCGCTCGAGCGCGAGCGCGGCATCACCATCCTGGCGAAGAACACGACCGTCACCTGGGAGGGCGTGCGCATCAACATCGTGGACACCCCCGGGCACTCGGACTTCGGCGGCGAGGTCGAGCGCACCCTGGCGATGGTCGACGGCGTGCTCCTCCTGGTCGACGCCTCCGAGGGGCCGCTGCCCCAGACGCGCTTCGTGCTCGGGAAGGCGCTCGAGGCGGGGCTCCCTCCGGTCGTCTGCTTGAACAAGATCGACCGCGCCGACGCGCGCCCGGCGGCGGTGCTCGACGAGATCTACGGCCTCTTCATCGACCTCGGCGCGCGCGAGGCGCAGCTCGACTTCCCGGTCGTCTACACCAACGCGCGCGCGGGCACCGCCACCCTGGACCTCGCGCGCGCGGGCACCGACCTCCGCCCGCTCTTCGCAGCCGTCGTGCGCGGGCTTCCCGGCCCGCTGCACGAGCCGGACGCGCCGCTGCGCTTCCAGGCGAACAACCTGGGTTACGACGACTACGTGGGCCGGCTCGCCATCGGCCGCATCGTCTCGGGCGAGCTGGTCGCCGCCGGGCAGTACACGCTCTGCCGCCTCGACGGCTCGCAGGCGCCGTGCAAGCTGACCCGTGTCTACGGCTGGCAGGGGTTGAAGCGCATCGAGCTCGAGCGCGCCTGCGCGGGCGACATCGTCGCGATCGCCGGCATCGAGGACATCCACATCGGCGAGACGGTCGCCGACCGCGAGCGGCCCGCGGCGCTCCCGCCCATCCGCATCGACGAGCCCACCATCGCGATGGTGTTCGGCGTGAACACGAGCCCGTGGGCGGGCCGCTCGGGGAGCCAGGTGACGTCGCGGAAGCTGCGCGAGCGGCTGGGGCACGAGAGCCGGCGGAACGTGAGCCTGCGCGTCGAGGAGACGGCCAGCACCGATGCCTTCCGCGTCCTCGGGCGCGGCGAGCTCCAGCTCGCGATCCTGATCGAGACCATGCGGCGCGAGGGCTTCGAGCTGCAGGCGTCCAAGCCCGCGCCGGTGGTGCGCGAGCGCGCCGGTGTGCTCGAGGAGCCGATGGAGCTCCTCCTGGTCGACGTGCCCGAGGAGTACGTCGGCATCGTGACCCAGCTCCTCGGCGTCCGCCGCGCCGTGATGGCGCGCATGGAGCACGTCGGCGGCGGGCGCGTCCGCATCGAGTACGGCGTGCCCTCGCGCGGCCTGATCGGCTTCCGCTCGCACTTCCTGACCGACACGCGCGGCACCGGCACGCTCAACACGCTCTTCAACGGCTACGCGCCCTGGCACGGCCCCATCCCGGCGCGCACCAACGGCGCCATGGTGGCCGACCGAGAGGGTGTGGCCACGCCGTATGCCCTCTTCCACCTCCAGGAGCGCGGCGTCCTCTTCGTCCCCGCCGGCACGCCCGTCTACGAGGGCATGGTGGTGGGCGAGTACTCGCGCGACGCCGACCTCGACGTGAACGTCTGCCGCGAGAAGAAACTCAGCAACATGCGCGCCGCGGGCCACGACGAGGCGGTGCGCCTCGTGCCCCACCGCGCCATGGGGCTCGAGGACGGCCTCGAGTGGATCGACGAGGACGAGCTGGTCGAGGTGACGCCCGACGCGATCCGGCTGCGCAAGCGCGAGCTGCGCCAGGCGCTCCGCCCGCGCGGGCCGCGCGCGGGACGGATCGGCGGGCCGCCGGCGGTCACGGGCTGAGAGTCCACCGGGGTGGAAACGGGGCGGTTGTAGATCGGCGCCGAGCCTGCTTCTCTCGCGCGCATGACCGCGCCCGCACCCTCCGCACGCACGACCGTCCGCCGCCTGCCGGCGCGCGCCTCCTACGAGCGCGCGACCATCGAGGCGATCCTCGACGAGGCCGTGTTCTGCCACGTCGGCTTCGTCGCCGAGGGGCAGCCCTACGTGATCCCGACCATCCACGCGCGCGTCGGCGACCGGCTCTACCTCCACGGCTCGGCCGCGAGCCGGATGCTGGGCACGCTCGCCGCGGGCGTGCCCGTGTGCGTCAGCGCGACACTGCTCGACGGCCTCGTCCTCGCCCGCTCGGCGTTCCATCACTCGCTCAACTACCGCTCGGTCGTGATCCTCGGCACGGCGGCGGAGGTCACGGAGCCGGCGGAGCGGCTCGCCGCCCTCGAGGCGATCGTGGAGCACGTCGTGCCGGGGCGGTGGCGCGAGGTGCGCGCTCCGAACGACCGGGAGCTGCGAGCGACCAAGGTGCTCTCGCTCCCCATCGCCGAGGCGTCGGCGAAGGTGCGAAGCGGCCCGCCGCTCGACGACGAGGAGGACCTCGGGTGGCCGTGCTGGGCGGGCGTGCTGCCGCTCGGCCTCGTGCCGCTCTCGCCCGTGCCCGATGCGCGCCTGGCGGCAGGGATCGCCGTCCCGACGGCGATCGCCCGCTACCGGCGCGTCACACGCGCTGCTTCTTCAGATCGCGCATCGTTGGACAGCCCTCTTCACGACCGATAAGGACAGCCCCCATGGGCGAGCAGAAGGCGACCAACATCGTCTGGCACCAGGGCGCCGTCACGCGCGCCGATCGGGAGCGCCTGAACGGGCACCGCGGCGCGACCGTCTGGTTCACCGGGCTCTCCGGCTCGGGGAAGTCCACCATCGCGGTGGCGCTCGAGAAGGCGCTGTGGGAACGGGGTGTGCACGCCTTCGTCCTCGACGGTGACAACGTCCGCCACGGCCTCAACAAGAACCTCGGCTTCTCGCCCGCCGACCGGACCGAGAACATCCGCCGCATCGGCGAGGTGGCGAAGCTGTTCGCCGACGCTGGCATCGTCGCGCTGACTGCCTTCATCTCGCCCTACCGCGCCGACCGCGACCAGGTGCGCGCCCTCATGCAGCCCGGCGACTTCGTCGAGGTGATGGTCGACTGTCCGCTGGAGGTCTGCGAGCAGCGCGACGTGAAGGGGCTCTACCAGAAGGCCCGTGCCGGACAGATTCCGGAATTCACCGGCATCTCGGCGCCTTACGAGCCGCCGCTCCACCCCGAAATCACCCTCCGCACCGACGCCCAGGGCGTCGAGGAGAGCGTGCGGCAGGTGCTCGCCGACCTCGAGCAGCGCGGGATCGTCCCACGCCGCTGACGGCCGCACTGGGTCGATCGCCTAAAGAACCGGTTGACAAGCGCCATACTTCCCACCTAATGTTCCGGGAAAGCGCCCTTCAACCTTATGAGATTCGGTGACCATTCCGACCTCGAGCTAGACGACATAGACCTCCGCATCCTCGGGCTGCTGCAGGAGGACTGCCGGACGTCGCTCGTTCGCATCGGCGAGCAGGTGGGTCTGAGCGCCCCCGCGGTGCTCGAGCGCATCAAGAAGCTCGAGGCCGCCGGCATCGTGACCGGCTACCGCGCCATCTTGGACGCGCGCCGGATCGGTCTCGACATCACCGCCTTCATCGGGGTGCTGATCACACACCCGAGCCGGATCGGCGACTTCGAGCGCCAGGTGGCCGCGCTCGGCGACGTGCTCGAGTGCCACCACGTGACCGGCGAGCACACGCTGCTGCTCAAGGTGAAGACGGCGAACACCTCGTCGCTCGAGCGCTTGATCAGCCAGATCCGCTCGCTCGACGGCGTGTCGCGGACCGAGACCATGGTGGTCCTCTCGACGCACACCGAGCGCGTGCAGCTCGCCCTCCATCCCGCCGAGCCGGCGCCGGCCTCGTCCGGCAAGCGCGCGCGGCGGAACGGTGAGCGCCACGCGCACGCGGGGAGAGCCTAGCATGCACGAACCCAGGCCCCGGTGGCTCCTCGATCCGCGGACGGAGCGCGACGCCTGCGGCGTCGGCTTCGTGGTCAACGTGAAGGGCGAGCGCTCGCACGACATCATCGAGAAGGGGCTCACCGTCCTGCAGAACCTGACCCATCGCGGCGCGTGCGGCTGCGACCCGCTCACCGGGGACGGCGCCGGCATCCTCGTCCAGGTGCCCGATGCCTTCCTCCGCCGCGAGTGCGCCGCCGAGCGCATCGCGCTCCCGGCGCCCGGCACCTACGGCGTCGGGATGGTCTTCCTGCCCGAGGAGGCGGAGCAGGCGCAGGCGTGCGTCGCGCTGCTCGAGCGGGTGGTCGCCGAGGAAGGCCAGGCGCTCCTCGGCTGGCGGCGCGTGCCGGTCGACCAGGAGGCGCCCGGCCCGCTCGCGCGCACCGTGCTCCCGCAGATCCGGCAGGTGTTCATCGGCGCGGCGGGCGATGCCGCCGACCAGGACGCGCTCGAGCGGAAGCTCTACGTGGTCCGCAAGCGGGTCGAGCAGCTCGTGCGCAGCTCCGGGATGCCGCACTCCGAGCGCTTCTACATCCCGAGCCTCTCCTCGCGCACCATCGTCTACAAGGGCCTCCTCCAGCCGCAGCAGATCCCGGCTTTCTACCACGACCTCTCCGACTCGCTCTTCGTCTCGGCGCTCGCCCTCATCCACCAGCGCTTCTCGACCAACACCTTCCCGTCCTGGGACCGCGCGCACCCCTACCGCTTCATCGCGCACAACGGCGAGATCAACACGCTGCGCGGCAACGAGAACTGGATGCACGCGCGCCAGGCGCTCTTCGCCTCGCCGCTCTTCGACGACGTCACCAAGCTCTTCCCGATCATCGACCCGACCACCAGCGACTCGGGCAAGTTCGACAACGCGCTCGAGCTCCTCCAGCGCACGGGCCGCTCGATCGCCCATGCCGTCATGATGATGATCCCCGAGGCGTGGCAGAACCACGAGAGCATGAGCGCGGCGAAGCGCGCCTTCTACGAGTACCACGCCTGCCTGCAGGAGCCGTGGGACGGCCCCGCGTCGATCGCCTTCACCGACGGGCGCGTGATCGGCGCCGTCCTCGACCGCAACGGGCTCCGCCCCTCGCGCTACGTCGTCACCAAGGACGGGTTCGTGGTCATGGCCTCCGAGGTGGGCGTGCTCGACATCCCGCCCGAGAACGTCCTCCACAAGGACCGCCTCCAGCCCGGCCGCATGTTCCTGGTCGACACCGAGCAGGGCCGCATCGTGGGCGACGAGGAGCTGAAGGAGGGCATGGCGGCGCGCCGGCCGTACCGGCGGTGGCTCGATGCGAACCTGACGCGCCTGGCGGAGCTCCCGCCGCCCGAGCAGGTGCCGCCCGCCTACGAGCCGGAGACGATCCTCGAGCGCCAGCAGGCCTTCGGCTACACGATCGAGGACCTCCGCCTCCTGATGACGCCGATGGCGCTCAACGCGCAGGAGGCGGTGGGCTCCATGGGCACCGACACGCCGCTCGCCTGCCTGTCGGACCGCCCGCAGCTCCTCTTCAACTACTTCAAGCAGCTCTTCGCCCAGGTGACCAACCCGCCCATCGACCCGATCCGCGAAGAGCTGGTCATGTCGCTCGAGACCACCATCGGCCCCGAGCAGAACCTCTTCGAGGAGACGCCGCTCCACTGCCGGCAGCTGCACCTGAAGAGCCCGACGCTCTCCAACGAGCAGCTGGCGCAGGTGAAGGCGCTCGACGACGGGCACCTCCGCGCCACGACGCTCCCGATCCTTTTCGCGAAGCGCTCGGGCGGCCCGGGGCTCCGCGCCGCGCTCGACGACCTCTGCGCGCGCGCCTCGAAGGCGGTCGCCGACGGCGATACGATCCTCGTCCTCTCCGACCGCGGCGTGGACGACGCCCACGTGCCCATCCCGAGCCTGCTCGCCACCGCCGCCGTGCACCATCACCTGATCCGCGAGGGCACGCGCATGCGCTGCGGCATCGTGGTCGAATCGGGCGAGCCGCGCGAGATCCAGCACTTCTGCCTGCTCCTCGGCTACGGCGCGGGCGCCGTGAACCCCTACCTCGCCTTCGAGACGCTGCGCGACATGGTGGCCGAGGGCATCTTGAAGGACGTGGACGCCGCCACCGCGGTCAAGAACTACATGAAGGCGGTCGACAAGGGCGTCCTCAAGGTGATGACCAAGATGGGCATCTCGACGCTCCAGAGCTACCGGGGCGCGCAGATCTTCGAGGCCATCGGCCTCAACTCCGAGGTGGTCGAGCGCTACTTCACCTGGACCGCGTCGCGCATCGAGGGCGTCGGGCTCGACGTGATCGCGCGCGAGGCCGGGCTGCGCCACGAGCACGCCTACATGGTCTCGCCCTCGCTCGACGGCGACCTCGACGTCGGCGGCCAGTACCAGTGGCGCCGCCGTGGCGAGCACCACGCCTACAACCCGAACACGGTCGCCAAGCTCCAGCACGCGGTGCGCGCCGCCAGCTACAAGATGTTCAAGGAGTACACGGCGGCGGTGAACGACGAGAGCCGGCGCCTGTGCACCATCCGCGGGCTCCTCGGGTTCAAGCCGGGGGCGGGGCCCATTCCGATTGATCAGGTCGAGCCCGCCACCCAGATCGTGAAGCGCTTCAAGACGGGCGCCATGTCGCTCGGCTCGATCAGCCGCGAGGCGCACGAGAACCTCGCCATCGCCATGAACCGGATCGGCGGCAAGTCGAACACCGGCGAGGGCGGCGAGGACCCGGTGCGCTACCAGCCGGACCCGAACGGCGACTTCCGCCGCAGCGCCATCAAGCAGGTGGCCTCGGGCCGCTTCGGCGTGACCAGCTACTACCTCGTCAACTGCGACGAGCTGCAGATCAAGATGGCGCAGGGCGCCAAGCCCGGCGAGGGCGGCCAGCTCCCCGGCCACAAGGTCGATCAGTACATCGCGAAGATCCGCTACTCGACGCCGGGCGTGGGGCTCATCTCCCCGCCGCCGCACCACGACATCTACTCGATCGAGGACCTGGCGCAGCTGATCCACGATCTCAAGAACGCGAACGATCGCGCGCGCGTGAGCGTGAAGCTGGTTGCCGAGGTGGGCGTGGGCACGGTCGCCGCCGGCGTCTCCAAGGCGAAGGCCGACGTCGTCTTGATCAGCGGCGACTCCGGGGGCACGGGCGCCTCACCGCTCACCTCGATCAAGCACGCGGGCATCCCGTGGGAGCTCGGCCTGGCCGAGACGCAGCAGGTCCTGGTCGCCAACGACCTCCGCGGCCGCATCCGGGTCGAGACCGACGGGCAGCTGAAGACCGGGCGCGACGTCGCCATCGCGGCGCTCTTGGGCGCCGAGGAGTACGGCTTCGCCTCGGCCGCGCTGGTCGCCTCGGGCTGCATCATGATGCGCGTCTGCCATCTCAACACCTGCCCGGTCGGCATCGCGACCCAGGACCCGGTGCTGCGGAAGAAGTTCGAGGGCAAGCCCGAGCACGTGGTCCACTTCATGACGTTCATCGCCGAGGAGCTGCGCGAGATCATGGCCGCGCTCGGCTTCCGCACCGTCGACGACATGATCGGGCGGGTCGACATGCTGGACGTGCGGGACGTCTCCGCGCACTGGAAGGCGAAGGGCGTGGACCTGACGCAGATCCTCTACACCCCGCACGTGCCGCCCGCGGTCGCGCGGCGCTGCGTCCAGCCGCAGGACCACGGCCTCGCGAAGGCGCTCGACAACGAGATCATCCGGCGCTGCCGGCCGGCGCTCGAGCGGCGTGAGCCCGTCCGCTTCGAGCTGCCGATCACGAACCGCAACCGCACCGTGTGCACCCTGCTCTCGGCCGAGATCTCGCGCCGCTGGGGCGCGGAGGGCCTGCCGCCCGACACCATCCACATCAAGTTCACCGGCTCCGCGGGACAGAGCTTCTGCGCCTGGCTCGCCGACGGTGTCTCGGTCGAGGTCGAGGGCGACGCCAACGACTACTTCGCGAAGGGGCTCTCGGGCGGGCGCGTGGTCGTCTACCCGCCGAAGACGGCCACCTTCGCGCCCGAGGACAACATCATCGTCGGCAACGTCTCCCTCTACGGGGCGACCGGCGGCGAGGTCTTCCTGCGCGGCCAGGCGGGCGAGCGCTTCTGCGTGCGCAACTCGGGCGTCACCGCGGTGGTCGAGGGCGTCGGCGACCACGGCTGCGAGTACATGACCAAGGGCGTCGTCCTGGTGCTCGGCCGGACGGGCCGCAACTTCGCGGCCGGGATGTCGGGCGGCGTCGCCTACGTGCTCGACGAGGACGGCAGCTTCGAGAAACGCTGCAACAAGGGCATGGTCGCCCTCGAGCCGCTCGACGAGCAGGACCGGGCGGCGGTGAAGACCCTCATCCAGCGCCACTTCGACTACACGCACTCGGCGGTCGCGTGGCGGCTCCTCTCCGGCTGGAAGGAGACCGTGCAGCAGCTCGTCAGGGTGATGCCGGTCGAGTACCGTCAGGTGCTCGCCAAGCAGCACCTCGACACCGACGAGGCGCGCCTCGCCTCGATCTGACCATGGGCAAGATCACCGGCTTCCTCGAGTTCGAGCGCGAGAAGGTCCACAAGCAGCCGGTCCCGGAGCGCTTGAAGCACTGGGGGGAGTTCGAGGAGCGGACGCCCGACGAGGTGCTGAAGCGCCAGGGCGCGCGCTGCATGGACTGCGGCATCCCCTTCTGCCACAAGGGCTGCCCGCTCGGGAACATCATCCCCGACTGGAACGACCTCGTGTACCGCGGCCGCTGGCGCGAGGCCATCGACCGCCTCCACTCGACCAACAATTTCCCCGAGTTCACCGGCCGCATCTGTCCCGCGCCCTGCGAGGAGGCGTGTGTCCTCAACATCAACAACGACCCGGTCACGATCAAGAACATCGAGAAGAACATCATCGACCACGCCTGGGACGAGGGCTGGGTGGCGCCGCTGGTCCCACCCCGGCGCACGGGCAAGAAGGTCGCCGTCGTGGGCTCCGGTCCGGCGGGCATGGCGTGCGCGCAGCAGCTCGCGCGCGCCGGGCACCTGGTCACGCTCTTCGAGCGCGACGACCGGATCGGCGGGCTTCTCCGCTACGGCATCCCCGACTTCAAGATGGAGAAGTGGCACATCGATCGCCGCATGGAGCAGATGGCGGCCGAGGGCGTGACCTTCCGGACGGGCGTGCGCGTGGGCGTCGACGTTCATGCCGACGAGCTCCGGCGCGCGTTCGACGCCATCGTCCTCTCCTGCGGAGCGACCAAGCCGCGTGACCTGCCCGTGCCCGGCCGCGACCTCCGGGG
>Ga0209378_1002046_pt1 | contig 14114 bp, 11 predicted proteins | sample GraSoiAngelo_156_FD_186170 | JGI IMG/M metagenome (GOLD analysis project Ga0209378, IMG submission 186170) | Grasslands soil microbial communities from the Angelo Coastal Reserve, California, USA - 14_1009_13_40cm (SPAdes) (version 2) | ecosystem: Environmental > Terrestrial > Soil > Grasslands ... | reverse complement strand
TTGGCCATTGCCTACGGCCAGACAGGGCGGAAAGAAGACGCCAAGCGGGAAGCTGCTCTGCAGCGGGAAACTGCCGATAGGATCGAAGCCGAAAAAAAGAAGGCCGCAGCGCTTCAGGGACAGCTTCCCACTCCGTTAGGAGAGAAGCCTGAGCCCCCGAGATGACGGCTCGACACGCTCCAAATTCCATAGAGAATTCAAATGGAAGCTAGTTTGGCGTGGTTTCCTTGCCGGAGAGGGATTGCAGCGCCTTGCGCGCATCTGTATCGTTCGGTTTGATCCTTAGCACTACTTCGAGTTCTTTTTTACCTTCCTCAACTTCACCCTTAAGGATATAGATCAGCCCCAGATTGCGGTGCAGATCCACACTCGAAGCGCACTGTCCACACAGTTCGATTGCTTCCTTGAAGTCCGTAACGGCTTGCGGCCAGTCGCGGGCGTTCGCGGCCTCCAGACCGTAACTGCCCAATTTTTGGATTCGATCATTGACCTCGCGCTGCTGCTTGAGATTTTGGAAACGTTCCAAGAACACCTTTGCTTCAGGCTTTCCCGCTCGGCTGAGCGTCTGCGCAAGGCTGTAGAGGGCATCTTCATTATTAGGACTGGCTCCAACTGCGATTTGCATGTGGTGGATTGCTTCCTCCATATTCCCCAGAATGACCAAGTTCCGGCCTAACAAGAGTTGCGCATCGGCGTTGCTGGGTTCCAGAGTTACCAGATGATCGAGGAGTTCGACTGAGCGCTGAACGTTGCCGAGTTTTTTTTCAACCTGGGCGAACACATAAAGAGCTTCAGGGTAATCCGGTTGCAGCACGCAAGCCCTGTCGAGTTCTGTCCGAGATTCTTCGAAACGATTTAGCTCGAACAGAACTCGTCCCTTGCTGTAATAGGCAGCGGCGGACTTGGAGTCCAGCCGAATTGCTTCGGAGAATTGATTTAAAGCTCCCGGCAAATCAAATCCATCCATTGAGAGAGCCGCGCCAAGATTCAGGTGTGCGAAGGCGGAATCAGGCTGAACTTGGGCCACTCTTTGGAGAATCTCGATGGCTTCCTCTCCCCGGCCAAGCTTGGCCGCGATCATTCCCAGGGCGTTGTGAGCACTGACACTTTCAGGAGAGCTGCGGAGAGCGTTTCGAACCTCCTTCTCGGCCTCAGCGTACTTACCTTCTCCGGCCAAGACGAGGGCAAGGTTCACATGAGCTGGGGCAAAGTTCTTTTGTTTCTGAATCGCTTGAAGAAATAGTCCACTGGCTTCCAGGTCTTTGCCTGACGACGCGTAAATGACCCCAAGGTTATTCATGGCCGCCGCAAAACTCGAATCGACTGAGATCGCGGCTTTGAAATCGGCTTCCGCCTCTGCCTTTTCGTTGTCCTTCAAGTGCCAGATTCCGAGCTGGTTGCGCGCTTTCGCCAAGTTGTGGTCCAACCGAAGTGCAGTCTCCAGCTCTCGCAGTTCGCCACGCGCATCGCCAAGTTTCGTCAGGGCAAGTGACAAATCGAAATGCAGCTCAGCGTTATCGGGATCATTCTTGAGCGCTTCCCGATATGCGGCAGCGGCAGCTTCGACTTGAGTCCGATGGGCAAGCCGGCTCCCTGGGCTGGCTCCGCCGGTTGCGACGCTGAAATCCCTAAGGTTTCCAGCTAGCGTGACTTGAAGTTCCGCAGTTGCGGATTCCTGCTCCATCCTCTTCGCCAGTTGGAGCGCGGGAGCCGCAGCCTGCTCAGGGCCGCGCGCTTTGGCAAGGGATGAGATTCCAAACAGCAGTATCAGAATTACTAGATGGTTCCTGAAGAATCGCGCGTCGAGGGATTTTGATTTCATTCTTGCCACTAACAAGATGACGGCTCCGGCGCGTGCCGTAAGGGAAAATCTGCACGGGAGACTGAATCTGATTATCAAAAGTTCTGGCTGATTATGCAACCTTGGAACGGCGTGCACTGCTGGTGGAACCTGCAGTATCCTCGAAAGCGCACTTATGAGGAAAAGGTCCATATGTTTTTCGGTTGCAGCGCTCGCGTTGAATTGTTTGCTGCTGTTCGGATCGATGCTCGCTCAACAGACGCGTGAAGGCGCTGCTTCCCAGGGTTCCCTCCCGACTCCTCCGAGAGTGAATTTCGTCGACATCGCGGCGCGTACCGGACTCTCTGCCAAGACCGTGGACGGCAATGAGAAGAGGAAGAAATACATCATCGAGACGACTGGGAGCGGCGTCGCCTTTTTCGATTATGACAATGACGGCTGGCCGGACGTGTTCTTGGTAAACGGGAGCACTCTGGCAGGTTTTCCGAAGGGGCAGGAACCTACCAGCCACCTTTATCACAACAATCGGGATGGCACGTTCACTGACGTAACCAAGAAGGCCGGGGTCGCGCTGACGGGCTGGGGGCAAGGGGTCTGTGCGGGTGACTATGACAACGATGGCTGGGAGGATCTGTTTGTTACCTTCTGGGGTCACAACGTGTTGCTGCACAACAACGGCGACGGCACTTTCACTGATGTCACAAAAAAAGTTGGACTCTGGCATGATAAGGCACGCTGGGGAACCGGATGTGCATTTGTCGACTACAACCGCGATGGCCACCTAGACCTGTTCGTCTCAGAGTACGTGGATTTTGATCCCAACCATACGCCCGAACCCGGGAGCAGCTCGCTTTGCCAGTGGAAAGGTATCTCGGTCATGTGCGGCCCCCGAGGCCTGAAAGGCACGCGTAACGAGCTCTATCACAATAACGGCGACGGCACATTCAGCGACGTTAGTGATAAAACCGGAGTGTCCAAGACAGAGCCTTACTACTGCTTTACGGCGCTCACAGGGGATTTCGACAACGACGGCTGGCCCGATATTTTTGTGGCTTGCGATTCAACACCCAGCCTGCTGTTCCACAACAACCACGACTGCACGTTCGCGGAAATTGCGGTCAAAGCCGGAGTGGCCTACAACGAAGACGGACGCGAAGAAGCCGGCATGGGCGCTGACGCGATGGACTACGACGGCGACGGCTGGTTGGATATCATCAGGACCAACTTTTCCGACGAAACTTCCACGCTCTACCACAACAATGGCGACGGCACCTTTACGGACGTAACCTCCGTTTCGGGACTCGGTACCAACACTCAGTTTCTGGGTTGGGGCACACTTTTTGTTGACGTCGATAACGACGGCTGGCCGGACTTATTTATGGCCAACGGTCACGTCTATCCAGAAGTAGATTCTAATGGCCTCAGCAGTACTTTCCGGGAGCGCAAAGTGCTCTACTGGAACCAACACAACGGGAAGTTCAAAGATATCTCCCTCGATGCTGGTCCAGGCATCACTGCTCCTTTCAATAGTCATGGCGTGGCTGCCGCGGACTTCGACAACGATGGCGCGTTGGAAATCCTGGTGAACAATAGCCACGATGTACCCAGCTTGCTAAAGAATTACGGCGAACACGGAAACTGGATTTCACTGAAGCTCGTTGGCACAAAGTCCAATCGCGACGCAATCGGCGCGCTGGTCACGGTGAATTCGGGCGGTCACCAGCAAGTACAGGAAGTGCGCAGCGGTGGCAGCTACATTTCGCAGAGGGATTTTCGCGCTCATTTTGGGCTAGGGAAAGCGACAAAGGCGGAGACTGTCGAGGTCAAATGGCCCAGCGGGGTCCGGCAAGTATTTCACGACGTGGACGCCAATAAGTTCTATCAAATCCAGGAAGGCTCCGGCCAGATGACGCTCCAACGATTTGCGCGCAAAATCTCCAAAGGAGAGCCGCTTCCTTGAGGCTTCCCGCTGTTCCAGGGTCCTTTGACTCTCTTCCACGCAGAGACTTTCTGCGAATCTTGCTCGGGACTGCCGCTATGGGAGGAATCTCACGGTCTAACCCTGCCTCCGAGAGCGCACTTTCCGCATTCTCCGAAATACCTTCTTCCGCCAGCGGAATTTCCTGGTCTCGCGTAAACGGCCGCTCCCCCGATACGGTATGGGCGTGGTGGGCGTCCGCGTTCGGGGATGGGAGTCGATGCCGCCGACTACGATCAGGACGGCTGGATCGATCTCTTCGTTGCGAATGTCGATCAAGAGATGTTCTCGCTCTACCATAACAATAGGGATGAGAGCTTTCGCGATGTCGCGCTTCCCACAGGAATTGGCTCGGCGACAAAACTTCTCAGCGGTTGGGGACTGAAGTTTTTGATTTTGATAATGATGGCGATATAGATTTGCTGCTCTGCAATGGCCACCCGGATGATCATATCGAAGGGCACGTGACCGGCGTGACGTACCGCGAACCCATGCTGCTTTTTCGCAATACGGGTAATGGTTTTAAGAATGTCAGCGGTCAGGGCGGCCCGATTTTTTCGCAGTCCCTGTCCGCACGTGGCATGGCGTTCGGTGATTTCGATAACGACGGTGCGGTTGACGTGCTGATCGCGATTAACAACGGGGCGCCGGTACTGCTTCGCAACAATGCGGGAAAACAAAACCACTGGCTCGGCGTGAAACTGGTGGGGGAAAGGTCCAATCCGGACGCTATCGGCGCCGTTGTCACGTACCAGGCCGGAGATTTGAAACGCAGGCGCGAGAAAGTCGGCGGAGGCAGCTATCTTTCTTCGCATGATCCCAGAATGGTGCTGGGCCTGGGAAAGCGGGGAAAGGTGGACTGGCTCGAAGTGAAGTGGCCGATGCCCGGAAGTACGACGCAGCGTTTTACCGGCCTTCCGATAAATCGCTACATTACGATCGTGGAGGGCCAAGAAAATTGGAAATAGGCCGAAAGCGAATGTCAATGGATCTTCCGAAGCGCCGAAAATAAACCGCGCAGCCGTGGAGAAAGAAGGTCCCTTCAGGAGTTCAGAAACGAGGCAAGTTCATGGTTGAAGCGATCTTGATCCTCGATGTTGGAGAGGTGCGCGGCATTGAGTTCAACGTACCGTGCGGCGGGAATCTCTTGCGCTAGAAAGCGCCCGTCGGCCGGAGGCGTGGCCGGGTCATGCGCCCCAGAAATCACCAGAGTTGGCGTGCGAATCTTGCCGAGTTGTTCGCGGCAATCGAAATCGCGAATGGCGGCGCAACAGGCAGCGTAGCCGTCCGGGTTTGCGCTCTCGATCATTTTCAGCGTGCTCGAAATCGTTGCCGGCGACTTCTGGCGGAAGGCGGGCGTAAACCATCGCTCGACTACCGCCGAAGCGACCGATTTCATTCCGTTTTTTCGCACGGTTTCGATACGAGTATCCCAGGTTTCGCGGGTTCCAATTCTTGCGCCCGTGTTGCACAGCACCAGCTTGTTGAGGCGTTCAGGCGCATTAATTCCCAGCCACATGCCAATCATTCCACCCATGGAGAGACCACAGAAATACGCGCGGTCCAGACCCTGTGCATCCAGCAATGCAATAACATCTTTCGCAAGCAGTTCGATCGAGTACGGTCCCGGTGTCGACGAAGATTGACCGTGGCCTCTCGTATCGTAACGAAGGACGCGGAACCTCTTTTGGAACACGGAAGCTTGCGGATCCCACATGGAATGATCCGCGCCTAGCGAATTCGAAAACACTAGGGCGGGCAATCCATTTTGGCCTTCCAACGCATAATGAATCCGCGCTTGTCCAGACTTAAGGATGGGCATCGAGCCTAGTCTTCTCCTTTAGGAATTTTGTTTTGCTCACGGTGTGCCAACGTATTGGCAACACCGGCTCATAAAGCCCGATGCTGCTAGACGCGCTCCAGGATCAGGGCGATTCCTTGGCCCACACCGATGCACATGGTGCAGAGCGCATATCTGCCTTTGATCCGCAAGAGTTGATAAAGCGCCGTGGTGACAAGCCGCGCGCCGCTGGCACCCAACGGATGCCCGATAGCGATTGCGCCACCGTTGGGATTCACGTGGGCTGCGTCGTCTGGAATTCCCAATTCGCGCAGCACGGCCAGCGCCTGCGACGCGAATGCTTCATTCAATTCCACGACATCCATTTGAGCGAGCGACAATCCTGCCTTGGCGAGGACTTTGCGGGTTGCGGGAACTGGTCCCATCCCCATGACGCGAGGGGCGACACCAGCAGCCGCGGCTGCCGCGACGCGGGCTCTCGGCGTCAATTTGTGCCGCTTCAATGCACCTTTTGAGGCTAGGAGCAATGCGCAGGCGCCGTCGTTCACACCCGAAGCATTTCCGGCGGTGATCGTGCCGTTCGGTTTCACGACGGGTTTTAGCTTGGAAAGTGCTTCCAACGTGGTGTCCGGCCGAGGATGTTCATCTTGAGAAAAGAGCAACGGGTCACCGTTCTTTTGCGGAATCGGCACGGCAACAATTTCCTGCTTCAATCTGCAGCTGCGGATGGCCTCGGCCGCGCGCTGCTGGCTCCTGAGCGCGAAGAGATCCTGATCCTTGCGCGAGATGTGAAATTCTTCGGCGACGTTTTCGCCGGTCTCCGGCATCGAATCGACGCCGTACTTGGCTTTCATCCCAGGGTTGATGAACCGCCAGCCGAGCGTGGTGTCTTCCATTTTCAACGAGCGCGAGAAGGCGCTGTCCGCTTTGGCGATGACAAAGGGCGCTCGCGACATGCTCTCGACGCCGCCGGCAATCACGAGATCGGCTTCGCCGGACTTGATGGCCCGGGCCGCGGAAGCAATGGCGTCCATACTCGAGCCGCAGAGCCGGTTAACCGTTGTTCCCGGCACTTCTTTCGGAAGACCCGCCAGCAGGAGCGCCATTCGCGCGACGTTGCGGTTGTCTTCGCCTGCCTGATTCGCGCAGCCATAGACGACGTCATCTACGGCGTTCCAATCGACACCTGCATTGCGCTCGACAAGGGCTTTAAGAGGAATCGCTGCGAGATCATCGGCCCGAATGGAGGCAAGCGCTCCGCCGTAGCGCCCGAACGGCGTCCGAATCGCGTCGCAGATGTAAGCAGTCTCCATCGTTATCCTAGGAATTTCAGCGCTAGCTATCTTAGTACGGAAGCGTGCCAAAACGCCTCGCTTGCTTACGCTCTTCGGAAATGCTCTCAGTCTGTCCCGTCAGGGATGGGCCCTGTCTGAACCCCTGGTCGCCCCTCCCCCATTCCCCGCATGTCGTTGCCTTCGTGCCGCAGAGTTATATTCACCACCTCACCGGTTAACATCCTATAATTCGCATTCGGCCTCCTTCGGAAAGTGGCCTACGACCAACAGTGGTTGGCGGGAATCACTCGTAGCGGAGGGCTTCGACGGGATTGAGGCGGGCGGCGCGCGATGCGGGATAGAGTCCGGCGATGAGGCTGACGATGATCGCGAACGCGATGGCGCTCAGAGCCAGCCACCAGGGAACATAGGATATTTTTACGCCGGGCAAATTCTGGCGGTGAAGATAAATGGTGGTGCCCCAAGTCAGCGCGGACCCAATCAGCCAGCCAAGTGCCACGCCGAAAAAACCACCGAAGAGACCCATGGCGCCGGCCTCCGCGAAAAAAAGGCTGCGCACATCGCGGTCAGTCGCGCCGAGCGCCTTCAGAATGCCGATCTCCCGGCGGCGTTCGAGAATGGCCATCACCAAAGTGTTGATGATGCCCAGGGAAGCGACCGTGAGCGCGAGGCTTCCAAAGAGGCCTAGGAAGAGATCGAAGACGGTGAAGACGAGGCGGAGACTCTTGGTGGCGTCCAGCAAAGAAAACGTGGCGAAGCCCAATTGCTTGATCGCCGCTTCGACTTGCGGCACGTCCTTGGGCGAACGGACACGCACGGTCATGGCCATGTAAGAGGGCTTCGCGGGATTACCCGAAAGGAAGGCCTGCACGTCGTCCGGCTGAGCGACATGAAGTTGCTCGGCGGTTTTGAGCGGGAGATATACCCGTGCGCCTCCGAACCCGCCGATCCCTGCGGAAGGATCTGACTCGGTGATGCCGACAATGCGCAGGGTCTTCTCGTGCGGAACTATGGAGATGCTGCCCGGCGAGATGCCACCCGGTTTACCGGAGCCCATCATGGCATCGAGAAGGGCCTCGTCGTCGGCGTACTTCGAGAGCGCGACCCGTTCCGCATAGCGCAGAGTCAGATTCTTTCCTACGAGCGATGGCGGCTGGTCGGTGAGCAGTTTTGCAAATTCCATCTGGAGAATGGCTTCCTCCGCCGTGGGCGATGAAAAATACACGCCGGTCATGCCTTCAAAAGCGCCGCTCGAGCGCGAAGAATCAGGAAGACCGAGAACCGAAGTGGATTCCGATTTGCCCGCATAGCGCACGTCGGTGATGAACCGGATTTGCGGATAAACTTCCGTGACGTTGGAGAGCTTGCTGAATTGCTGACGCGCGTCGTCGTCCAAAGGGCGCGAGTCGCGTTTTGGCGCTGCATCCGGCGGAGGTTGCCGCGGCCCACGAAAATTGCGCTGTGAAGTAACGAACACCGCGTCAAATAGACCCGAGCGGGTAAGGCGCTGCGAGGCTAGCGTCTGGAGCCCGACGCCCAGAGATAACATGGCCACTAGGGAAGCGACTCCGACGGCAACGCCAAGCGTGGTGAGTGAATTGCGAAGCACAGCTTCACGCAAATTGCGAACCGCGAGTTCGCCGAGGTCTCGCGTTCTCAACGTTGAGCTCCGTCGCTGACGAGGCGCCCGTCGGAGAGGAGCGCGATACGATTCGCAAATCTTTCGGCAAGGGGCCGTTCGTGAGTGACCATGATGATGGTCATTCCGAGGGATTGCTGTATTTCGTGCAACAGAAGAAGTATCTGTTCGCCATTGGCGCTGTCGAGATTGCCGGTGGGCTCATCGGCGAACAGAATTGCCGGACGATTCACAAGCGCGCGCGCCAAGGCTCCGCGTTGCTGTTCGCCGCCAGAGAGTTCGCTCGGCCGGTGTCGCCTTCGCGCGGAAAGCCCAACGCGCTCGAGTGCTTCGCCGACGCGGGATTGCCGGTCGGTGCGATCCACCTCGGCCAGTCGCAAGGGTAGCTCCACATTTTCCTCTAGCGTCATGCGCGGCAGCAGATTGAATGACTGGAACACCATGCCGACGGTGTCGCGGCGATAGCGCGCGAGCTCGTCCGCTTCCAATTCGGCCAGGTTGCGCTCGCGCACGCGGATCGCGCCTGAGGTAGGGCGGTCAAGGCCGGCCATCATGCTCAGCAGCGTTGACTTGCCTGAGCCGGAGCTTCCTAGAAGGGCGAGGAACTCACCTTGTTTTATTCTGAGGGACACGGCGTCGACGGCGCGAATGACCGTTTCGCCCAGCCGATATTCACGGGACACACTTTCAGCCTGAATGAGCATAGGGGCGGGCATGCTTGGCCCGCTCCATTGTATTACGCAAAGAAGATGCAGAAATTACACGGGCTGCCGGCTCCCTCGGGTTGTGGGAGTCTCATCGAAGGAGCCAGCACGTAGACGGGAATCACGCGCCGAATAACAGTACTTCAGCGATATGGAAAACTGACAACCTACTTCTGTCTCATCGTTACAGGCTGCAGCAGTTTGAAATCGAGCGGCGTTTCCGCAGCCAGCGTAATGTCGCGGTTGCCGGTCAATCCCGCACCGCCGGTACCCGCTGCGGCGCCGATTAACGCGCCGATAGCAGCGCCTTTGCCGCCGCCGGCAACTGCCCCAATGGCTGCGCCACCCGCAGCGCCACCGCCCACCATGGCTGCGGTACGCTTGCCCTTTCCTTTGCTGGATATGGTTGCGCCGGAGGTCTGAATCTCATGGTCCTTACCGTTCACAGTCACGCTCGTTAACGTGAGGCTCAGGGCGGCGCCGCCTTTGAAGCGGCCGGCCGCTTTCGCTTCATTCACGACGCCTTCCGCGCGCGCACCCTTCGGGATGGCGACCTTTCCTTCGATTTCGATGGGCGATTCGACAGTCGCTGTAAATTTGTCTCCAGGCTTGCTGCTCTTTGAGCTAATGGTCTGATCCAAAACAACGCCGATCACCGTATCAGCAGGAATAACCAGAGGTTTCGGCTCGATGGCCTTTTTCACGGCGGTCTTTGCCGCTTCCGTCACGGACGGAGTAGCGCTGGCGTCCGGGCTGGACTGCTGGTCAGCCGCTTTTTGGCACCCCGCAAGCACGGCGCCAATGGAAAAGGCAGAGAGCGAGAGTAGAGCGAGACGGCGGTTCATCAAATTCCTCCATGAGCTGGGAATGTTTATTCTTTAAAGATACGCTCATCTGCGATGAAGTCAATTTAGTGCGCGCAAAGGGCAAGTTCAAAACGACGACTGCTATGAAAATAGCCGGAGCGCGTGTTGAAAATAAAAGACTTGCGCCCAGTTTGGCTATTTTCATGCTTGGTGGTGCGCCAAAGGCGCATGAATTCTAATCGGAGAAGGGAAGCCCGTGGTGCAAGCTAGCAAGCAGATACTGTAACGCAGAAAGGGAGGCTTCTTTGGATAAAAACCCAAACGCTCTGCTTGCCGTGCTATGGGCCGGCTTGGCGTGCGGCGTTCTGGACATCACCGCCGCGCTCGTCGTCTACGGATACTTGGGCCTCAAGCCCATGCGCTTGCTGGAAGGAATCGCCAGCGGATTGCTCGGGCCGAAGGCGTTCGACGGCGGACTCTCGACTGCTCTCCTTGGTCTTCTTTGTCATTTTGTCATTGCATATGGAGCGGCTACGGTCTTTTTTGTGGCGAGCCGCGCAATTCCTTTTTTGATACAGAATGCCGTCGTTTCAGGTGCTCTATATGGCGTGGTCGTTTATTTCTTCATGAACCGCATCGTGCTGCCGCTCTCGGCGGCCGCCAAGCGTCCGTTTTCCCTGAAGCTGATGATCATCGGCGTGATCATACACATCTTCTGCGTCGGACTTCCCATCTCTCTTAGCGTGCGAAGATTTTCCAGATGATTCTCAGGACAAGTTATTTTGAGCGCCGCCTCGCGCCGGGTTTGCTATCCTACGCCGCGTGAAACCACTCTTCCTGATTGATACGGACACCGCTTCCGATGACGCCGTCGCTTTGATCATGGCGCTGCGCTCTCCTCAGGTGCGCGTGCTAGCGATTACGACCGTCGCTGGAAATGTCGCCGTTCAGCAAGCCACGCGCAACGCACTCTACACCGCAGAACTTTGCGGCGCGGAAGTTCCCATTTTCATGGGCGCGGAAAAACCACTGAATCGCCCGCACCAGAGCGCCCACTGGTTCCATGGGCGCGACGGCCTGGGAGACCACGGTTACCCCTCTCCGAAAAGGGCGCCCGAGAAACAGAACGCGGCCGATGCCATCATCGCAACTATCGAGTCCAACCCCGGCCTCGTCTTGGTTACGCTCGGACCGCTGACGAATGTTGCTCTAGCTTTGCAGCGCAATCCCGGCATCTGCTCTAGAGTCGGCCGCTGCGTTGTGATGGGCGGCGCCCCGTGTTGCGAAGGCAACGTGACGCCCGCCGCCGAATACAACATCTGGTGCGATCCCGAAGCCGCGCGAATCGTTCTTCGCAGCGGACTTCCGGTAGAGTTGGTGGGCTGGCATCTTTGTCGTGGTGAAGCCGCCCTGAATCCGGACGACATCCAGCACGTGCTCAGCTTTGGTACTCCGCAAGCGCGCTTCGCCATTGAATGCAATAGCCGCGCCCAGGAAGCCTACTTCGAGCAGACCGGTGAACATGGGATTTCGTTGCCGGATCCTGTTGCGATGTCCATCGCGCTGGACCCGGCCATCGTCACACAACAAACTGAAAACTATGTGGACGTGGAAACCTCCAGCGAACTGACTTTGGGCATGACTGTGGTGGATCGCCTCAACGTAGCTGGCAACGAGCGGAACCGAACCGTTTGGGTGCTGGTCTTAGACCGTGGCAAGAAAACCAAAGTCTACTGGATGATCGACAACAAGCGCTGGAAGCAAGCCCTCTATTCCACGCTAAGGTAGCGTCGGTGCTTGGTCCAACCCTCCCCTAAGGTGCAGATTCTAAGTAACTTATTAATGCCAAAGGGCCCCACTAGCTTGACCCCAAGCGTCCTCGAGGGCAACTTCTTTCCCATTGCGGTGTTATACCTGATGGGAGCCATTCGATGTTACGCTCCCATCGGCTAGAACGTCTCATTAGTGGGTCAGAGCGGCCCCGCGTTCCGACCGAGAACCGAGGGTTCGTCATGAAAAAGACATTCACAGGTAAAAGCAGCCTCAGCATGCTCCTGTGCTTCGCCGGTCTTTTGAGTTTTGCGGCTCCGAAGGCGCGAGCGGACGAAGAGAAAGATCCGCCCACGCGCGTCGCCCGCATCAGCTACGCGGATGGCTCCGTTTCTCTGCAGCCCGGCGGACAAGGCGATTGGGGCAGCGCCGCCCGAAACCGTCCCATGACCATCGGCGACAAAATTTGGGTGGACAAAGATTCCCGCGCCGAATTGCAAGCGGGTCCCGCTGCGATCCATCTTGGCAGCATGACCGCGCTATCCTTCCTGAACCTCGACCAAGGCATCACCCAGATGCGACTTGCGGAGGGTAGCATCAATTTCCGCGTTAGCGAACTTCGCGAGGGCGACCTTTACGAAGTCGACGCTCCGAACCTGGCTTTCACCGTCAAGGAAGCAGGAGCGTTTCGCATTGACGTAAATGAAAACGGCGACTCCGCCCGCGTAACCGTGATTCGCGGCGAAGGCGAAGTTACCGCCGGCGGCAAGACTTACGAAGTTCATCCTGGCGAGCGGGCCGAATTCAATGGCACGGAAAACATTCAATACAATATTGAGAAGGCGCCCGGTCCCGACGGCCTCGATCGCTGGGCCGCCGAACGCGATTTGAAGGAAGATCGCTCCGTCTCCGCAAAATACGTTTCGCGCGATATGGTCGGCTACGACGACCTCGATGACTACGGTTCTTGGCGAGATGAGCCCGAGTACGGTCACGTTTGGTATCCCGCCGAGGTTGCGCCTGGATGGGCTCCTTACAGTTACGGCTACTGGAATTGGGTCGGCCCGTGGGGTTGGACCTGGGTTGACTATTCGCCGTGGGGCTTTGCTCCGTTCCACTATGGCCGCTGGGCGTACATCGGCGGCGCGTGGGGCTGGTGCCCGGGGCCGGCTTTTGGGTATCCGGTCTATGGCCCCGCGTTTGTCGGCTTCTTCGGCGGTGGATTTGGTTTCGGAGTCGGCTGGTTCCCCCTCGGCTGGGGCGAACCGTTCTTCCCGTGGTTCGGCTGCAGCCGTAATTTCGTCACCGTCATCAACGTGCACAACACGTTCATTCGCAACGTGAATGTCTTCAACACCAACATTCATAACGTCAATTTTGTGAACGCTCACAACGTGAACGCCGTGACCGTGGCGAATCGCAGCGCCTTCATGAACGGCCAGGCCGTCAACCGTGGCGCCACTCACCTGACGCCCGCTATGTTGCGAGGTGCGCAGGTGACCAACTCCGTTGGCATCCGGCCCACGCCACACAGCGCGCTCGGCTCGGTGAATATGCGATCGAACATCGCCCGGCCCCCGGCTTCGGTTCAGAACCGCTCTGTAATCGCGCGCACTGCACCGGCGGCAGGGGCGTCTCATATGCCCGTTCACACCGTCAAGAGCGCGGGCCTGACTTCCGGCCGCGTCGGCAACGGCCCAGTGAACGGCGCCATGAATCAGCGCGCCTCACAAAATGTGCCAACGCATAACGCGCCGTCGACAAACAATCGTCCAGGCAAGGTGCCTGCGATGAATGGCCGTTCGGGCAACATTCCGTCTATGTCTCATATGACTCCGCGTCAGCAAGAGCTTTCGCAGAATCGTCCGCCTTCGGCGATGAACAACTCGAACCGGGCGTCTGCCAGTGTCATGGGCAATGCGGGTTCGCAGCGCACCGGCAATAGCCCGCGCACTTGGGAAGCGCAAGGAAATGCAACGGATCGCGGCCGCGCGCCGGCAGGTTTCGGAAGCTCCAACCGCCCAACGACGACCGTGCCTGCGCAAACCGCGCGCATGAACGATGCGAACCGTCCGCCGTGGGCACGCAGCGGCGCGCAATCTTCCGTTTCCAACGCCCAGTCGTCACGGCCTTCGGCGTCGACGCCTAGCTACAACAGCAATCGCCCAAGTTATTCGAACAGCGGCCGCTCGTACGAGCCGACGCAGCGTTCGCAGCCGTCTTACAACAACAATCGCGGCTATTCGCCACAGCGCTCCTACAATCCGCCCTCGCGCTCGTACTCAGAGCCGCGAACATATTCCGCACCGAGCCGCAGCTA
>Ga0209378_1002043_pt1 | contig 14119 bp, 11 predicted proteins | sample GraSoiAngelo_156_FD_186170 | JGI IMG/M metagenome (GOLD analysis project Ga0209378, IMG submission 186170) | Grasslands soil microbial communities from the Angelo Coastal Reserve, California, USA - 14_1009_13_40cm (SPAdes) (version 2) | ecosystem: Environmental > Terrestrial > Soil > Grasslands ... | reverse complement strand
ACCAGGCTGCACGCGAGGTGAGCGGAGCCATCAAGCAGGTGGCGGTCGGCTACGGCCAGAGCTCGCAGGAGGTTCTGGTGGCGACCTCCGAGGGCGTCCATCATTCGGATTCCCGCACCCGGGTGCGCCTGATGGTTCACGCAGTTGCCGAACGCAACGGCGAGATCCAGACCGCCATGGAGGCGCCCGGCATGCAGCGCGGCTTCGAGTTCTTCGATGACACGTCAGCGGCGGCGTACGCCCGCACGGCGGCCGAGCGAGCGGTCAGATTGCTCGATGCGGCGCCCTCCCCAGCGGGTTCGATGGCGGTGATCGTCGGCAACGAGTTTGGCGGCGTTCTCTTCCACGAGGCCTGTGGCCATGGCCTGGAGGCCGACTTCGTGGGCAAAGGCTCGACCGTCTTCACCGGCAAGATCGGGCAGCCGGTCGCCAGTCCGATCGTGACCGCCATCGACGACGGCACCTTACCCAGCCGCTGGGGAACGCTGGCGGTCGACGACGAAGGAGTGCCGACCCGCCGCAATGTGCTGATCCAGGACGGCGTGCTGCTCAGCTATATGTATGACCGGCTGCGCGCCGGGCAGCAGAACCACCCCGTCACGGGAAATGGTCGCCGCCAGTCCTATCAACACCTGCCCATCCCACGGATGACGAACACCTTTATCGCGGCCGGCGCGCACTCGGTCGAGGACATCATCGCCGCAACCACGCGCGGCCTCTACGCCAAAAAGCTCGGCGCCGGCCAGGTCGATGTCATCACGGGCGACTTTGTATTTGCTGTCACCGAGGGCTATCTCGTCGAGGGCGGAAAAATCGGCCGTCCCGTGCGGGGCGCCACCATCGTGGGCAATGGCCCGCGTGCCCTGCACAAGATCGACATGATCGCCAACGACTTGAAGCTCGCCCCAGGGACCTGCGGCAAGGAAGGCCAGGGGGTTCCGGTGTCCGTGGGTCAGCCGACGATTCGCATCAGCGAGCTCACGGTCGGTGGTACGGGGGTGGTCGCGCCCGGCACCATGCGGCCATGAATCCAATCGGCGAGCGCGTCCTCGAACGCTGCAAACGGCTCGGCTCGGAGGATGCCGAGGTCTACCTCTCGCGCGGGACGGAATTTACGGTTCGCGTTTACAACCGTGAGATCGAATCCCTCGTATCCGCGGAAAGCCGCGGCATCGGCCTTCGCACGTTTCGCGACAACCGCGTCGGGTTTTCCTATACCTCGGAGACCGATCCCGACGCGCTCGACGGCCTGGTGGATGATGCGCTCCTCAACGGGCGGTACAACCATGCCGATGAGGCGAACGTGCTGCCCGTGACCCAACCCGCCGATCCACTGGCCGGGCTCGCGTCGCCGGCCCTGAGCCGGGTCGAACCGCAGCGGAAGATCGATTTTGCGCTGGAGATGGAGCGGCGGGCGACCTCGCTTGATCCGCGGGTTCGGCGGGTCAGCGACGCGGTGTACAGCGACGGCACCGGTGAGGTCGAGATCGTGAACAGCCGTGGCCTACAGGCATGGTTCGCGCGTACCGTCGCGTACGGCGTCCTGGAGACGATCGCGGAGCAGGACTCGGAAATGCAGTCCGGCTTTGCTTTCACGCATGGCCGTGATATGGAAGAGCTGGACCTGGCTGGGGTGGTGCAGGAGGCGGTGGAAAATGCGGCCGGACTTTTGGGGGCGCGCCCGGTGAAGACGGCGACCGTGCCGGTGGTGCTTCATCCACACGCCGCGGCGATGATCCTCGGCGTGCTCGCCAATTCCTTCAGTGCGGACGCCGTCATCAAGCGGCGCTCGCTGCTGGCCGGGAAGCTCGGTGAGCAGGTAGCGGCCGGGATCGTCACCATCACCGATGACGCCCGGCTGCCGGAAGGTCTGGCCAGCCGGCCGTTTGACGGCGAGGGTGTGCCCTCGCGATGCAATGAGCTGATTGCGGATGGCGTCCTCAAGGGCTACCTGCACAACACGTACACCGCGGCACGTACGAATGGCCAGTCGACCGGCAGCGCCGTGCGATCGTTTAAGAGCGTGCCCGAGGTAGGAGTGTCAAATCTCGTGCTCAAACCAGGTGTGCTCACCCGAGAAGCGCTCCTGGCGCGCGTCGACAATGGCCTCCATGTCTCCCAGCTGACTGGATTGAACACGGTCAACCCGGTATCGGGCGAGTTCTCGCTCGGGCTGACCGGCCACTGGATCGAGCACGGCCTGCTCACCACGCCGGTCAAGGAGCTGACCGTCGCCGGCAACGTCATCGCGTTGCTGAAGAGGGTGGTGGCGGTTGCCAGCGACCTGCGCTTCATGTTCGCCGGCGGCTTCTGCGGAAGCCCGACGGTGCTGATCGAGGAGCTGCCCGTCGGCGGTCTCTAGATCCCGTCCGCCGCCGGCCCGCCGGCTGGCGCTGACCCTGGTACTGCTGTGGCTGGTCGGCGTCAACCTCCGCACCGTCATCCTCGGCGTTCCGCCGACGTTGCCGGCCTTACACCAGGCGCTCAAGCTCTCCTACAGCCTTGCCGGCCTGTTGACCTCGCTGCCGGTGTTCTTGATGGCGACGGGTGCGATCCCCGGCGCCTACCTGGTCAGCCGGGTCGGTGCGCGGCGAGCGGTGGCCGTGGGTCTCATCCTGGTCGCCATCGGTGCCGGGTTGCGGGGAGCCTTCCCGAATACGCTGATGCTCTTCGCATGGACCGTCGTGCTCGCCCTCGGGATCGCGGTGGCGCAGCCGGCCATGCCGAGCCTGGCGCAGGCGTGGTTCCCCTCCCGGATCGGACGGGCGATCGCGATCTACTCCAACGGACTGCTGGTAGGGGAGGTGATTGCGGCCAGCGTCACCCTCCCATTCCTGTTGGCGCCGTTCGGTTGGCAGGTCGCGCTTGCGGTGTGGGCCGCGCCGGCCGCGATCGTGCTCGCCTTCTGGCTGATCGTCACTCCCGCCTCCGAGGGCGCGGTGGCTACGGCCGGCGCCTGGCTACCCGATTGGCGAAGCGGACGGATGCTCCGCGTCGGCTTGTTGATGGGCGGAGCCAGCCTGGTCTATTTCGGCATGAACAGCTGGATCCCCGACACCCTCGATGCTCGCCACGCTCACGACTTGATCCCGCTCACCCTCGGCGCCCTGAACGCCATGCAGCTCCCGGTCAGCTTCTGGCTGGCGTTGCGGGGCGACAAGATGCTGGGCCGTCGCTGGCCATACGTCGTCGCCGGGACGGGATCGATCCTGGCGGTCGCCGGCTATACCCTGGCTCCGGCTTCGACCGCTCCTCTGTGGGCGGGGATGGCCGGGGCCACCAGCAGTCTGGCCTTCATCCTCAACCTCGGACTTCCCGCCCTGCTCTCACCGTCGGAGGTGGCGCGCACCAGCGGTTTCATGTTCACGGTCGGCTATGGCGCGGCATTCTTCGGACCGGCGCTCGGCGGCTTTGCCTGGGACTGGAGCGGCAAGTTTCAATTCGCCCTGCTTCCCATGCTGGCGGGCGCCCTCGCGATGCTCGTCTTCGGCGCGACCTTGCCGGGAATCGGGGTCAGGCGGCAAGCGCGGCCGGCGCCGTCCGCAGCAGGGTCGTGATGCCGCCAAGGGCTTTCAGCACGTCGGTGCGATCAATCGCGTCGCGCTCCGCACGAAGGGCGCGGGCCATCGCCATCACCTGAGCGCTGAACGTCACGTAACTCGTCAGGATGCTGCCCCGGACCGTATGCACCTTTTCCTGCGTCAGCTCCGCCTCGACCGCACCAAGCAGCCGGCCGGCGCGGCGAAGTATCGGGTAGGCATTGTCCCTGGTCAGTCGGATACGGCGTAGTCGCTGGAAATACGGGACATCGGGCTCCGCCGGTGGCCGGATCTCCATGAAGTGCTCGGCCCCGGCGAGCAGCCGGCGCATCGCATCGTAGGCGGCGTCCAGCCGCGCCGAACCTGTCCGCGCCTGTGTGTGACCGTAGTGCCAGAGCACGACCGCATCGGCAAAAGAGAAGAAGACGTTGCGGTAGAGCGTATCCCCGGTCAACGTCGACAGCAGGGCGTTGCGCAGGCCGGCTTTCGCGTTCTTCAGCAACGGACGCTCGAAGAGATCGTCGACCAGCCCAGCCCACTGGGGTCGCGCCGCCTGGGACGCTGTGACCATCACCTGGAAGGGGGGGTAAGAGGGGAGTGCCTCGATCGCGGCGGCGATCACCGCGGATTCGCGGCCGCCGACTTCCAGGAAGGCGGCCCGGGCATCGGCGACCAGCGGGCTGACCAGCGTGGGGGTCAACCGGCTTTCTCGACGGCGGGCCACTCGACCCGCGACCCGAGCTTTTCCAGGTAACGGATGTCGATCATCTTCTGAGGAGCCTCGTAGTCAGCGGCGTTGAATCCGTGGTAATCGGAGCCCACGGTCATCAACAAGCCGTGCCGTCCGGCAAGCTCCTCATAGACGGGAATCTGTTCGGGCTTGTGGCGGCGCGTATAGACCTCGAGGCCATCGACCAGAGGCAAGACCTCCTTCATCAGGTCCTGGTCGGGAACGGACCCCGGATGCGCGTGCACCGCCAGCCCGCCCGCCGCATGGATGGCCTCGACCGCCTCTTTCGGAGTCGGGATCGGGGAATAGAAATCTGGTGGCATGAAATCGACCGCCTTGCGCACGCTGTCCCAGGCGTCCTTTTCGGTCATCAGGCCATGCTGCAGGATGAGCTTGAGGACAGCGCCCGGCATCACCGTCGGCTTGTAGGCAAAGGCGCTGAGCCCCAGCTCGTCACCGATCCCCTGCTCGTGCAAGGCCTTGATCCACGCCTCCGTCTGGAGGCGGAAGACCGCCTGAGTCCGGACGAGCAGAGCAAGGAGGCGGGGATGATTGAGGTCGACCCCATGGCCCAGGATATGGCGCATCTGATTGGGCGGGTAGGTGGTGACCTCCAGGGCTCGCACGTAACCAAGGCCCCGTCGGTGGGCGACCGAGCGGGCGCGGTTTACCCCGTTAAAGGTGTCGTGATCGGTCAGCGCCATGACCCGCACCCCACGGTCGGCGGCCAGGTGGGCCACCTCGTCCGGGTCGCGCCAGCCGTCGCTGACAGTGGAATGCATGTGGAGATCGGCCAGCACGAGCTAAGTCTACCGGCCACCTTCGGTGTTCCCTGACCGAGCTGGCTTTCGAAAGTGATGGATTTTTTCAGATTCCCCGTTGGGGATGAATAAGAGCAGTCGCCAATCGGTTTTCGCCCAGGAGTGGTAGCAGTGCTTGGAGAACTTGAGCTGATTCGATTGATCGAAGACAACGACTACCCGGCGCGGTTGATCGAGGCTGGGGTCGTCTGGGTCGAGCTCGAAATCACCGATACGAAAACCAACGCCATCCGCCGTGAGCGGCTCTCCAAATCGGCCTTCGCCGACCTCATACTGGATTGGCGCGAGCGGCACAAGCGCAACCTGCGCGAGCTCGGCCCCGCCCTCCGCAAGATCGGCATCGCCGCCTGACCGCCTGGTCCGGTTAGGCTGACGCTGTCGCTTTTCCTTATACTGAGCGTGTATGTCGACGGCCGTGAAGCGCGAGCTGGCGGTGCTCGCCATGAGCGCCGCGCTCGCTGCTCTCGCGGGATGCGGCACCGCCGCACTGCCGGCCACGCCAACTCCTACCCCGGCCCGGCCCGGCCCCGCGATGGTGCAGATCGAAAATTCGATCCTGGCACGGCCGCACGCGGGCCTGCAGCAGGCCGACCTCGTGTACGAGTATTTGGCCGAAGGGGGCATCTCCCGCATGACCGTCATCTACTTCAAGCCTTCGGGTAGTCAGCGGATCGAGCCGGTGCGCAGTGCCCGGCCGGTCACGATCAAGCTCTGGCACGCCTACCACGGGGTCGTCTTCTTTTCCGGCGCCAATGCCAAAGTTCTGCAAGCGATCAAGGAACAGAACGTCCCAGCGCTCAGCGAGAGCAGTGACGGCGGCGCCTACTTTGCCCGGGATCCGAGCCGTCGGGCGCCGCACAACCTGTATACCGACGGCGACCGCCTGGCTCAGGGGCTTCGAAAGGATGCGCCGAAGATCACCTATCAGTTGCCCGCAGCAGGTCAGCCGGCCGCCAGCCCCCCAGCAGCCGCGGCCAATCGCCTGGTCTTCAGCCAGACGCCTTCATATCGGGTGACCTATACGTACTCTGCCGCCGACGGCGCCTACGCGTACGGCACGGATGTCGGGCTGCTGATCGACAAGGACACCGGCCAGCCGATGAAGCCGGTCAATGTCATCCTGATCCAGGTCGCCCACCACAACGCGGGTTTCACCGACGTGTTAGGCGCACCGGCCGTCGACTTCGACCTGCAGGGGACCGGACCGGCGGATGTCTTCAGCAAGGGCCATCGCTACACGGCCACCTGGGACCTGACCAATGCGGAGCTGCCGCTGAAGATCATGGGTGCCGACGGCAAGACGATGCACCTGCCCAGTGGGCTCACCTGGATCCACCTGGTCGACCCAGGGACCGCCATCACAGTCTCGTGACGTAGACTCGCCCTAACAGGCGCTCGAGGCCGGCTACCGTGAGGTGCCGGCCATTTTTTCGGCTAATGTAAGCGGGTGGTCATCACGACACGCTTCGAGCTGGGCGCGCCCGTGGATGCGGCCTGGGCGTATTTGCTCGATGTCCAGAAGATCGCGCACTGCGTCCCGGGAGCTTCCCTCACCGAGGTGGTCGACGACAAGACCTATGCTGGGAAGGTAGAGGTCAAGCTGGGTCCGATCGCGGTCTCCTATAAGGGACGGATCGTCATCGAGAGCATCGATCCGGCCGGGCACACCGTCCGGCTCAAAGCCGAGGGCGCCGAGACACGCGGGCGCGGGGGCGCCTCGGCCGTGGTGACCGCCCAGCTCGCCGCCAGCGAGAAAGGGACGAGCGTGGTGATGGACACCGACCTGGCGGTCAGCGGGGTGGTCGCCCAGTTCGGACGCAGCGGCATCATGCAAGAAGTGGCCCAGCGGATGGCCCAACGGTTTGCCAGTTGCGTCGACCAGGAGCTGAAGGCCGCGACCGCCGCCGGCTGATTGCAGGGATCCTCCTCGCCGCCGGCCTCTCCAGCCGGTTCGGTCGTCAGAAGCTGCTCGAGCGCTGGCGTGGTGAGCCGCTCCTGCGGCGGGCCGCCCACAGCTTTATCGAGGCCGGGCTCAGTCCGGTGATCGCGGTGATTTCCGGTGATCCGCTGCTTGCGGAGACCCTGGCCGGTCTACCGCTGTCCGTTGAGACGAATCCGCGGCCGGAGCGCGGCATCAACAGCTCGATCGCGATCGGCGTTGGGGCGCTGCCCCGGGCAACCCCGGTGGCCCTGGTCGGCGTCGCCGATCAGCCCTATCTGACCGCCGGCGCGATCGGGCAGCTCATCAAGGCGTTTGTGCCCGGAAAGATCGTGGTGCCGCGATATGGCGACTATCGCGGCAATCCGGTGATCTTCGATCGACGGTTCTTTGCAGAATTGATGCATCTGATCGAGGCCGACCGCGGCGGCCAGGTCGTCGTGACCGCACATCCTGAAGCGGTCATCGACGTGGAGCTGCCGGCGTCGATGGGGAGGGATATCGATCGGCCCGAGGAATGGCCGACCGGTTGATGGCCTTAAAGCTCCAGGACTGGCCGAACGTCCCGGGCTAACCGGCGGTTTTAGCCTCGGCGGCGGTTTCGACGTCCCGCTGCTCAATGACTCGCAAGAATCGCTCAACCAGCCCCGCATCCCATTGCTTTCCCGCGCCCTGCCGCAGGATGGCCACCGCCTCCTCCCGTGAGAGCCGGCCGCGATACGGCCGGTCGCTCGTCATCGCAACAAAAGCATCGGCGATGGCGATGATCCGCGCGAACAGTGGAATGTCATTACCGCCGAGGCCGTCGGGGTAGCCGGCGCCGTCGACGCGCTCGTGATGATGACGGACGGCGGGGAGCAGCTGATCGGAGCGCGGCAGCGCCCCCAGGATCTGCTCGCCCACTATCGGGTGGCGCTTGACCTGACTGAACTCGCCAGGGTCCAGGCGACCTCCCTTTGACAGCACGTCGACGGGGACGCTCAGCGTGCCGACATCATGCAGTAACGCGGCCTTGTAGAGCAGCGTCAGGTGGTCGTCCGGCAGTTCAATGGCGCTGCCCAGCTGGGTCGCCCAGTGGGCGACTTTTTCCGCAAGGCCCGCACTACTCTGCTCGCGGTCCTCGACCGCGCGAGCCAGCGTCATGACCAGGCCCTCGAGGTCATGGACCTGATCATCCAACCGGGCGAGCCGCAGCTGGGCGCGCACCAGCGTCAACAGCAGGGCGCGCTCCACCGGCTTGATCACAACGTCGTCGGCGCCCGCCTGGAGGGCCCGCTCGCGCTGGATGTCATCGTCGCCGGCCAGCAATAACAGCACGGGGATGTGCCGAGTCGCCGGCGCTTGCTTGATCGCCCGGCAAACCTCGAAGCCGTCCATGTCGGGGAGGAGCGCATCGCAGAGTACGAGGTCGCAGGGATGTGCCGACAAAATGCGCAAGGCGGCCGCGCCGTCAGTGGCCGTCAGCACGCGGTGGCCGGCGCCCTCGAGCATGGCGCGCAGCTGCCCTTCGCCCGGCTCGTCGTCGATGGCAACGAGCACCGCCGGGCCCGACTCGTCTGCCTTTCTAACGGAAGCGATGATTACCTCCCTGCTTTGAGGAGCGAGGCGAGCTTGCCAAAATCGCGCTCGGCCGCCATTCGCATGAAGGCGAAGGCGCGGTCGTCCTGGCCGCGCCAGCGAAGGATATCGGCGTACATCGTGCAAACCTCCGCCAGCTCGACCGCGGCGCTGCGGTCGAAAAGGATTTGCAGGGCTTGCGTGAACCGCTGGTTTGCCACCCGGCGCCGGCCCAACCTGTCCGCGGCGGCTCCCTCGACGGCCGCGGCGACCGCCTGATGGAGATGGTCGCCCGATCGACCCGCTGCCTGCTGGCTTTCGCGGGCAAGGACCACGGCCGTTTCGGACTTCCCCTCCTCGAGGGCGTAGCGAGCGAGCGCCCCAGCGGCCACCCCGATCTCGAAGTCATCCTTGAGTTCGCGCGCTCGTTGGAGGCAGCGTCGCTGAAGCTCGGCCGCTTCCCGCTTGCGTCCAGCCGCGTAGTGGACGTCGCCCAGATTGTTGATGATCCGGTTGGCGGTCCGCTCGTGATGGATCCGGGAGAAGAGTTCGAGGGCGCGATTGCAATGTTCGAGGGCACGATCGAGCTCTCCCAGCGCCCGTGCCGCCACCCCCAGTGCCATGTGGGCGTTGGCAATCCGCAGCAAACTCTCGGCGTCCGTCGCGGCGTCGAGGGCACGAATGAAGTACGCCATCGCTTCCGCGTGCTGGCCCAGTCTGAAGCTGCTGCTTCCCAGATTGGTCAGCACCCGGGCGCGTAGGGCGGGATCGGCGTGACGGCACTGGTTGAGCCAATCGAGCGCCCGTCGGTTCGCTTCGATGGCGGCGTTGAATCGCTCCTCGATCTGCAGGACGGTGCCGATTTCGGCATAGATCGCGGCGTTCAGCTCGTCATCGTCGACGGGAGCCGTCGCGGCGGCGTCCTGCAAGGTGGACAGCGCATCCCGATTTCGCCGTAACTCGGATAGGGCGACGCCACGAAGCCGTTGAAGATCGGCGCGTTCATTGGCGGTCGCCGGCAGGTCCGACGCCTCGGCCAGGATGTCCAGCGCGCCAGCGGGGTCTTCCGCGCGAACCGCCAGTTGGGCGCTCTTGCGAAGCAGCGTCAAGAGCTGCGGGGGACGATCGGTTACGAAGAAAGAAAGCGGCTGGCCCAACCGCTCCGCCAGCACGCGAAGTTTGGGAAGGGATGGTGTCGCTCGGTTGCGCTCGACCTGGCTGATGAATCCCTTGGTCGCCAGTCCCCGGGCGAGCTGCTCTTGAGTGAGGCCCTTGGCCAGGCGCGCTTCGCGAAGACGCTCGCCAACCGAGTTCATCAGCTGCCCACGAGTATAGCTTGGCTAAACCAGGTCACGGAAAGTATATTGACACCAAATTGAACCGGGTGTTAAATACCGGCTGAGTACGTCGGGGCACCCGGTCCACCCAGAAGGAGGGTGCCCATGTACCGGCTGTTCGCGCTCATCGCCACCGTCGTCGCCGCGGTTCTCGCTGTCGCCGACGGTCTGCCCGGTCCTCGCTAAGTCGGTTCCGGGGCTTGGAGGGCGCTTGCAACGAGCAAGCGCCTTTTTTAATCCCTTACGGCGAGGCGGTGGGTGAGGTTTTGGCTGAGGCGCTGGGTGACGGGCTGGCCGGCTGGAGCGCCGCCAGCTGCTTCAGAATGTCGCCGACCAGCTTGATCTCCTGTGCGTAGCCAACGAAGTCACCGTTGGTGAGGTCCCTCTGCGCGGCATCGTAGTGGGCTTTGGCCGAGGCGATCAGCTGCGCGACCGTGCCGCTGGGTGGGGCTGTGGGCCCGGTCGGCGTTGAGGGCGGCGCCTGGCCGAGCAGGGCGGCCAGCGCCTTGTCCAGGGTGTCTTCCATCGCCACGTTTTGTCCGGTTGCGGCGATCACTTTCTTGAGCTGCGGCTTCTTGACATTGCTCGCCTCCAGGTAAACCGGCTCGATGTAGAGCAGCGATGTCTCGATCGGCAGGACGAGCAGGTTGCCGCGAATCACCCGCGACCCCGGGAAGTTGAGCAGCGCGAACTGCGACTTGATGGCCGGCGCCTGGTCGATGTTCGACTCGACCTGTTGCGTCCCAACCACGAGACTGTCCTTGGGGAAGCGGAAGTCGAACAAGGTGCCGTAATCCGGCTGGTCTGAGCGGGCCGCCAGGTAGGCGATCATGTTGGTCTTCCCATTTGGTGTATAGGGCAGGATCGTGACGAACTCTTCTTTGGCCTCGCCGGGGAGCCGCATGATGACGTAGAAGGGTCGCATCGGCGATGGCCCGCCGGCCTGCTCCAGGTTCTCCTTCGCGATCTGCCACTGGTCCTCGCGGGTGTAGAAGGTATTCGGATCCTGCACGTGATAGGTCGCGAACTGCTCGGCCTGGACATTGAAAAGGTCGCGCGGGTAGCGGATATGCGCCTGCAGCCCGGCCGGCATCTGGCTGAAGGGTTTGAAGAGTCCGGGGAAAATGGACCCGTAGGTGTTGGCGATCGCGTCCTTGCTGTCGATCTGGTAGAAGGTCGTCGTCCCTGTATAGGCGTCGACCACCACCTTGATGGAGTTCCGCACGTAGTTGATGTCGGACAGCGGTCCGCGATCATCCGCCGGCGGGGTCCGACTGTAGGGGTAGTGGTCGGTGGTGGTGAATCCGTCGAGGATCCAGTAGATCTTGCCGTCGACGACCACGACGTAGGGATCCTGGTCGAACCGCAGGAAGGGCGCCAGAACCGCAACCCGGTCCTGGACCGCCCGGTTGAAGAGCACCTGGGTTTGCGAGGTCAGCTGCGGGCTGATCAGGACGTTGATATCGCCGAAGCGGATGGCGAACGCCAGCTTGCGCAGCGCCGAGGTTAGCGGAACGCCGGTCGTGCCCGTCCAGTGCGTCAGGTGGGTAGTGTCGGCCAGATAATCCAGCTCGGCCTGGCTCGAGTCCACCAGCACGTAATCGCTGTTATCGCTGCTGTGCCGGCCGAAATAGAGGCCCGGTTGGGTAACGGCGGGTTGACCGGCAGGAGGGATGTTCTTGAGGGTCAGCACCGGGTCGCCCTCGGCCGTCGCTTCATTGGCCCGGGCGGCGATCACCCCATAGCCGTGCGTGTATTGCAGCTTTTGGTTGACCCAGTTCTGGGCCTGTTGCGGGAGGCCCGACGTATCCAGTTCCCTGGCGGAAAGCAACAACTGAAGATACTGGTCGCCGAGCTGATAGCGGTCGACCGCCACGTCGTAGATCGAGTAATAGGTCCGCAGGCTTTGCTGATTCTCGAGCGCCGCCGGCAATGCCAGCTGTGGGTCCCAGAGGCGGGCATTCTGGACCGTCTGGGGGTTGCGCGCCACCGCGTCCGCCGTGACCGTGTCACGGGGTGTGAAGGGGCGGTCCGCGATCCCCGCCAGGCCGTACGCTTGCCGGGTGAACGCGATCTCGTTCTTGATGTACGGTGCCTCTTTCGACTGCTCGCTGGGGGCGACCTGGAACCGCTGGATAACCCCTGGGAAGATGACCAGCAAGATGAAAGCCGCACCGAGCCAGACAACCAGAGCGGCGGGCAGCGGGGTGAGTCGCGCCCCGGCGGCATTGGCGAGCAGGCCGATGGTGATCAGGACCATCAGCACCGTCATGATCCAGTAGGCGGGAATGCGGGCGGCCACATCGGCATAGCCGACGCCAAAGACGAATCCCCGCTTGCTCAGGAGCAGCTCGTAGAGGTCGAGGCGGTAGTGGATGGCCAGCAGCGCGGCAAAGGCCGCCGCCAGGACGGATAGATGACGGATGGCGCGAGCTGGGAGAAGCAGATTCTGAAATCCGGCCCGCGACGCATATAAGCCCGCGACGACCAGGATCATCAGGATCACCACCCCCAGCAGCCAGCCCCAGAGGAAGCGGTAGAAGGGAAGGGTAAAGACGTAGAACGAGACGTCCTTATGCCAGATCGGATCCTGGACGTTGAATGGCTTCTGATTGAAGAAGGTCAGAATGGTCTGCCACTGGCCGGAGGCGATTTGCCCGAACAGCAGGCCGAGCAGAAAGACACCGAGCAGGCCGAGGATGGTCGACGGTGCGGTCACCAGGCGTTGCCGGATGCCGATCGACGACAGCCGCCGGCCGGAGTTAAGTACCAGCAGGACGTTGATCGAGCCGATGATCCAGAAGAGGACGGCGAAGATGAAGAAGGACCAGATCTGCGCGGTGAAGCGTGTGCCGAACACGCCGCCGTAGCCCAGGGAGCGGAACCACAGATAGTCGGTGTAGAGCGTCGCGAACGGCTTCAGGAGGAAAAGGAGGAGCAGCGCGACGGCGATGGCGACGATCCACAACACTGCGCGCCGGGAGACGCGGATGGTGGGGAAGCTCGGCTCGGTCGGCAGGCGGCCGAACGGCGATTCGCTATTGAAGAATCCGCGCGGGGGGACGCGCCTAGACACGGCTTAGTGCGGCGCGCCCTGCGTACGGTACGGTGCTACCCACCTCTTCCTCGATCTGCAGGAGCCGATTGTACTTCGCCACCCGCTCCGAACGTGACGGCGCGCCGGTTTTAATCTGGCCGGCACCGGTCGCCACCGCGAGGTCGGCAATAAAGGTGTCTTCGGTCTCGCCCGATCGATGCGAGATGACCGTGGTGTAGCCGGCCCGTCGTGCGGTGGCCATCGTTTCCAGGGTCTCGGTTAGCGTCCCGATCTGGTTGAGCTTGATGAGGATGCTGTTTGCCACTCCGGCATCGATGCCTCGGCGAAGGCGAACGACATTGGTGACGAAGATGTCGTCGCCGACCAGTTGCAGCCGCTTGCCTAGCTGGGTGGTAAGCGTCCGCCAACCGTCCCAGTCGTCTTCTGCGAGCCCGTCCTCGATCGAGATCACCGGATAGCGATTGACCCACGACTCCCAGAGCGCGACCATCTCCGGCACCGGAAGCGTTCGACCCTCGCCGGTCAACTCATAGCGGCCCTGGTGATAAAGCTCGGACGCCGCCGGATCCAGCGCGATGAAGACCTCTTTGCCGGGCTCGTGGCCGGTGCGCTCGATGGCCTGGACCAGCAGGGTCATAGCTTCCTCGTTGGCCTTCAGCTCGGGGGCAAAGCCGCCCTCGTCGCCCTGCCCGGTGCTCAAACCGCGATCGTGCAAGGTCTGCTTGAGGGCGTGGAAGACCTCGGCACCCCAGCGAAGCCCCTCGCTGAAGCTCGGTGCGCCGGCCGGAACCACCATGAATTCCTGGAAGTCGACCTTTGTTTGGGCGTGCTTGCCGCCGTTGAGGATGTTCATCATCGGCACCGGCATCAGCAGGTCGCCATCGCCGGCAAGATGGCGAAAGAGCGGCTGGCGGGCCGCCAGCGCCGCGGCACGGGCAACCGCCATCGAGGCGCCGAGGACGGCGTTCGCCCCGAGCCGCGATTTGTTGGCGGTGCCGTCCAGGTTGATCAGCCGCTCGTCGATCCCGCGCTGGTCGCTCGCCTCGGCGCCGCGCAAGGCTGCCGCGATCTCCTGATTGACATGCCCTACGGCCTTGCGTACGCCCTTCCCGCCATAGCGGCTCTTATCGCCATCGCG
>Ga0209378_1002042_pt1 | contig 14124 bp, 18 predicted proteins | sample GraSoiAngelo_156_FD_186170 | JGI IMG/M metagenome (GOLD analysis project Ga0209378, IMG submission 186170) | Grasslands soil microbial communities from the Angelo Coastal Reserve, California, USA - 14_1009_13_40cm (SPAdes) (version 2) | ecosystem: Environmental > Terrestrial > Soil > Grasslands ... | reverse complement strand
GTTCAAGCTTTTCCATTCAATCATCGTTAGTTACTCAAGTTCTAGCTGGATAAGGAAGGGGCTGGTTCCTCCTCTCAGGTCGTCTTCCCTCTCAGCGAGTAGTGTAAATTACTCGTCTTCATACGACGGATTAACGTGAACTAATCATCCGTGTCTCCGATTAACGTGAACTACTCGTTGACTTGCGATCGGTGGACTAGAGCACTCGGACTGCGATCTTGCACTCTGGACAGTATTGGTAGATAGAGTGAATCTCGATAGGTTGATCATCTTTGCCTGCAGTGTGAACCATTACCGCTATCATCTCTTTCAAACAGGGCGAATGATGCGAATCCTCCATCGGAGTCGCTATCACAGTCGAGCCAGCAGGTTTGACCTTGTCTAGCTCGCGCACCAACTGATCCACTTCCTTCAACGGAAATTCTTCAAACGGCAAGTGTCCTCCAGCCTTCATTCTCTCCTGCGTTGCCCGTGCCGTCTTGCTCACAAATCTGACCTCTGAGGGAGCGCTCCTACTACTCCTTCGGGCAGTCGACTAATAGTGCTTAAGCGTTGAGTAACCAAACAAAACAACCCTAAATCCCTAAAGTATCCATGTACTAGTCCCGGCCGAAAACTGACTTTGTCGAGAGAATTAGGCCCAGCCGGCCCGGAGCGATTAACCGTCCCCGAGAGACTCACCCGACCAACACATCTGCCATATACCATAAGCTGCCTCATGATTTCCCTTGCGGCTGGAGGTCCCGGCTCCTTCCTCGTGTTCTATCTGGGGAGTTTGAACATAGGACAAGCTTGGAGCGAGACTGTGTCGGCCAGCTTCTTCTCGATCCTTCCCATTACTCAACAAGGATCCGTAGTCCAGGGGGTAGCGGAAGTCGTAGTGTCCACGCTGGCTCTCTTCGTGGACATGTATCTAACAAGGTACTTGCGGCTTCTTGTGCTTTCCGCGAGACCTAGGCTGTCTCCACTGTCACCAACTGCCGAGAGTTCCTATCGCAAAGCGTTCGGTCCGATGACGAGCCTTAGCGGTTCACTATTTTTGACGCTTCTCTTTTTTTCTGTCTACTTTCCAGCGAGAGGGTTGATTGCGACCAGTCCAGTCTCCCTTGTGGGCATCACTATTCTCTCTGCAATCGCGTTCATGATTTACGGAGCTGCATTCTGGGTGTACTTGAGCGGCCTTTGGGGCGTTTCCAGGTTCGGCCGCGAGCCACTAAGATTGAAGAAATTTTACGAGGACAGAATGCTTGGTCTGCGGCCTTTGGGACAAATCGTAGTCTCATCGGCTGCGATTTTTTCCGTCGCGATCACGATAACTCTGGGAGCGAGTCTGATCACAGGAGACGTGCCCTCCTTAGCCAGCAATCTCGCAATAGTGGCGATAGGCATTTCGATGATTTTCCTTCCCCTAATCGGCATACACAGGCGAATGGTTGGAGCTAAGGAGGAAGAGGAGGCGAAACTCAGTTCTCTGAGCAAGGAACTGTTTACAGTCTCCGAGAACTCAGGAGCGCCAAATCAAGAAGACTCCCCCTCGACCAACGTTAAAGATCTCATCGAGCTGGAAAAGTTTCTAGCACTCAGGGAGGAGGCCTCCAAGATCTCCGAGTGGCCCTTCGAATCTCGCAATGTTGAAAGACTCATTGCGATCCTTCTCGCCATCTTCGCGGCCCTGCTAGCTAGACTTCTTCAGCTGCTTTAGGGAGAGTCTATGAGGTAGGATGGTTAGGATAGCGGATTCTTGAGTTTGTACTCTCTGACGAGTTCAGGCAGCCATTCAGGGTGGTTTGTTAGACCGTATTTCTCGTCGAGTTCCGACTCCTTTCTCTTGGCAGAGGAGCCGGGTCTCAGCTCGGCTGCGGACTCTCCCATTGTAGTGTCAGGAGAAGGCGCGTATCTGCTACGGCAGTCATCGCCAGTTCTTTCTGAGGGTCGCTAGCTCTCGCAGGATCCGCTTGTACTCGTCTTCTCCCACGACCTTTCCAGCTTCGAGAGGCCCGTAAAGCGCTTCAGCTTGCACCGCCTTTCCGTGGTCGTCGAACTCTATTCGCTCGATTACCGTGCGCCCTGCCGTCACACTCTTGTAAACGATGGCGAGCGAGTTCACGCCAACCATCACTTGCAGGAGCTCGAACCTGAGGTTTGGTGCCCCAGCCAACCCCTGACCCCAGTAGCGGCGAATCTCCTCTTTCCCTTTCAACCGGCCGCTTGCAACTCCCATGCGTTCGACGATCAGCGGACTCGCCATTTCAAAATCGTCCGTGTAATGGGAAAGGATTCGCTCAAGGTCATGCGCATTCCATGCATCCACCCATTCCCGAGCGAAGGCTTCTGCCCAGTTTCGATCAATCATTCGCATTCCCCGATGTTCGTGAGCGGATCCCCTAGCCCCCGAAGGTTCGCTTGAATTTCCGGATCGGATGCGATTTTTCGACCGCAAACCATTCTCCGTTACACTTGTTGGGACAGGTAGAACCTTCGAGGCGAACCATCTCGCCCTCCGAGTCGTCCGGATCGCCACGCCTCTTCTCGAAGCTTCTCTCAAACTTGACACCGCAGCTAATGCATCTCAACTCTAGAACAGTCCTAGCCATCCTTGGTCTCTCCGGTGTCGGCTGTGGGACAAGGTTTGAGGGTAATAAACCAGAAAGGGAACCAACAGTACGAAAGAGGTTCAAACTAGGCTAGGTGCTGGGTTAGCGATTATACGTGAGTGTCGGCCAGAAATCTGCATTGCTCATGGATCGGTTCTAAGCAAGAACTACGCAGTCCTTCTCGCCCATGAAGTCTCTATCAAATGTGAGCAGTCTTTCGCCAATGGACCTGGCTGCTGCGAGCACCAGCCCGTCCAAGAGGCTGAAGTTCTTGTGGCCGGTTCTTCGTCGCGCGCTCTTGATCCTCGACCCTTCAAGGCACATATCCTCGTCGAGGGGCACGATGTTTGCGAACTGTTTTACAGCCTCAACCCTCTCGGTCGGCGGGACACTGTTCCGAATGCACCAGTCCGACAGCTCGGCCAGCTGAATGATCAGCATGTAGAGTTCTTCGTTTCTTATCTGTTCCTTGACTAGTTTGAACCTGTCTGATGATTTTGGATTCCGTAGGATTTCAATAACAGTGCTTGTGTCGATGAGCAATCAGTATCTGTCCAGTTTCTCTCGTCGAAAAGCCCGTTTTCCCCTGTCAACCCCTGCGACGGCTTCAAGGGCCGAATCCCGTCTGGAGGTTGGAATCGCGATCGACAGTCTTACCGTATCACCCTCTTTCGCCCCTGCCTCGTCCAGCAACCCTTTTGGAATAATCACCGCCAGTGAGTTACCCACCTTCCTTATTCGTCCACTGAGAACCCTTGACATTGTTCAATTGTTATTACGTAATAACTATATAAGGACGGCGGCTCATAGAGCCGCGACGGGCTTACCATAATGCAAAACGCTTCAGAGTAGCATTCCTGACCTAGAGCAAGTATATCTGTTCGTGCGATCAGCCTTTGCATTGATTCCGGGTTGGTTACTTCCTCAACAATAGTCCTAATCATTGTACTCACAGTAATTGTAATAGTCGCAGTAGTCGTAGCACGCGTCTTGACGGGCCGACCGTGGTCGAATCTCAGCAAACCAAAACCCGATTCCCGACCTTAGTAGCCGACGCAACTCAACAGGGCGAAAAACAGACGATTGGCTACCGAAGCTCTAAACTCAACCGATTGATCATGGCAGCGCCATGACCCGACGCTTAACGCCCCTTACGGTGACTCTAAAGAGGGGGCGCTTGATCTGGCCCGGCCAGGCAAGACTTGTCCGATTGAGAAGTGCAAGTCATCCTATATCATTCTGTATCTTTATTGAAAGACGACGAACCTTTCCTGTTCCTTGGCAAGATCGAAATAAAGAGGATAAGCAGGATTATTCCGGGAATTAGCACGGTTGCAATAGTTGCCTCTGTTGGCGCCCCGCTGGTGCAGCCAAATCCAGGAGGGGGACTGCAGTTAGCATATGACGCTGCAAATTGAATCTCGAACAGTGTCCAGAGGCAAAAAACTGTTATGAAGACAACACCCAGACGGAATAGCCGAGGATTCACGGGGAAAGCCCTGGGACAAAGTAATCGAGTTTTCGCCAATAAGAACCCAATGTGACTAGGGAACAAGTTCATTCCATGATCGAAGTGTGCCCAAGTTGGAGAACTGTTTCAGTCAAGGGATAGAGCGATTTCCCCTTCTTGGAGTTTCTCTCTTTTAGAGCGTAAGAGAAGAATCCGACAATCTGTCTAGGATCGAACCGATTACTCGGCTTGTTCCCAGTGATGGTTGTCCGTCAATTCCTCCGACTGTTCGAGAAACTCTTCCGGCTGGGTCTTGTCGAGACTTTGGATCTATGCTTTCAGACTTTTCTTGAGCATTGTCCAAGTCATGACTAGTTTGTCATCAAGGAATTCTCGTGCAACACGATCCTCGGTGATCAGAGGAATCCTTTGGACTTTCGCGGTTGCAAAGATGAAACAGTCGAAGGGGTCATTGTGTTTCTGCCGGATTTTGGAGGCTTCTTCTATGATTTCGTGATCCTTGTGATCAATTCTCGATAGCCAGTCTCCCCTTACCACGAAGAGGAGGCCGAGTTTCGCTTCTTCCTTGCCTCTCTCATCCTTCAGTTTCTCCGCGATCCGATACGCTTTGATGAAGGCCTCGAAAGGCGAAAGATCTGAGATGCAAAGGGTCGTTCCTTTCTCAGCCAACCGGCTCAAGGTGCCCTGGATAGAGGAGGCAGAGTCCACGCCGATATCGATACCGAAGACCGGCAGCATGTAGGTCGTATCGAGCATGACACTTCTGGTGGATGACAACTTGTCGTGCAAGACTTATATTTTCGGATGAATAAACATTATTCCGGTGAGAGGGACGGCAACGAAGGCATCCGGGCGCGTGGGACAGAAGGGAGAGTTGTTTCCTCCAAAGGAGGTGAGGGAGGAAGCGGGGCTAAAGCCGGGTGATCAAGTGCTTTACAAAGCCGACCATGGCCGCATCGAGGTCGTCAAGATTCCAGGCCTACGCGAAGCATTCTCACGGAGAAAGACGGCTAAGATCACGTTCGAAGAATTCGAAAGCATGACAGGCGAAGTCTTAGACAAATAGGACTGGGCCTAATAGTACCAGCTCCCATCCCTCATACTAGAAACGTATCGTTTGGCTAACATGTTTGCCTGTGAACCTGTAGGTCTCAGTCCCGTCGGCGTCCCGATGTCCTGACCGAAAGGTTGGTATCCATCAGAGAAGAGACCCTTGCCCAAAGGCGGCTTGAACAAAATCGGGCCTCCGCGAGCAACTGATACGGAGTTAGGCGAGACCACGAACCCATCAAACGCGGCGCTCAAAGCTCAGTCCCTTCCGAGGCTCGATGAGTCTCTACGCCAGTCTCTTGCAGCTGTCTACGATGGCCGACTCAACAGCGTAATCCAATCTCTTGGCGGAATGGGTCCAAGATACTACTTCCGCTTGAACGATCTCGCCGGCAGCCAACTCGACACTTTAGAAAATATGCGCGACCATGGACTCGAGGCCGGATCTCATGAGAAAGTGACAGACGCGGGATATCTTCCAGTCACAGAATCAACAATCCCCCTGAATGAGAAGCGGGTCCAAGCAGACCGATTCGCAGCAGAAGCGGTGATGCAGGGCGCACATCTCTACGCTAGGGGGGTTAGGAACTGCAAGAAACTGAAGGCCGGAATGTCAGTAACAGTTGTCGACCCAAGCGGGACCCCAGTCGGGTCAGGCATTGCACGTCAGAGCGAGACCAGTATCCTCAGGTACCGTCAGGGCATCGCCGTCGAAATTCTGCACAGCCGATTCCTTCTCCCCCATATGCGAGAAACATCCTGGTACGAGGCTGGACTCATCCATCTTCAATCGCTCCCCGCAATGGTCACCTGCCAGGTTCTAGATCCGAAGCCCGGCGAGGTCATTGTCGACCTCAACTGCGCGCCCGCGGGCAAGATGTCCTACCTCTGCCAGTTGACGAAGAATAAGGCCAGGGTCATCGGTTTCGACAGAAACGAGGAGAAGATAGAGAAGGCGCGTGAACACTTGGAAAGACTCCGATGCGAGAACTACCAGCTTATCGCCCACGATTCTAGGTATGCGCATCTGGATTACAAATTCAACGCTGACAGAGTGCTGGTTGATCCTCCTTGCACTGGATTGGGAGTGATGCCGAAGCTATCCATCGAAACGACCAGGAGGGATATCGAGAATCTCTCGTCCTACCAGAAACAGTTCATGACCACAGCAGCGGCTTTGGTCAAAGAGGGTGGAACGGTAGTATACAGCGTCTGCACAGTTACTGGAGAGGAATGCGAAGAGGTTGCCAGGTTCGCGGAAGAAATGCTAGGACTTGTCAAGGTTGGCGCAAGCCCGATGGTGGGACGCGGGGGTCTCGATGCGGAGAAGCTGACTCAGAGATTCGATCCCGAGCTAGACGGGGCCGGTTATTTTATCGCCAAATTCGTAAAACAGTAGACAGCGCGCAAGTTATCGTGTAGGAAGCGGATTCCCGATGGACCGCCGAAAAGAATTGTCTAGCTGCCCAAGCTTCTCGCTCTTGCCCATCGAAAGGTGAGCAAAACAAGCGTCGAAATCTAGCAACACTTCAGCAAACCTTTTTTGTCGGGAAAATGATAACGAAACAGCGGTGGTAATTGGAAAGAGCCAAAGCTCTCGGAGTCCCAGTGCTAGGCTTCGCAGTTTTCACTCTCTATCTGTTCATAGCAAACTGGCTCCATTCGCTCACCATCGCAAGTCTACCCTTGGGAGCGGCTCCCAGCAATCTTAGCCTCCCATTAGTCTTCGTTGCTATCGCATTTGTGAATCTGTACGTGGTGTATAGACGCCGTCGTCCCCCCAGCCCGTAACGCCCAAAGTTTCACAGCAATTCTTTTTTGCGAGTCTTCCACTTTTCAATTGGGCAAGAAAGGATTGAAGCGTCGAGCTGGGAGTTGGCGTGTCATGTTAATGCTCAATGTGGCTGTGTTGGGGCCTTTGATAGCGGGGTCCATCGTAATCTGGTTGGGTCTCGCCCAGCCGCGTGACTACTGGTGGGCGGTTACGATTGCGCTCCCTTTCGTGTTTATTGGAATCGCCTATCTGAGTCTCTACCGTCTGCCCGAGAGAAGGCATCCGGAATGAGATGCGCGATTTGTGGTGCTGCGGTCGAGAGAATGCTTTTGAGAAGACATGGAGAAACCGCACACCCAGACTACGTACAGTGGACTAATCGCCTGGCAAGGATCCCTTTCCCAAGTTTTTCGCTCTTGCCCATTGAAACGTGAGCAGACCGAGCGTCGCAATCCCTCCTATGATTGCAGCCACAGAGGCGTAGAGGAGTGCGAGGTTGATGGCGGGAGTTACATATCCAGAGCACTGAACGCCAAGAGGCTCTGGAGGACAAGACTGCTGAAAAGGAATTAGCATAACCCCCAGGAGTCCAGCGACTATGGAGAACAAAGCAGGTCCGAGCCATTGTGACTTTTCCATTGAATATAGATCGTTTTTCCGTCAACAAAAAAATAGGAGAACGAAAAAGCCCCAGCCCAGGTTACAATAACTCGGCACAACTCGAGTCTTTCCTCAACAAGCTAGCTCAAGCCAAAGAAACGATAGTACAGTCGGGCCTGAAGGAAGCTGTCGTCCTTCATCATGATGAAGCCGACGGGCTCTGCTCCGCAGCCCTGACAAAACTCGCGATCGAAAAGCTAGGCATAGAGACCCGACTCGTCTGTCTAGACAAGCTCTACCCGGAAGTTGTAAGAGATGTTGAAGGAGGTTCACGCCGTCTAGTTGTCTTCTCGGACTTAGGCTCCGGACATGTTCAATTGCTAGAGAGTCAGAACCGGTCAAGAAGTATCCTTGCCATCTTGGACCATCATGACACATCGGAAAGCAAGGATCCGTTGGTTCACAACCTGAACCCTGAGCTCAACGGATTCTCCGGAGAAAAGGACGCGTCTTCGTCAACAGTCGCATATTTGTTCGCCAAGACCGTAGACCGTACACTCGTTACCTTTGCACCTCTTGCCATCATCGGTTCCACAGAGATACCTGGCGAAGCTCAGGGTCTCAACAAGATTCCCATAGGAGATGCTGAGAAAGCAGGAGCAGTCAAACGGACACCGAGGGGAGGCATCAAGTTCGACGGAGCAGTGGCTTGGCTCTCTCCGTCACGAGCCTCTTCCATATTGAACGTTCTCGGGTCCGTGGGCTACTATCGTGGCGGCCCACAACTCGGTCTGTCCGCTTGCATCAAAGGATTCGACAAACAGATCTTGGAAACAGCAAAGGGACTCGTCGAGGAGAGAAAAAATGCCAACCAGCAAATGATGGAAAAAATCCGAAATGAGGGTCTCTCGCAGATGAAGAATGTCCAATGGTTCCATGCCAAGGAGAATTACAAGGGAATGAGCGGCAAGGTTGTGGGAAGCTTCTGTTCCTATCTCAGCTACCAGAGATTCGTCAACTCTGTCAGGTATCTGATAGGAATGATGAACGTACCACCCGAAGTGCCAGGATGGGGCAAACTCCCCTCGCCGTTGGTGAAGGTCTCGGGACGAGCCCCCCACCCCCTCGCGAAGATGATAGAGACCGGCAAGCGGCCACCACTATCCAGGATACTGCCTGACTCGTGTGCGAAGCTGGGTGGATTCGGTGACGGCCACACCGTCGCCGCCTCAGGGGTCTTTCCGATAGGCCGTGAGGAAGCTTTCTTGGACGCCTTGGACGCTCTTGCTACAACGGACCCTAGTTAGCTCCGGAACGGATTCTCATACGCCTAACCGTAACAGTCAGACCAGTCAGGATTATCCGCAAACGTAACATGATCGAAGAACAACAGAAAATCATCCCTCAAAAGACGGCGACGGTTCCTTGACGACGAGATCGCTCATAGAGAGCTGGACGAGGTGCTCATCGAGATATTCTTTCTTATTTGGGGCGCCGCTCCAATCGAGCTCTGTTCTCTTCCTTTCCTCTACGTCGGCATTCTTCGAGCTAGTTCTTCCGGTCGTAATATCTCCCTAGCCCCTATGGTGGCTAGCTTTGGCTTCTTTGACTGCTTGTGAAAGTTAGCGTCGCTAGTTAGGAAGGCATCACGTCTGTAGTAGATATGACACCACAGCGCGAGGTCGTCGCAGATTGCATTTCTCCAGTGAGGATCAAGATTTCCAGGGGGCAGCTTTCTGGTTGAGCGGTATGCTTCGGAATCAAATGGAATATTTGGAAAGAGAATAGCGTGAATCTCCTCGAAAAGCCTCGCCATGCTATCATCTGACCAAAGGAAGTGACCCCAGAAGGTTACTCCCCAAATGCCGATCGGCTCCAGAATCCTAGCACCACTCAATCCCACTTGTTCCAGTCGTTCCTCGAACTCAGAGAAGTTCGTCAAGTAATCTCCCGACTGCATCTTCTCTGATGCGCTTATGGCGGCGACTGCAAGCTCGACTTGGCCCCGCCGACTTGCATCGATCAGAGTCCTCAACGATGCAGCTGCCGGCCGATTCCTTTCGATATCGATGATGCAGTTCGTGTCGAGTGTTATCTTCACCCTTCGAACCTCTAAAAGCTCGACATCAAAGTTGATTCCAGGTAAGCCTTACACTCTATGGCGGTTCGAACTAATCGAGCGTTACGATGCGGCAAAGGGTACCCCCAACGGTGCCAAGGCTATTCCCCACAAAAAGCAGGAAAGCGGCCGCTATCAGTCCGAGTAGGGCGACCAGGATCGGACGATACTCTTTCTTCGGCGAACTCATTGAGGAATCCGTCGATGAAGATGCTTATTAGAGGTGCCGTGAGTCGCCCGTTTCGGCACGGTCTCCGAGTTGATCCTACCCCTATCGTTTTCAGTCTAGGGCGCTGCTATTCGTCTGTTAGGTTTTGATTCTCTCGGTTGTGTTGGGTGTGGGCCGTAGCGACCTCCTTCTTGGCGTTCACCCATTAACGCATCGTCAAAACCTATTTCCAAGTCGCTCGCTGTACCCAGCGTGGGCCAAGGGATCTAGATAGGTTGTCTCTCGCAAGACCGTTCGCAGAAATAAATCTTCAGGACATCGGAGTCCTACAAGCGAACAAGGTCACAGAGAGCGAAGTGCTGGATTATAAGTCCGCGATACCTGATGACGACGAACTGATTCGCCACGTTGATGCTTTTGCAAACGCCCAAGGCGGCCGAATAATTTGCGGCATAAGGGCGACTGAGAAGGGAGGTTATCCCAAGGACCTTCTCGGCATAGACAACGCTAACATTAATCGTGAGAGGTTAGAACAGATTTTGCTAACCAACATCGCTCCTCGATTGCAAACCCGGATGAAAGAGATTCCACTTACTGCCGACAAATCGTTCCTACTAATTGAGATTCCGGATAGCGCTCTCAAGCCTCATATGGTCATCGGGAGCGGGTGGTATCAAAACAGATACTTCAGGCGGTTCCAACTCGAAGCTCAACCAATGACCGAAACCGAAATCAGCGATGCTTACCGACGGAAATTCGCCACGTTCCAAGAAGTAGGTGAATATCTGAACTATGTCGTAGGATCGAAATACGATGGGCTTCGCGTGTTCGGACAGTTTGTGGTCATCCCCGCTAATTTAGGCATGGTAGCACTAGACACGTCGAGCAAGACGAATTTCGACTGGGCTCGATCCGGCGGGATAAAGCTGGAACCGAACCACCACGAATCGTATTCATACGTACCCGGAGACGCTCAACCTTCAGCGGACGGAGTTCTGTTTAGAGCCGACCAGACCAACCAAGGGCCTTTTCTGCAAATCCATCGCAACGGGTGTGTCGAGTATTGGAGAGAGTATTTGCACCCGATGGACTACGAAAGAAAAGCAGCACTCCTTCCGTACCTCGACTTCTCCCGAGGACTTATGCACACTCTTCAGTTCGCTTCCATGGTATTCTCGAAGGTCAATTATTTTGGCGAGGTTATGGTCACAGCTCGAATAATTGCGACTGAAGACCTGTTCTTAGACCTCTTTCCGATCCCTGGTAAGTATGCGTATCGAAATCACACCATCTTCGTCCAACGACAGTTTCCATCGGCGATGCTGGAGTCCGACTTCAGCTACATCGCGTCGGGAATGATGAACGAGATCTTCAATTACTTTGGAGCTTGGAGCTGTCCGTTATTCGACCGGAACGGAAAGTGGATCCCTGAGCGATTCCGAATGCCCTAACCCCTAGCGTTTCCGATGTGCCGTCGTCTTGTAATCGAGAGAGCGGTAGACGTGTTTCGCCTGCTCCTCTAAGTACATCTGAACTCGTTCCAGTATCTTAGCAAGCTCCAGCACCCAAGGCGGGGAGTTCTTGGACAGTTCCGTCGCAACTTCTGCGGTTGCTTTCAGCTTGCCCATCTCTTTGAAGAATCCCTTGAATGCTTCCGGGAAATCCTTCTTTAGATGACGATCTCTAATCCGTAGATTTTGTTGGCCGATGGACTTTGCAGCTTTCATAGCCTTGTCCACCAACTTGCCACCTTCTGTTACGGTTTTCGCCAGTTCCTCGTTTTCCTTCTGAGCCCGGTCTAGGTCATCCACCTTCACTTCCACGACATAGGCGGCGAAGAACGTCGGGAAGCTAGCTAGATCCAAAGTGCTTGTCTTGGGCTCATAGTGTCTGCCAAAGAACTTGATTATTTCAGCGACATCCGGCATCGTTCTCTGAACCTTCTCCATGAAGGTGCCGAGTTCTTCAACAAGTGTCCGGGAAGCCTTAGCGAGTCCGATTACACCAGAAACGACCCCCTTGAAATCAGACATGAATTTCATCATTCCTCTCGCCAAGTCCTCGACCTCGGAAGCCTTGACAGGCAGACTTAGACCATCAACTTTGATTCTCAGAGTAGCGGCACTTTCGTTCGACGCTTTGACAGAAGCCCTGTAGCCCTCGAGTGGTGCTAAAATAATTCTCAGCCGGGCCCTTACCTCTTTCGTCTCCTCAATCTGTTTGATGTACTCTTGGACACGGACTAAAGTGGGGTCGAGCGAGAAGAAGGACCCAGCGACACCAAACGCAAGCTTCGGGTCCATGTCCGCCAGTCTCCTCTTTCGAATCAGTTAGCAGGTCAGGAAGGTGATGAGTTGTCTTCAGAAAGATAAAGGATTTGCATTCCAGGCTAGAGATGATTAGTCAAAGCCACTAGCAGAGTTTTCTTCATTCAAGAAACCATTCCTCTTATGGAGAATTTGGGGCTGTTACCGATGAATATGCGGAAGGAAGATCTTCAGGTTATGTTACAGGTTTACGCCTACGCACCCAGCCAATTCGCCTGACAAATCGGTTGACGTAGACGACTCGTCAAACCGGAGAGAACTTCCTCAGCAAGAACGGACCCTATCCAGACTGTTACCGTTTGCGGTTACCAGAACCGTTACCAGGCGTGAAGTGTTCAGCTGCAGTCGTTGTTCGCGGCACAAATCTCGTGTTTGGGGAGGTTCTATGGAAGCGGGTTGCAGGTTTTAGTCTGTGTCCCTTGATTGCAGATGATCCTTGTCATCGACCTGATTTTGCCCAGGAATCGCCTTGGAAACGGCTGAGGGTCCGTGACGATGTATAGGTCGGCGGGAGGTTCTTGATCGGTGATGCGGACAGGTTGAGTTGTCTGCGTTAAAATCTGGTCAGCAGAAGACCCTCTAGAGAATTAGGGTATGCTGGATAGTCTCGTGACGCAGAAATGCCCTTTTCCTATTTCCGGTTCTAGGCTAACAAGCGTCCGGGGAGATCAGTGGATGCTGAGGTTATCGAGAGCCGGAGCAAGAACAATCTTCTAGGCTTGATGTTCCTTGAGATACTTTCTCACCTTATTTCTGTTGCCGCAGACGGCCATGCTGCACCACTTCCCCGTATGATTCTTCGAATTGTCATAGAAGGCGTAGCGACAGGTATCGCTTGAACACGCCTTCAGCCTAGCCCATGTACCGTCAATCATGGAGCGATAGGCAATGAGTAGTAGCTTTCCGGCTGCGCGTTCGAGCCCGTTTCCGCTCGGGACAGCGCTCAGGCTGCCGTCGCTCCCTACTTGAAACCCTAGACCCAATCTTTGAGCGACACTCTCCATACCTTTAAGGGCCGTTTTTTCAGGCGGTTCGCCGCTGTTGACCATGACGAGGGCCCTCAGTCCTTCTCTGAGCCTCAAGAAGAGCTGATGGCTATCATCCGTCAGGCTCGTCGTGTCAACGTTGAAGTCGTGGTTGTGAAGCCACGCAGCCAGGGCATCGATGGAGATTAGCTCGTCTGTGCCTCGTTGTATGCTTCTGCTGTTTATGAGCTGACGGACCGTCTCGAGTTCTCCGGGCGCCGCTCGGGGCTCGGGGGCAGTCGCGCGTCCGTTCTCCATGACGAATCGTAAGCAATGAGGGTTTAATTAACCTTCAAAACCTGATAGATAGTTATATATAACCCTCTATCGAGGATAGATGGTTATGAATGCGAGACGAACCATGGTGGAGGTGTTGAGACAAGAATGAAAACAATGATAATAGTTCCAACTATCTTAGCAGTCATAGCCGTACTCGGTGTCCTTCCAGTAACATTTGCTTCCAGTTCAAGCACATTCAACGGGAGTTTCTCAGGCACCTTCACCATCACTTCAGGCACGTCAACGACCATAACCGGCCACGCCAGCGGGCCCTACGAGCATCTTGGAAAGACAACGATCTTGGCCAAAGTCACCATTACGGGTGCGTCAGAGTGCGGCGGGTTTACAGCGACCGAAGAAGACACCTTCACAGCAGCAAACGGTGATCATATTTTCGCGACAGCCATCGACATAGCCTGTCCAACTTCCAGCCCGAACATTATCCATATTACTGCATCAACCACGATAACCGGCGGAACTGGGCGTTTTGTGCATGCTTCCGGCTCATTCACTACCCAAGTGTCTGCGGCTACCGCTTCACCTACTGCGACTACAGGAACATCCTCAGGGACTTCGACCGGGACTATAACCTACTGATGTCGAAGCCTTCCTGAACATTAACCCCCACAAATTTTTTTTGTCCTCAATCCCGACCGCAGGTTTCCTGTAGTGCTCTCTAACCCGAAAACTATTTTTCGAGCTGACATCGTCCGGTT
>Ga0209378_1002035_pt1 | contig 14142 bp, 7 predicted proteins | sample GraSoiAngelo_156_FD_186170 | JGI IMG/M metagenome (GOLD analysis project Ga0209378, IMG submission 186170) | Grasslands soil microbial communities from the Angelo Coastal Reserve, California, USA - 14_1009_13_40cm (SPAdes) (version 2) | ecosystem: Environmental > Terrestrial > Soil > Grasslands ... | reverse complement strand
GCGCGCGCCATGGCCCGGCGTGGGTAGCACGCCGCCGGAGACGTTGCAATGCAGCTGGCCCGAGTGTACGGATGGTGCGCTTCGCGTCGCGCGCTGGACCATCGCTGGGAGGGCGACGCGTTATCCACGGCGGGTGAGGTGCGGGGGGGCGCAGGGTCCGCCTCAATCCCCCGTTTTTCCGGGCGGGATACGGGTAAGGCGTGACGTCGGTTGGCGGCTTGCGCGCTGCAAGACTGGTAAGCTGTTTCGCGGCCTAGTCACTTTCGAGGAGCGAGGTCTGCAGAGTGGTGGCGGTGTGGTGGGGACAAGCCGGAGCGGCCTCACGGGCTCGAGGTGCTGCGTTTGGGCGTCCCCGCTGACCGGGGTCGCGGCGGGCAGCCGAGGCGCTCAGCCCTCCCGCCGAGATCCTCAGATGCACGCCCGGTCGCGTTTGCGCCGGCCGTGCAAGGGAGCGAGCTGACATGAGAAGCAACGGACGCTCCGGCGGCCCGGACGCCGCTGGTTCCAAGGCTGCATCGCTTCGGTCCGCCGGAACCCCGCGGCCGCCGGCACGTGGGAAGGGGCACGGCCAGCAGCCCAACGACCACGTGGACGAGGGCAAGCTGCTCGAGGTGCTGACGGCGCTCAGGCGCGGAAACTTCGCGCCCCGGCTCCCGGTCAAGTGGACGGGGGTGGGTGGCAAGGTGGCGGACACCGTCAACGAGATCATGGAGTCGAACCAGCGCCTGGTCCGCGAGCTCGAGCGGCTGGCCCGACTGGTCGGCAAGGAAGGCAAGATCACCCACCGCGTGACGGTCGGGGACTTCACCGGCCTCTGGGCGTCGTCGATCGAGTCCGTGAACACGCTGGTGGGCGACCTGGTCCATCCCACGAGCGAGATGGCTCGGGTCATCGGCGCGGTCGCCAAGGGCGATCTGACCCAGACCATGGCGCTCGACTTCGACGGACGCTCGCTGCAGGGCGAGTTCCTGCGCAGCGCCAAGACCGTCAACCGGATGGTCGAGCAGCTTGGCGCCTTCTCCTCCGAGGTGACGCGCGTCGTGCGCGAGGTGGGCACGGAGGGCAAGCTCGGCGGGCAGGCCAAGGTCGAAGGCGTGGCCGGCACGTGGAGGGACCTGACCGAGAGCGTGAACTTCATGGCCGCCAACTTGACTGGCCAGGTCCGCAACATCGCCGAGGTGACGACCGCGGTCGCGAGCGGCGACCTCTCGAAGAAGATCACGGTCGACGTGAAGGGCGAGATCCTCGAGCTCAAGAACACCATCAACACGATGGTCGATCAGCTCCGCTCCTTCGCCTCCGAGGTGACGCGCGTGGCGCGCGAGGTGGGGACGGAGGGCAAACTCGGCGGCCAGGCCGACGTGCGGGGCGTCGCCGGCACCTGGAAGGACCTGACCGACAGCGTGAACTTCATGGCCGCGAATCTGACGGCGCAGGTGCGGAACATCGCCTACGTGACCAAGGCGGTCGCGAACGGTGACCTCTCGAAGAAGATCACGGTCGACGTGAAGGGCGAGATCCTCGAGCTCAAGAACACCGTGAACACGATGGTGGACCAGCTGAGCTCGTTCGCGGCGGAGGTCACACGCGTGGCGCGCGAGGTCGGCACGGAAGGGAAACTCGGCGGCCAGGCGGACGTGAAGGGCGTCGCCGGCACCTGGAAGGATCTGACGGACAGCGTCAACTCCCTGGCCCGCAACCTGACCGTGCAGCTCCGCGACGTGTCGAAGGTGGCGACCGCCATCGCCGGCGGCGACCTGACCCAGAAGATCACCGTCGACGTCCGCGGCGAGATCCTCCAGATCAAGAACGTCTTCAACACCATGGTGGACCAGTTGAGCTCGTTCGCCGCCGAGGTCACCCGGGTCGCCCGAGAGGTCGGCACGGAGGGGCGGCTCGGCGGCCAGGCCGACGTGAAGGGAGTCGCCGGCACCTGGAAGGACTTGACCGACAGCGTGAACCTGATGGCCGGGAACCTGACCGGGCAGGTGCGGAACATCGCGGAGGTGACGACCGCGGTCGCCAACGGTGACCTCACCAAGAAGATCACCGTCGACGTGCGGGGCGAAATCCTGGAGCTCAAGAACACCATCAACACGATGGTCGATCAGCTCCGCTCCTTCGCCTCCGAAGTGACGCGCGTCGCACGCGAAGTCGGCTCGGAGGGGAAGCTCGGCGGCCAGGCGGACGTGAAGGGCGTCGCCGGCACCTGGAAGGACCTGACCGACAGCGTGAACTTCATGGCGAGCAATCTGACCGGCCAGGTGCGCAACATCGCGGACGTGACCAAGGCGGTCGCGGCCGGCGACCTCACCAAGAAGATCACCGTCGACGTGCGCGGTGAGATCCTGGAGCTCAAGAACACCATCAACACGATGGTGGACCAGCTGAGCTCCTTCGCGGCCGAGGTGACGCGCGTGGCGCGCGAGGTCGGCACCGAGGGCAAGCTCGGCGGGCAGGCGGACGTGAAGGGCGTGGCCGGCACCTGGAAGGACCTGACCGACAAGGTGAACTTCATGGCGAGCAACTTGACCGCCCAGGTCCGGAACATCGCGGCCGTGACCACCGCGGTCGCCAACGGCGATCTCTCCAAGAAGATCACCGTCGACGTGAAGGGCGAGATCCTCGAGCTGAAGGACACGATCAACACCATGGTCGACCAGCTCCGCTCCTTCGCGGCCGAGGTGACGCGCGTCGCGCGCGAGGTCGGCACCGAGGGGAAGCTCGGCGGGCAGGCGAGCGTTCCCGGCGTCGCGGGCACGTGGAAGGACTTGACCGACGGCGTGAACTTCATGGCCAGCAACCTGACCGGCCAGGTGCGCAACATCGCCGACGTGACGAAAGCGGTCGCGAACGGCGACCTGTCGAAGAAGATCACCGTCGACGTGAAGGGCGAGATCCTGGAGCTCAAGAACACCGTGAACACCATGGTGGACCAGTTGAGCTCCTTCGCCTCCGAGGTGACCCGCGTCGCGCGCGAGGTCGGTACCGAGGGCAAGCTCGGCGGGCAGGCCCAGGTGCGCGGCGTCTCGGGCACCTGGAAGGACCTGACCGACAACGTGAATTTCATGGCCGGCAACCTGACGAACCAGGTGCGCGGCATCGCCAAGGTGGTGACCGCGGTCGCGAACGGTGACCTGGAGCGGAAGTTCACCGTCGAGGCGAAGGGCGAGATCGCCGCGCTCGCGGACACGATCAACAGCATGATCGACACCCTGGCGACGTTCGCCGATCAGGTGACGACAGTCGCGCGCGAGGTCGGCGTGGAGGGAAAGCTGGGCGGGCAGGCGAGCGTCCCGGGCGCCGCCGGCACGTGGAAGCATCTGACCGACAACGTGAACCAGCTCGCGGCGAACCTGACCACGCAGGTCCGCGCCATCGCCGAGGTGGCGACGGCGGTCACCAAGGGCGACCTCACGCGGATGATCACGGTCGAGGCGATGGGCGAGGTGGCGGCGCTCAAGGACAACATCAACGAGATGATCGTCAACCTGAAGGACACGACCCTCAAGAACAGCGAGCAGGATTGGCTCAAGACGAACCTCGCCAAGTTCAGCCGCATGCTGCAGGGCCAGAAGGACATGCTGACGGTCGCGAAGCTCATCCTCTCGGAGCTCGCGCCGGTGGTCGAGGCGCAGCACGGCGTCTTCTACATCATTGGCAGCAAGGAGGAGCCGGTGCTTCGCCTGCTCGCGAGCTACGCCTACCGGGCGCGCAAGAACGTGGGGAACGAGTTCCGGCTCGGCGAAGGGGTCGTGGGCCAGGCGGCGGTCGAGAAGGAGAAGATCCTCCTCACCAACGTGCCGCGCGACTACATCCAGGTCAGCTCCGGGCTGGGCGAAGCGCCGCCGCTCAATATTCTCGTGCTGCCGGTGATCTTCGAGGGCCAGGTGAAGGCGGTGATCGAGCTCGCTTCGTTCGCCCGCTTCAGCGCGACGCACCAGGCCTTCCTCGACCAGCTCATGGAATCGATCGGCATCGTGCTCAACACGATCGAGGCGAACACCCGCACGGAGGACCTGCTCAAGCAGTCGCAGTCCCTCGCCACCGAGCTGCAGGTCCGGCAGCGCGAGCTGACGCGCAGCAACGCCGAGCTCGAGGAGAAGGCCAAGCTGCTGGCCGATCAGAACGTCGAGGTCGAGCGTAAGAACCGGGAGGTGGAGCAGGCGCGGCAGGCGCTCGAGGAGAAGGCGTCGCAGCTCGCGCTCACCTCGAAGTACAAGTCGGAGTTCCTCGCCAACATGTCGCACGAGCTGCGGACGCCGCTCAACAGCCTCCTCATCCTCGCGGAACAGCTCGGCGGGAACCTCGAGGGGAACCTCACGGCCCGTCAGGTCGACTACGCGAAGACCATCCACTCCGCAGGCAACGACTTGCTCAAGCTCATCAACGACATCCTCGATCTCGCCAAGATCGAGTCCGGGACGGTGACCATCGACGCCGTGGACGTCGCGGTGGCGGACCTCGCCGAGTACGTCGAGCGGACGTTCCGGCCGGTCGCCGAGTCGCGGGGGCTCGACTTCACGATCGAGGCCGACGCGCGGATGCCGATGATCCTCCACACCGATTCGAAGCGGCTGCAGCAAGTGCTGCGCAACCTTCTCTCGAACGCCTTCAAGTTCACCGAGCGCGGAAGCGTGACGCTTCGGGCGGGCCTCGCACAGGAGGGGTGGAACCTGGACAACGACGTGCTCAACCATGCGCCGGCCGTGGTCGTGTTCTCGGTCACCGACACGGGCATCGGCATCGACGCCGAGAAGCAGCAGATCATCTTCGAGGCCTTCCAGCAGGCCGACGGCAGCACCAGCCGGAAGTACGGCGGGACGGGGCTCGGGCTGGCGATCAGCCGCGAGATCGCCCGCGTCCTCGGGGGAGAGATCGCGACCGTCAGCGCCCCCGGCAAGGGGAGCACCTTCAAGCTCTACCTCCCGCACGTGCACCCGAGTGGCCGCACGGTTTCGGGCAACGACGCTGCGCTCGCGATGGAGCGCCGAGCCGTCACGGCGCGGCCGGTCACCCCCGAGGAGCTCGCCGCGCCCACCGAGGAGGTCGGCGACGATCGGCACGACATCCGGCCCAATGACCGCCTTCTGCTCGTGATCGAGGACGACCCGCCGTTCGCGCGGATCCTCGTCGAGCGGGCGCACGGCCACGGCTTCAAGGCCGTGGTCGCGACGCGTGGCGTGGCCGCCGTCACCCTCGCCCGCCAACTCCAGCCGCATGCGATCACCCTCGACATCAGGCTCCCGGACATGAGCGGGTGGCGGATCCTGAGCCAGCTGAAGCTCGACCTCGCTACGCGTCACATCCCGGTGCACGTGATCTCGGTCGAGGGGGAGATCGAGCCGGGGCCCGCGCGCGCCGCTCTCGGCCTCGCGGTGAAACCGCTCACCCCGGCGGCGATCGAGGCGGCGCTCGCGCGGCTGGAGGACTGCGTCAGCCGGCCCGTGAAGAACCTCCTCCTCGTCGAGGGCGACCAGGTCCAGCGCGATCGGGTCGTCGAGCTGATCGGGAACGGAGACGTCCACACGACGGCGGTCGCCACCGCGAGCGAGGCACTCGCCGCGCTCACGCAACAGCGCTTCGACTGCACCGTCGTCGACCTCGGGTTGCCCGACATGGACGGAATCGAGTTCATCGAGCAGCTGCGCCGCGAGCGCGCGTTCCGCGAATGCCCGCTGATCGTGTGCACGGCGCGCGATCTCACCCCCGAGGAGCAAGGCCGGCTCAAGCGGCTCGCGCAGAGCGTCATCCCGAAGGACGCCGAGGCGCCCGAACACCTGCTCGATGAGACGGCCCTCTTCCTGCATCGCGCCGTCATCCGCATGCCCGAATCACAGCGGCGGATGCTCGAGCGCCTGCACGACGTCAACGCCACGCTCGCTGGCAAGAAGGTGCTGCTCGTCGACGACGACATCCGCAACATCTACGCCATGACGAGCATCCTCGAGCGGCACGAGATCACGGTCGTGTCCGCGGAGAGCGGCCGCGAGGCGATCGGCATCCTGCACGAGCAGCCGGGGATCGATGCGATTCTCATGGACATCATGCTGCCCGAGATGGACGGCTACGAGACGATCCGGGCGATCCGCAAAGGCGCCGGGTTCACCACCCTCCCGATCATCGCGGTTACGGCGAAGGCCATGAAGGGTGACCGCGAGAAGTGCATCAAGGCCGGCGCATCCGACTACCTCGCGAAGCCGATCGACACCGAGGAGCTGCTCTCGCTCCTCCGGGTGTGGTTGTCCGACTAAGAGCCGGCGGAACCGCGAGGGCCCAGCATCATGCCGGAGACGCCGAGCATCCTGATCGTCGATGACAGCCGGGACAAGCTCGTCGCCCTCGAGTCGATCCTCGTCGACCTGCGCGTCAACATCGTGAAGGCGCGCTCGGGAAAGGAGGCGCTCCGGCGTCTTCTTGCAGAGGACTTCGCCGTCGTCCTGCTCGACGTGCGCATGCCGGGTATGGACGGGTTCGAGACGGCGACCCTCATCCGGGAGCGATCGAAGACGGCGCACACGCCCATCATCTTCATCACTGCCTTCGGCGACGAGACGCACGTGGCGCGGGGGTACTCGCTCAAGGCCGTGGACTACATCCTGACTCCGGTCGTGCCGGACGTGCTGCGTACCAAGGTGTCGGTCTTCGTCGAGCTCTTCCGGGCCACGATGGAGGTGAAGCGGCAGGCGGATACCCTGCGGCAGCGCGCGGCCCAGCTCCACAGGCTGGCCGCCTCCTCGCTCGCCATCAACGCCGCGCTCTCGCTCGACCAGATGCTGTCCGTGCTCGTCGCGAGCGCGCGCGAGATCCTCGGCGCGCAACGGGCCCTGGCGGTGGCGCGCGTGGACGAGCGGCGCACGCACCGCGCGGTCTCGGCCGCCTCCGCGATCCCGGACGCGGAGGACATCGACGTGGCGGCGCCCCTGGCGGCGTACGAGATGAACCGGGCCTGGCGCGCCACCGGGCTCGTCCACCCGCACGGCGCGGGTCTCTCCGCGGATGGGGACGGGGACGGCGCGCTGGAGACCTACGACGTCCTGGCGGCGCCGTTCACCGGGCGCGACGGGCGGAACCTGGGCCTGGTCAAGGTCTTCGCCGACGGCGACCGCAGCTTCACCCAGGAGGACGAGGATCTCCTCGTCCAGCTCGCGCAAATGACCTCGATCGCGATCGAGAACGCGCTCTTCAGCGAGGCGCGAGAGGCGAACACCCTGAAGGAGGAGTTCCTCTCCACGGTCTCGCACGAGCTGCGCACCCCGCTCAGCGCGATGCTCTCCTGGCTCTGGATGTTGCGCCGGAAAGAACTCGACCCAGAGGCCGCGGCCCGGGCCATCTCGGCGGTCGAGCGGAACGCCAGGGCTCAGGCACGGCTGGTCGACGATCTCCTCGACGTCTCGCGCATCATGACGGGCAAACTGCACCTCGACTGCCGTCCTCTCGAGGTCGGGCCGGTCGTCGAGGCGGCGACCGATTCACTGGCGGCCGCGGCAGAAGCGAAGGCGATCACGCTCGCGCGCTTGATCGACCCGGCGACCGGCCCGGTGCTCGGCGACACCGGCCGATTGCAGCAGGTGATCTGGAACCTGCTCTCGAACTCGATCAAGTTCACGCCGCGCGGTGGCCACGTCGAGGTGCGGCTCTGCCGCGTCGGCTCGGACGCCGAGGTGCGCGTGACCGACACGGGGCAGGGAATCGCGCCGGGTTTTCTGCCCCACGTGTTCGAGCGCTTCCGCCAGGCGGACGCGTCGTCGACCCGGACCAGCGGCGGGCTCGGCCTGGGCCTCGCCATCGTGCATCACCTGGTCGAGCTGCACGGGGGAAGCGTCGAGGCGCTGAGCGACGGCGAAGGACGGGGCGCCACCTTCGTGGTGACCCTGCCGCTCGCGACCCGTCACGACGAGCAGCTCGCGCGCTCCAGCGGCGCCGCCGCCGTCGAGGAGGCTCGGGCGGCGGAGGTGCCGTGCAGCCTCGAGGGCCTCCGCGTGCTCCTCGTCGAGGACGAGGTGGATGCGCGCGAAGCGCTCTCCGCGATCGTGTCCCAGGCAGGCGCCACGGTTGCGGCGGTCGGCACCGCAGGGGAAGCGCTCGGCCGGCTCGTCTCCTGGCGGCCGGACGTGCTGGTGTGCGACATCGGGCTTCCGGCCGAGGACGGCTACGCCCTGATCCGGAAGGTGCGAGCGCTCAGGCCCGACCAGGGCGGTGACGTGCCGGCGGTGGCGCTCACCGCCTACGCGCGGGCGAGCGATCGGGCGCGCGCGCTCGCGGCCGGCTTTCAGGTCCATCTGGCGAAGCCCCTCGAACCTGACCAGTTGCTTCGCGTCCTCGCGCGGAGCGCTCAGCTACCGCACGACGCGGACCATGGGAAGCCGGGAGAGAGCGCGTCCGCAGGGCAGCCTCCCGATCGGGCCTGAGCGCATCGCGAGGGCTCGCGGCGAATGGGATGCCCGCGACCTCCCTTCGCGAGCTTCCTACGGCTCGCCTGCCGACCCCGCGCGCCGCTCGAGGAGCCGGAACTTGTTGCGCGCCGAAAGGAACTGCAGTCGGAGCGACTCCGCCTGCGTCCCGAGATCCAGGAACTCCTCGTCCTGGGCGGCTCGCGCGAGCTCCCCGGAGTCCTCGGCGAGCCGGCAGAGCCGGTCGTCGACCTCCCGAAACGCCGCGGCGTCGATGCGCTCCGCGGCGCTGGCCTCCTGGGCAGAAGCTGCCACCTGCTGCACCAAGCGGTTCACCTCTCCCGCCGCCTCGCCCAGCGCCCTCCATCGCGCGAGCAACTGGGTCAGGCTCTCCGTCCGCCGCCTGATCTGATCCGCTCGCGCCTGGACGGCTTCCGACTGCTTCTCGTGACGCTCGCGTGCCGTCGTGATCGCACCCACCAGCGCGCGGATGTGTTCGCCGAGCCGCGCCTCGCTGTCCTCGAGCTCGCTCAGCACCTGCGCCGCGCGGCGCAGGTGCTTCTCGGAGTCGAGGCGCTCGCGCTGGATCCCGGCCGCCAGCGCCTCGTACCGGCACAGCTCTGCATCGAGTCCTTCCACGGCTGCGGCCAGCCCCAGCATGTCCGGCCTGTGTTGGGTCACGGGCGCTGCCCCTATACAGCCGCTCCGAAGGGGCTGCAAAGAGATTACCCGCGATTCCTCCGGCGCCTGAGCTGGCCGCGGATCACGCCCGTCTTCGCCCCGACCGCGGCATCGCGGGTGCGGCGGATCAGCTCCGTCGTGGAGATGCCAGGGACGAGCGGGATGCGCTCGACACGGCCGCCGCGGGCGAGGGTCTCGTCCCGCCCGGCGATCTCGTCCTCGGGCCAGTCGGCGCCCTTCACCAGGACGTCGGGGCCGAGGGCGGCGACCAGCGCGCGCGGCGTGTCCTCCTCGAAGACGATCACGTGGTCGACGGCGGCGAGGCCGGCCAGCACCTCGGCGCGCTCCTCGGCGCACAGGATCGGGCGGCCGGGGCCCTTCAGCCGGCGGACCGAGGCGTCGCCGTTCAGCCCGACGACCAGCACGTCGCCGAGCGCGCGCGCGGCGGCGAGGTAGCGCACGTGGCCCGGATGGAGGAGGTCGAAGCAGCCGTTCGTGAAGACGATGCGTGCTCCGGCCGAACGGCGCGGGGCGAGCGCCGCGGTGAGCGCCGCGGGGTCGGGGGCGAGCTTCGGCACGGACACGGCGGGCGAGAATAGCGCACGCCCGCGGCCCGCGGAACCGATGCGGAAGGACGCAGCTTGACCCCCCGGGGCGGCAGCAGCTACACCCCGCCGCACGATGGCGAACTACCGGCGCCGTCGCTGGCGGGAGAGCATGACGGTCCGCGTCGACCTGAACGGGCTGCTCGCCGCGGCGGTGGGGGGAAGCGGGCTCGCCGCCGAGGAGCTGGCGGGGCTCGAACCCGAGCTCGCCCGCGTGCGCGACGAGCTCGCGGCGCGCCGGGCCGCAGGCACGCTCGCCTTCGCCGAGCTGCCGCACCGGTTCGACGACGCGCGCCGCGTGCTCGACGATGCGGCCGGTGTGGGGGCCGACATCGACGTGCTGGTCGTGCTCGGCATCGGCGGCTCGGCGCTCGGCGCGCGCGCGCTGGTGAGCGCGCTCGGCGAGCGGCCGGGCAGCCGGCGGGTGATCGTCGCCGACTCGATCGACCCGGACGACTTCGGCGCCCTCCTCGGGCAGCTCGATGCGAGACGCACGCTCTTCAACGTGATCAGCAAGTCGGGCGAGACCGCCGAGACCATGGCGCAGTTCCTGGTCGTGCGCGACCGCCTGCTGCACGAGCTGGGCGCGGTCGACTACAAGCACCACCTGGTCGTCACCACCGACGCCGAGAAGGGCGTGCTGCGGCAGATCGTCAACGACGAGGGCTTCCGCGACCTCGTCGTGCCGGACGGCGTGGGCGGGCGCTTCTCCGTGCTGACGCCCGTCGGACTCTTTCCCGCCGCCGTGGCGGGCATCGACGTGGAGGAGCTGCTCGCGGGCGCGGTCTACGTGGACGAGCGGGCGCGCGCGGCGGCGGCGCCGCTCGCCGACCCGGCGCTCGCGCTGGCGGGCGCGCTCTTTCTCCTGGCGACGCGGCACGCGAAGCCGATCCTGGTCCTCATGCCATACTGCACGCGCCTGGCAGCGACCGCCGACTGGTTCTGCCAGCTCTGGGCGGAGAGCCTCGGCAAGGCGCGGGACCTGGCCGGCCGCACCGTCGAGTGGGGGCAGACGCCGGTGCGCGCGCTCGGCGCCGCCGACCAGCACTCGCAGCTCCAGCTCTACGTGGAGGGGCCGCGCGACAAGGTGGTCCTCTTCGCGCGCGTCGAGGACCATGGCGCGGCGGTCGACCTGCCGACCACCTACCAGGACCTGGAGGGCGTCGGCTATCTCGGCGGCCACTCGCTCGGCGAGCTGCTCAACGCCGAGCAGCGCGCGACCGAGCTGGCGCTCGCCAAGCGCGGCCGGCCGAGCGCGACGCTCGTCCTCCCGGCCGTGAACGCCTTCACGCTGGGGCAGCTCCTCTATCTCCTCGAGACGGCGACCGTCGCCGTGGGCGCGCTGGCCGGCATCGACCCGTTCGGGCAGCCCGGGGTCGAGGAGGGGAAGCGGCTCGCCTACGGGCTCATGGGGCGCCCCGGCTTCGAGGCGAACCGCGCCGAGATGGAGGCCTGGCTGGCACGCAAGGACGCGCGCTTCATCCTCTAGGAGCCACGTGGGCAAGATCGCGGTCCTTCCGCCGGCGGTGCAGGGGCAGATCGCGGCCGGCGAGGTGATCGAGCGGCCGGCCTCGGTGGTGAAGGAGCTGGTCGAGAACGCGCTCGACGCGGGCGCGCGCCACGTGGAGGTTTGCCTCGGCGCGGGCGGGCTCGACCTGATCTTGGTCCGCGACGACGGCGAGGGCATGGCGGCGGAGGACGCGCTGGTCGCCTTCGCACGCCACGCGACCAGCAAGCTCGCACGCGCGGAGGACCTGCCGGCGGTCACCACGCTCGGCTTCCGTGGCGAGGCGCTGCCCAGCATCGCCGCGGTGGCGCGCGTGCGGCTGGTCACCCGCCGGGTCGCCGACGCGGGCGGGGTCGTGGTCGAGGCGGATGCGGCAGGCGCGCGGCCGGCGGGCGCGGCGGGCGCGCCCCCGGGCACGAGCGTCGAAGTGCGCGAGCTGTTCGCCGAGACGCCGGCGCGGCGGAAGTTCCTGCGCAGCGCGCCGACCGAGGTCGGGCACGTGGTGGACGTGCTCACGCGGCTCGCGGTCGCGAGCCCGGCCGTCGGCTTCCGCCTCGAGCACGACCGGCGCGAGGTGCTCGCCTTCCCGCCGGTCGCCGAGGCCCGCCAGCGTCTCGTGCAGGTGCTCGGGCGCGCGCGCGCCGCGGACCTCGTGCCGGTCGAGGCGGCGGCGGGCGGCTACACGCTCGCCGGCTTCCTCGCCCCGCCGCGCGAGACGCTCGCCACCGCGCGCCTGGTGTGGACCTACGTGGCCGTCGGCGGGGCGGGAAGCGGGCGCTGGGTGCGCGACCGGCTCCTGCTGCGCGCCGTGCTCGACGGCTACGCCTCGCTCGTGATGCGCGGCCGCTACCCGATCGCCGTCCTCTTCCTCGGCATCCCGCCCGGCGAGGTGGACGTGAACGTGCATCCCGCAAAGCTCGAGGTGCGCTTCCGGAGCCCGGCGGCCGTGCACCAGCTGCTCGTGCCGGTGCTGCGCGCGCGTCTGGCGGCGGCGCTCGCCCCGCCGGGAGCGGCGCCGGCCGCGTGCGCGCGCGAGGCCGCACCCGCCTACGGGGCGCCGCGCGCCGCACCCGCGCCGGCGGCGCAGGCGCCCCTCTGGACGCCCGCGCCGCGCGGGTTTGCGTCGCTGCGCTTCATCGGCCAGATCTTCGATGGCTATCTCCTCTGCCAGGGCGAAGGACGCGTGGTGCTGATCGACCAGCATGCGGCCCACGAGCGGGTCGTGTTCGAGCGCCTGCGCGCCGAGTGCCGCGCGGGCGGCGTGGCGCGCGACCGGCTGCTCGTGCCGGAGACGATCGCGCTCCCGGCGGCCGAGTCGGCGGCGTTGGCCGAGCACGCCGCCGCGCTCGCGGGGGCCGGCCTCGAGGGCGAGCCCTTCGGCGAGGGCACGTTCCTGCTGCGCACGGTGCCGCGGCTGCTCGGCGGGCGCGACGTGGGGGCGCTGGTGCGGGCCGTTGCCGGCGAGCTGGTGGAGGAGGGGGCCAGCGCTGCCGCCGAGCGGGCCACCGACGCGGCGCTCGCCACCATCGCCTGCCACGGCGTGGTGCGCGTCGGACAGCGGCTCGGCGCGGCGGAGGCGCAGGCCCTCCTCGCGTCGATGGACGGCGTCGAGGTGTCGGCCCACTGCCCACACGGCCGCCCCGTCGCCGCCGAGCTCGCCCGAACGCAGCTGGAGGCCCTGTTTCGGAGATGAGGCCTGTGAGGACAGTATCAACAACGCAACGCCGGGGGAGGCCGGCGCCGAGAGGCGCCGTGCTGGCCGACGGGGTCTGGGGGCATCGGAGGAGCGCAGCCCGCGGAGCGGGCGAGCACCGGACGGGCCCCCAGATGATTTAAACCAATGCGCCTCGTCTGCATCGTCGGCCCGACGGCGAGCGGGAAGAGCGCGCTTGCGCTCGACCTCGCCGAGCGCCTGGGCGGTGAGATCGTCTCCGCCGACTCGCGGCAGATCTATCGCGATCTCGACATCGGCACGGCGAAGCCGACGGCGGCGGAGCGGGCCCACGTCCCGCACCACTGCCTGGACCTGGTCGCGCCGGGCGAGGCCTTCGAGGCGGCGCGCTTTCGGGACGCCGCACACGCGGCGATCGCCGACATCGTCCGCCGCGGTCGCGTGGCGCTCGTGGTGGGCGGCACGGGGCTCTACGTGCGCGCGCTCCTGGGTGGCCTCTGCCCGGCGCCGCCGCGGGCGCCGGCGCTGCGCGCCGCGCTCGCACACCAGCCCGCGCCCGCGCTGCATCGCCGGCTCCGCGCCCTGGACCCCGCCGCCGCGGCGCGCATCGCGCCCGGCGACCGGGTGCGCATCGTGCGGGCGCTCGAGGTGGCGCTCGTGAGCGGCGTGCCGCTCTCGCGCTGGCAGGCCGAGCACCGCTTCGCCGAGCCGGCCTACGATGCGCTCCTGATCGGCCTCGCCCGCCCGACGGCGGAGCTGGACGCCCGCATCGCGGCGCGCGCGCGCGCCATGCTGGAGGCCGGCTTCCTCGACGAGGTGCGTGCGCTCCGCGGGCGGGGGCTCGGCGCCGACGCCCCCGGCCTCTCGGCGGTCGGCTACCGCGAGCTGCTCGCCTGCGTCGAGGGACGGACGGACCTCGCCACGGCGCTCGCGGCCACGGTGCGGGCGACGCGCCAGCTCGCGAAGCGCCAGCGCACCTGGTTCCGGCGCGAGCCGGCGATCGTGTGGCGCCACCCGGAGCGCGAGGCCGGGACGATTGCGGCGGCGGTCGAGGGGTTCCTCGCCGGCGCGGCGCCCGCCGTCCGTGCCCCGGCGTGATGGCGGCGCGCGCGGCCGCGACGCAGACCTACCTCGACTTCGAGCGGCCGCTCGAGCCGCTCGACGCCGAGATCGCGCGCCTGGCGCGCGCGAGCCCGGGCACGCGCGAGGGCGAGCGCCTCCGCCGCCTGCGCGCCGAGCGCCGCCGCGTGCAGCAGGAGCTGCTCGCGCGCCTGACGCCGTGGG
>Ga0209378_1002029_pt1 | contig 14160 bp, 13 predicted proteins | sample GraSoiAngelo_156_FD_186170 | JGI IMG/M metagenome (GOLD analysis project Ga0209378, IMG submission 186170) | Grasslands soil microbial communities from the Angelo Coastal Reserve, California, USA - 14_1009_13_40cm (SPAdes) (version 2) | ecosystem: Environmental > Terrestrial > Soil > Grasslands ... | reverse complement strand
ACCTCGCACTGTCGACATTCAGTTCAGACGTTACTCTGGCGACATTGTACTTCACGGTCGCGGTCCTGTCGTTCGGGTTTGTCGTCCTCTCAGTCTTCAGAGTCAGACGGGGCTACGCGTTAGCCAACCCGGCTCCGCTCAAGGTTATGTCGATAGTGAAATGTCCACAGTGCAGCTTCAAGCAGATCAAGAATTTCGCTGTAGGCGATTTTGTCTTCAAGAAGCTGGGCATGTGCACCCAGTGCGGGGTCGCAAGCCTCTCAATAACTGGCATTTACTACGACGGACCCACACGCCGCTAGCCCGTTCCTAGCACAGGATAAGGTTCTCCGGCCTATACCGGCTTCTTCCGTGTAGCATTGGTGGCAGTCTTGTTCTGAAAGTGTGAAGGAGTTTTTTTGTTTAGACATTACCCCCGGGGGGTCGAGAAATAGTTAGTAGAAAAAAGAGAGATAAGAAAAGAGACAGCTGTCTTGCATGGGTCAAGACTTCGTTGGATCCGCGTCGCAAGGTTCAGTCGTTTTCGAATATTCTGGATTCATGAGCCTGTTGAAATTTGACGGGAAATGTTAGGAGTGGTCGGCGGGCTCGTCTTCACCGATCTGGCAAGACTAGCGGGACGATGGTCGGTTTTCTGATTCTATGGCGATTCCTAGGCGGCTTGCAGGGTCCGGCCAGGCCGCCGCGCTTATCTGCGATTATGGGATATGGATAGATGCTGAATCTCTGGGGCTGTCTCCTTGTGGAGAGGTTGTTGACTGTTAATTACTGTCCGGTAAGTATGGTGCAGCTGTCGTGGTTTACTAGGACGGTGTGTTCTGATTGTGCTACTGGGTTGTTGCTTGCCTCTATCAGAACTGGGTAGGCGCTTATGCACTTGTTCCGGATCAAGTCTTGAAGCGCCTTTCTGCCGACTTCTCTCGGAAATCCTTTCTCCAGCCATCTCGACGCGAAGGGGAGGGTCGAGAAATTGGCCTGGATGAAGGCGAGCACCTTCTTGGAATCTTCTGAGGTTGCGCCTTTGGGTTTGACGAACCTGTAGATGTAGGCACTTGACCCGTTGGTAACTGCGCCCTGGGCCTTGGCCAGGGTCACGAAGGGTTCGATCGCGAAGACTTCGCCTTCCTCGATCCGTGTCCCGTTCATTCCCCTCGCCGAGACGCTGGGGACGGATTTTCCTGCGTGTATTGTATATCGTTCGATCTTGTGGCCGGTCAAATTGCTAATGGGCCGTAGGCCTACCCGGGTGATGGTGGTCTGGACTATTCGTCCTATCTCCAATAGTTTGACGCCGGGTTTGAACGCACGGATCGCATTCTGGAGAGCCTCGTCTGCGGCCTGGGCTAACGGCTCGAACCTCGGGTCCAAGCAGATTGTGACTGAAGTATCCGTGACATAACCGTCGACATGGACCCCAAAATCGACCTTCACCAGGGAAGCGGCGGGTATTGATAGGGTGTCACCGGGAGGCGAAGTGTAGTGTGCTGCAACTTCGTTTATTCCCACGTTGACGGGAAAAGCGGGTCTCCCGCCAAAGTCCCTGATCCTCTGCTCTAGTCCTTCACAGATCTCGATGGCAGGCTTGCCGTACTTGACAATGCCTGGGACTTCCTTACGCAGCCTAGCTACGATGTCGCCTGATTTCTTGAACGAGTCAAGGGCTTGAGAGTCGAACAAGGGCTGTGTTAACTGCCTGACGGTTTAGAGATTTTGCTCATTTCACTTATCTCGTGGGAGTTAGTAGGATTCACTATCTGACTCACGAGCATTGTCCCGGGACTATGTCATAGTTGTAGGCTGATCCGAGTTTCGTGGTCTGGTACAGATCTATGGTTCCGCATCTTAGCAGGGCTGCAAGACCGTTGCCTGAACTACTTTCCAAGTACAAGAAGACAGCGTAGGACTGTTGGTTTGGAATGCTAATTGAATACCTTCCACCAGCGTCGATTCTAACGGAATAAGGAAATTGTGAAAGACTGTCAAAATTTACTTGATACGCTGATTGAATACTTACGACGCCCGAGACGTCAATTGTCAACGGCGGAATCAGGAGATACGTTAGTGCTCCAGCCATAACTATTACCACAACAGCCAACCCGACGACTCTCAGTCGTACATTAGTCCTCTTTCTGACCGAGACTCGTAGGCGAGTTGCGGATTTTATCACCGGGTATGCGTGTCCCTAAGTAGGCCTGTTCTGATTTAAACCGCGCTGGTCGGAAAGGAGGACGGCCGGTTAGAGGACTGGGAAACACGGGTCGAAGGATCCTGGTTGCTACGATTTGCTGAAGTCGTGCTTCCACATCTCTCGTGCGAGGGCACCATCTTTCTTGAATAGATGTACCTGAGCCCTCGCCTTCTCTCTCCGTTCTCTATGCTCCCGCAAGAACTTGGTCACTTTCTCGACCAGGATATCTTTCAGGTCTCCTGTTAGCATTCGTCCGCCCTTGTATTCTGACCGGATTTCTTCAATGCGTTTGTCGTCGGGTTCGAAGAACATGTAGAGCCACTGGAAGGGAACGTCAATGTCAGGGTTGCCGCCGAGTTTGCGGTGTTCTTCGATGGATGCTTGTCCTCCTGAGAAGGCGTGTCGGTAGATCTTGTTCCGTACGGTCTTGTCGTCATCGTTGAGATAGATGGCGGTTTCGGGTTTGGACGAGCTCATCTTATCCTGTATCCCAGTCAGTGGTGGGAGGAATTTGCTGTGGATAGCGGCTGCTTTGTGGTATCCGAGCGGTTCTGCGATGTCTCGTTGTATTCTCCAGTACGGGTCTTGGTCGATGGCTGAGGGTATGAGGCAGCGTTTCTTCTCGAACAGGCTTGGAAGGATCTGTATTGCGGGGTAGAAGCTCATTCCGATGTTGGTCTCGCCGGTGAAGCCGAAAACTGACTTCGCGGTGCTGTAATTTATTCTCCGAGCGATCTTCAGGATCATAGGGTAGGCGTGGCCAACGAACTCTGTGTCTTGAAAGATGAACGTCTTGTCAGGGTCGAAGCCGACGGCTGCTACTTCGAGGGTATTATCCTGGGCCCATTTCTGTGTATCTTCGTAGGTGAGGCTCCGCTTCTCTTCAAGGAATTTCTCATCGTCAGTCATCTGAATGTAGACGTTGACCTTGAACTTGTCTTGGAGCCACTTGGTGAAGTAGAAACTGAGAATATGGCCGATGTGCATCGGACCACTAGGGCCACGACCAGTGTAGAGGAAGAATCTCTTGCCCTTGTCATAGTCGTCTAGGACAAAGTTCAGATCTCGATGGGAGAAGAAGACCTGACGACGCACGAGGTACGCGGCGTCGCTCAGGATTCCTTCGAGTCGTTTTGCGAGCTGCCCCGCAATATGCTGGGTTCCGAAGTCGCGGATCAGCCGTTCATAGTCGACTTCGCCAGTGACTTCCCATGGAGTTACGACGAATTTCTTGTCGACCATTACTCACTCATCTTTGGGATGGGCTATGTCAAAGATAGGTTGGACATTTCTACTTCGAACGCTGCAGCTGGAAGATTCAGCCCCCAGGATTTGATGGCTCGTGGATTTAGCTCTCCTATGATTCCAACCTCTTTTCCATCTGATAATATCACTCCGCACCTTCCTGATAGGAAACTGGGATGCTCAGTCTCTTTGATCTGGAATGATCGACCTTTGCTTTCTGCCAACGCGTCAAAGGAAGAACGAATTTCGGTGAATCCAGCGTTTGCATGGATGATGACCGCGGCTAGTTTCCGGCTTTCTTGGATTGGATGGATCTGATTTTCTCCGCGACTGATACATGGTCCAATTTCGAAGATTCTTTGAGGATAGTCAACATGTGTATTGTGAGCGAGAACCTCTAGAAGGCTAGGCAGAAGCCAGCTTCTCAATACGGTATGGGTAATCATTCTTGGATTCAAGAGCTCAACCAACTTCCCGTCACTCGACTGCACGTTGTTTGAAACCACAGCTGGCGATGTCAATGCGTAAGTAAGAACCTCCTGGAAGCCCAGTCCGATCATGGTCTCGCCTACACTCTCGGTCTCGTCTGTCTCTTTCGCAAAGTTGCCCAAGGTCCAGATCCTGGGCCACTCAGGCTTCAACTTGTTAATGTCCATCGCAATTGCGATGTCTTCAATGATGTCTACAGAGTGCATAATGTCGGTTCGATAGCCGGGAATTTCCAATTGAATATTATCCCCTGTTGATCTTCGGACCCCGTATCCTGCTCGTTCAGCAAATCGCGAAGCCTCCTTCAAGGTAAGCATCGTTCCCAGGAGCCTGTTGATGTAGGTCAGGCAAAGGCTTGTTTGTGTTGGGCTCAGGTCCGGACTGACGACTCTGCGTGGGGAGCCGTAAGGGTAGGTTTCGGCGCAGCTGTAGATTTTTCCTCCTCTCTCGGTAAGAGTTGAAACCACAATTTTCAGAGTATTATGAACAGTCTCAGAATTCGTCCCCGTAACTTCGACGAGAATGTTTTTCGTCTCCGTAGTAATCTTTCCGAGATCGTTCGAATTGATCACCGGGGGTAGCGAGAGGACATTGTCTGCTCCGTCGACGAGTATGGGCCATGTTTCAAACTGGGAAATTATCTCTCCATATTCTGATCCCTTCGGGTGGGTCTCCACTATGTCTCGGAGACTCTGTTTGTTCTCCGACCCTAAAGGAGCGAAGGTGATTATATCCGGATTGGCGACTGTGTACGAGAGTGGAGATTGTATCAGGTCGGCTTGGTAGAATCCTATTGAAGCTCTCTTTCTCTTCCTCCCGTAGGTCTGGTCGAGTTTTTCCTGAAGATTGATCCAGCTCTTCAACGCCTCATCGGTTGAGTGTAGACCCTTGACGATCGCGGTCGAGATGAAGGGACGAATGGGCTTGACTCGCTTGTCGATGACAACTTTCAGATTCGATCTCCCTGCAAGTCGTATCTCTTTTGTGCGCCCGCCTCCCAAGTAGCCTCTAAGGGCTCTGGCGATTCCTTCGACGGCCCAAATGTCTGGACGGTTGCTGTCTTTGACCTCGATGGAAATAGTGTCCCCTTCAAGCGATTCCACATCTCCTTTGACGAAGGCGAAGATCTCGTTGAGACCCTCTTTGTCTCTGGGCACAGTCCTGCCAAGAAGACTCTCAAGATCGGTGAGCGAGAACTGGACGCTTGGCGTCTTTAGCCCACCGTCTGGTCCCTAATCCATTCAAGGTCCGAAGTGAACAGTTGGCGAATATCCTGGATTCTCCGGTTCATCATATACAGCCGGTCTATTCCTAGCCCCCAAGCTAGCACAGGAACCTTGACCCCTAGTGGCTCTGTGACTTCCGGCCGGAAGATTCCGCTTCCCCCGAACTCCATCCAGCCAAAGCCCTCCCGGTACGCCTGCAACTCGACGCTCGGCTCTGTGAACGGAAAATAGTCAGGTTTGAACCGGACCTTATCCGCTCCTGCCACTTCCTTCGCGAACATTTCTAGGATGCCTAGAAGATTTCGCAGGTTGAGATTAGGATCGAGAACAATGCCTTCCGCCTGGTTGAATTCTGTGAGGTGGGTCTTGTCCAGCATGTCTGGGCGGAAGCATCTTGCGATGGCGAAGTATTTTCCCGGGATCTGGAGTTCCTTCGATAACATGGTTCGGACGCTGAGTGCTGTTCCGTGGCTTCGGAGGATCAGCTTCGACGCTTCGTCTCTAGAAAACTTGTAACGCCATCCTGTCGATCCTGTCTTCCAACCATCCTCGTGAGTTCGCGCGACTCTGTCCACCAGTCCACCATATTCTTCCAGGCTCGCCCTTGCCGGGTCCTTGAGATAGTATAGATCATGGATCTCCCGTGCCGGATGATCCTGGGGCATGTAGAGGCAGTCACAGTTGATGAATGCTGTCTCGACCAGCGGACCCACTGCTTCTCTGAATCCTAGGGCGACAAGCTTCCTCTTCACCATCCGCAAGAACCGCAAGTAGGGATGATATTTTCCGGGAAAGGTCCGCGGGACAGCAGACGATACGTTGTAGCTTCGAAGCTTGACCTTCTCCCATTCGCCCGAGGCGATCAAGTCCCCAGTTAGGGAACTTACTTCTGGCTGGGACGGAGCGCGCGACCCGAGATTCCGTCCCGCCTCTGTGATCTCGACTTCGCGGTCATTCCTGACTCTAGACTCGACTAGGTTTCTTCTCGTTAGTCGTACGGCCGCTTCCTTAAAACTAGACGGCAGCTCCTCAAGAATCAGACCGTCATTCTTCAAGCGCGCAAGGATCTCCTCGTCGTCATCGATCGGCGCATCGCTCGGAGCCACAATCACAAGGTCTTCGCCTGACTTTTCGATGGTCCCCCATTTTTTCCGGCTGATCCACCCGGTGGCTATCGAACCGTACTTCTCAGCCAACTTCGCAGATTGGAGAGCCTCTTTCAGGCTTAGGCGTCCGCCGCGATTCTTGACTTCTAGAAGGATTATTCGCTCTGGGAGTCCCAATCTGGCGAAGGTCCGTCCTTCATCCGTTAGGCTCAGCTCCGTCTTCTTCTCTACCTTCTCCTTGACCAGCTGACGCTGCGAGAGATTCAGGACAGCACGCGCGACCGCCGAATCCGCCAGACCCGATTTTTTCGCCAGGTCTTCGAGAGTTGCCTTTCCACTGGAATCGACAAGGGTCCTGAGAACCTTGGTCTCGTTCTGGCTAATCTCCACCAAAAAACTGGGTCTCCAAGTTTCGGTTTTCGAACGTGTCTCTCCATCTTTGCTATATTTGATTTGAAAAGTCCACAGTCGACAGATCCCCAGGTCAATAGAGCTCAAATGAACATTCCATGGTTCTTGAATAGGTCACATTTGGTGGGGAATTCTATCACATTCTCAGACGCATCAGACTTGCCCTGCTGAATTAGATTCAAAGAATCGTCTAAATCACAAAGAATCAAATGGGAAACCTGCTAAGTGGTAGACTCACGGTTGCGCTTGAAATGGGATTCTCGATAAGATTCGATCAGAAAATAGTCGGCGTAACCTCAGACCGAGCATTCGGGATCATCGAAGACTGGTTGAAGGCTATGAGATTCGAAATATTACAACAAGCAAGCGATGTACTTGTAACCGTGAATATCAGTCCTTCGGGGTTAAACGCTTCCGACGTGAGGGCTAGGGAGGAAGAGGCGGGAGCCAATTGGAATGAGCTGCTCGTAGGGCTTTGGAGCCGCTTCGGAGAAACGGGCAACCAAGTTGTTTCTAAAACTCGTGACATTGATTGGAATATTGCTTTGAAGAGGGGCAATACAATGATCCTTGTTGGAATCGTTTCCATTGTGATAGGAGTTGCAGCCAGTCTAGCGAATACATCGATCTTCATTGTTACTCTCGTCGCTGGAGTGCTCTTGATCTCAAACGGAATGATGAACCGTCGTTCCGCCAAGAAACGAAAGCAGAACTACGCGCGAGGGCAGTTGACTACGTAAAGCAAATCGATGTGAGCGAGTGTTAGGGGCGTACTGGAAGTAACCAGAGTAATGTTCCAGACTTCGTAGAGAAGGAAACGATTGCCGTTGACTGGGAAAGGCCAGTAGTCTACGTTGCCGTATCCTCCAATCGTCGCGTTCTCGAAGCGCTGCGGCAATAGATGTTGAAGTTCGGTATTGCTAGGATGACTACTCCTGATACTCGTGTCGAAGCAATCGTTGACGGTAGTTCTTGGAATGTCATTTTCCAGCCCCTCTAGACGTTGATTGGCTATGACTTGCATCTCATAGTTGTAGTAGGAGAGACTTGTGGTCAGTGCCAGTGCGACTATGATAATGAGAAGAAGGAGACCCGTCTTTGTCAGAGGGAATCTGTCTGTTCCTTCTTTCGAGTCTGAAGCTTCAGGCATTTTGTGGGCGTTTGTCTGAGACAGCATTTATTCACACCGAATCTAGAATTCGTTTTGCGGTCTCCAGTTTGAAATCTCTTGTCTCGTCGCTTAGGAAGTACGGATAGAGTACGGGTAAGGTGACTCCTGCCTCCCGGAAAGACTGCACGTATTGATGTAATTCTTTGCTCTTTGGATTTGCTAGGCCGACCCTCAGTAACTCTTTGGGCACATCTACGGGTCCATTCTTCAACTCGTCGTCCTTCTTGAAGGCAAGTATTGCGCTGGCGGTCCCGTCTTGCTGGAACATTGCGTGGTACTGAGGCGTAGAGTCGTAGTTTAGAAACTCCTGCAACATCAGCTTCCGGGCGGCTTCATCACTCTGAGAGGAATAGAAGATCTTCAGATAGCATGCAAATTCAATTCCTTTGCTTCTCTCAACCCTGGCCGCCTCTACTAGCTTGGAAGCATGCTGAGGAGAACAGAAATTCAGGAGGAGACCGTCCGTCTTGCCTGCGGCGCGTTTGGCGATTCCCATTTTGAGAGCCGCAACGTAGATTTCTGGAGGCTTAACTCCCTGAGGAAACCCTCCAAACGCTTTCTTGAGGTCATCGAGCCGTTCAAGCACGGCGCTTACCGTCCTGCCTGGCTGGGAGCCTGGAGATCCCGTACCTACTCCTAGGACGAGGCGGTTGGAGGAGAGAGCTTGAAGTGTCTGGACCCTCCGGGTCAGTAGCTGTGGATCATGTTCCAGCAATCGTATGACTCCGCTTCCCGAGTGGACCCTTTTCGTGTGAGCGAGAATTGACGATGCAATTTCCAGGGATTCATAGCCGATCCGCATGTCGGGAACAAAAATGCGCGAAACTCTTTCACCCTGCTCCAGTGTGACGGCTATCTCTCTGATTTCCTGAGGTGAGAATACTCCGGGTCGGAGGGCGAATCCTATCTTTTCTAGTCTCACGTCGATTGAGGACGCCATACGAGACAATAAACTGTTTTGGAAAGTCAAAGAGCATGTGCGCCTGGTCACGATATGTATCGGTGTGACCGGACTTGCACTGGCTGAGTTGAATTTCACTATTAATTCGAGTTGTGCGTCTCTAGTCTCGTAGAGTCAATGAACAAGGATACGCTTGCTTCCTTGGCAGTCGTTCTTGTAGGTGTGGCCGTGTTCGGGACCGTGCTCGCATTCTCGGAACAACCAACAGCCTGCCCGTGCAACAGCTCTTCAAGACCAAATCCTTGGTATCCGTGCCTACACAACCCCTGTCCCAAAGAAACATTGAGCATTCAATCTTATCGGATCAACTCGCCAACCAACCTTACTCTCAACATATTTAACCCGGGTGCCTCCCCTAAAGCCCTCATAGCATACTACGTCAAAGACTCCACCGGCGCGCAATACGCCAATAGCAATTGGCCAGGACCAACCATCCCTCCAGCCATAGCTATCTCCGTCAACATACTCATAGACGGACGAGGTTTCACATTCCAGACAGGGATGTCATACACTGTGACAATTATAGACTCGACCTATGACCAGTTCACCTTCACCACAAGCTAGCGCTTGAGAGTATATGGAATTCTATACCTGGATTTCTCACGTGCACCCGCTGTTCTTGTAACCGCGATTTGCCCGCGTTGAGCCTTCAAGGTCTAAGTTCCAGCAGCCATAGATTTGATTCTGTCGAGGGCTGTCTCACGCGGCTATCCACAAAGAAGGCAGGCCTCGAGATTCAGGCAAAGGTCTGTGCTAAATGCGGACAGCTCGTACTTACCTATCGCCAATCCATGAGCTGCATAGTCTGCGGTGGACCTCTGAAACCGGTCAAGAGCGCACCCTGAACCAAGCCATAACAAATGATCAGAGTCGCCTCAGTGGTCCCAGCCCAGCGATCTTTGAATTTGGTTCGTGAAGAACGGGAAATACCAGACTTCTCAGTGTCTTAGGGCTGCTTGTATTGAGACGGTCAGTTGTCCATCGGTCTCAATTGTATCCAGCAGGTGAGTGTACGCTGGAATCGGATTGTGGCTTCTATGCAGATACGAAAAGTGAATTCCGTTTACTTCTGTACGAAGGGCCGTATACGCCTCAGCTGCGATGCGGATCCCACCTCCAAACGGGTTACGGGAGAGGGTCTGTCTGACCTTTTCGGGAACTGGGATACCAAACTTCTGACTCACGAATAGTAGATTCTTCAGTCCAGACGGAATGGATACTTGTACGAAGATTGGTACTTTCAGACCTTGGGATCGAAGCTTATCGACGTGGTCGAGCACGCTTTTATCGTCAAATGCGGTGTTCGTGACAATATAGTCTGCTCCAGCCTCTACCTTGCGGAGCGTTCGCGAAGTCTCTCGTTCCTGGTCCTTGGCATATTGGTTCGTAACAGCCCCGATGCAGGGGTGCTGACCATCGAAAGTTGATAGAACTCCTCGAATCAGATCCTCCGTCTTTCTGAAATCGTAGTCCTCGATCCGGTGTCCGGGGTAGGGATCCCCAAAGACGACCAGGAAATTGTCGAGCCCCTTCTTGAACAGTGAAGGAACAAGGGATAGGTCGGATCTGCGAAAATCCCTACACGTCAGCGAGGGAACAGCTTCAGCGCCCGTCTTTCTGACTATTACGGCTGAAGCCAGACTCCTTGTCTGAGGCGTAACTCTGAATCCTGCGGGATAGCTGGGATCATGCTCGCCATTCCTTAAAGCCGGAATGGTGATCGCGTCAACGCGGCCCTGCAATATGGGCAGATGAGCTGGAATGACTCGATTGGGAATTAGCTCAACCGTCACAATGGGGCGACTATTCGCTGCTTCCGAGAGTCTCACAAAGAAGCCTCCCTGGCGAGCTCTGCACCCTTGACAGTGCTGGTGAGTTTCGCGAAAGTCACATCCCAGGTCCTGGTTCTCAGTCCACAGTCGGGGTTAGCCCAAATCTTAGCCGGGTCACCCACGACCTTCGCCGCGTAGAGTAGTCGGTCGCGCACGAGTTCAGGCGATTCTAAGATATTCCGTCCAGCTTCCTTCCCTGAGCCGGGTGGGACGTGTCCCGAAAAGTCGTGAACGTGGACAACTCCGACGCCAAACTCGCCGTCATAACCGTTTTGGATGAAGTACTCTAGGTCCCGGTATCCTTCCCGATGCTTAGCATCAATCCCTAGACTCGTACCGTCTCTGTTGGCGAATTCTAGTGCGAGATGGGTGCACTTGTCGAGTTTCGGAGCGTACTGTGCTAGTACTTTGTATCCTATCTCGGAGGGATAGCATGTGTGGTCGCTGAACTTGCAGTTGAATCCTCGAACTGTCTCATTCCAGCCCTCGACAAACAGGTCCATGTCCGCGGGCTCAGGGTGAGTCGTGATGGCTGGCTCATCGATCTGGATCCACTCAGCTCCAGCATCGACTAGGTCGCGGATCTCGGGCCGTATCACTTGTTCGACGAAGTCGAGTAGGAACTCTCTCTTCGCCTCCTGCTTCTGCTTCTTGAGACTCAGGCTGGTTCGTCCGCCGGAGTAGTGGCCGCTGAATGACCAGTCGACTAGCGTGTAGGGTCCAGTGATCGGGACCTTCAGTTGTCCCTTCGCGTTCTTCTTGACGTCGAGGAATTCTTGGAGATAGATCGGGTGCTTCCGGTGAATTTTTGACTCGGCGACAGCCTTGTTGAAGTATTTGTAATCGAACGACTGGACATGACCGAGGACTCTCATTCCCTCGACGCCCCGGATCACATGCTCGTACATCTCGACCCGTTGTTGTTCTCCTCCAACGCCGACATTGTCGAGACCAGTCTGCTCGAAAAGTCTCAACCCATAAATTGTAGAAAGCTCTAGTAGCTCTCTAACGCGATTATTCTGCTCCTGCGCGGCCAGAAGTTGCTTGGCGCGGTCTTGAAAATCCGGAATGCCCAGTCGTTGCGCCCATTCCTCAGCCTCCACTAGGTCCTTGCTCGAGAGTGGCTGGGTCAATCCTTTCGTCCGCCACCGGGGCTTCGCCAAGCTCCCAATCTCTTGAACAGGATACAACTTCGACATTTACCGAGCCTCCTCAAACAGCCTCGTAGCATCGGCAAGAGCTCGCGCTTTGACGTCGGCTACTCTTCGCGGAACGAATTTGAGGTCGGAGTTCGGGACGAGGACAATATCTCCGCCGATGATGTGTTTCGATACACGTGTCGCGGTTTCAGCGATCCACTCCGGATTCTCCGCGTTTGACTCGCGTCCGTCTATGATGCCTAGGGCGAGCTTCTTCGTCGTCTCGATCTTCAACTTGGAATAGTCTGTCTCGAACAGATCAATTCCTATTGTGTCGACGGGGAGTTTCAGAAGATCCGGCAGGATGGTCGTTGCGTCGCCGAAGTATGTGTGGACCGAGAACTTTGCCTGAATACCGTCTACTGTCTCCCTAAGAGCGGCCAATGCATTGTCGAGTTCATTTCTGCCCAGTGCCTGTTCTCTGTAGGGTCGATAGACGAGGCAGGGCTCTGACAACTGGAATCGCGAAACACCAGCATCTTTCAATCGCTTGATTATTTCACGTTCAGCCGCTGCTATGTCGGAGAGAAGATCGGATTGACTTGTGTAGTTTAGGTTCTCTGAAAGTTCGGAGAATGTATATGGTCCGGGGAGAGTTACTTTCCAGCCCTTGGTTCTTGGTAGAAGGTCAGTCCGTATGAAATTTTTAGGTTCAAAAGCATGGACTCCAATTTTCCCTGCGATGGTCGGTTTCTTGTAAAACGTGTTGGTGTCGAACCATCGATCGTAACGAGTTCCGGTTGTAACGCCGTCCAGAGATTCTACAACGGGTCTTAGTTGGTCCTGCCAGGCGAAGGCTCCATCGGAGAATGTTTCGAAACCCGAGTCGTCTTGAAGCTTGACTAGCTCTAGCGTGTCCGTTTCGACATGTCTCTTTACAGTGTCGAGATCGGTTTTTGACCTGTCGTATGATCGTGTGAGTTCTATGAGTTGTTCCGAGCGGGGATAGATTCCACCGAGCTGGGCCTTGGGAGACATGACTTGTTCTCGTAGCTTTCAATTATTCCAATTATATAAGTTCTGTTGTACCAATATTCCGATAGGAATTACATATTCGTTCAGGATTCTATTCCGAAGGGAATATCTCATAGTCAGTAGATAGTCTAGAGTAGCATGCTTCCTTCACTCGACGAGATCCCGAAGAAACGCAAAGCACTAGGCTTAACGCAGTCCAAACTCGCTCAGCTAGCGGGAGTCAGCCAATCCATAATCGCAAAGATCGAATCTGGAACGGTGGACCCCTCATACTCGATAGCAAAACGATTGGTCGAGGCTCTCGAGAAGGAGAGCATCCAGACCTCGCGACCCAGAGTGAGCGAGATCATGAGCAAACCCGTCATCTCTGTCTCCAAAACCCAACTAGTCCGAGACGCTGTGGATCTGATGAGAAAGCGAGGCTACTCACAACTCCCTGTGTTCGACGGAAACAGGTGCGTCGGAAGCATCTCCGAGAAGACGATTCTAGACCGTGCCGCCCGCGGAGAACCGCTGGAGTCTCTACTCAACAACAGGGTCCGGGACATCATGGACTCGCCGCTCCCAACGGTCAACGACGATACCCCGTTGGAAATGGTTCTAGGTCTCTTGCAAGGAAACTACGGGGTCCTCGTAACCAAGGGAGAGAACACCATCGGCATACTCACAAAGTCTGACATTTTGAAAGTTAAGCAATAGCACCCTAATGCCTCGTTTCTGGTCGCGCAGCCACCCTGACGGCCTCGTGATGTGGAATTGTTTCCGGTGAAGGTTCATGGTAGTAACAGTATCCATATCCAAGATTGCGCTCTGCTTCCTCTCGGCTCAAGATTACCAGTCAGGACGCTTGTAAGTGGATAGATCACAAATAGGAAACGGATTGATCACATGCTAACCATATTCGGCAAGAAAAAGAAGGACGATTCCGGTGTTCAGATAGACACTGGGACAGACGCAGGTCAAACTCCTTCTCAAACTCCATCGATGCCACCCGATCCGATGCAAACGCAAGCCCCCAATCCAATAACCAGCCAGAATCAACCAACGACATGGCCAAAGCAGAGCGTAATGGGCCAGACAACTCCGCCACCTCCACCACCCTCTATGAGACAAATGACCCCGGAACCCGCCCAGAGACCCACGCCCAGTCAGTTGCCACTCGACGCGTCATTTCCTTCGGAAGAAACCTCGCTTTCGAGAATCCTGCAATCCCTACTCCAAGACATCCCGACGGCTACCGGGTCCACCTTCAGTCCAATGCGGGAGAGCACTCCCGAATACGTCGCACCTCGTTCCACACCTCCCAGCAGAGCTATGGTGATTGGTCAGAAGGACGATGAGGGAGGATGGGAGGAAC
>Ga0209378_1002025_pt1 | contig 14171 bp, 13 predicted proteins | sample GraSoiAngelo_156_FD_186170 | JGI IMG/M metagenome (GOLD analysis project Ga0209378, IMG submission 186170) | Grasslands soil microbial communities from the Angelo Coastal Reserve, California, USA - 14_1009_13_40cm (SPAdes) (version 2) | ecosystem: Environmental > Terrestrial > Soil > Grasslands ... | reverse complement strand
CCTTCTGAGTTGGATTCTCGTAGCGGTCTTCTACTTCTATCTTTCTTACGATTACATCCGGGTCTCAATGAATGACCGGAAATTTGCCGATTACGTTCAGTTTGTGGCGCAGACTGCCGGAACCGAAAATCGGCCGGCCAAGGAAGTCCGCGCCCTCATCCTCATCAAGGCGCAAGAATTATCGCTTCCCGTTCGCGGAGAACAAATCGGAATAAACGGGAGTGGAGAGAATCTCCGTATCAGTGTGGATTACGATATCGATATTGAACTCCCGCTCATTCAACGCCAGATTTACCGGAAAAAATTCGAGCACCGGGTGAAGTGGGAACCCGGTAAAACGTTCTAATTATTTCTCTCCTAGCGTTGTCAGTGTGTCCTTGAATGTCCGGTACAACTGCTCAAATTCCGCCAGTCCCTTCTTCAGAATCGCTCCGAGGTTGGGCAGATCGGCCGGGTTCAAAGTCAAGTGTACGCTCTGGGCAAAGGCCTGCATCGCATCCAGCGTCTTGAATGACGGGCCGACGAGGCAGACAAACGAATAGCGGCGCTGCGCCATGGGAAGCGCGGCAAGATAGTTCAGGACGGAGTTGGATCGCACCAAGCTGCCCGCGAAGTTTTCGTGCACGACGATGCAATCGTAGTTTGTGTAGCGCAGGCGCTCGATAGCCATTTCGGAAGTTTCGGCCACGTGGAATTTGAATCCCAGCTCGCGCAGAGTCGCTTTGACGACCTCGGCCGTGTTGACGTCGGCACAAATCAGAGACGTTTTGTCGCCCAGCTTAAAAAAATCCGCTTTTTCCGAAGAGCTCATATTTTCTTCCCGTATTCCATATCGAGCGCGAGGCCGGTGAGAGTTGTCGTCGACTCGCCCCGGGTTTTTTTGATCCTATCGATTCCGCGCGTCACCACGCCTTTATTTGTGCAGTAGAGCACAGCGTTTTCTTCCGTGATCAGTCCTTGCTCGAAGAGTTCCAAGATCGCCATATCGAAGGTCTTCCATCCAAATGCGCTTGCCGCCTCGATGATTTCATAGAAAGTCTTGCCCTCGGATTCGCCGTGTTCAATGGCGTCCTTGACGCGAAGATTGTTGCCCATGATTTCCAGGGCCGCCACGCGGCCGCCGCCGACTCTGGGGAGAAGGCGCTGTGATACGATCCATCGCACCGTTTCTGCCAACCGAATGCGGATTTGTTGTTCTTCGGCCTGATCGAACATGCCGACGATACGGTTGATGGTCTGACCTGCATTGATCGTATGCAGCGTACTCATGACGAGGTGACCGGTTTCGGCCGCCGACATGCCGATCTCGACTGTTTCGCGGTCGCGCATTTCACCGACCAGTACGACCTTGGGGGCCTGGCGCAGAGCCGCGCGGAGTCCCGCTGCAAAGGTGCTGAAGTCATTGCCCATTTCGCGCTGATTGAATGTAGCCTTTTTCTGCGGATGGACGAATTCGACCGGGTCTTCGAGCGTTACGATGTGAATGGACTTGGTTTCGTTCAACTCGTTGAGCAGCGCGGCAAGTGTGGTGGATTTACCGCTGCCGGTTGCGCCGGTGACGAGCACGAGCCCGGTCTTTTCCCTCGCGATCGTATGGAAGACCGGAGGCAGATTGAGTTGATCGACGCTCGGAATCTCCGTTGAGAGTTTTCGCAGAATGGTGGTGTAGTGGCCGCGCTGAGTAAAGATGTTCACGCGGAAACGAGCTTTCTGGCCAAGCGAATACGAACAGTCGCAGGATCCGCTCTTGATCAAATCTTCCGTCAGACGACGATTCCGGTTGATGATATTGAGCGCAATCGTTTCGGTTTGAAATGGCGTCAGCTTCTCGACGCGCGGCTCGATCGCGACAGCCACGAGCTCGCCTGAGGACTCGACTTGCAGCGGCTTATCCACCGTGATATTGACGTCCGACACATTCTTGTTCGAATCCAGCATGGTTCCGAGAATGTAGTCGAGTTCTGCTTTAGTCATAAAAGCTGCTTCTCCTTAGTGTCGGGCCCACCGGCCGGCCCTTAGTTGGTACACCGCCTTTTCTTTAGGCTGCGCGCTATCGCGCTTGCGCTCCGCGGGCGGCCTCGATGATGGGCTATCGGCCGGTCCCCCCACACTATTCCCAGTCTTCGGGCGGATTCTTGAGCAGCGGCCGAAATTTATTCTTATCAAGGCAGCGGTTGTAAGCATCTTCCGGGCTGATCGTTTTTTTATTCAGCAAGTCCATAATGGCGTCGTCGAGCGTCTGCATCCCGTATTTCTTACCAATTTGCAGCATGCCTGGAATCTGAAATGTCTTCGCCTCCCGGATCAGGTTGGCAATGGCGGGAGTGACGACCAGAATCTCCAACGCACAGACCCGGCCTTTGACATCGATGCGTTTGAAAAGATTCTGCGCGACCACACCCTTCAGAGCTTCCGAGAGTGTGTTTCGGATCTGGTTCTGCTGTGCCGCCGGAAACACGTCGATGACGCGGTCGATCGTTTTCGCCGCGCTTGGCGTGTGTAAGGTCCCAAACACGAGGTGACCTGTCGCGGCTGCCGTGAGCGCCAGCTCGATCGTCTCCAAGTCGCGCATTTCTCCCACCAGAATGACGTCGGGATCTTCGCGCAGTGCGCCCCGAAGCGCAGCGGCGAAGGATTTCGTATGCATTCCGACTTCCCGGTGATTGACAAGGCAGTGTTGGCTCGAGTGGACAAACTCGATTGGGTCTTCCACAGTGATAATGTGATCCCGGCGTGTTTTGTTGGCATGATCGACGATTGCAGCCAGAGTCGTTGACTTTCCGCTACCGGTTGGTCCGGTAACCAGCACCAGGCCCTTATTTAACATTGCGAATTTTTTCAAGATAGAGGGAAGGCCGAGCTGCTCCGCCGTAAGTATTTTCGTCGGAATTTGCCGGAACACGGCGGCGACGCCATATTTCTGGTTGAAAAAGTTAGCGCGGTATCGTGCTTTGCCCGGGATTTCATAACCGAAGTCGACATCTCCGGTCTCCTCGAAGATTTTGACTTTGAAGTCCGGCGCTATTTCATACAGCATCGACTTTAGCTCATCGTTTTCAAGCGGTGGAAACTTCACGCGTTCCAACTCGCCGCGGACTCGCAAGATAGGTTGAGATCCCGATGCCAAATGCAGGTCTGATGCGCCAACCTCATCCATTAGGTTGAAAAAAGCGTCGATCTTGGCCATAGCTCGTTCGGCGCCTCCAAGCGCCAGTGCCGGGCTATTATACTGGAGTGACAAATGAGCCAAGTTGCGATTGGAACCCCCGCTCCTCTCTTCGAGTTGAAAACCGCCGACGGGCAGTCCCACGGCCTCTCCGAGGCGCTCGAGCGCGGTACGGTCGTGCTGGTTTTCTATAAGGCATCATGCCCGACGTGCCAATTTACATTCCCGTTTATTCAGCAAATTTATTCGAAGATCGGAGGTTCGGCAGGCTGGACCTTTTGGGGTATTTCTCAAGACGAGCCCGAAGAGACCAGTGCCTTTGCGCGGCAGCACGGGATTACTTTTGATCTTCTCATCGACGAGTATCCCTATTCTGTTTCATCGGCATACGGCCTTCATAACGTCCCCGCCATTTTTATGGTCCAAGGTGATGGAACCATCACATTGAGCGAGTTCGGTTTCTCGAAAAGTGTTCTCAACCAAATTGCGGGTTACTCCGTCTTCACGCTCAACGACGGCCTTCCCGCCACCCGTCCTGGCTGAACATCGAAGAATTAAGTACTTCCCGGCGGGAAGCTAAAGTCTCGGCACCATTTGCCGATGTGAGATGATGGACGTGTCGCGCTCGGCGGCCAGTATGAAAAACTCGATTTTCCTATTTACCGACATCGAGGGGAGCACGACGTTGTGGGAAAAGTTTCCCGAACGGATGCGCGGGGCACTCGCGCAGCACGACCTCATACTGCGGAGAACTATAGAGGCACGCAATGGCCGCGTCTTCAAGACAGTCGGCGACTCATTTTTCGCCGTATTCCCGGCGGCGGGCGATGCGGTCGCAGCCGCAGCCGACCTACAGCACCGGCTTCTAGCAGAGCCCTGGACGGAAGTCGGCGAGTCTTTGCGAGTTCGCATCGCCATTCACGCGGGACCGGCAGAGTCGCGCGACGGGGACTATTTTGGACCGACGCTCAACCGCCTGGCCCGCATAATCGCATCAGCGCATGGAGGACAGATCGTTCTGTCGAAAGCGGTCGTCGATTTGCTCGGGTCTCGATTGCGAGCTACCGCGAAACTGATCGATCTCGGCGAGCATCGCCTGCGTGATCTTGTCCGTCCCGAGCACATCTTCCAGTACATTGAACGCGGATTGCGTGAAGACTTCCCTCTGCTGCGGTCGCTGAGCGCCTTTGCTCACAACCTGCCGGGGCAATTGACCAGCTTTATCGGGCGCGAGACAGAGGTAGCTGAGATCAAGCACCTGATTTCTCGCACACGTTTGCTTACGCTCACGGGCTCCGGCGGCAACGGCAAAACACGTCTGGCACTCCAGACAGCCGCCGAGATGGTGGATCATTTCGCCAACGGCGTGTGGTTTGTCGACATGGCTGCCGTTCTGGATTCCACGCTCATTGCGACGACCGTGGCGACGACTCTGCGCCTGCGAGAACAGCCGGGCCAGACCATGATGGAAGCGCTGATCGCATTTTTGAGAGGCAAACGCCTGCTTCTCATTTTCGATAATTGCGAGCAAATCGTGAGCGCCTGCGCTGTGCTGGCAGAGAAGCTTCTGAAGGCGTGTCCGGAGCTTCATATTCTCGCAACGAGCCGTGAAGCCCTTGCTGTTGCCGGTGAGACGACCTGGCGCGTCCCCTCTCTCCCAGTGCCGCCGGCCCAACCTTTGGATTCCTTCGAGAAACTGGCAGAGATCCCATCTGTCCGGCTGTTCGTGGATCGCGCCACATCCGTCGTTCCAGATTTTCAATTGACCGCCGGAAATGCGCCAGCCGTCGCCAAAATTTGCCGAAGGCTCGACGGTATTCCACTGGCTATCGAGCTTGCTGCGGCACGGGTGAAAATGATTTCGCCTGAAGAAATTGCGCTTCGTTTGAATGATCGGTTCCGATTGCTGACCGGCGGGAGCCGAACCGCTTTGCCGCGCCACCAAACACTGCGCGCCGCCATCGATTGGAGCTATCACCTGCTTGGCGGAATCGAAGGCGTTCTGTTCCGGCGGCTTTCCTTGTTTTATGGAAGCTTTTCGCTCGAAGCGGCTGAATCGGTATACGAAGGTCCGGATCAGGATTCCATGGATGTCTTGGATTCAGTGTCCAGACTGGTCGATAAGTCACTGCTCATTCGTGAACAAAGCGAAGGAACTCCGCGCTACCACATGTTGGAAACAATTCGCGAGTACGCCTTTGACCGCCTCCGGGATTCGGGCGAAGTGGCCGTCGTGCAGAAGCGGTTCTTGAATTTCTTTTTGAAACTCGGCCAAGCCGCAGATAAAGAGCTTTCGGGTCCAGCACAGGGCAAATGGCTCGAGCGCCTCGATGCCGAGCAGGAAAACTTTCGCGCGGCACTGACATGGAATGTACAGGAAAGCCAGTTTCGAACAGCGCAACTGCAACTCGCATTGGCGTTGTCCCGCTTCTGGTTAGTGCGGGGCAACTGGGAAGAAGGATTGACTTGTCTGTTGCGCGTTATTTCTCCCGATTGTGTCCGCCAGTTTGACCGTTCATGGGCGCTGAACAGTTGTGGCAATTTCGCATGCCAACTGGGACGATATGACGAAGCCACCCGGCATTACGAAGGAAGTCTCGCCATACGAAGGGAACTCGGCGACCAGCGCGGCATCGCTGCAACCCTGAACAACCTGGGAAACGTTTATCTGCATCAGGGGGATTACGAAACCGCAGAACCATTATTTTCCGAGGCGCTGTCACTGCTCCGGAAGTTGGGCTACGAGCCTGGCATCGCCCCTTGTTTGAACAACTTGGCTTCGGTTCGCGTTCAAAGACGCGACTATGCCGGCGCCGAGAAGAACGCAAATGAAGCTTTGGAAATCTTCAAGAAGGTTGGTAATGATCTGGGCGTCGCAGCTTCGCTGGCGGAACTCGGTAAACTGGCGATGTCTCAGAAGGAGATCGACCGCGCGCGATCCTGCTTCGAGGAAAGTCTCGCTTTGAGCAGAGATCTCGACGAAAAAGTCGGCATTATCGGTTCGCTACAAAGCCTCGGCCAACTGATGATGACCCAAAACAATTACGAATCCGCGCGAGCCTTGTATCAAGAAAGCCTGAGTCTGGCGAGCGAAGTGGCGGCGGTTCCGTACGTTACTACGGCAATGGACGCGCTCGAAGCTTTAAATCAGGCGCAGCCGGGCGATGCGGCCGAGGCCACTCGACACTAGTGTTGCGTCTCATAAAGCTATTTATGAGACGCAACACTAGACAGATTCGCGGCAAGCTTGTCCGAATTGAAAGTGTGGCCGCCGGATGTGCCTGAGCCTCTAACCTTGCTGCTTGGCCTTGCAGTCAATGCAGACGCGGGTCCACGGGACAGCGTCAAGGCGGGCGGGCGCGATCTCATTTTCGCACTCCATGCAGATTCCGTAAGCACCCTGTTCGATGCGATGGATGGCTTCGTCGATGGCCCGGAGGAGTTTGGCATCGGTTTGTTTGAGAGCAAGCCGGACGTGAACGTCGTTTTCTTGGCTGGACTGGTCGATCCAATCGCCGCTCTTCGAGCCCGGTTCTGTAGGCGGGGTTCGAGCGGGCGCGGAAGCCATCAAGCCTTCCTTTTTCTTTTCGAGAATATCTTTGTATTTCTTTACATCGATAGAACGCATGCCTTTGTACCACTCACGAACTGGCTCAATCAGGTACGTGGAAACCTGCCAGTTTAGCACCACGACCGGAGCTGTGCAAAGACAAGGTCCTTCACGCTTACGACGTCATACTGCAGGAGTTCGCTATCCTCGACTCCAGAGAGCCATTCCTCGATCCGCTTTCTCAGTTCCACTTCCAGCCCTTTTGCATCCTGAATGCCGAAATGCTGTTTTAGCTGGTCGATCGCTGTGGGAGTGGCCTGTCCGTTCAAGAATGTGCTGACGTAGTCGGCTGCCGAGCCGCGCAGTTCCTTCAGGCGGTTAAGCTGTTCATTTAATTGAATGTCATCCCGCCACGGACGAATTTTGCCGTCCACGACCTCGTCCACCTTGAACCAGATAACGGAAGAAAACAGTTCCTCGTCGGAAGTCTCTTCGAGAGCTGTGCGGACAGCCCGAAAGAGTTCGGCTTCCTGCTCGGCCGTCAGCGAGAAATCGTATGGAAGCAGACTGGTCCGGACATAAGTGTCCATCGCGTTGTAGCGGCTCTGCCGTTCTTCACGGGTCTTCTCGCCTGGCCGTACTAGACGCCTGAAAAACTGCCTTCTGGATAGCGACACGCCGACAAGATAGCACAGGGTATAATCGAAACTCTATGACCTCGACGCATCAGTTCGTTAAACAGCTCGAAGCCCACGTCCACGAGAGACTTGCCGGCTTGGATCTCCTCAAAGAGCCGGAAATTGGGGCGGTCGATCGCCTGGAAATTGTGCGGCGTCTGAAGATGGCCCTGAAAAATGAACTGGAGGCCAGCGAAATCGCCGCGGTCTGGATCCCGACCACACCCGAAATTGAAGTGAAGCTCGCGTTGGCCCGCCAAGTCGGAGACGAAGCCAAACATTACAAGCTCATTGAAGACCATTTGACGAAGATGGGAGCCGATCTGGCCGGATTCAATCCTTCGGCGGATGGTTACGGCCCGATGTTCCAACTTCTGGCAGGTTTCAAAACGACAGTCGAACGCATCGGCGCCGCACAGTTCACGCGCGAGTCGCTCGCATTGAAAAAAAACGAGCAGTTCATTGAGTTTTGCGAAGCCGCCGGCGATCGTGCGACTGCCAAGCTCTATCGGGAAAGCATACAGCCTGACGAAGAATGGCACGTCCGCCTCGGCCGCACGGTTCTCGAAAAGTATGCGACGACCCCCGAGCTTCAGGCCCAGGCACGCAGCGCAGTTGAAGCCGTTTTGGATCTGGCCGTGAAGGTTCAGAACAAACAGTTTAAAGAGATGAAGGTGAGCCACGCCCCGGGGTGCTAAGCCTCTCCCTGTTATGTATCAAACAATTATTTTTTCAACCGCCGATTCGATTGCCACGATCAAACTCAATCGGCCTGAAAAGTTGAATGCGTTCGGCGGGCCAATGCGCGAAGAAATCCTCGATGCGCTCGAGAAGATCGCTAGAGACGATGACATCCGGGCCGTCATTGTAACGGGGGAAGGGCGGGCCTTTTCGGCCGGAGGTGACATTCAACACCTGAAGCAACTTCGTGACAATAAGGACGAATCCGGGTTCCGAAACATCCTCTCTTACGGGCAGAAAATCACACGCGCTATGCGCTCGCTTGGCAAGCCGGTAATTGCGGCAGTGAATGGTCCCTGCGCGGGAGCCGGCCTGAGTTTTGCGCTGGGTTGTGATATTCGAATCGCGTCGGATAAGGCGACTTTCGGTCCAAGTTTTGCTCTCATCGGATTACATCCGGACTGGGGAGGAAGTTGGTTTCTTCCGAAGCTGGTGGGCACGGCAAAGGCATGTGAGCTGGTTTTTACGGGAACGATGATTTCCGCACAAGAGGCTGAGAAAATCGGACTTGTCAATGCCGTCGTGCCACACCATGAGCTTCTACACGCAGTGGATAGCCAAGCTGAAAAAATGGCAAAGAATCCTCCCGGAGTGTTGCGGCTCGCAAAGGAATCCATTTACGGGAGCTTGAACTCAGATCTTGAAGCTGCTTTCGCGCGAGAAACCGAAGCGCAGTTGAAATGTTTTTATAGCGAAGATTTCCTCGAAGGGGTAACGGCGTTTCTCGAGAAACGCCAGCCACGATTCAAAGGCCATTGATATGAAATTGCGTTCTCTTATTTGGATTGTCACACTTGCCGTGCTCCTGCCCAGCTGCAGCCAAAATATGGAAGTCGTCAACTCTGGTGAACGACTGGAAGATTCGCCCAAACCCGTAGCGGATGCAAATGCAACGCCTCTCGCCAGACGAAGCGGCGAAGAGAAGTCGGAGGTGCCGCCGTTTGTAAAGGCCTATTTCATGCATATGTGGGTGGAAGCGCTCTATAGCACACCACAAAACAAACATCCGAATCCGAGCTGGCAGTCGCCGCTGAAAGATCCGGTTGATGGGCGCGTATGGTGCACGGATTGCCATGTCTCGGGCCAAATCGATTTCAGCAAGATCCCAAAGATACGCAATCCGATGGTCGACGATTTCGAGAAAGACAAACAGTTCATGGCGGGATTGATGAAGAAGTGGGTGGAACGTCTCAATAGCGATGAATTTGCCGCTAAAGCGAAATTGAAGGGCCCCGTGACGTGCCTGACTTGCCACGCCACGAATCCGGAGTTGGATTAAATCACCGTTCCCACGGGCAAGACACCATTTTTCGGCACGATAACAATTCCGTCTCGAATGTAGTATCCGGGTCCATCGAAGTTCTGGATGCGCTCTCCGTTGATGATTCGGACGTTTTCGCCGATATGTGCGTTCTTATCGATAATCGCGCTCCGGATGACTGAGCCTTTCCCGATTCCAATATCGGGAATACCCAATTGCCGGTTGTACTGAAAATCTTCTTCATCCTCGTAGAAATCCGCACCCATCATCATCACGCGCTCGAGTTCGGCCTCTTCGCCGATTTGGCTACGAATGCCGACGACAGAATTGAGAATTCGGATGCCGTTCAGGATCGAGCCTTCCGAGATGATCGACTCCCGAATTTCACATCGTTCAAAGCGTGTCGAGGGCAAGAAGCGTGCACGGGTGTATATCGGGGCGGTCATGTCATGGAAATTGAAGTGGGGATCGCTGCTGGTGAGATCCATATTGGCTCGATAAAACGCCTCGATAGTTCCGAGATCCTCCCAGTAACCGTCGAAGAGGAAGCCGTAGACATCGAATTTCTCGATGGACCGTGGGATCACCTGATATCCGAAGTCGATCATCGAAGCGTCGGCCAGCAGGTCCACCAGAACGCTGTTCTTGAACAGATAGATTCCCATCGACGCTAGATACGGACGCTTCGCCGCATCTTCGGGAGTCAAACCCAACGCCGCGGTGTCCGTCCGCATTTCCCTCAACGCGTCGCCCTTCGGTTTTTCCCGGAATAGTTCGACGCGGCCGTCGGGGCCAAGCTTCGTCAGCCCGAAGTTGGATGCAGCCGATTCGCTCTTCGGGATCACGCATATCGTGACGTCGGCGCCACGCTTCCAGTGACTTTCGAGGACCTTATGGAAATCAATCCGGTACAGTTGATCGCCGGACAGAATCAATTGGTAATCGTTTTCGCGCGCCGTGAATCGATGGAGATGCTGACGGACGGCGTCGGCCGTTCCCTGAAACCAGTTGGGATTCGTCATCGTCTGCTCGGCTGCGAGCACTTCAATGAAGCCTTCCGCAAATGGGTCGAAGCGGTACGTGTTAGCCATGTGGTGATTCAGGGACGCCGAGTTGAATTGCGTCAGCACAAAAATTTTCTTCAGACCGGAGTTGAGGCAGTTGCTGATCGGGACATCAATCAACCGGTACTTTCCTCCGAGCGGCACCGCGGGTTTGGAGCGATCTTTCGTGAGGGGAAATAGCCGCTTGCCTGCGCCGCCGGCGAGAATGATCGATAGAACGTGAGATGGGTTTTCTCGACTTTTCCGGACCATATTTTGCCCATGATACACTAACCGAAAATGCCTCAGTTGCTCGCCGAAATCCTTGGACGGCTCCATGCCCCCACTCTGATTCCCGCGTTTCGCATCGGGTGGGTGCTCATTGCCGCCTATATCATCCTCAAGTTGATCGACTCCGCCTTAAACCGGTTACGCCTGCTGATTCCTTCCAGCGATGTCCTGGGTGGTGCGCGTGTCGAACAGCGCACTGCAACACTGCGTCAGATTATTCGCAGTGTCACCAAGGCAATACTCATATTAGTCGTCGTATTGACGATCAGCTCGGAACTTGGATTCAACATCGGTCCGGTGCTCGCGAGTGCCGGTATTGTAGGCTTGGCCGTCGGATTCGGAGCCCAGAGCCTCGTCAAGGATGTGATATCCGGCTTTTTCATTCTGTTTGAAGACCAGTTCGGCATCGGTGATGTTGTGAAAATCGGCGAGTTTACGGGCATCGTTGAACGGATGACTTTGCGGGCAACCGTCCTGCGAAATCTGGAAGGCCAGGTGTACGTCGTTCCTAATGGAAATATTCAAAACGTCATCGTTATGACTAAGGGTTGGTCCCGCGCCGTGCTCGACGTCACCGTGCCTCTTAAGGAAGAATTAGCCCGAGTTTTTGATGTGCTTCAAAGAATAGGCGCGCGCCTCGCGCAAGATTGGCCGGACCGTATATTGGAGCAGCCGGTGGTATTGGGGGTGGAGAAGCTCGACGACTCGGGAGTCACGATCCGGTCGATCGTTAAAACACCACCGTTTAAACACGCGGATGTTTTACGGGAATGGCGGCGTCGGGTTAAAGATGAATTCGATAAGGCGGGAATTGAACTGGCGCAGAAAACTACCTCATCTCAGACTGAGACCCTCACGCCGCCCTCTCCCAGGGGGAGAGGGTAGGGTGAGGGTCTCAATTTTCGACGTTTTCTACTTGAGTTGCTGCTTCTTCTGGGCGATGAACTCGTCCATTCCGTTCAGGCTGTCGTTCTTGGCTTGCCACAGCTTTTGAAGCGCATTCTTAGCGTCTTGAGCGACAACGCCGCCGATCGCGGACGCAATTGCGTATTCATCGATGGCCTTGTCTCTTTTTTCCCGAACGTCATTCTCGAGACCTTGGCGCTTGGCGGCCAGATCGTCGATCGTCGGCTGGTCGGCCTTTGCGGTCTTCGCATCGTTTTCCGCTTTGACGGCGTCCTGATACGCCCTCGATGCTTGTGCAGTCAACGCTTGATAGTCCGCGCCCAGATAAAAATGAGCGACATCATCCTTTGGATTGCCCTTTAGGGTGGCTTCATATTCTTCGATCGACTTGGTATAGTCCGGCCGGTTGTACGCAATCAGTCCCAACGTCCCGTGAAGCTGGCTTTCGATCTGGGCAATTTGCTTCTTCTGGTCGTCCTGGGCCTGCGCCAGCAGAGGCTGGATACCAGCGAGCGCCTTTCTTCCCAGGCCTTCTGCTTTGTCCAAAGCCGCCTTCTTGCCGGCTTCGTCAGGGGGCAACTTTGCGGGGATCGCGGCAGAAAGAGTGATCATCGTATTCAGATCATTCGGATCAATGGCCAGGACCTTGTCGCCATAACTGAGAACCTTATCGATCTGGTTCATATTTTGCGCGGCCACCATCGCATTGGCGTAAGCGAATGCCTTCAACTTATTGTCAGCGACCGGACTTGCCGCGGCCCGGTCGGCGGCATCGATAACCTTCGCCCAGTTTTGCGCCCGCGTATAGGCCCCGACGATCATCGTATAGGTGTTTCCGATGAAGTCGGATTCCTTGAAGTCCGTCAGAAATTTCTCACCCAGTTCAGCCTTCTTTTGCGGATTTTGCTCGTCATAGAGGGCCTTGTATGCGTTGTACTCGGCCTGCGTCTTCGCTTGCGGCTGCTTGGCTTGCGCCGCCTGTCCAAAACCGGGCAGCGCTGCCGCCGCCAATGCCAGTACCAACACTATGGACATTGACAATTCCAGATAACCGGTTCGTCTCATTGAAAGTTAACCTCCTTAGAAACTCCAAGGATTTCCGCTCTTAGAGAAGTCAAATACTACTCGAACTTTTGTCAGGCAAGCAACGAATTGAATGTAAAACAATTCCTTAGTCGTAGTACTCCATTCCCAAATGGGTAATGAGATCCTCTCCTTTCAGGTACCGCAGGGTGTTCTTAAGTTTCATCAACTGAATAAACAAGTCATGCTCCGGATACAGACCTGCAGCATGCATTGGGCTCTTGAAGTAGAAACTCAACCATTCCTGAATGCCACGCATGCCGCATCGTTGGGCAAGGTCCAGAAATAGGACCAGGTCTAGAACGATGGGCGCAGCCAGAATGCTGTCGCGGCACAGGAAATTAATTTTGATCTGCATGGGATAACCGAGCCAGCCGTAGATGTCGATGTTGTCCCATCCTTCTTTATTATCTCCGCGCGGCGGGTAATAGTGGATCCGCACCTTGTGCGTGAAATCCTTATAAAGGTCGGGGTAAAGCTGCGGCTGCAAAATTTGATCCAGCACCGACAGCTTGCTCTCTTCCTTCGTTTTGAACGAATCGGGGTCGTCCAGAACTTCTCCGTCTCGATTTCCAAGAATATTCGTCGAGAACCATCCATTCAGGCCCAACATACGCGATTTCAAACCGGGAGCAATGATGGTCTTCATCAGAGTTTGACCGGTTTTGAAATCCTTGCCGCAAATAGCCGAACCTTTTTCCTGGGCCAGCTGCGTCAGCGCGGGGATGTCCACGGTCAAGTTCGGGGCTCCGTTGGCGAACGGTATCCGCTTGCACAAGGCCGCATAGGCGTAGACCATGCTCGGTGAGATTGAGGCGTCGTTATCACGAAGTCCTTTCTCGAACGCCTCAATAGAGCCGTGCACAACCTCCGGCTTCAAATAGGCTTCGGTGCTGCCGCACCAGACCATAACCAGTCGAGAAAGCTTATTCGTTTTGCGGAATTGCTCGATGTCGTCCATTAGTTGTTCGGCAAGGTCCATTTTGTTCTTGCCGGACTTGACATTCGGGCCTTGCAATCTTTTGACGTAGTCGTGACTGAAAACGGCTCGCCACGGCTTGATTTTTTCGATCTGAGGCCGGACCGCCTCCAGAAGTCCCTTGTCCAGCACGCCAGCTTTGACGGCACTTTCGTAACAGTTGTCTTCGTAAATATCCCAGCCGCCAAAAACAAGGCTGTCGAGCGAGGCCAGCGGCACGAAATCCTGGATTTTCGGGACTCGCCGTTCCGTCCTCTTACCGAGGCGTATGGTCCCAAGCTGCGTAAGAGATCCGACGGGCTGGGCGATTTTCTTCTTAATAGCTTCGACACCGGCGATGAATGTCGTACTCACTGCACCCAATCCCGGAATCAGAACACCCAGTTTCCCGGACGGCGGCTCGATTTTTACACCCTTCTGTATCACGTGACCCCCTGGCGGCAGTATATACGAAACAAAAGAATTCTCCTCTCT
>Ga0209378_1002018_pt1 | contig 14206 bp, 11 predicted proteins | sample GraSoiAngelo_156_FD_186170 | JGI IMG/M metagenome (GOLD analysis project Ga0209378, IMG submission 186170) | Grasslands soil microbial communities from the Angelo Coastal Reserve, California, USA - 14_1009_13_40cm (SPAdes) (version 2) | ecosystem: Environmental > Terrestrial > Soil > Grasslands ... | reverse complement strand
TTCATTTCCCGCTCATGCCGCGCATGTTCATGGCGCTGCAAATGGAAGATCGGTTTCCGATCATCGATATCCTCGATCAAACGCCGCCGATTCCGGACAACTGCCAGTGGGCGATGTTCCTGCGCAATCACGACGAGCTGACGCTCGAAATGGTGACGGACGAGGAGCGCGATTACATGTGGCACGTTTACGCCAACGATCCCCATGCGCGGATTAATCTCGGGATTCGCCGAAGGCTGGCGCCCCTGCTCGCCAATAGCCGGCGCAAAATGGAACTTCTCAACACCATGCTTCTCTCCATGCCCGGCACGCCAATCATTTATTACGGCGACGAAATCGGGATGGGCGACAACATTTACCTTGGCGATCGCAACGGCTGTCGGACCCCGATGCAATGGAGTCCCGACCGCAATGCCGGTTTTTCCCTGGCCAATCCGCAACAGCTGCACTTGCCCGTCATCATCGATCCCGAATACCACTTCGAAGCGATCAATGTCGAAAATCAGCAGAAGAATTTATCATCTCTCCTTTGGTGGATGCGCCGCGTCATCGCGACCCGGAAAAATTTCCGCGCTTTTTCCCGCGGCACGCTCGAGTTTCTTTTTCCAGATAACGCGAAGGTGCTGGCGTTTCTGCGCCGCTACGAAGACGAAACTGTTCTCGTGGTTGTGAATCTCTCTCGCTTCGCCCAAGTAGTGGAGCTCGATCTGGCGCAATTCTCCGGATGCGTGCCCGTTGAAGTCTTCAGTCGTAATCGCTTTCCGACGATAAAAAAATCCGCCTACGTCCTGACGCTTGGACCGCATTCACATTATTGGTTTACGCTTCAGCCCCAGACCGAACGGCGCCGATTGGAGAAGAAGCGCGTGGTTCCTGAGTTGCAATCGTTGCTCGATGATGGCGCGCGCGCGCGCATCGAAGGAGAAGTCTTACCCGAATACATCGCCACTTGTCGCTGGTTCGGCGCGAAGGCGCGCACGCTTCGGCAAATGCGCGTTCTTGAGCGTTCCGCTATTTCTTCCGAGCCCAACGCCGCGCAATTTTGGTTCGTCGAAGTGAGCTATCTTGATGGCCCGACCGAAACCTATGCTTTGCCGGTAAAGATCCTTTCCGACGACAAAGCGCGATCGCTTGCCCAATCTGCGCCGCACGCGGTCATCGCGCACTTCAGTGACGAGCACGGCTCCATTCTCTTCGACGCGGTTTGGGACACCGATTTTCGCGAAAAACTTTTTCGCCTCATGCTGGATCGACAACATGCCAGCGGGCGAAATGGAAATCTGGTCGGCGCACTGAGTCCACGGATCGGACCGGTCACGACCGTTCTGCCTTCAAATGTGCTCCGCGGCGAGCAGAGCAACTCATCCATGCTTTTTGCCGACAAATTCTTCCTCAAGCTTTACCGGAAACTTGAGGACGGCGTGAACCCCGACGTCGAGGTCACGCGGTTCCTGACCGAGCGCGCGCAATTCGATAACGTGCCCGCGTTTGGCGGTGCAATTGAATATCGCCGGGCTAAAACGCAACCCACCGTTGTTTGCTTGTTGCAGGACGCAATCACGAGTGAATCCGACGCCTGGACGATGACGCTCGATCACGTCGGCCGTTTTTACGAACGCGTCCTTTGCCGTAAAGCCGAGCTGCAAAATGAAACCGCGCCGGCTGGCCCGCTGGTCGAAGAATTGGTCGGTGGGGTTTACGCCGAGAAAGCAAAACTGCTCGCGCAACGCACCGGCGAATTGCATCTCGCGCTCGCCTCAGTCCGGGACGATCCCGTATTCGCGCCGGAACCGTTCAACGCCATGGCCCAGCGTTCTGTTTATCAAAGCATGCGCGCGCTCCTGCGCCGCAATTTCGAATCGCTGAAAAAGAAATTGCGCGACGTGCCCGAAAATCTTCGCGACGAAGCCAAAGACGTTCTCGGTACCGAAAAGGAAATTCTCGCCCGCGAAAAACGTCTGCTCGATCGCAAAACCAACGCCGCCAAAATCCGGATCCACGGCGATTATCATCTCGGCCAGGTCCTCTCCACCGGAAAAGACTTCGTCATTCTCGATTTCGAAGGCGAACCGGCACGGCCGTTGAGCGAGCGCAAACTCAAACGCTCCGCGCTGCGCGACGTCGCCGGCATGATGCGCTCGTTTCAATACGCCGCTTACAGCGCGCTTTGGCAACCGGCCATGCGCGCCGAAGACGTCCCGTTCCTCGAGCGCTGGGCCGATCTCTGGTATCGCCAGATGAGCAGCACTTTTCTCCAAAGTTATTTGCAGACTGCGTCCGGCGCGATGTTCGTCCCGCAAAACTCCGACGACCTCCAAGTTCTTCTCGAAGCCTATCTCCTCGACAAAGCCGTTTACGAAATCGGCTACGAACTCAACAACCGCCCCGACTGGGTTATCATCCCCATCCGCGGCATCAAACACATTCTGAAATCAGCGTAAAAAATTGCCACCGATGCACACAGATGAAATCTGTTTCTTTTATCTGTGAAAATCTGTGTCAATCTGTGGCTCTAAACAATGGTTTGGAAAAATCCTATGAATCAGCATCTCGACAAGATCGACAATGACATTGCGGAGAAACATCTGTTAAAGCATCCGTTTTATCTCGCCTGGACGCGCGGTGAGCTGAGCAAAGAGGCGCTGACAGATTATGCGCGGCAGTACTATCATCATGTCGCGGCGTTTCCGACCTACCTCTCGGCGGTGCATGCGAAATGCGACAATCAACCGACCCGGAAACAAATTCTTTCCAATTTGATCGACGAAGAGGCCGGCTCGCCGAATCATCCCGAGCTTTGGAAACAGTTCGCGGAAGGCCTCGGCGTGCAAGATGTCGATCTTGCCAACACGGAGAAACAGCCCGAGACGAAGGATTTGATCGGCACATTCCGATCAGTCTGCGGCAACGAATCGACCGCGGAAGGGCTGGCCGCGCTTTACGCGTACGAGAGTCAGATCCCGGCGATCTGTGAATCGAAGATCGACGGATTGAAAAAGCATTACGGATTCATCGATCCGAAGCATTACGAATATTTCTCGGTCCACATCGAAGCTGATCGCGAACATTCCGCGGCTGAACGGAAAATGCTGAGCACGTACGTCGACAATCAGAACATCGACAACGTGCGCGCGTCAGTGCAGCGCGTCCTCGACGCGCTCTGGGAAATGCTCTCCGGCGTTTGCCGACGTCACGCTATTAGTTGCTAAGATTTGGAGGACGTCCGCGCCGGCGGCGCGCTCCTGTCATTAACACCTCGCTTTAGCGAGGTGCTTCGCAATGAAAAGCGAACGCCGCGTGGCTGTACACCGCGCTAAAGCACGGTGTTAGGAAAGTCGCGCAGCGCTAAGTGCGGCGGCACGTGTCCCTCCAATTAAAAAATCACCTCGGCGTGATGCCTTCGGCCAGATCGACGTGGAAACTTTGCTTCACCTTGTTCGTGCCGAAACTTAATTCCGCGTTGTAATCGCCGGCCGGCAGCAATCGCTTCGGATCGTCGCCGCCGTACTCAATGCTGACGTCTTTGCTCGGACGCAGGTCCCAATTCAATCGGGTGAATCCGGGCGTGCCGGGCGCTTTCAGATTCGCGACTGGTTGCCCGGTCGATTTCGTGACTGAGAGTTTGATTTCGTCACCGGTGAATTCTTTTACCCAAACGGTAAAGAGCGCGCCTTCGGCTGGATTTTGGCCGCGATAAACTCCTTTGCCGTTGGAATCAACAAAGCCCGGCTGCAAATACGCGCCGGTGACCGAGCGGACACTAAATAGATGCACCGGCTTCGCTGCGATCTCGGGCGTGAATTCACGGAACGGCGTACTGTCATCGATAACCGCGATGCTCCGTCCGTGCGTCGCAATCGCGAGATCGGCGGTGCGCGGATGAATCTGAATATCATCCACGCGCACCGGCGGAACATCGCCGATACGGACCCAATGCGCGCCCTGGTCGAACGACGCGAACAATCCAAAGTGCGTTCCCGCGTAAAGCAATTTCGGATTCACCAAATCTTCGCGCACAACTTCAAGTGAAGCGTTCACCGGCAAATCACCAACGACCGGTTGCCAGGTTTTGCCGAGATCGCCCGTGCGCAAAATCATCGGGCGGTCGTCACCGGTGCGATACGCGTTCGTTGCGACATACGCGACGTTTGGATCGACATTCGACGGTTCGATCCGCACGACCCATTGCCCGCGGGCAGGCTCGGGCAAATTGTTGGTCAGCTCGGTCCATTTGCCGCCGTCGTTTTCGGTGATCCAAAGACGACCATCATCCGTTCCGGCCCAGAGTAATCCCGCGCGCTTGGGCGATTCGGCCACCGAAAAAACGACGCCGTAACTTTCCGCGCCGCTGCCGACTGCGTTCGTTTTGTTTGGATCGTTGTGCGTCAGATCGGGACTGATCACGGAATATTTCTCCATCCGATCGGTCAGCTTGAAGACGCAGTTGCCGCCAAGATAAATCACACCGGGTTTGTGTTTGCTCATCACCATTGGCGAATTCCAGTGGAAACGGTAACGCGGCGCGCCTTCCGTTGGTTCGGGCCGCAAACGCCGCAGCTCGCCGTTGCGCAAATTGATCCGGTGCACTTCCCCACCCTGGCTCTCGGCGTAAAACGTGTCGCGATCGGTCGGGTCGAACAGAACATAAAAACCGTCGCCGCCGGCGAGCGCGGTCCAATCCGAATTGCGAATCAGCTCTTTGCTTTGCACGCCGCTTGGCCCAACCCAGTTCTCGTTGTCCTGCAAGCCGCCGGCGATTCGGAAATACGGTTTCGAATCGTCAAGGCAAATTCGGTAAAATTCTCCCGCCGGAATCTTGCTCAGGTGGTCCCAGTTTTTCCCGCCGGCAAAACTTTGATACAGGCCGCCGTCGGTCCCGAGCAACAAACGCTGACAAACCGGCGGCTTCGGCGGTTTGTTTTTGTCTTCCGGCTTGGGCGGCTTGGGCGCCGGGGCCGTGCCAGGCTGAATGGCCAGGGCGTGGCAATCCGGATGCACTTTCTCGGAAAGATCTTCCCGGAAATTTTTGCCGCCATCATCCGAGACAAGCAGCGCGAATTGGAGCAGATAAACACGCTGATCGTTCGCGGGATCGATCCGGATCTGACTGAAATAAAATGGCCGCGGATCGATCGCGCTCATTCGCGTCCAATGCTCGCCGTTGTCTTCCGATCGAAAGACGCCGCCGCTTTTGCTGCGCAAATCGCTCAGAGTGCCCGAACCGCCTTCAAAACTTTGCCCAACGGCCATCACGATTTTCGGATTACTCGCACTCACGGCCAGACCAATTCGACCAGTCTGCGGGGGCAAACCGCCGCTCAATTTTTTCCAGCTCGAGCCGCCATTAGTACTTTTGAAAATTCCACCGACGTCTTCACCGCCGGTCGCCTCGGGTCCGGAAGTGAAACTCCACGGTGTGCGCTGCCGGGCGTAAAGCGCTGCATAAACAGTCTGCGGATTGCTTGGATCGAGAATCACATCGCCGCAGCCCGTGCGCGCGTTGTGCGGCGCGGTCGCCTGGAGAATCAGCTTCCATGTTTTGCCGCCGTCAGTTGTTTTGTAAAGGCCGCGCTCGCCACCGTCCGCCCATAAATGTCCCATCGCCGCGACGTAAGCGACGTCCGGATTCTTTGGATCGACCACGATGCGCGCAATGGTTCGGCTGTCTTTCAATCCGACGTTGGTCCAATGTTCACCGCCGTCGGTTGTTCGATAAACGCCGTCCCCCCAATCGGAGGAGTTCCGGTCGTTCGCTTCGCCGCTCCCAACCCAAATGACGTCCGAATCGGACGGCGCAATTGCAATCGCGCCGATGGAAAGCACGGATTGTTTGTCGAAAATTGGATCGAACGAAACGCCGCTGTCGCCCGACTTGAAAACGCCGCCGTGTCCGAGCGCGACATAAAACACGAACGGATTGCGCGGATCGATCGCAATATCGGAAACGCGCCCACCCATGACTGCGGGACCGATCGAACGCGCCTTGAGATTCTTGAAGAGCACATCGGTCCCCTGCGGCGCCCCAGTAGACGGCGCTGGCGTTACGGAAGCCGACAACGGTGGAGTCGTGCTCGCTGGCGATGCAGCTGCCGGCGAACCCGCAGCCGCGGGAGCCGACGCGGGCGGTGATTCTTCCTGCGCGAACGAAACTGAAAAGCTAACAAACGAAGCGAAGATCAGAGCGACTCGAGTACTCATAAGCTTGAGAAACAAATCATGGCAATTTCACGCGGTAGAGCAAGCACCTCGCTTGCAGATTTCTGTAGCGGCGTTTCGTCAGCGCCGCAATATTGTCGACCTTGTATGACGCAGCCAATGCTGGAAGGAAAGGTTGGAGTTGTCTTCGGTGTCGCGAATAAGCGCAGTATCGCCTGGGCAATCGCGCAGGCCTGGGCGGCCGCGGGCGCGCGTCTCATTTTCAATTACCAAGGCGAACGGCTGAAAGAGAACGTCGAGGAACTGACGGCAGCTTTCGGAGAGAAAACGCCACTCTTTCCATGTGACGTCTCGAGCGACGCGGAAATCAAAACATTTTTCGAGAAAGTCCGCGGCGAAACCGATCGTGTCGATCTTCTGCTCCACTCGGTCGCGTTCGCTCCGAAGGAAGCGTTGGAGGGTGACTTTGTGAGCACGACCCGCGAGGCGTTTCGCGTCGCGCACGACATCAGCGCCTATTCGCTGGTCGCGCTGGCGCGAGAAGTATCACCATTTATGACAAACGGCGGCAGCATTGTGGCAATGACTTATTACGGCTCGGAAAAAGTTGTGCCGCACTACAACGTGATGGGCGTAGCAAAAGCGAGCCTGGAGGCATCCACTCGTTACCTCGCTTACGATCTTGGTCCTAAGAAAATCCGGGTGAACTGCATTTCAGCCGGTGCGGTGCAGACGCTGGCCGCGCGCGGCATCAGCGGGTTTTCTCAAATGTTAAAGCATTATCAGGAACGCGCTCCGTTGAAGCGCAGTTGCGACCCATCCGAGCTGGGCACGACCGGTGTTTTTCTGGCGAGCGACGGGGCCGCGGCAATCACCGGTCAGGTGATTTACGTCGACGGCGGCTACCAAATCATGGGCATGTAGCCATTTCCCCAAAAAATGAAAGGACTTCAGAAATGATTGCGCGAGTTTGGTACGGCTGGACCACGCGCGAGAACGCAGAGAAATATCAAAAGCTTTTGCGCGAAGAAGTGTTGCTCGAAATCGCGCATCGCAGCATTCCGGGCTACAAAGGCGCGGAGCTTTTCGTTCGCGAGGCCGAGAACGATGAAATGGAGTTCATTACCCTGTTGCGTTTCGAAACGCTCGATGCCGTGAAGATTTTTGCGGGCAAAAATTACGAGCAACCGGTCATTCCTCCGGACGCCAAGAAATTGCTCAAACGACACAGCGAACGATCACGCCATTACAAAGTCGTCGCGCTTAACTGACCGCAGATGGCGTTGGCCGACGAACTGCGGAAGTTGCTGGACAGCGACGTTGTCACCGACGATGCCGAGGCGCTCGCCGCTCACAGTGGCGACAAATGGTTCGCCGCTGAAGCGCCCGAGGTTGTTGTCTTCGCAAGATCGACATCTGACGTGTCGAAACTTCTGAAATTCGCGTCGCAGAAAAAAATTCCGGTGACGGCACGGGGCGCTGGGTTCGGTTATGTCGGTGGCTGTGTGCCGGCGAAAAAAGGCATTGCTCTCTCGCTAATGCGAATGAATCGGATCAAGGAAATCAATTTCCAGGACGCAATCGCAATCGTCGAGCCGGGTGTGATCACGGCCGATCTGAAAGCGGCCGCGCGCGCGCAAAAGTTATTTTATCCGCCGGATCCTGCGAGCATGAAAGATTGCAGCATCGGCGGAAATATCGCGACCAATGCGGGTGGACCGCGCTGTTTGAAATACGGCGTCACCCGCAATTATGTGACCGGTCTGGAAGTCGTGCTCGCCAGCGGCGATATTTTACGGACCGGCGGACGGGTGCACAAAAACAAAACCGGCTTCGATTTGATCGGGCTTTTTGTTGGTTCGGAAGGAATGCTCGGCGTTGTCACCGAAATCACGCTGCGACTGCTGCCACTGCCGCCCGCGCGCGCGACCCTCTCCGCCGCCTTTGCCGCGATGTCGCAAACCGCCGCCGCCGTGCAGGAAATTTTCGCGAAAGGATTTTTGCCGTCGTCGCTTGAGATTGCCGACAGTTTTACCCTCGAAGCCGCACGAAAAGATCTGGGCAAAGCGATCGTGCCGCCGGGCGATGCGCATCTTCTGATCGATCTCGATGGGCAGGAGGAAAGCGTGCGAAGCGAAGCGCAAGCAATCCGCCAATTGCTCGCCGATAAAAAGCCGAACACTCTGGAAATGGCGACGGGCGAAGAAGATTGCGAGAAACTTTGGGAGTTGCGCCGGCAATTCAGCAATTCACTGCGCGCGACCGGCCTCACTAAATTGAATCAGGATGTGGTCGTTCCGCGCAGCCACATTGTCGATCTTGTCGAGTTCGCCGAGCGGTTGCACGCGAAGTACGGATTTCCGATCGCTTGTTTTGGCCACGCCGGAGACGGCAACATTCACATCAACATCATGGCCGATCGTTACAATCGCGACGCGGACGTGCGTCAAAAAGTGGAGCACGCTCTGGATGACTTATTCGCGCAAGTGCTCGCCTGGGGCGGAGTCATCACCGGCGAACACGGTATTGGTCTGGCCAAAAAGCGCTGGTGGCCGGACGCGACCAGCGGGGTTGTCCGTGAGCTCCATCGCAAACTCAAAGACGTCCTCGACCCGAACGGGATTTTGAATCCAGGAAAATTTATCGAGTAAGTTTGAATGTTTTTGGGGACAACTGCGTCTAACTTTCTGCTGCGCATTCGCGCTGGCTTAGGGTCGTATGAAACCGGGGAAAATCACGCACACGGTCGCAGCTTTGCTCTCATCCATAACGTCGCTTTTCGCTCACGGAGCAGTGACCAAGGCGGAGCCGAGCAAGGTCAAGCTGAGTAAAAAATCCGAGAAAAAATCGGACGAATCAAACGTCGGAGTCGATTCGCTCGCATTCGCGCCAACTCATTTGAGATCGGCGCCGCCGGCGGCGGGCGAAAGTTATCCCTGGAAACAACAGATTGTGACCACGGTTTTCTGGATCGGCGAAAAACCGAGCGAAAACAATCCGGTGCCGAACCGCGCCAGTTCGTGGGACAAAGAGTGGTCGAAAAGTTACGGCGGCTTTGACGATCCGAATCCGGCGCGCCGGCGGGATTACATTCCGGCGAAATTCACCCCGCGGCAGAATCCCTTTTATTGCGCACTTCCTTACAACGACAAAGCCGCCACTGGCCACAGGGCCGAAGCGTCGCGGGTCGTTCCGTGGTTCAACGAAGCGTATCAAGGGCCGGGCGTCTCCGTTTGCAAGGACCGCTGGATTGCGATTCGCAAGGGAAACAAGGTCGCCTACGCGCAGTGGGAAGACGCCGGACCGTTTCGGACGGACCACTGGCAATACGTTTTCGGCAACGAACGCCCGAAACCAAATCTGAACAAGGGCGCCGGTCTCGATGTTTCGCCGGCGGTGCGCGATTATCTTGGTTTAAATGAAACTGACGTGACCGATTGGCAGTTCGTCGATTTCAAAGACGTGCCGCACGGACCATGGTCGAAACTGGGAGAGAACAACACCTTCGTCATCGCCCATCGGAACGAGCAACGCGCAATGGCGCAGGCGAAAGCCGGCCGCGGCGCTCCCCGAGCCTCGGCCACCGAGTAGTTGCATCGGCGTTGCAGATTTTGGTAAAATCAACGGCATGCGAACCCCCCATTCGATCCTGGTTGTTTTCTGCACTTTTATCGCTCTAAACACCGGCGCCGAAGCCGCCGAATCTCAACCGGCAATGATCGGGCAAGGCGCGGATTCAGTGGCCGCAAGACTTCATTATCCTCAAACAGCAAAAGCCGCAAAAACTGAAGGGGCCGTGCAATTTTATTGCGAAGTAGGAGCTGACGGTCGAGCGCGTCACGTTCGGGTCATTGCCGAAAGTTCGTGGAGCGCGCTTCGTTTCAACGTGCGAAACGCAGTTCAGCAAGGTCGATTCATCCCGGCGCGCCTAAATGGCAAAACCACTTCAGTCATGATCGGTGGCACCGTGTTTTTTCTTATGCCGAAAGGACAACCAACCATTCTAGTCACGATGGCTACGGCCGACAAAACCAAGGCAGCGGCCGGGCGAAATTATATTCAACCCCAAAGCTCGCTAGCTTTGATGACTTGGAGCGCAAAATGTACATCTGGCGAAGTTTGGTCACGCAATATTCTGCATTTCCGTCGGCAGAAGTGATGTGCAATGTAGACGCCAGCGGGAATCTAACGGGCACAAAAATCGTTAACGAGAGTAAGGCCAATAGCGGACTTGGTGCTGTCGCGGTCAAAGCTTGCGAGGGCGCGAAATTTGTTCCCGCCCTCGATAACAGCAAACCCGTGCCCGGACAATTCAATCTCGCCATTGATTTCGCGATGCTAGTCAATCCTGATGAAATGGCACCAGGCTCTCATCTCAAGCAACGCGAAGAGTAGGAGCGCGCGGAATAAGATCGACATCAACGATCAACCGTGGAACTCGCCGGATTTGCCCGTTGTTCGTTGACTCGAATGAAAGCAAAGTAACCGCCGATCACGCAACCCACGATCAAAACGAACAGGAAAACGAATCCAGCTGTGCGAATCGATCGGTAGCGTTCGCCCGCTTGTTTCCAGGTCGCGCGCTTTTGGATCAGCTCCAGTTCGAGCAAGCGCGATAGTTTATCGGCGTCGATTTCGTTCGGTTTAGGCCCAGCAGGATCAGCCATGATGCCGAGAAATCCGCAAATATCATGCCCGACTAACACCGGACTTTAGTCGGGTGTTTCAGCACCGGAGTCGGGAAAACCGTTTAAACGGTTTCTAATGTGTCGTTTGCTGCAATCACCGCGCTAAAGCGCTGTGTTAATCAGATTGCGCTATAGTGCGAGATCGACGTCGTGCTCCTGAAAGACCTCCGTCGGTGGCACTCTCGTTGCTTTCAAAAAGGGGTGCACGCCACCTTCTTCCAGAAAGTCCTCATCTGCGCCTTTGCCGGTTTCCTTGCCGCCTCGCTCGTTGAGTGGGCAAAAGTTTTCGTGGAAGGCGCTGACGACGCCCTAAACAAAGGCTACAAGCACCGCGCGGTGCTCGATACGACGAAGTAAGATAAAAGGCGATTGCTGCTGGCTCGCCCGCGTTTAATTTGCGGCCAGCAGTATGAAAGTCGGCTTCGCCCAGCTCAATCCCACCGTGGGGGATTTGCGCGGTAACTTCGAAAAGATCTTTCAATCCTATGAACGTTTGGCCCCGGCCGGCGCCGAACTCATCGTTACACCCGAACTCGCGATCACCGGGTATCCGCCACAGGACCTTGTCTTTAAATCGCGCTTTGTTCCGGAAACGCTTGAGATTTTGGAGGAACTTCATCGGCGTGTTGGCAAAGCCGCGTTATTGGTCGGATTTGTCGATCGGAACGAAGGCCGCGGTCGGCCATTTCATAACGCCGCCGCCTTACTCGTGCGCGGAGAGCCGATTCGCAAAGCGCACAAATCGCTCTTGCCAACTTACGATGTTTTCGATGAGGACCGCTATTTCCAACCGGCGGCCCGCGTCCAGCCTTTCGACCTGAACGGGAAAAAAATCGGCGTCACCATTTGCGAGGATATTTGGACCGAACATTACCTCCCCCGCCCGCTTTATGACTGCGAACCAACTCGAAGTCTGATCGAACAAGGCGCTGACATAATTCTCAACTTGAGCGCGTCGCCGTTCACGCTGCATAAACCGGCGATTCGTTATGAAATGGTGGCGACGCTCGCGCGCACTTACCAGCGGCCCATCTTTTATTGCAACGCCGTCGGCGGCAACGACCAGCTCATTTTCGACGGGAACTCGATCGCCGTGAATTCGTCCGGCGGTTTGATCGCGCAACTTCCCGCTTTTCGCGAACACGAACAGATTGTGGACACAGAATCAACTGCCGCGGTCGAGTTCCGCGAAGAATCGACCCCGGAACAACTTTTCGCCGCCCTTTCGTTAGGTCTGCGCGATTACTTGCGGAAATGTAATTTCAAATCGGCCGTGCTCGGTCTAAGCGGTGGAGTCGATTCGGCCGTGGTCGCCGTAATTGCAGTCGAAGCACTCGGAGCGGAAAACGTCGTTGGCGTTTCGATGCCGAGCCAATATTCGTCGCGCGGCAGCATCAACGATGCGAAGAAGCTGGTCGAGAATCTCGGCATCAAATTGTTGCACGTCCCGATCGCCGAGACGTTCGCCGTCTTCAAAGGTCAGTTTAAGGAAATCTTTTCCGGACTGCCGGAAAACGAGACCGAAGAAAACATGCAGCCGCGTTTGCGCGCCATGACGTTGATGGCGCTGTCCAACAAATTTGGACATCTGGTTCTTTCAACCGGAAACAAAAGCGAACTCTCGGTCGGTTATTGCACGATTTACGGCGACATGGCGGGCGGCCTCGCCGTCATCAGCGACGTGCCCAAGACAATGATCTACGAACTCGCCCGCTGGATAAACTCCGACTACGCGTCGCGAGGAGGTCGCGAAAAGGAGATCATTCCAAGATCGACAATCGAAAAGCCGCCGAGCGCGGAATTGAAACCGAACCAAAAAGACCAGGACACGCTGCCGCCCTACGAAAAACTGGACGAGATTTTGCGGCTCTACGTCGAGGACAACTTGAGCGCGCGCGACATCATTGGCCGCGGGTTCGACGAGAACACCGTTCGCTGGGTCCAACGCCGGGTCGATCTCAATGAATACAAGCGCGAGCAAGCCGCGCCCGGGCTAAAAGTCACGAGCCGCGCCTTCGGCCTCGGCCGCCGGATGCCGATCGCCCAAAAATACGTCGATTAAGAACGCTCTCGCCCAAGTAGTGTTGTTAGCGCTGACCATCTCGGCGTGGCCTTTAACGGCACCCGCGGCCGAAGTGATCGACGGCATCAGTTTTGCCGACGATCCGCACATGCTGTTCGTTCCCGTTGAAGAGATTGCGTCGGCGCTTGGCTGGGAAACGCAGCTGAACCAAGAGTCGAAGGATATCTTCTTGAACGGCCAGGCACTCAATCCGACGCGTCTTCGAACGCTGACAAATGGAACTTCGTTAGTACCACTTGATGAACTGCAGCGCGCCGGCGCGACCACTACGTGGGGCGATGACGGAATGCAGGCGCTCGTCGCGAGTGGCTTTTTTAAAAAAGCCGCGATTCGATTTGCGGCCAAACATGTCGAAGTGGACTTGGGGAACCAGCGTTTGCGCGCGTACCAAGGCGCTCGACTCGTGCTCGACAGTCACATCAGTTCAGGCCGGGAAGGAAGGAAAACGCCGCCGGGAGACTTCAAGGCCGGGCCGGTCAAATCGCCGATGCATCGCTCACGGCTCTACCACAACGCGCCGATGCCGTGGAGCGTGCAAGTGCACGAGAACGTTTTCATTCACGGCTTCCAAAAAGTGCCGCGACACCCGGCCTCACATGGTTGCATCCGCTTGCCGCTGGCGGGCGCCAATCCCGCCAAGTGGTTCTACGATTGGATCGACATCGGTACACCAATCAGCATCAGAGGGCATTGGCCCGTCGCCACTCCTCGGGTTGAAAAGTCTACTGTTCTTAGTCGCCTCACCTTTCAAAAGATAATCATCGCCACCGCTGCAATCATCGCATGCATACTGATTGTCTTGTTCATATTCCAACGCCGTGGAAAAGTCTAAGCAACAGCCGGAATTAATTAGCATCGACTGATTCGTTCTTGCGACATTCGAAGCGATTGCTGATTTTACTTCGTTAGGCCAATAGTTGCTGGATACGCGCAAACAAAATCTGCTTCATCGGGATGTTTATGTTGCGGCGGGTGGAATGTTTTCTACTTTTTAATTCCTACTTTGTAGTTTCTTCGTCATTAGTAAGCCGGGGAGCGTTATATGGCACTCGATGGAAAGCACGCACTGATCACGGGGAGTTCGCGCGGGATCGGAAGAGGAATCGCACTGAAACTGGCGGAAAACGGCGTCAAGGTCGCGATTCATTATTACCAGAATGAGGCTGCGGCGAAAGACACGCTCGCTCAGGTCCGCAAACGAGGTTCCGATGGCTGCGTCGTTCAAGCCGACGTCACACGTCCAGAACCAATCACCGAGATGTTTCGGAAGGTTCAGGGC
>Ga0209378_1002016_pt1 | contig 14207 bp, 15 predicted proteins | sample GraSoiAngelo_156_FD_186170 | JGI IMG/M metagenome (GOLD analysis project Ga0209378, IMG submission 186170) | Grasslands soil microbial communities from the Angelo Coastal Reserve, California, USA - 14_1009_13_40cm (SPAdes) (version 2) | ecosystem: Environmental > Terrestrial > Soil > Grasslands ... | reverse complement strand
ACAACACCGAGATCCACTCGTACGCAGACTTCCGGAATGAAATGTCCAAGACGGTAGCGGGGCAGAACCTCACGGTCGTGGCCTTCGACCCGACGACGTCGGCGTCGAAACCGTACCATGTGACCTTAGTCGCCGAGGCGGGCACGGGCCGCCCCCTCATTGGCATCTACGCGATCGACGTGAGCACGGACTACTACCACCCGCTGACGAACCCGGACCGGTTCAATGGCGTCCCCGGGGCCGTCCTGTCGTACATTTCCCTCCCGTTCCAGGGCCGCGCCCCGATCGACGATCCCGCGATCCGGTTCTATCGGATTGGAGGACCGTTCGCGGCCCTCCCCGCGTCGCTCTTCTGGGTCCTCGTGAACACGGCGTACTGGCTCTTCTGGTTGAACGTCATGTTGGGCGCCACGAACGCCTTGCCCGCCGTGCCGCTCGACGGCGGCTACATCTTCAAGGACGGGATCGAGGCCTTGCTCTCTCGCGTGCGGAAGGGCATCCCCACCGCCCAACGGGACCGGATCGTCCGCGGCGTTTCCATGTCCTTTGCCTTCCTGATCCTCGGCCTGGTCTTGTGGCAATTCATCGGCCCGCGGATCTGAACCGTCATGACGGACTCCTTTCCGATGCGATGAGTCCGACGACGCCCGCGACGATGGCCAGGATCCCGCCGGTCGAGTTCAAGTGCAGGACGAGCGCGACGACCCCGAGGAGGATGTCGAGGACCCCACCGGAGCTGTACTTGCTGCGGTAGATGAGCAGGCTTGCGAGGAGGATCGCCACGCCGAGGACCACGCCGACGAGTTGACCGAGCATTGAGCCGAGACTCGAGAGCTGGATCGCGTTCACGGCGTCGACCAGGATCAACAGCCCGGCGACGAGGCCGATGAGGAGGGCGACGAGGGCGAGGAGGCGCTTCTCCGTCATGGGCCTATGGAAGACCGGGGTCGGCTTCAGCCTTTCTCCAGGCCTCCGAGGGCCCAGATCCCGCGCGGGTCGCCGGCGAATTCGTCGGCTCCCCAACGCATCCGCAACGCCCGGAAGACCTCCTCGAATCCCCGATCGCGGACGAACTCGAGGAGGGCCTCGTTCGTCGAAGGACCGCTGAACGCCACATCCGTGGTCCCGGCCGCGGCGACGAGGCCTCGGTACAGGTCTTGAGACACGGATCCTCTCCCGGGCGCCACGACCCACGGACCGATTTCACACGAATCACCGCCCGGATTTCCCACGAGGAAGCCGCGGATCGAACCCCGAGATTCGGCGACGAGGAACGTGGACGGTACCTCTTCCGCAAGGACGTCGAGCAAGGGCCGTCGATTGGCGCCGAAGTACGCCGCATCGAATCGGACGACTCCGTCGAGGTCGTCCAGGCGGACCGGCCTGACGCCACGGGCCCTGCCCGTCGCCGTGGACCCGGTCCAACGGACCACCTCGTACTCGCGTTGAAATCCGAGACGCTCATAGAACGGGATCGCGTTCAGGTAGGCGTTCAGTCGGACGGTCTGCACGCCCGTGGAGCGGAGGTGATCCAGGGCCGCTTCCATCATCTGCTTGCCGACGCCTTTGCCGCGAAGCTCCGGACTCACGATCACAGCGCCGAGGAATGCGAGGCCGTCGTAGGTCGTCGTCGTGAGGACGCCTACGACGCGTCCGTTCGCTTCGACGACGAAACATCCCTCGGGAGACAGGGTGAGGAGCCGGACGAAGTCGGCGCGGGTGTAGCCCCAGTTCTCCAGGTTCGTCAGGGCGATCGCGTCGCCGATGTCGCGCTCGTCGAGCCTTCGGACCTTCGCTCCTTCCACATCTTCACCCGCCGCTCGAGCTCCTCGACCTCGTCGCACTCGTGGTAACCGTATGTGACGTATCGTTTTTCCTTCCGGAAGTGCTTGTACATGCACGGGCCGTATTCGTCGTCTTCCTGCCCGTACCACTTGTCGCAGTCCTTACACACATGCTTCTGCGGCAGTTGCGCTTGGAGGTCGCCTACATTCCCCAAAAGGCGTCCTCCTTCCGTTTGATCGCGCGGATCTCGTCGAGGACCATGGCCTCGTCATGGCTCATCTCCTTCCGGCCGCGGAGGGCGCGGGCGTCGGATTCCGGCAGGTCCACGTAGAGGACGTCTCCCGGTTGGATTTGCCGTCCGATCGTGATCCCATCGACGGAGATCGCCACTTCCTGTCCCTGACCCGCTCCGTCGAGACTCTTCTCTCCGCTGCGAATCGCCTTGATCCGGCCGAGGGACCGACCATCCTGACGCATTAGCGACTCCCCGGTTCGGATGCGCCCGCCGAGGACCCGCACGCCGAAGATCGCCGGCTTCGAGGTCCGGAAGCTGTGGTCGGGAAGGAAGAGGAGCTTCGCGGGATAGGCGATCTCCTTCCGGCTCGCCTCTTCGATCTGTCGTTTCCGTTCGTCCCGCCAGGCCTGATAGTCCTCGATCAAGCGGTAGATGATGTCGCTCTCGAGGAGCTTTACCTCGTCGTGGTCCTGAAGCGCGACCTTCGCGTCCGGCAGGATCTCCAAGTTGAAGGCGAGGATCGCTCGATGCAACGGGTTCTTGACCGTCGCCGCATCCGTGACGTCGCGCCGTGACACGGGTCCCAGGCGGGCGAACTTGATCGGGATCCCAGCCTGCTTGCACTCGTACGCGAGGCCCTCGAGGGAACCGATCGCGTCCGCCTTCACCAGGATTCCGTCCTCCTGGGTTTCGACATGGACCTGGGACTCCTTTGCGACCTCCTCCAGGATGGCGTCCACGTTGCCCTTCGCGGCCCGGAGAGGGGCTCCGGCCACGGCCCGTTCGAGGCCGCTGCCCAGGAGCTTGACACCGGCGGCCGCGGACACGCTCGTCACGGAGTCGAATCGTTCCTGCGGGTCCCGGATCTCATCGAGGGGTTTCGGTTTGAGCAGGGCCTTCACCTTCGTCGTGCCGGGCTTGCCCGCGGTCCCGAAGACGATCGTGTCCCCTTTCGACAACGTTCCTTCGTAGACGATCGCGTCGAGCGTGATCCCGAGGCCTTTCTCCTCCTTCACCTCCAGGATCGTCCCCACGGCCGGGCCGTCCGTGGTCGCGAGCTGCTGTTCCAGGAACCGCTGCGCGAGGCCGATCAGCATGAGGAGGAGGTCGGGAATCCCCTCGCCGAACTTCGCGCTCACGGGGACGACGGCGATATTCGTCGTGAAGTCCGCGACGCGGTCGTATCGTTCCGCGGAGAAGCCGTGTTCGAACAAGCGGCCCACGACCTCGTACATGCGTCTGTCGAGCTCGTCGCGCGTGGAAGGGGGCTGATCCTCGTAGGATACGACGAAGGGTTTGCCTTCGTGTTTCCTCCAACCAGGCACGAGGTCGATCTTGTTCGCCGCCACGAGGAACGGGGTCTTGTACCGCTTTAGGATGTTCAGGCTCTCGATCGTCTGCGGGCGGAATCCCTCGTTGACGTCGATCACGAGGACGGCGAGGTCGGAGAGGGCGCCACCGCGAGCCCGCAAGGTCGAGAAGGCCACGTGGCCCGGGGTGTCGATGAACAGCAGCCCCGGGATGCGGAAGGTCTTGCCTTTCACGAGATCGCCGCAGGCCTCCATGATCGCCGCGAGAGGGACCTCCGTCGCGCCGATGTGCTGAGTGATGCCGCCCGCCTCGCGTCCCGCGACTCCCGTGCCGCGGATGCGGTCGAGGAGGGTCGTCTTCCCATGGTCCACGTGCCCGAGGACGGACACGATGGGCTGGCGAATCGAGGCCATCGTCAGTCCAAGAAATCGAGGATATTAGAAGACTTGGGTGATTAGAAGACTTGTTGAAAGCCCCTCCGCGGACCGGGTTTGGCGGAAGCGATAAGCGGATTTAGACGGATGGAGGGTGCGGTATGGGACTCGAACCGGTGCCTGGAACTGGAGCAACCTGTGGCGTGGGTCGAAGTACTCGCCGGAGGGCGCGGTGGTCATAGGCGTGTTCTCAATAATCGTGGCGTTAAGTCTGATTGTTGCAACACTACTCTTCGGGTACGGCATCCGAGGATCCGGACTCGACCCCCGATTGACGGCCTACGTCGTCGGCTCCGGGTTCGTTCTAATGGGGGTGCTCGGGATCGCGCTGGGCATACGTCAGCATCGCTCCTGTGGTGGAAACCTGGGACCGCCGGGGAATTCCAAGACCAAATAGTCGTGCGCTTGTCTCATTCGCGAAGCCAGGCTTCGTCAATTCGCGCGTACGCTTGGATCTCGTCCGCCTTGAAGAACAGCGAGATCTCACGCTTGGCGCTCTCTGCCGAATCGGAACCGTGAATGACGTTGCGCCCGATCGTGAGGGCGAGATCCCCGCGGATCGTTCCGGGCTCCGCCTCCGCGGAATTCGTCTTGCCCATCATCCGACGGACGGAGGCCACCGCACCGTCTCCTTCGAGGACCATAGCCACCACGGGTCCCGACGTGATGTACGACATGAGTGGCTCGAAGAACGGTTTCCCCTTGTGTTCCGCGTAGTACGTCTCTCCGAGGGACCGTGTGACCCGGAGCATCTTCATCGCCACGACCTTCAGGCCGCGGCGTTCGAACCGGCCGACAATCTCTCCCGTCAGGGCCCTTTGCACGGCATCCGGTTTCAGCAGGACGAAGGTCCGCTCGGCGGCCATCACGTCCCCTTCTTCGCTTTCTTCGCCTTCGGGGCCGGGGCCTCGGCCGCTTCCTCTTCCGGCTGCTCACGCTTCCGACCCTTCACCTGGGCCCATTGTCCGTCGAGCCACGCCTTGAAGACCCGGCGTCCCTCCTGGGAGTCCTTCCACGCCGCGAACTCCGCCTTGTCCACATGGGTCACCGGTTTCGCACCGTGCTTCTTCTTCGCCCACCCGAGAATCGAAGTCCGGAAGGTGTCACTCCCGACGAACCCGGAGAAAAACCTCTCGAGCTCGCCCCTCGCCAGATCCGGCCCGAGTCGTTTGTCGATCAAATCGCCCAGATCCGCGGGGATGTCCTTCCCCTTCGGCGTCTCGATCGTCACGGTCGCGAGGCCCGGCTCCACGGCGGCAGGGGCCTCCTCGGCGACGATCGCCTCCTCCGCGACCACGCGGCCCGCCGCCCGACGGAACGCCTGTGTCCACGGGGTCCACCGCGGGACCCGACCGAGGTGCAGCATGTTCGATTGGCATTTGTGCGAGCAGAACAGGAAGACGGTCCCGTCCTTGCGGATGAACATCTTGCCCGTCCCGGGCTCGATCTCGTTGCCGCAGAACGAGCAGGACCGTCGGGTAGGCATCGTCTCACCGGACCGAGAGCTTGCGCGCTTCCCGCGCCGTCTCGCGGAGCATGAGGACGTCGCCGACCTGGATGCTCCCCTTCACGTTGCGCGTGATGATGCGACCCTTGTCTCGTCCGTCGAGGACGCGGACTTTCACCTGGACCGCTTCGCCGGTCATCCCCGTCCGGCCGACGACCTCGACCACTTCCGCGGGGATGCTGTCCTCGTCGGCCATCGTGTCTCCTCGTCCCTCGGAGGCCTCACGCCTTCTTCATCGCGCGAAGCTTGCCGGACAGGTCGTCGAGCACAGGCTTCGCCTTGCCCGGGTCCAGGATCGCGATGGAGGCCGTCGCCTTGCCGAGGCCCACCGCGACCCCGAGCTCCTGTTTGCTGGGGACGTAGGCATAGGGAACGCCTTTTTCCTCGCAGAGGAGGGGCATGTGGGCGAGGATCTCCTCCGGTTGGACGTCCTCCGCCATGACGACGAACTGGGCCTCGCCGCGTTCGACGAGCTTCGTGACCTCGTTCGTCCCCTTGCGGACCTTCCCGCTTTCCTTCGCCAGCTCGATCGACTGATACGTCTTGTCGACCAGGTCTTTCGGCATCTCGAAACGAACGTACATCGGCTTGGCCATCGTGGAGACCTCCTTCCGCCCCGCGGCCGCGGGGCGTCATGAGTCATCGGCTCTCCGTTCCCAGAGAAGCGGCCGTCGTAGTGGCACGGCTTATAAGAAGGTTTGGATGAAGTCCATCGGCGTTAACTGTTTCGCGGCAACCCGGCCCCGAGGTTCCGAATCGAAAGGAACTTGCCGATATGGAGGGATAGAGGTCCGCTTGGCTCAGAGCGACACGAGGTGGTGGAGGGAAACTCCGCCGGTTTCCCGTTGGTTGCTCTTGGCCGGCGTCCTCTGGGGCTTGGTCGCGATAGCTGCGTCGCTGTCCTACGTCGAGCCAATGAATATCATCGTCTTTCTCATTGTGAACACGGGCTTTTTGCCCATTTTCTTCATCTGGCAATGGCTCGCCTGGAGAGCCCGCAAGCGAAGTGCCGAAGTCCGATGATTCCGACCCGCCGCCCTGTTGCGCCATGGAGCCTGGAGCTTTGCTGTCGGGATGAGGGTTTACGCCATGGTTAAGAGTGCAAATAAGAAGTTTACCACGGCAGGCTGAACGAAATCGACGTCAGCAGCAGAGGAATCGAGGAGTCCCGAAATTTCGCAACTGCGAATGGCGAGTTCGCGGCGACTCCTGGCCGGGTGTAAGCACGTTGAATCGCCCAACCTAAATATGGAAACGGGCCTGACAAACCGAGGCAGGCCAGTGGTAGGTCCGGGCCCCATGCGAGTTCAGGTCGATGACTCGATCCGCACGAATCGACTCCTCGTCGCGGTCCTCGCGGTAGGGCTCGTCGCGGTCCTCTTTGCACTTCCACAACCCGTCGCGGGCGCGACTCAGAGACTCGGCGCGTCCGGGCCGACACCTCCCGGCGGGGGGGTGGGGAGTGCCTTTCCGCCTTCGCCCACCCAATCCGGGGATTCCAGTGTCGACGCCGTCCTCGTTTTCGTGAACGCCACCGGAAGCCCATTCTATTCGTTCCGAGGTCATTCCCCCGCGGTCCCTTTGCCCGTGGACGCACCGCTTGTGTGGTCCTGGTTCAGCGGAAATCCGGGATCCCCCAATGTCACGGATCCCGCTGCGCCCCTCGACACGTCGGGAGTGACGACGCAGGCCCGGGTCGCGTTCTCGCGGGAGGGCTACGCGGTCGCCGTGTGGGACTCGCAGAGCGTCTACGGCGCCCGAATCTGTCCCGGCGCGGCAGTCCCCACGAACGTGACGAAGTCGGACATTCGGTTCTCAATCTTTCAGGACGCAACCGGGAATTGGGCTCCACCGGCGGTCGCCGCCACGGCGCCCGCGAACCTGTCGAATCCGATCTACGATGAGGGGTTCACTCGCCCGGTGATTGCGATTGACAACAACGGGAACGGACTTCTCGCGTTCACCTATCGGCAGACGGATCCGTGCACGACAGGTGGTGGCACCCGCCAGATCCGCTACTCGGTGTGGAATGGAACGAGTCAGACCTTCGGCCCGGACGCGCTGCTCGCGGCTTCCTCGGCGCCTCCCAACTTCGACGTCGACCCCATGGCCGTCGCGTTCTCCTCGCATCTGGTCCTCGGTGACGCGATCACCCGCCAGGACGGGGTCGTCACGTGGTGGGACGCGGTCGCCCCCGCCAACACGACGTGCCCCTCGGGCCCGGTGTCCGTTCCCCTGGCCTGGCCCCGCTACGCGATCTGGGACGGAAACGGATTCGTCCAGATCGACACCGTCCCGGGGGAGCGGCCCGCCGCGGCGGGTTACTTCGAATCCCTCGAGGTTCGGAGCGGGATGGGCGCTTCCTCGGACCAACGCGGCCACGTGGGGGTCGCCTTCCCCGTGACGACGGTGACGGACCCGTGCACGGGAGCCGGCATGAGGCACGACGTCTGGCGGGCGATCTGGAACGCGACGACGAACTCGTGGCAGAACGGGACCGCGGTGGACGACGGAGGAAACCCCTCCATCGCCTACGGAGCCGATGTCGGGGGAGACCGCGGCCGCATGGTGTACCAGGGGCCGGAGCCGCCACCGGGCGGCGGGGTCGATCCGACGATCAATCGAAGCCTGCTGAATGGGACGGACATCGCGTCCGTAGGCCAAGTCGATGCCGCGACGGGGTACGCTCCCGCGATCGCACAACTCGCTCCTGATACCGCTCTCGTCGTGTGGGCCGACGGCAACGGAACCCTCCGATTTTGGCAGCGCATCGGCGGTGCACCCCCGTCGGAATCCACGGGTGATGTGAACGCCGCAGGAGGAGCGCCGTTTCTCGCGGCGCGGACGGGAAGCCCCCAGATCCCGCTCGCGGAGTGGACGTATCTGCAGTACATGGCCCACGATAAGATCCCGAACAATATGACCGCGACCGTGCTCGATCGGCTCGCGTCGGCGGGTTCAACGAACCTCGTCAACCTGGCCGTCCTTCTCGACGCCGGCGGGAACACCTCCCATGCGACCGATTTCTATGTGAAGCGGCTCGGCCGCACGCCGCTGCAGGACCATGGCGAACTGAACATGGGCAATCAGACGACCTTGGAGGAGTTCATCGCGAGGACGGTCGAGCGGTATCCCGCCCGCGGCGAATACATGCTCGCGTTGGATGACCACGGGAACGGTTGGCGCGGCGTCTGCTCCGACAACCATCCGACCACGGGCGATCGGCTCGAACCTTCCGAACTAAGAGGAGCCCTGACCGCCGCGAACCTGACGTTCCGGCTCGCCCTGTTCAACGGATGTCTCATGGCGAACGTCGAGACCGCCTACCAGGTCGAGGGATTCGTCCGCTTCCTGATCGGATCCCAGGAGGCGATGCCCCTGTCGATTGGGACGCAGGGAATGCGGTACGACCAATTCCTCGGCCGCCTCATCGCCGACCCCTTTGCGGCGGCCGCGGACCCGCTGGCGTTTTCGAACTCCATCGTCGCGGACTATGGAACCGCGAACCTCGGCCTCCGAGACTACACGCTTTCTTCGATTGACGTCGCCAATGTCCCGGCACTCGTGAACGCGATCACCGCCTTCCGCAATCTCGGAGTTCCGATGATCGACCAGCCGAACTTCAATCAGACCGTCTACGACCGCCTCCGAACCGACCGGAACAACGCGCAGGCGATGCGGGCGGATTCGGGAGTTCGGGATCTCTTCCACTTCTTCTCCCTCGTCCGGGACGACGCCACGTTGGCGCAAAACATCCGGGACGCCGCACGCTCGGTGACGGATTGGGAGAGCCTGGTCGTACGCGCGAACTGGTCGGAACCCGGCCCGAAGCCGAACGCCCGCGGACTGAACATTTGGTTCGAGTCCTCGCGGGTCATGTACAACATGGACCAGACCGCGTACGCGGCCACTCGATTCGCGGCCGCCTGGCAGGACGTCGTGCGGCTCCTTTCATCCCGAACTCGGGAAACGAGCCGCGGGATCCTGTTCTCCATGCAATCCTCGAATCCCGACGTATTCCTCCGGGTGCAGGATGTCGATGGACGCCAGGTCGGCTCGTACTCCACGACGGAGACATGTGGCGGTTTCAGCAATTCGCAAATCCCGAACGCGGGCTATTCGAAGCTGGGTGGCTCGATCACGATATTCCTCCCGATGTGGACGACCTTGATCTACTGGTTCGTTGACGGGGCCCTCCTCACGGAAAACGTGAGCTATTCGTTGTCCATCCGAGAGGTCACCATCGATCCCGGCATGGGAAACACGGTGGTCCTGTTCACGCAGAACGATTCGGCTTCGGTTGCACCCCAACAGGTCGTCACCGGCCGGTTCCGACCGGACTACACGGCTCCTGTGACGACGGCTGCGAGGGGCGGGACACCCGGACAGCCCCCGTGGTGGCGGTCGAACGTGACAGTCACCTTCAACGTGACCGAGATCGGGGACGGTGTGCGGAACACGTCGTATCGCGTGGACGGCGGGCTGTACTCGATCTACACGGCACCCTTCACCGTCGCCGGCGATGGGTCCCATCTTCTCGAGTATTTCTCGACGGACGTCGTTGGAAACGTCGAACCGGTGCAGAGCGCAACGATCCAGATCGATACACTCCCGCCGACGGTGACGCGAACCACGTCCTGCTCCCAAGCGGGAGAAGCCGGGTGGTGCCATGGCTCCGTGGTCGTGACGCTCTCTGGCTCGGACACGACGAGTGGATTGGCTGAGATCGATGTTAGCCTCGATCATGCTCAGTTCGCGCGGTACTCTGGGCCATTGTCGATCGCTGGCGATGGGGCTCACACTCTGGTGTATCTCGCGATCGACAACGCCGGTAATTTGGGAGCACCGACAACGCTCTTCGTTCCGATCGACGGAACGCCGCCAACGATTAACGTGAATCTTCTGGGAACCCAGGCGAACGCCGGTTGGTATAAGGGCAACGTGACCGTCACGTCGAGGGCGACCGATGCGACGAGTGGTGTCGCGTTGCAGACGATCCGCATTGGGACCGGTGTCGCGGTCCCGTATACGGGTCCCGTCGTCATCGACACGGACGGCAATTTCCTGATCGAGATCGTCGCGATCGACGCGGCAGGGAATCGGGCGAGTTCCGTGACGCAGATCAAGATCGACCGGACGCCTCCGTCCTTCTCGCTCGTCCTTCCGAACGCGCCCGGTAACCCGATTACATCGTCCTCCCTATCGATCCGGGTGGATCAGGTGACGGATCCGACGTCTGGTCTCGCGGGATGCTCGATCTCCCTCGACGGCGGGGCCTCGGTGGCCCTCAGCTCTGGGTCTCCCTACCGATTGACCGGCCTCGAGGACGGGCCCCACACCGTCGTCGCGAGTTGCTCGGACAACGCCGGCAATGTGGGCTCGAAGACCGCGGAGTTCACGGTGAACACGAACTTCCTGAGCCCACAAGGGCCGTACGGTCCAATCCCGCTGAGCGGGATCGTCGCCGCGATCGGAGCCATCGCCGTCCTTGGCGCGTTGCTGGCCTGGAGACGGCGGCGACGAGCGTTGTTCGCCCTGTCCCATCGGAAGTCGGCTCGTATTCCGCGACCCCCCAAAGGAGGAAAGCGGGGCTTCTGAGCCGTGGTGGCTCGCACCAATTCGATGACGTGAATCGCGTCTACCGGGTGTCTGTCCCGTCGGGTCTCGGCGAGGGCCTGATCTGGTCCCGGACCATCCGATTCGCGATCTCAAGGAACTTTGGCTCCGTCCCGGGAGGGATCGTCGCCCCGGCCGCCGCGTGGTGTCCGCCACCCTGGCCGCCGACGGCGCCGCTCGCGACCTTCATGACCTCCGCCAGATCCAGGCCCCGTGCGACGAGCTCCCGCGTCGTCCGCGCCGAGACCTTGATCCCGTCCGATGCCTGGGCAAAGGCGAAGATCGGCAGGTCCTTCGTCGCGTTCTCGCGGTTTAGGGCCATGGAGGCGGCGATGCCGACGACGGTGTCGCGGATTGTGTCGGCGGCATGGAAGTACTGGATCGCGTCCATCTGATTGATCCCAGCGGCCGCGACGGCCTCCATGGAGTCGACCAGGTATTCCCGGTGTCCGCGCAGGAGACGGAGGGCCTCCGCCAGGGAATCCTCGCGGTCCCCGCGGCACACTCGGTAACCCACCTCCGGCTGATCGTATCGACCGCACGCGTTGATCAGCGTGCCGAATTCCTTCGCATCGCGGGTCGGACTTCCGGCGGGCTCGCGGATGAGCGTGTACGTCTCCCCGATCAACCGTTCGACCTCCTTCGAACCGCATCCTCGTTCGAGCATGTGGGCCACGAGGGCGTTGACGACCCTCCGTCGCTCCCCGAGTTCCAGATCGGACCAGCTCCGCCAGTGCTCCTCGACCTTCAGGTCGACGCCGAGCTCTAGCAGGAAGGCGATGCACGCATCCTCGTTCCCGCTGAGGCGCGGGATCCACGGGTCCGTGGCGTACTGGAGCAGCTTGTACGCGGGCCTCGTCTCCCGGCCGAAGAGACGCAGGTCGATCTGGGCGCGGAGGACGCCCGCGTCGATTCCATCCTGAAGAATTTCCCGGTTGTACCCGGAGAGCCGTCGGAACTCCTGATCCTGGACGTCTCCGACCGCGCCGACGATCGCGACGGACGCAAGGTCCTTGTTCGCGGGGTCCAACGCCTTCGCGACCGCGTAGGCACAACCGGCGCCGCTCGCGACGTCGGAGCCTGCTCCCTCGAGGTGCGGGTTGAGCATGAGGATCCGGTCCTGGGATTCCGCGAATCGGAGGAGGTCGCTCCGCAGCACCTTCGGAATCTCGCGTTCCGTCGGCACGTGATGGTCCGTGATCACGGCGTCCAGGCCGTGGAGCGCGTGCATCATTCCCGCTCCCAGGTCGATGAACCAGACGAGCGGCGTGCCCCGGCGCTTCAGCTCCGTCACGACCGGCTCATCGAGCTTCTTGACGAAAGCGACTTCGTGCGCGATGCTCGCCCGGTCGAGGGCTTCCGAGGCGATTGCGCCGCCCGTGATCCCGTCCGTGTCGATGTGCGTCACGATTCGGACGAGGGGGGATGCGCGCACGCGCTCCGCGATCTCCTGGGCGACCGCATCCATCGGTCCGTCCAGCGGACGACAGCTGCTTGAATCTTTGGGAGAGGCACGCGAATAGAGAGGGCACTCGAATCCCCGCGCCCTTCCGTGTTATCGTTATTCAACGATAACAATTTCGGATTGGCGAATCTCGCCGAGCCAAAGGACGCATATCCTCGACAGGCCTTCGCCCCGGTGTGATCCATGTCACGGCGACGGGCCTCGTCGTGAAGGGTGGGCGGGTGCTCCTGGGGAAGCGGACCAGCACGGTCCGTTTTGCGGGCATGTGGGATGCCTTCGGAGGCCACCTGGTGCCGTGCGAGGAACCTGCGAGCGCCTTGGTCCGAGAGCTCGAGGAGGAGCTCGGGATCCGAGCGGTCCAACCGCAATTCCTCGGAATCTACGAGGACGTCGATCCGACCTCTCGCGACCTCTTTCGGCATTACCTCTTCCTGGTCACACGCTGGGAGGGCGAGCCCCGGATCGCGAACGAAGAACACTCCGAGACCCGCTGGTTCACGCCGGACGAAGCGATGGCGTTGAACGTCGCCCCGTCGTTGAAGGAGTCGATCGGCCGGATGCTCCCGACGAAACCTTAAGCCGCTCGCCTTCCTTCGACCGGACGGTCGGGAGACATGGCGGAAGACACCGAGGTCCGAAAGATCCTCGAGCGCATCCGGACGATTGCCGTGGTCGGTTGTTCGAAGGATCCGGCGAAGGATGCGCACCGGGTCCCGAAATACATGCAGATGCACGGATACCGGATCATCCCGGTGAACCCGACCGCCACGGAGATCCTCGGAGAGAAGGCCTATCCTTACCTGGATGCCGTGCCTGTTCCTTACGACGCGGTCGACATCTTTCGTCCCTCGGCCGACGTTCCTCCGATCGTCGATCAGGCGATCAAGGGTCCCGGGAAGGTGATCTGGATGCAGCTCGGAATCCGGAACGAAGGCGCGGCGCAGACGGCCCGCGCCGCGGGAAAGATCGTGGTCCAAGATCGCTGCATGATGCGCGACCATGCGCGGCTATTCGGCGGCGACGTCCTCGAATGAGTACCCCGCGAACACGACGGCGACGCTGGGACCGGCACCCCGCCTCGCGGCCGCGCTGAGGGCTTCGACTTCTCCGAGCACGCTAATCGCGGCGGGCGGCGCGTTGAACTTCGTCTTGGCGGCCCAGTCGTAAAGGGATCGCAATTGCGGCTCGGGGACGATTCCCACGCGATACGGACCGAGCACCCCGCGCTCCAGCTTCACGGTCGGGCTGATCCCGGCGAAGGCTTGGACCGGGATCTCGATCCACTCGGCGCCGTCCTTGGGGAACAGCTCGCGGAATACGTCGTCGCCCAGGCCCTCTTCCGCGCTGACGAACGACGCGCGTCCCTCCTCGGATTCCCAGACCCGCCCGAGTCGCGTCCCGGCCGACACGACCGCATGGTCGAGCCATGCCAGATCGTGGACCCGCGGGATCGACGCCCTCCGGGTCCAGAGGACCTTCGCCACGAGCTGGTATCCCTCGCGGAGCGCCTTCGCCTCGGGGGATTTCGTACCTCCGGCCCTCTGGGCCTTGTCGAGGGCGGCGGCGACCGCGGGCTGGGACGTGAGCACCGTCTGGAAGTCGACGACGCGCAGGAGCCCGCGCCATCCCATGGGACCCGCCAGGGTTCCCGCTGAGAAAAGGGTGTCGGCCAATCGACGCGGTTCGTTCCTGCGTTCACGGGGATCGGACGTGACTCAGTTCAGTGGAGGACGACCGACTTCACTCCATCGACCTGTTTGATCATCGGGAGGAGCCTCTCCGGGACGGGCGCCTCCGTCACGATGAATCCGTGCGGATCGTCGACGATCTCGGGGTCGTCCATGATCACCTGGC
>Ga0209378_1002015_pt1 | contig 14216 bp, 5 predicted proteins | sample GraSoiAngelo_156_FD_186170 | JGI IMG/M metagenome (GOLD analysis project Ga0209378, IMG submission 186170) | Grasslands soil microbial communities from the Angelo Coastal Reserve, California, USA - 14_1009_13_40cm (SPAdes) (version 2) | ecosystem: Environmental > Terrestrial > Soil > Grasslands ... | reverse complement strand
AACCGCTTCGAATACGACTCCAAGCCAAACCGTTCGTCCAAATATGCGATTACCTCCCGTCTAACCAACTGATCCAACCGACCCAGCACCTTCGAATACATTTTATCTCCATAGTAATACAGAAGTGCCTGAAGGATTGCCCCATGAGTATCAGCCCCCTCGCCCATTAAACTTCCCTTCACCGTATATTTGAACAACGCCGTGAGGGATTTCTCATCCTTTGCCATTGCCCCTTTAAGCAGTGCCCGGTAGTCAACGCCGTCAAGTTTTGCTTGGTAGAAAATATTACCGCGCTGTTCGCTTAAATTGAGAAAGTAATGGAGCGTTTCCTGGGGATCCTGGTCGATTCCGTAGCAAACACCCAGAATTATTAGACCAACACAAGTGACTGTGTAGGGAAGTCGCATGCGTTCAATCAGCAGTTATGCGAGCACGATTCTTTTTGGAAGCGGAGAATAAAAATCCCCGACAGGCGAGTTATAGCGCTGATAAGGCACCGGCACTCCAGGGTTTTGTTGTTTGAAGTCGCGAATCTTATCTACTAGATCTTGGATATCCTCATTCTGTAATCTCGTACATCCATGTGTAGGAGCCCATCCTTGGCGAGGAGCAAACGGATCGGGGAGGCCCAAACCGCCACCATGCAGCCATCGACCCCTCTCATCATCGGTTCTCAAAATATCATTGGGGCCGTAAGATATTGGGTCATTATAGTACGGCCCCTTTGTTGGATAAACGTCATCGGAGTTGTACGGACCTGCCGCCCCGGGCTTCGAATTAGCGGTCACTTCATTTCGCGATGGATAGACAGAGATTGGTCCGGGCATTTCTGGATTTGGATTGAAAACTGTCAGTCCGGCGGTCATATCCGTCGTCAGTGAGGCCAGTCCCAGTGGATCCAAGAAGTTCACTGGATTGCTGGACACGTATCTGTATAGATTACTGCCTGCTATTTCTTCAATCGGATCGCGGCTGATCCACCTGCCTAGATTGGGGTCAAACAGCCTATTGAGAGTCGCATAAAGCCCGCTCGCCGAATGGTTGTAGTAACCTGCATAGGTGAAATCACTATCCAAATCGCCCTGAACTTTTGTTAGCCGCCCATACGCATCGTAATCGTAGCGCACCTGCACCGCGCCTGAGCTATCAGTCAGTTCACGTATCGAACCAAGGTGATCTTTCGAGTAGTAGTAGTTGGTCGAACCAACTTGCATTCCTTGTGGATAAAAGCGTTTGGTCGCGTCATTGCTTCCATCTCTCTCCTCAGATAAACGAACGTTTTGGTGCCGCTCCCGCTGACAGTCACTTTGTAGCGATTTGTCGTCGCATTGCCGTTCGCATCGGTCGCCGTCACAGTAACTGTGTTATCGCCGGCAGTGACCGCAGCTTTTCCTTCAAAGCTGTTATCGGCTTTAACGGTGGCGGGAGTTCCGTTTACGGTCACAGTCGACGGCTCATTGGTGGTACCTCGGATCGGCATGACACCAATCCCGCCCTGCCGGGTCTTCAATTGGTTGAAGTTGTTGATTGTGTCACCCGTCACAAGGCTGTCGACTGCTTCGGAGGTGCTGTTGCCGGTCAGCGTGATACGGGGGGGGTCACTATATCTGCACGGGTTCAACTCGCCGATTATTACTGACTGCGGCGCGATATGATTTCATCACGCCGAGCGCTCCACTTTCGTGCTTCGGCGTCCTCGTCGTGTTGTAGGTAATAACCAACCAACTTGTTAATTGCATCTAAATCGCCGGACTCAGCGCGTCGCCTCGTTGTTGCAAGCTCAGAATCCGAAATTGGAATCACATCTTCCTTTCTCGCTGTCGAAATCATTGGTACCAGTTTCTTAGAAGCTTGTTGACGATTTTTCATATCTGATGAAGTTGTATCGTTTGCAGCGCAGCCAATCAGGGCGGCTGTAGCCGAACCGATCAAAAATAATACGCTGCAGAACGAAGGATTCATCAATGAGGCAAATAAGCGATCCAATGGCCGGGCGAACTGTGGTTCGCTGTCCAGTCCCTTGGAGCCAGATGAGAATCAACTGGCGGCCCGATAAAAACAGAACCGCTTGGAGAAATCCACAAAAAGTTGTCTGGCGCGATAACCGGGACATGCAGCAAGTCAGCCAACTTTTGCCCAAATGGCTTTTTCGTTGGAGCGTTACGGAACGGACCAAAATCTGGTGGTTGCCCTTCTCTGTTACCAGTATTGCACGAATATAGCTGAACCGCTGTGTTTCCTGAGAAGTTCGGGTCACTTAGGATTTTTCGCGCCAAGTCTTCTGGAGATAGCCACATCCCTGTGTGCAGCGTCAGATCGCTGAACGCCGAGACGCTGCGGTTGGAACCGTGAACACCGACTGTATAAACACTCGCAGGGTCGGGCGCATTTTGAATCCACGTGGCAAGCCTGTCCCCAGGAGCAAATAGATTGACGTCGATCAAACCGAGCGGATCGATGGAGTCGACAGGGCTATTTCCGACATATCCATAAAGGTTTATCCCGCCCAACTCCGCAATCGGATCGCGACTCATCCATCTTCCCAAGTCAGCGTCATACGCGCGATAAAGCGCGAGATTTAGCCCGCTCGGCTGATGATAATAATGGCCCGTGAATCCAAAATCCGCATCGACATTGCCGCTAACCTTAGTACGTCGTCCATAGGGATCATAGTCATAACGAGCCTGAACAGCGCCCGAGCTGTCGGTCAACTCGCGAATTGAACCCAAGTGATCCCTTGTGTAGTAATAGTTCGTCGTGTTAACCTGCACTCCCTGGGGGTAGTAGCGTTTCCTGACGGTGTTGCTCCCGTCCCGCTCCTCAGAAATTTCTGATCCAACCCAGACCAAGTTCTTCGTGCTCGTGACGTTCCCATTCTCCTTTTCCTCAATTTTCACGCGCTGGCTCAATCCGTTATAGGTGAGCTCGCTCCGGTGGGTGCTGCTCGTGACTGCAGTTAATCGATTCAGTGGATCCCATTCAAATGTGCGTGTGCCGTCACTCGTAAGGTTCCCGTCGGCATCATAGACGAGAGTTTTACTTCCGCTCCCGGTGACAGTCACATTGTAGCGATTGGTCGTGGTGTTGCCGTTCACGTCCGTCGCCACGACCGTGACCGTGTTATTGCCCGCAGTGACCGCAGCTCTTCCTTCAAAGCTGTTATCGACTTTAACAGTCGCAAGAGTTCCGTTCACGGTCACAGTCGACGGCTCATTGGTCGTGCCTCGGATTGGCATGACACCTGTTCCACCCTGTCGCGTCTTCAATTGGTTGAGGTTGTTGATTGTGTCGCCAGTTACAAGGCTATCGATCGCTTCTGTGGTGCGATTGCCGGCCCCGTCGTAATCGTAGGCGTAACTCTTTAATACTGTGCCTGAAAGATCTTTCAGAGTCCCGCTCTTAAGTTGGCTCACTGGATCATAGCCAAAGTCGTAAGCCTGCGCCGGGTTTGCGCCGACCTGCTGCGTCCATTTCGTGATCTGGCCAAGCACGTCGTATTCGTAATCGAACTTTGAGATCGTCTGGCTCCCGGACTCCTTGTTCCAAATTTCTCCGAGTCGTTGGTCGTGTGCCGTATCCAAATACGCAAAGCTGATATTCGGCCCGCTTGTTCCTGTAATCGAAGACAAAAGCGTCGATACCGCGCTGGGATAATTGTAGGTAAATGTCCCCAACGGGTTGGTCGCGGTCTGGGGGCGCCCGTAGTTGTCATAGACGAGCGTGCTGGTCCCGGTGTTGTTGATCGATTGCCCTGTTGGTCGACCGAACGCGTCATACGACAAACTAGTTGTATCGTTCGCCAGTGGCCCGTCTATTGTCGTCAGCTGACTCGCCAGATCGTACCCAAACGTTGTCGTTCCCGTTCCATCAGCCATTTGTGTCCGACGGTTGAGTGAATCGTAGGTGAAGCTGATGGTGGCTAATCCAGTGGCGGCGACGCTGGTTAAATTATTGACTGCATCGTAACCGTAGGTCGTCACCACGCCTTTCGCATCAGTTTGATGCATGAGGTTGCCGACGCCATCGTAATCGTAAAGGTAACTACTGCCGTCGGCGTAAATCTCTTTGGCGACGCGATTCCGGTTGTTGTATCGCCATTGGGTAGCGTTGCGATTTGGATCAACTAATGTCGTCAGGTTGCCTGCGGGGTCATACAAATATTCGGTGATTCGATTCTGGGCATCGATACTGAGCACGAGTCGATTTACCGGATCGTGAGTGAACCTCGTAAAGTAGCCTGCACGATTACGTTGTGCGCTCAGATGGCAGCATTCCCAATCATTCTCAGTATAACTGCCGTCTGGATACGTGACACGAACCAGACGATTCAGCCCATCATAAGTGTAGCTGAGTGTGTACCCATTAGAGTTAGTGATGCTGCCCGGCCGGCCCACAGCGTCGGGCGCGATCGACAACAGCGTGTTTCCATTTTGCGTGACCGATGCGAGTCGATGAGACGTGTCGTAGTTGTATGTCCGCACTTGTGCCGTTGCGTCGGTGACGGTTGACGGTTGGGCAAATTGATTGCGAGTGATGACGGTTGACCACCCGAGTCCATCTGCAATCGACGTAATATTCCTGTTGCCGTCGTATCCGATCTGAAGTGCCGGATGGTTGCTATCGTGGAAAAAGTCAGTCACCTTAATCAGGTCAATATTGTTGGCCGCATACGTGTAGGTCGTCATGTACTGGTTAGCGGGAGCAACATTTCTCGCATCGGCACGGGTCAAGACCTGGCCCATCGAGTTGTAAGTCACTGTAGTCGCGTGGCCGTTCTCATCAGTAATCGTCTGCGGTTGACGCGCGGTGTTGAAGTTGGAATAGACAATCGTCTTTCCATCAGCATACGTAATCTTTGAGACCACCCCTTGGTTGCTTACCAGAGTATAATCGTATCTTGTCTTTGAGCTCGCTAACGCAACAGCAGTGCTTTGGCCAGGATGATACTGATTCTTATCTCGATACCAGCCGTATCGATAATATCCGTCGTAATAATATTCTTCTGCAAAGCCGAGAGGATCAGTGACGGTAATGCGGTAGTCCTGCCACATCGTCCCTCCTGAAAGGGGGTACTGATTGGAACCGTTGCCGATTCCGTCTGCCGGCTCGATATAGAACCCAGTCGTCCCCGAGGGCTTATTTATGCCGGTGAGATAAACATTGCTGTCATAGGTGTAACCGTACGACAACCCGCCCATGTCGGTTTGCCCCACTAGATTGCCGTTCGCATCGTAGGAGAACGTTGCGTTTCTTCCGAACGGATCATCGACTCGGCTGACTAGGCCTTGCGCATTGTAAGACAGGGCCCAAATACGATTTTGTGAGTCTTTGATTCCAGTAACGGCACCATTAACATCGTGCGTGATCGTGACAAAATCATGATTCCGGCCCTCGATCGATAGCAGAAGGGAAGAGAAGCCGTTCATCTCCGGCGGCACGCCGTAGTGGTAAATAGTCCCGTCTGTTAGCTGGAGATCGAACGTATAATCAGCGAGCTTCGATACCTTATTAAAAACTCCGGCCGGCGAGACATATCCGCCACTGCCGTCAGGTTGATAGGTGTCGCCTTTTCCACCGGGCATAACGACCAGCACTGATCCTGCCGGCGCGCCGCCTGGAGACTCCATCGCATACGACGCATAGTTGAATATCCATTTGTTCCCAAACGGGCGGAGCTGATTTAGGGAGTCCTGGCTATTGTAAGTAATTTCAATCGCGATGTTCAGCCCGATCTCACTTTTGTACCACATCGGGACGTCTTGTACGACGAGATTCATGTTTACAGGGTTGACCTGCCATGCGGGCATACCACAAGGATTGTCAGACTTCTTTGGCCCCAAGTCGCTTGGGTATCTGGGCTGTCCACAACATCCACCCATCTCGCGAGTGAGGTCCGTCGTAGTGGCGAGCCTTATTCTTTTCGGTGGAGCGGTGAAAACCAACGCAAGACCCGACCATTGGTCATTAAATTGCTTGTTCGTCAGTTCAGTCGGCCGTTCCAATCGCGGATCGAATAACTTCACGGAGCTCGATGCGCCGAAGCCAGTTACCACGACGAAATGTTGATCCGAATAATGGGCAATGAATGGAATCGAAAGCTGTCGTAGCTGACCGCGATGGGCCCTAACGGCCGTTGGAGTTAGTCCAACCTTCTGAGCAAACTGAGCTAGTTCTCCTAGCGAGAAGCCTTTTGCTCCCGGGGCGCCCGCCAGACTAACTTCGCCGGCTTTCCGCGCATAGCCCTTTTGTCGCAAGACGTAGGCCAGGCTCTTTGCTCCGCAGTCGCGCAGCGCGATTTCATTCGCCTTGTAAAGGTTGAGTTGCAGAATCCAGTGGTGCGCATAGGTGCGCCGTCCCCAATCCGTTTCCCTCTGGAGCATTTCACTAAAGGAATTCGTTGCTTCTTCCAGTTGCCCCTGATCGATGTACAAAACGGATCGACGCAGCTTCGCCTTCTGGTAAATGTCTGTGCCCGCTTCATGGTGTCCCAGAATCCATTCAAAGCTAAACTGTGCCTCAGCCCAGCTACCGCTAAACTGTGCCGCGCATCCGAGGTGCAATTCTGCCTCGCCCGCCCACGGACTATTTGGATATTGCTGCCGATGCTGCCGAAATAGCCCGATTGCTTCTGGATACTTATGCTGGTTCCATTTTTGAATCGCCTGCCCAAAGAGCAGGTTGTCATTTTCCTGCTGCTTACGCTGGCCGGGGTCGGCAATTTTGGCAGGATCTGCCGATCTCGATGGGGTTAATGGGCTCCCCAACTGGCCCGCCATTCTCAATTCTTGTTCAGTTGGCGCGCGGCTTAGATCCAGCGGCCTCAGACTGATTTTCCTCGGGGGCTGTGGCGGCGCCGCCAGCTGCGTCGTGTTGCCACTGACGGCGGCCGTAGAGGCCGTAGACTGCGCCTGCTTTCCGGATGTCAATTTGCCTGTTCCGGCGGCTAAGGCGCGCATGCCATGGGGCAAGACAGTTAACTCGAGCAACAGGATGAACGTAATCAACCATCTGCAAAAAAGTGCAGTAATCCTAGCGGAAGTAACAATGGTTCTGTGATTCATGGAGTTCGAATTCGATCAAGCTGCGGGCGTGCGTATTCGATGGAGCTACAGCTGGGTAATTCCTGTTGTTGGGTAAGTGATTGTTATAACGGGCGGCGTATGATCGTTGGGATCAGGCGCTGGTCCTTGAGAACGCGTTGGATCCAACGGAAAAGCGTCTTGTCTATCTAGCACTCCATCTCCATCGGTATCGGCCACGAAAGGGTTGGTTCCCATCGCAAGCTCTTGCGCATTTGTGAGTCCATCTCCATCGACGTCCAGATTCGCTGGATTGATACCCATGAGCACATCATCACTATCGGATAGACCGTCACCATTCGTATCGGGATTCAGCGGATCGCTGTTCCAGTTGTACTCCTGCCAATCTGGCAACCCGTCTTGATCGGCATCGAACGGTGTGTGCGTTAGCACGGGAGCATGTCTTTCAGTGGTTGTCCCATCACCCAATTGGCCATAACTGTTTGGACCCCACGCCCAGATGAGAGCGACCCCTTTGTAAATGCCAATGGCGAGGCTGTGGTTGCCAGCGACGACCGAGATCATATTGGCGGCACCACTAACTGTCACGGGCGCGTTGCGCTGAGTGGTTGTGGCATCGCCCAACTGACCGTTACTGTTGTAGCCCCAAGCCATGACGGTTCCATCGCTTTTGACTGCTAGGCTGTGATACTGACCCGCGGCAACTGCAATGGCGTTGGTGACGCCAATCGCTTGCACCGCTACATAGCTATTGGTCGTCGTGCCGTTGCCAAGCTGACCGTAGTAGTTGTTACCCCAATCCCACACTGTCCCGTCCGCTTTTAGGGCAACCGCATGAGATTGCCCAGCCGCAATCGCTACCACATCATAGATGGTTCCCGCCCGTACGGGCACATAGCTAGTACTCGTGGTCCCGTTGCCAAATTGACCGTTACCATTGTAACCCCACGCCCAGACCGTCCCATCCGATTTCAATGCAAGGGTGAAGTACTGCCCAGCAGCAATAGCAATAACTCCATTTAACCCACTTACCTGTACCGGCGTAAAGCGATTAGTTGTTGTGCCATCCCCGAGCTCTCCATAGTTATTGTAACCCCACGCCCACACCGTCCCGTCCGATTTGGCAGCTACGCTATGGTAAGTCCCACCGGCTACTGCTGTCACGTCACTAACACCTTTGACTTGCATGGGAAGCGATTGGTCAGCCGTGCTTCCTACTCCCAGTTGACCATAATTGTTGCGACCCCAAGTCCATAAAGAGCCGTCGGATCCAATCGCCAGACTGTGATTAAGACCGACCGCCGCATTACTGGCAATTTGATAAACTCCGCTCTTCGTATCGCTCGGAGTGTACCCACTTAGGAATGCTTTAGCCCGAATGAATGTAGTAGTCGCAACGCTGATCGTCGACCCCGAAGAAATAACCGGATCGGACGCTGTGGGATCGGCGCCATTGGTCGTGTAGTGAATCGTTGCACCCTGTGTCGCGCAGCTCACGGTGACTAATTGAGCTTGCAGGTAATGCCCTCCTTCAGGAGCAAAAATCGGAGTAATGACCTTCGGCGCAAAGGTGAGACTCAGAATTGCTCCTGGCACGCTTTGGCTTGCATTCGTGCCGTTGCCAAGCTGTCCGTAACTATTCGCTCCAAACGTCCAGATCGTTCCGTCGTTCTTCACCGCAACGCTATGTGTGCCGGCGCTTATCGAAGTTATTCCAGTAAGATTGCTTGCAATCACAGGAGCGCTGCGATTTGTGTTGGTGCCGTCTCCAAGTTGACCACTATTGTTGTAGCCCCAGGCCAAGACCGTTCCATCGCTTTTCAGAGCCAGGGTATGGTATTGACCTGCAGCAACCGCGATAGCGTTGGTGACGCCAATCGCTTGCACCGCTACATAGCTATTGGTCGTCGTGCCGTTGCCAAGCTGACCGTAGTAGTTGTTACCCCAATCCCACACTGTCCCGTCCGCTTTTAGGGCAACCGCATGAGATTGCCCAGCCGCAATCGCTACCACATCATAGATGGTTCCCGCCCGTACGGGCACATAGCTAGTACTCGTGGTCCCGTTGCCAAATTGACCGTTACCATTGTAACCCCACGCCCAGACCGTCCCATCCGATTTCAATGCAAGGGTGAAGTACTGCCCAGCAGCAATAGCAATAACTCCATTTAACCCACTTACCTGTACCGGCGTAAAGCGATTAGTTGTTGTGCCATCCCCGAGCTCTCCATGCGCGTTATATCCCCAGGCCCACACAGTTCCGTCGCTCTTTAAGGCCACGCTGTGACTCTCCCCAGCTTCCACCGAAACCACGTTTGTCAATCCGCTCACTTGCACCGGCGTGTTGTGTTGCGTTGTTGTGCCGTCCCCAAGCTGTCCATAGTTATTGTAACCCCACGCCCACACCGTCCCGTCCGCGTTAGCAGCTACACTGTGGTAAGTCCCAGCTGCCGCCGCTACCACGTTGCTCAGACTGCTCACTGGACCGGCAGACCATTGCTGCCCTATGCTCCCATTCCCCAGCTGACCATAATTGTTGTAGCCCCAACTCCATAAAGAGCCGTCTGGTGCAATCGCAAGGCTGTGGTACAGACTACTGACGACGTAGCCCCCAATTTGGTAAGCCGCAGTCTTAATGTCGCTCGGACTATATCCAGTCTTAAATGCTTTCACTCGAAGCAACGACGCACTTGAAACGGTCACGCTTGAGCCCGAAGCGACGATCGGATCAGAGGTTGTGGGAGCATTTCCATTCGTTGTATAGTGGATTTCTGCACCAGCTGTTGCACAGCTAACCGTGACGTTCTGCGGCTGCAGATAGGAGCCTCCTTGGGGACTGAGGACCGGGATTGTAACTTGGCCACCACTGAGGCTGAAATTCGGAACCAGCGTCGGCACATTAGAATTTGCATTAGTACCATTGCCCAATTGTCCATAGGAGTTGGTTCCAAAGCTCCAGATAGTGCCATCATTCTTCACTGCGATGCTGTGCGTGCCAGCGCTTACGGAAATCGCTCCGCTAAGATTGCTCACTACTACCGGCGTGCTGCGGTTCGTGTTAGTGCCATCTCCAAGTTGACCACTATTGTTATTGCCCCAAGCCATCACCGCCCCATCGCTCTTGACTGCCAGCGTATGGTTTTGTCCAGCGGCAACACCAATCGCGTTCGTCACTCCAATCGCTTGCACCGCCACAGTGCTCGTGTTAATGGTGCCATTGCCAAGCTGACCGTTACTGTTGTAGCCCCAGTCCCACACCGTCCCGTCAGCCTTTAATGCAACCGCATGAGATTGCCCTGCCGCAATCGCTACTACATCGTAAATCGTTCCCGACCTCACCGGGATAGAACTATTCGTTGCAGAGCCATTGCCAAGTTGACCGTTACCATTGTAACCCCACGTCCAGACCGTCCCATCCGATTTCAATGCAAGGGTGAAGTACTGCCCAGCCGCAATGGCAATAACGCCGCTTAACCCGCTTACCTGTACCGGGGTAAAGCGATTAGTGATCGTGCCATCCCCAAGCTCTCCATGCGCGTTATATCCCCAGGCCCACACCGTTCCGTCAGTCTTTAACGCCACACTGTGATAGTCTCCTGCCGCAACTGCGATCACGTTGGTCAATCCGCTCACTTGCACCGGCGTAGCGCGATTGGTTGTGGTACCGTCGCCAACCTCGCCGTAAGCGTTATAACCCCACGCCCATAGCGTCCCGTCACTCTTGGCGGCCACACTATGATAAGTCCCAGCTGCCGCCGCCACCACGTTGCTCAAACTGCTCACTTGCTCGGGAAACCACTGATCTATCGTGGTCCCATCACCGAGTTGCCCATAATTGTTATGTCCCCAACTCCATAAGCTCCCATCCGGTTTGATCGCCAGACTGTGATAAAGGCTGCTCACCACGTAGCCGCCAATTTGGTACAATCCGCTCTTGGTATTGCTTGGGCCATAACCAGTCAGGAACCCCTTAGCGCGAAACAGAGTTCTATTAGCAATGTTGAGTGATGAGCCAGAACCTATCACACTGTCCGACGCCGTTGGATCGGCTCCATTTGTCGTGTAACGAATTGTTGCCCCCGTCGTCGCACAACTCACGGTCACAGCTTGAGGCTGAAGATAAGCGCCCCCTTCAGGACTAAACGTAGATGTTCCTACCTGATCAGCGAAGGTAAGATTTACAACTACAGCCGCCAGATTAGAATTTGCATTGGTACCATTGCCCAATTGTCCATAGGAGTTGGTTCCAAAGCTCCAGATAGTGCCATCATTCTTCACTGCGATGCTGTGCGTGCCAGCGCTTACGGAAATCGCTCCGCTAAGATTGCTCACTACTACCGGCGTGCTGCGGTTCGTGTTAGTGCCATCTCCAAGTTGACCACTATTGTTATTGCCCCAAGCCATCACCGCCCCATCGCTCTTGACTGCCAGCGTATGGTTTTGTCCAGCGGCAACACCAATCGCGTTCGTCACTCCAATCGCTTGCACCGCCACAGTGCTCGTGTTAATGGTGCCATTGCCAAGCTGACCGTTACTGTTGTAGCCCCAGTCCCACACCGTCCCGTCAGCCTTTAATGCAACCGCATGAGATTGCCCTGCCGCAATCGCTACTACATCGTAAATCGTTCCCGACCTCACCGGGATAGAACTATTCGTTGCAGAGCCATTGCCAAGTTGACCGTTACCATTGTAACCCCACGTCCAGACCGTCCCATCCGATTTCAATGCAAGGGTGAAGTACTGCCCAGCCGCAATGGCAATAACGCCGCTTAACCCGCTTACCTGTACCGGGGTAAAGCGATTAGTGATCGTGCCATCCCCAAGCTCTCCATGCGCGTTATATCCCCAGGCCCACACCGTTCCGTCAGTCTTTAACGCCACACTGTGATAGTCTCCTGCCGCAACTGCGATCACGTTGGTCAATCCGCTCACTTGCACCGGCGTAGCGCGATTGGTTGTGGTACCGTCGCCAACCTCGCCGTAAGCGTTATAACCCCACGCCCATAGCGTCCCGTCACTCTTGGCGGCCACACTATGATAAGTCCCAGCTGCCGCCGCCACCACGTTGCTCAAACTGCTCACTTGCTCGGGAAACCACTGATCTAGCGTGGTTGCATTACCGAGTTGCCCATAGTTGTTGCGTCCCCAACTCCACAACGTCCCGTCTGGCTTAATCGCCAGACTATGATAAAGGCTACTGACTACATAACTACGAATCTGGTACAGCCCGCTCTTTGTATTACTGGGGCTATAGCCTGTCATGAAGGTCTTGGCCCGCAGAAGAGTCGTGTTGGGAACATTGATCGAAGACCCTGAAGCTACGACGGGATCGGACGTTGTTGGATCAGCCCCGCTCGTCGTATAACGGATCGTCGCGCCGGGCGTAGCGCAGCTCACCGTAATGTTCTGAGGCAGAACATAAGCGCCTCCTTCAGGGCTAAAGGTCGACATCGCAACCTGGCCGGCGAATGTGAAACTAACAACTGACGCCGCAGTGCTTGCATTTACTACAGTTCCTCTTCCTAGCTGTCCGTTCGTATTTAGGCCAGTGCTCCAAATTGCTCCGTCGGTCTTTAATATCAGCGTATGATTACCTGCGGCCAACGCACTTGCCGCACTTATGCCGGACACAGCCGTATTCCGCTGGGTCGTAGTGCCGTCTCCGAGTTGACCGTAGTTGTTGTAGCCCCAGGCGATGGCGGTTCCATCGTTTTTTACCGCCACAGTGTGATACTGCCCCGCTGCGACTGCAGCTATATTTGCCACCCCAGTCGCCTGGACGGCGCTCAACCGTTGCGTTATTGTTCCGTCGCCGAGCTGGCCATACGCGTTGTAGCCCCAGGTCCAAACTGTCCCGTCAGATTTTAATGCAACGCCGTGTCGCTGGCCGGTCGCGATGGCTATAACATTGTAAATTGTTCCCGATCTCACCGGCGTCAATCGTTGAGTTGTCGTGCCGTCGCCTAGTTGGCCGTACCCATTGTAGCCCCAGGCCCAGATTGTCCCGTCCGATTTCAGTGCCAGGCTGAAATACTGCCCGGCTGCAAGCGCGGTGACTCCGGTCAAGCCGCTAACCTGCACGGGAGTAGAACGGTTGGTCGTTGTCCCATCACCCAGCTGGCCGTATCCATTATAGCCCCAAGCCCAAACCGTCCCGTCACTTTTCAGAGCGACCGTGTGGTAGTCGCCTCCCGCAACCGCGACGACGTTCGTTAACCCGCTTACCTGCATGGGGGTAGAGCGATTAGTGGTAGTGCCGTCGCCGATTTGGCCGTATCCGTTGTAACCCCACGTCCAGACAGTCCCATCCGATTTGGCAGCTACGCTATGGTAAGCGCCTCCAGCCCCCGCCACCACGTTGCTCAACGCGGTTACTTGCGCCGGAAACCACTGGTCCACCGTGCTCCCAATCCCCAGTTGCCCATAGTAATTGTAACCCCAACTCCATAACGTCCCGTCTTCCTTTAAGGTGAGGCTGTGATTCAGACCAGCTGCCACACGGCGTTGGACCGTGTCTGCTTGCGAAACGCCCGCGCAGAGAAATGCGCACAGCAAAGCGAAGGCGTAAACGTTGCGATGAAATTTCGGTGGTGACGTCAAAATCGTCGCAGCTTTTGCCAGCTTCGAAAAAGCGCGGCAAGAAAAAAGTTCGCCGTCGGCCAAGTTTTTTGCCATCCACAGGCGGTTCGAAGCAGGAGACCGCTGTCGCGAACTGCGGGACAATCAGCGATCAGGCGCAGGTTCGACCCGTTGTTGCACGTGGTGCACCATGGCCACGGCAGCGATCAGGATAATGGCTGCAATCACCTGGTGCGGGTAAAGGCTGGCATGAAAAAAGCCCCAAGTGATGCACACCGCAGCGAGCGTCTGCATCATCTCGAAATAACCCGCTGTTGAAGCGCGCGTGAGACGCAGCCCTTGAAAATAAATCAAGAGCGGAATGCCGCCTGAGATCGACGCGAGCAAAATCAGCAAAACGATCGCCTTTGCGGCATGCGCCTGCGCGGCCGTTGGCCACAGCGCTGCGCCGTTCAATTTGTCGTAGGCCAGGAGGATTAGCGTCATGCAGGTAAGCCCCACTACGATGCGCATACTGGAGGCGAGTCGCAGCGACATGCCGATCATGACGCCGCGTCCCGCAACGGTCGAAAGTCCCCAGAAAAGCGCGCAGATGAG
>Ga0209378_1002011_pt1 | contig 14226 bp, 17 predicted proteins | sample GraSoiAngelo_156_FD_186170 | JGI IMG/M metagenome (GOLD analysis project Ga0209378, IMG submission 186170) | Grasslands soil microbial communities from the Angelo Coastal Reserve, California, USA - 14_1009_13_40cm (SPAdes) (version 2) | ecosystem: Environmental > Terrestrial > Soil > Grasslands ... | reverse complement strand
TGGCGGGTCATCGCGATGCGCTCGGGGCCCATGCCCCAGGCGAAGCCGGTGTACCTGTCACTGTCCACTCCGCAGTTCTCGAGCACGGCCGGATGCACCATCCCGGACCCGAGAATCTCCATCCAGCCGGTTTGCTTGCACGTCGGGCAGCCCGCCCCCGCTCCCCCGCAGATCTGGCATTGCACGTCCATCTCCGCCGATGGCTCGGTGAACGGGAAGAACGACGGCCGGAACCGTACCCGGGTGTCCGCGGTGAAGAACCTCCGAGCGAACGTGGCCAGCGTGGCCTTGAAATCCACGAAGCTGATCCCCTCATCCACCGCGAGGCCCTCGAGCTGCTCGAAAACGGGCGAGTGCGACGCGTCGAACGGGTCGCGCCGGTACACCAGTCCCGGGATCACCACCCGGATGGGCGGCGGGTAGCGCTCGAGCGTGCGAATCTGCACGGGCGACGTGTGGGTCCGCAGCAGCAGGTCCTCGCCCAGGTAGAAGGAGTCCTGGGCGTCCAGGGCGGGGTGGTCCCGGGGGAAGTTCAGCGCGTAGAAGTTGTAGCGCTCGGTTTCGATCTCGGGGCCCACGGCGCGCGTGAAGCCGAGCTCGCGGAAGATCTCGCAGATCTCGTCCACGACCTGGGTGACGAGATGCAGGCCGCCCCGCCACTGCGCCCGGCCCGGCATGGTCAGGTCCGGGCCGGCCGCGCGGTCCGGCGCGCGCTTCAGCTCGCGCTCGCGCGCCTCGAACGCCGCCTCGAACTCGCGCTTCAGGGCGTTCGCCGCCGCGCCCACCGCCTTGCGGGAGGCCGGCTCAAGCTGCGGCAGCGTAGTGAGAAGCTCAGTGAGCGCGCCGGCTTTGCGCCCGAGGACTTCGGTCTTCAAGTCCTGGAGCCGGCGCTCGTCCGCCTGCGGAATCTCCTTCAGACGCTCCCGCAGCTCGGAGAGGGCTGCCAGGAGGTCGCGCATGGTCAGAGCGCCCGCTTCGCGACCTCCGCCAGCTGCCCGAATGCCGCGGGATCACGCACGGCGAGATCCGCCAGGACCTTGCGGTTGACCTCGACCCCAGCGCGCCGCAGGCCGTTCATCATGCGGCTGTAGGACAACTGGTGCAGCCGCGCGGCGGCGTTAATGCGCGTGATCCAGAGGCGCCGGAAGTCCCCCTTCTTGCGACGGCGATCGCGGTAGGCGTACTTCTGGGCCCGTTCGACGGACTCCTTCGCGGCCTTCCAAAGCTTGCTGCGCCCGCCAAAGAAGCCTTTGGCGAGCTTCATGATCTTGTTCTTGCGCTTCAGGCGCGCGACGTTGCTTTTGACGCGAGGCATGGGCGCTCCTTATGCCATCAGCAGGCGCTTGAGGCGACGCTCGTCGGCGTGCGACACCAGCGCGGCCTTGCGCAGGTGCCGTTTCCGCTTCGGATGCTTCTTGGTCAGGATATGACTCTTGTAGGCGCGGTGGCGGCGCAACCGGCCTTTCCCCGTCAGCCGGACGCGCTTCCGGAGCGCGCGTTTGGATTTCTGCTTGGGCATGGTGCACCTTTTATTTCGGCGCCAACACCATCGACATGTTGCGCCCTTCGAGCTTCGGCTCTTGCTCGATCTTGGCCACGTCCCGGAGCGCGGTCGCGACCCGGTCCAGCACCTCGCGTCCGAGATCGATGTGTGCCATCTGCCGGCCGCGGTACATCATCGTCACCTTCACTTTGTTGCCGTCCTCGAGGAACTCCCGCGCGTGGCGGGTCTTGAACGCGAAATCGTGGTCGTCGATCCCGGGCCGAAACTTGACTTCCTTGAGGTGGATGACATGCTGCTTCTTCTTCGCCGCGCGCGCCGCCTTGGCCTGCTCGAACCTGAACTTCCCGTAATCCATGATCTTCGCGACGGGGGGCCGCGCCAGCGGCGCCACCTCGACGAGGTCGAGCCCACGCGCCTGCGCCGCGGCGAGCGCTTCCTCGACGGTCATCACTCCGAGCTGCGCCCCGTCCGGAGCGATGACCCGGATGGGACTGATCCGGATCTGCCGGTTCACCCGGATACGCGGCGCTTTGTTGTTGGTGCTTTCGATCGCCAGGTGGTGATCTCCTCCTCAAGAGGAAGCAAAAAGCGGATTCCGACCGCCCCGGAATCCGCACCGCCACACCCCCGCGTGTAGGGGCACGACGTTGTCGCGGCCCTACACGTGGGCTTGAGGCCTCGGAACCCTAGAGCACTCCCCCTGGTCCGGAGAGGCGGCGGGTGAGGCGCGCGCGGCGCCCGCTTAGCACATTGCGGGCACTAAGTTAGCCCACGTTAAGCGGGTCCACAAGACCGAATCCCTTGCCGTCCCTTCCCAACCGGCCTCCCACTACCGCCGGATCGTGCTCGAAAAGTAAGAGCCACCCCTCGAGCTCCGCTCGCGCGTACAATCGGCGCTTCGATTCCAGGGTGACGAGCGGCTCCAAGTCGTAGGCCATGATCCAGGGAAGCGGCAGGTGCGCGCTCGTGGGCACCACGTCGGCGAGGAAGCACGCCCGCTCGCCCCCGCTCTCGACGAGGATGGACTGGTGATACGGGACATGGCCCGGTGTCGGCACGGAGCGGAGGCCCGGGAGCACTTCGGCTTCGCCATCGAGCAGCGTGAACGGCACCGTCGCAAAGTTGGGCGCCAGGTAGCTCGCCGCGGTGCGCTCGTTGGTGTGGCTGGCGAAATCGAGCTCGCCCTTCTGGACCACGTAGCGTGCCCGGGGAAAGCTCAGGGCGACGTTCCCGTCCGGGTCGCGGAACGTGTTCCCTCCGGCGTGGTCGAAGTGAAGGTGGGTGTTGATCACCCAGCGGACGTCCTCGGGCCGGTAGCCGCGCTCGGCGAGCGCATCCTCGAGGCACGTGCGGCCCGTTCGCCCTTCGTTTTCGACGCCGTAGATGTCCTTGAACTTCGCTGTTTCCTTGTTGCCGAGTCCGGTATCGATCAGCACCGGACCGTCGTCGTGCTCGACCAGCAAGCACCGCAGCGCGAGCGGGATCCGGTTGCGCTCGTCCGGGACGATACGCCGCTCCCACAACGGCTTGGGCACGACGCCGAACATCGCGCCGCCGTCCAGACGCTGCATGCCGCCTTCGAGGGCGTGGCATTGCAGGCGGCCAACGGTGAAGGAGGTGTGGGGCATCACTCAAATGCGGAGTGCGGAATGCGGAATGTCCCCAATGCGGAGTGCGGAATGCGGAGTGTGGAATGGACCGCGCGGCGGCCCAGCCCGAAGGCCAGCGTCCGGGATCGGACTCCCCGGCTCAATTCCGCACTCCGCATTCCGCATTCCGCACTTTACCGAGGTCTTCCAGCGTAACTGCCCCGAGATCCTTCGCGATACTTACCAGCCGCTGGAAGATCCGCGCCGCGGCCAACGCGTCGGGCCCCGCGCGATGCCGCCCCACGATCTCGAACCCGAAGTAGTGCGCCAGCGCATCCAGGGTGCGGCTCGCGAGCGGCGGCAGGAGCCGCCGCGCCAGCCGCACGGTGCAAGCCCTAGGCCCCTGCAAGAGGAGCGAGCGAGTCCGAAGCAGCTCCGCGCCGAGGAACGCCCAATCAAACCGGACGTTGTGCGCCACGAACACCCGACCCGCGAGCGTCGCCAGGACCACGTCGGCGATCCCGTCGAAGCGAGGCGCGTCTCGAACCAGTTGATCGGTGATACCCGTGAGGCGCGCGACGAGCGGCGCAATGGGCTGCTCGGGATTGACGAGCGTTTCGTACGCGAGCCTCGCCTCCCCGTCCGCGATCGTGGCCACCGCGATCTCGAGGACGCGATGTCCGCGACGCGGGCTCGTCCCCGTCGCTTCCACATCCACCACCGCGAAGCGGCAGGCGTCGAGCGGCGGGCTCGCTGCCGCGCCGGCGAGCGCCCACCGGCCGTCGCTGAGCCGCGTCACCCGCGGGTCGCCCGCCAGGAGCGCGGCGGCGACCCGATCTGCCAGGCCCCGGGGCGCTCGCGGCAGCGCGAGCACGTCCCGCACCAGCACAGCGCTCGCCGCGGGTCCGGCCTCCAGGTAGGCCAGCGCCCGATTCGCGAGACTCGACGAGGACAGGGCGGCGACGCCGGTCAGAGGTCGTCCCGCCTCAAGGGGAGGGTCATGCAGCGGGGGCCGCCGCCACCCCGCACGAGCTCGCTCCCCTCGATCGTGATGACCGCCCGCTGAGCGTCGCCCAGGCACTGCTCCCCCTCCCCGTCCGGCAGCTTCGCGGCGGGCAGGACCCTGAAGCCCGCACGCTCGAGCTCGAGCAGCGTCGCCTCGTTCCGGGCGTACGTGACGACGACGCCCGGGCGCACGGCGAAGAAATTGCATGCCGACGACCACTGCTCGCGCTCCTGCAGCGAGCGGCTGTTGCCGCCGCCGAACACCGGCTCGAGTGGCTGGTCCACCGCGTGCATCGCGGCGAAGAAATTCGGCATCTCCCGAACGCCCTTCGACCGCTTGCGCCGGTGCAGCACCGCGAGCCGCTCCGGCCCGACGAAGTGCGGCGGATAGACGCAGCACAGGTCGCGGTCGAGCTGCGTGAAGATCATGTCGAGATGGATCGCGGCGTGCTCGCTGGGCAGGACCACGACGATCACATCCTTCACCCCGCAGTGCTCGAACACGAGCTCGCAGAGGAGGTCGAGCGCGGCGGGGCTCGAGCGCTCGCTGAAGCCGAGCAGGAGGAGATCGGGGCGGACCGGGTGGACGTCTCCACCCTCCAGCGTGTAGTTGTTGCGCTTCTCTTCGGAGCCGTCGTAGAGAATGCCGGCGTTGTCGAGGGAGGGATGGTAGCGGAACAGCGCCTTGATGAGGAGCTCCTCGGTCCAGCGCACCCCGTGGCGCATCGAGCCGATGATCGAGTGCTCCCCGATCACGATCCCCACGTCGCGCGTGAAGAACAGGTTCGGGAGCGGGGGCAGGGCGTAGCCGGTCTCGTTCAACGCCTTTGCGATCGGGCCGGCTTCCTCGAGCGCGCCTTCGATCATGAGCCCGACGAACTCCCCCCCGGGCAGCTCGGAGAGCTGCTTCGCCAGCACGTCCGAGGGAACGACTTCCAGGGCGCGAGTGACCAGAAACTCCCGCACGTCCGGGCGTCCGGCGAGCTCGGTCAACAGGGCGCGCACCTCGTACACTTCGGCGAACCGCTCCAGCACCGCGACGAAGTGCCGGTGCTCCCGCTGCGCCAGCTCCAGATCGACGATGTCGTCGTAGAGGTATTCTTCCCGGTTCGCGGGCGTCACCGCCACGAGCTCGCGGCCCGGGGTATGCACGAGAACGGCCCGCAATGGGCCGATTTCGGAGGTCACACGCACCCGAGCCATGGGGCGGAATGTAACAAATGCGGAAGGCGGAACGGGGAACGCGGAATGCGGAACTGACCGCGTGATGGCCGTGCAGCGGGGTAAGCCCCTGGGATCGAACCTGCCCTGCAATTCCGCGTTCCGCCTTCCGCGTTTCCGCATTGTTCTTCGTTGCTACCGGTTCGCCAGCGCGAAGCTGAGCGTCTCGAGCTCCAGAGCCATATTGACCGACTTGACCACCACGTCGTTCGGGACGGCGAGCTGGACCGGGGCGAAGTTGAGGATCGCCTTCACCCCCGCGTGCACCAGCCGATCGGCCACCTCCTGCGCGGCATCCGCGGGCGTCACGAGGATGGCGATGTCGGTCGGCTCGCGCTGGAGGTCGCGCTCGATGTGCCGGACGTCGCGCACCACCACGCCGTTCCAGCGGGTGCCGACTTTCTTCGCGTCCTTGTCATAAATCGCCGTTACGTGGAAGCCGCGCTGCCGAAAGCCGGGATACTGAACCAGGGCGCCGCCGATCCGCCCTGCCCCGACCAGGACGACGCGGTAGCTGCGCTTCAGACCGAGGATGCCGCGGATTCTCACGGCGAGCTCCGCGGCGGAATAGCCGAGGCCGCGCTTGCCGAAGGACCCGAAGAAGGACAGGTCCTTGCGAACCTGCGCCGAGGTGGTGCCGCCGTGGCGGGCAAGCTCGGCGGAGGAGATGGTGGTCGTGCCCTGCGCGTCGAACCGCTCGAGGAACCGGAGGTAGAGGGACAGCCGCCGCACGGTGCTGTCGGCGATCTTCCGCATATTGTGAATTATTTCACAATCCCTCGCTCCATCGCAAGAGCCGGACGAACTGCGAGGGCGGAAGCGTCTCCGGGCGCGCCGCCGGATCGAGCCCGAGCGCCCGCAGTCCCTCTGCCACCGCCCGCGCCGGCGCTCCGGTAGCGCCCGCCACGGCGTTGCGCAGTTGCTTGCGCCGACGGCCGAAGCATCCCGTCACGAACGCCCGGAAGCGTGCGCTCTCTTCGGGCTGAATCAGCGGCTCGGCGAGCGGCGCGAGACAGAGCAGCGCGCCGGCGACCTTGGGCATCGGGTGGAAGGCCCCGGGCTTCACGCTGAAGAGCTTTTCCGCGCGACACAGGGCCTGCACGCCCACCGACAGCGCGCCGTACGCCTTCGAGCCGGGGGTCGCCACGGCGCGGTCCGCCACTTCGGCCTGGACGAGGAACACGATCCGCTCGGGCAGCGGCGGCGTGAGCGCCTTCGCGATCAGGGGAGAGGTGATGTAATAGGGGATGTTGCCGACGACTTTGAAACGCGGAACGCGGAACGCGGAACGCGGAACGGCCAGGTGGGTTTCGAGGAGCGCGTGCCAGTCCACCCTCAACGCGTCGCCATCCACGACGCTCAGTCGCTCAGTTCCGCGTTCCGCGTTCCGCGCTGCGAGGTCGGCAGCCAGCCGGCGATCCTTCTCTACAGCGATCACCCGCAGCCCGCGGGCCAGCAGTTGCTGGGTGAGGCTCCCCTTCCCCGCGCCGATCTCGAGGACCACATCGGTCGGCGCCGGATCGAGGGCGTCGACGATCTTGCGGAGGATATTGGCGTCGGTGAGGAAGTGCTGGCCGAGACGCCTCGCCGGAGTCACATGCGCAGGATCAGCACCGTGCGGTCGTCCGCCGGCGGCGCGCCGCCGGTGAACGCCGCGAGATCGGCGAAGACGGCGTCCAGAATCTCGCGGGCGGACCGGTCCCGCAGCCGTGCCACGTGCCCCAGCACGCGCTCTTCGCCGAAGCGGCCGCCGCGCTCACCCTCCGCTTCCGCGACCCCGTCGGTGAAGAGGCAGAGCAGCGTCTCCTTCTGCTCGCACGTGACCACCCGATCCCTGCCGGCCCCGGGCGCGCCGAGGGGCGGGCGGGTGGCTTCCAGGCGCGTCGTTTCTCCCGTCCTCGCGGACACGAGGAATGCGTGAGCGTGTCCGGCGTTGGCGTACACGATCCGCCCGGCGTCCGGCGCCACCAGGCCGTAGAACAGCGTGAGGAACATCTCCGTGCGCGCGAGCTCTTCGGTGAGGGAGCGCTCGATCCGCTCCAGCACTTCGCCCGGAGTTTCCGCCGACTCAGCGTGAATGCCGGAGGCCGCCATCACGAGCGCCATGATCAGCGCGGCCCCGAACCCGTGGCTCGTGACGTCGCCGATCATCACGCCGAGCCGGTCCTCACGCAGGTTCAGGAGGTTATAGAAGTCCCCCCCCACCGACTCGGCCTGGCGGCACCGGACGGCGAGGTCGACGCGCTCCCCGACGACGCGGGGCAAGGGGAGGAGCTTGACCTGCAGGTCGCGCGCCAGCTCCATCTCACGGTGCAGCCGCTGCTGGCTCTGGTCTCGGGCGACGAGATTGGCGTTCTCGATGGCGGCGCCGATCTGGTTCGCGATGGCGGCGACGAGCTTGCGGTCCCCGGCCGTGAACGCATCCTCGCCCAGACGGTCCGTGAGGTTGATGACTCCGATCGGCTTGACGGCGCCTCCGGGGGCGGCGTACAGCACCGGCACCGACAGGAATGCCTTCCCCTTGTACGTGCGGCCCGCCGGCGAACCCGGGTTCTGGGCATGGGGGTCGGTGGGGTCGTAGCCGATGATCCTCATCTCGCGGAACACGCGGGCCGAGACCGAGCTCGGATCGTCCACCTCGATCGGGTCCACGGCTTTCGGGTCCATCCCCTGGGCGGCGACGAGGCTCAGCACGCGCCGCTCCGGGTTGTGCACCAGCAGGGTCGCGCGCCCCGCCCGCACTACGAACGCCACCTCCTGCAGGATGCGCTGCGCCGCCTCGTCGAGCCGGATGGTGTGGCCGAGGATCTCGCTGATCGTGTAGATGAGGTCGATCTCTTCGTAGCGCTCCGACAGCTCCGCCGCGACCTGGGCGGCGTCGCGCTCGGCCGCGAGCACCGAGCCGACGATCTCCGCCAGGGCCGACGGCTGCGTCGCCCCTTTCCCCTGGACCCGTTCCTGGACCTCTAGCCACACGCCGTCGGCATCCTCGACGGGCTCGAACCAGGCCGCGCCCTCCGGCGTGTCGATGCGAGTCCCGCGGTCGTGGCCGTTGAGAGGAGGGGGCGACCAGGCCGGCCGTGGGGCGCCGGCGAGGGGCTGCGTCCGGCGCCCGTCGAAGCGCCACAGGCGCAACCGCGCGCCCGAGAGCTGCTCCAGCGCCGACAGCAGTCGATCGAGGCGGGTCAGCCCGCCCGTAACGTCAGGCAGACGGAGTTTCCCTTCTCGTTGAACGTCACGTGGTCCACGAGGCTCCGCAGCACGAACAGGCCGCGGCCGTCCTCGCGCTCCAGGCGTCCGGGAAGGGTCGGGTCCGGCACAACGGCGGGATCGAAGCCGGCGCCGTCATCAGTGACATGGATGCGCAGCCAGGCGCGGCTGGCTTCGACCCGCACGCGCACGACGCGGCTGGGATCCTGGCGGTTTCCATACGCGATGGCGTTGGCGAGCGCTTCGGCGAGCGCGGTGCGCAGGTTGAACTCGACCCGGCGCGGCGAGAGCGCGCCGTGGCGGCACCGCTCGGCGATGAGATCCACCGCCGGCCCCACGTAGTTGAGGTCGCTCGGGACGTCGAGCAGCAGCTCGAACTCGACTTCACCTCCCGCCCCACGAGGGCGGACGTGCAGGCGCAGCGGCGTGGTCACGGCGAGAAGGCGGCGAGGGCCTCCTCAGGCGTCTTCGCAATGGAGAAGAGCGTGTCCAGCTTGGTGAGCTCGAACAGCGTCTGCAGGTCGTCGTTGAGGCCGGCGAGGCGGAGGTCCCCCCCCTGCTCGCGGATCTTCTTCGACAAGGAGACGAGGACGCCGAGGCCGGACGAGTCGATGTAGCCCGTCCTGCTGAAGTCGATGACGAATTTGTTGGTGCCGCCGTCGAGGGCGTCGAGGACCTTTTGCTTGAGCTCCTGACGGTTGCCCACGATCAACTGCCCGTCCACGCCCACCATCACGACCCCGGGTTTCTTCTGCGTCAGGCTGAAGCCCATGTGCGCTCCCATCGGTGGCTCGGCCCTGCGAAATGAACCGGCGACGCCGCTCGAGCGGCGGATCGAGCAGCGAGTTCGCCCGCGGATGCGGTCAGCGGCCCGCCTGCAACACCGCGACCGCCGCCGTGTCCACAATATCGTCGGCGGTGGCGCCCCGCGACAGGTCGGCAACGGGGCGCGCCAGACCCTGCAGGATCGGCCCGATGGCCTGCCAGTCGCCCAGCCGCTGCACCAGTTTGTACGCTATGTTCCCGCTGTCAAGGTCGGGGAACACCAGCACGTTGGCGCGGCCCGCGGCCGCCGACCCGCGGGCCTTGCGGGCGGCGACCTCCGCCACGAGCGCAGCGTCGCCCTGCAGCTCGCCGTCGCAGGCGAAATCGGGAGCGCGCGCCCCGAGCAGCTCCATCGCGCGTCGTACGCGCTCCACGCGCGGCCCGCCCGCGCTTCCCTTGGTGCTGTAGGACAGCAGCGCAACCACCGGCTCGTCGCCCACGATGAGCCGCCGGTCCCGCGCCGCGGCGAGCGCCGAGTCGGCGAGCTGCGCCGGCGTCGGCTCGGGGACGACCGCGCAATCCGTAAAGGTGAGCACCGCCTCGCCGCGCACCATGTAGAACGCTCCGCTCACCGTCGCGATGCCCGGCGCCGTCCCCACGGCCCAGAGCGCCGCGCGAATCGTGTCCCCGCTCGGGAACGACGCACCGCCGACCATCACGTCGGCGCGTCCCACGCCCACGAGGCAGGCGCCGACGGTGAGCGGATGCTCGAGGGCGGCGGCGGCCTCGACGTCGGTCGGAAACTTGTCGGGGCAGCGGCCGCGGAGATGCCGGACGCACTCCCGCATTTCGGAATCCGGCAGCGGCCACCCCAGCACGTCCACGACCCCAAGCCCTTCCCGCTCCAGTCGCCGCGCCGCTTCCTGGACCCGCGGGTCGCCGCCTTCGGGCAAGACGATGCGGCGGCGCGCGCGCCGCGCCCGCTCGTAGACGCGATCGCGGAACGTCACCGACCGAATTTCCGCCTGAGCGCCTGCTGCACCGCCGGGTGGACGAGCTGCGACACGTCGCCGCCGAAGCGCGCGACCTCGCGGACGAGACTCGAGCTGAGATAGGTGAGATCGAACGCGGGCACGAGGAACACCGTCTCCAACGCCGGCGCGAGGGTTCGGTTCATCAGCGCCATCTGAAATTCGTACTCGAAGTCGCTGACCGCGCGGAGCCCTCGCACGATCAGCGTGGCGCCCACCTCGCGGGCGAAGCCCACCAGCAATCCGTCGAACGACTGCACCTCGACGGCGGGGTGCCGCACCGCCTCGCGGATCAGCGCGACCCGCTCGTCCAGCGTGAACAGCACCTGCTTGGCGACGTTCACCGCCACCGCGACGATCACGCGATCGGCGAACGCGAGCGAGCGCCGGATCAGGTCCTCGTGGCCGTGCGTGATGGGATCGAACGACCCCGGGTAGACCGCGATGCGAGAACCGCTCACGGAGCGTAGATGAAGGTGACCGCGGTGTCGCCGTAGCGGCGGGTGTCGTCGCCGGGAATCGGCTGGTCGGCGGGGTGCTCGATGGACAGGATGCGGGCGAACGCGTTCACGCGGAACATCGCGACCAGGCGCACCGCCTGGTCGGTCCCGTACGGCGGGTCGGCGAAGGCCACGTCGTACTGCCCGGGGTGCAGCCGCTCGGCGAACTTCAGGGCATCCCCCCGGTGGACCACCGCGCGGTCGCCCACGCGCAGCGTGCCGATGTTGGCCTTGAGCGCCGCGAGGGCGAAGCGATGCGCCTCGACGAACTCGGCGGCGGCCGCCCCCCGGGAGAGCGCCTCGAGGCCGAGGGCGCCGGAACCCGCGTACAAGTCGAGCACGCGCGCGCCGCGGATCGAGCGTTGCACGATACTGAACCACGCCTCCCGCACGCGGTCGGCCGTGGGTCGCACCTTCGCCGTCGCCGGAGTCTTCAGCCGCCGCCCCTTGAACTCGCCCGCGATGATGCGAATCATGACCCGCGCCTACCCCGCACTCCGGGTTCATCCGCTCGGCGCCATGGCCGCCACCCGGGCTTGCAGCGTCGTGCGACCCTGCCACTCGTCCCGCTCGAGACGGAACGCCACGTCGAGCGGCTGCGCGAGCCAGGCCTCGGGCACGGCGTCGGCCCACTGGAATCCGATGGCCGGCAGCACGCCCGAACCGTCGTCGAGCAGGAACCTCAGGTGATTCGCACCCACACGCCGCGCGCCGACGGCACGCGCAGCCCGCACGCCGAAGACGGGCGCCGGATTCCCCGGGCCGCAGGGCTCCAGGTAGCGGAAGAGCTTCTCCAGCTTCTCGCTCACGAGCCCCAACGGCAACTCCAGGTCCACCCGCTGCTCGGGCACCAGGTCGTCGGGGTCCAGAAGCTCGCCGGCCACTCGGAGAAAAGCAACACGGAACGCCTCGAAGCGGTCGCGGCGGACGGTCAGCCCCGCCGCCATCGTGTGGCCGCCGTACTTCTCCAGGTGGTGCCCCACCCGGCGCAGCGCCCCGTGCAGGTCGAACCCGGCGATGCTCCGGCCGGAGCCCCGCCCCGTGTCTCCGTCCCACCCGATCAGGAAGGTGGGCCGTCCATAGCGCTCCACCAGCCGGGAGGCGACGATCCCGATGACGCCCGGGTGCCACCCGTCGGCGGCGAGCACCAGCGCGCGGTCGTCGGGCCGGAGCACCCTCTCGGCCAGGGCGATCGTCTCCTCGAGGATGCGCTGATCGAGGGCCTGGCGGCGCGCGTTCAAGGTCTCGAGCTCGCGCGCGATGGCGGCCGCCTCGGCCGGGTCGTCCGAAAGCAGCAGCCGCACTCCCTGCGCCGCGTCGCCGATCCGCCCGACGGCGTTGAGGCGCGGGGCGAGGATGAACCCCACGTGCCCCGCCTTGATCGACCTCCCGGCGAGACCGGCGGCGTCCACGAGCGCGCGCAACCCGGTCCAGCGCGAGTCCGCGAGCATTTTCAATCCGTGCCGCACCAGGATGCGGTTCTCGCCGGTGAGCGGCACGACGTCCGCCACGGTCGCGAGGGCCACGTAATCGAGGAAATGCAGCGGCACGTTGGACGACCGCCCGAGCGCGGGCATGAGCGCCTGCGCCAGCTTGAATGCGACTCCCGTTCCGCACAGGTCGTTGTCTTCGTTCGGGCAGTCGGGCCGGCGCGGGTCGAGCACCGCCGAGGCGGGCGGAAGCTCGTCCCCCGGGACGTGGTGGTCGGTGACGATGACCTCCCGGCCCTCGGCGCGGGCCGTGCGCACCGCGTCAACGGCGCTGATGCCGCAGTCGCACGTGACGACCAGCCCCGCGTTCAGGCGCCGGGCCTCCGCGAGCCCGGCGGCACCGAAGTCATATCCGTCCCGCAGGCGATGGGGCACGAAGGCGTGTGCCTCACCGCCCGCGCTCCGCAGCACGCGCGTCAGGAGCGCCGCCGCGCACTGCCCGTCCACGTCGTAGTCCCCGTGCACGAGGATGGGTGTGCCCGAGCGCACGGCGCCGGCAAGCAGGTCTACGGCCGAGCGCATGTCGGCCCAGCCGCACGGGTCCGACAGACGCTCCAGGTCGGGACGCAGGAAGGCTTTGGCGATGTCCGGCGCGGCGAAGCCGCGCTGCACCAGGATGGCGGCGAGGGGCTCGGGAACCCCGAGCTCGGCGGCGAGCGCCGCCACGAGGCCGGGATCAGGGCGTTGTGCGACGGCCCAGCGGGGAATCATTCCCTGGCGTAGAGCAGCACGCCGCAGGCCTCGCAGCCTTCAATAGAGGTGCCGCGCTGGATCAGCCCGCGGCGCTGGGTCGGGACCGCCGTGAAGCAGTGGCCGCACGCATCGCCGTGCAACGGGTACAGCGCCAGCGGCGCCTTCCCCCGGCGGATCCGCTCGTAGCGGGCGAGGAACGCGGCGCCCACCTGCGCCGCCGCCCGCTCGCGCTCGCCCAGGGCGCGCTCGCGCTCCGCGACGATCTCCCCGCGCCGGCCGACCAGGGCCTCGCGCGCCGGCGCCTGCGCCGCCTGCAGCTCGGCGAGGGCTTGCTCGGCCTCGCCCGCCTTCCGCTCGGCCTCGGCCACGGCGTCGCCCGAGCGCATGAACTCGGCCTCTTCTTTCGCGAGCACCGAGCGGGCCAGGTCGAGCTCGGCCATGAGCGTCGACGCCTCCTTCGCACCCCGGACCCACTCGAGCCGCTGGCGCCGCTGCTCCTGCATGTTCCGGTAGCTCGTGATCTTTCCCTCGAGCGCGTCGCGGCGATCCAGGGCCGCGCGAATCTGGACCTGGGCCGCTTCCACCGCGCGCTCTGCCGCGGCCAACGCGGCGTCCAGGGCCCCCAGCTCAGGTTCGAGCGCCGCGAGCGCCTCTTCGGTCGCCGTCACGGCCTCGTCCTTTTCCTGCAGGGCCAGCAACGACTCAAGTTCCGGGTGCACTTCTCCTCCTCGCAGCGATCTTGTAGCGGGGACTCCGCTTGCGGAGCTCGTCGAACACACGGCGCTTCTCGGCAATCAACGACGCCTGCCCCTCGGGACTCTCGAGCGGGAGCCGGCGGTCGATCTCCTCGAGCCGGCGCTCCAGCCGCCCGGCCTCGATCCAGCGGACCGCCCGCTCGTACAGCTCGTCGGGGTCGCGCTCGCCCAATCCTTCGTCTTTGAGCGCCTCGTAGGCGCGCGCGGACGTCTCGCTCAGCGAGAGCACGGCGTCCCGAGCGACGGCCTCGAAGACTTCCCGGTAAGGGATGAATTCGAGCTCCTCGGGAGCCACGGCCTCGATCACGCGAGCACGCCACGGTTCGCCCGCGAGCAGCAGGAGCAGGAGAGCCTTCTCGGCACCGGCGGGGAGGCGGGATGCGGGAGGCGGGATGGGGGATGCGTGGGGCCGCATCCCGCCTCCCGCCTCCCGCATCCCGCTTTCTGCATCCCGCATCCCGAC
>Ga0209378_1002009_pt1 | contig 14228 bp, 10 predicted proteins | sample GraSoiAngelo_156_FD_186170 | JGI IMG/M metagenome (GOLD analysis project Ga0209378, IMG submission 186170) | Grasslands soil microbial communities from the Angelo Coastal Reserve, California, USA - 14_1009_13_40cm (SPAdes) (version 2) | ecosystem: Environmental > Terrestrial > Soil > Grasslands ... | reverse complement strand
CAGGCGACATTCTCGCTGTTCTTAAAGGACTCTATGACGGCAGGCAGCGGTACATCCGAAAGCCCATCGGTGTAGTTCGCGAGAAAGATCTCTTCTCCTTCAAGCTTCCTTTGGACAGCTTTCAGGCGTTGGCCAATGTTCGAGGTAAGGCCTGTATCCACAAACGTGATGTTCCAGTCATCGATGTCGCTACTTAGTAGCTTAAGATTCTTACCTCCGCGGGAGAGGACAAAGTCATTTGACACGCACTCGTCATATTCAAGAAAATATTTTTTTATAACATCAGCCTTGTAACCTAAACACAAAATAAAGTCTTTGTGTCCGTAGTGGGCGTAATACTTCATTACATGCCAAAGGATGGGACGATAACCGATTGTTACCATGGGTTTGGGCAACGCTTCGGAATGTTCGCGCATACGCATGCCGAAACCACCGCAAAATAAAACCACTTTCATAATCTGTTCTCCTTAGTCAGGTTGATGTCTTTTACTTCTCGCTGCAATAGTACGACTTCACGCAGGGCCGCATACTGACGTCTGTGACCTCTGCAGTTCGAGGCAGCGTAAGGGCATTAATGACAACCGCTGCTACATCCTCCGGCTGGATTAGTAATTCCGGGCTATATTTCCTGTGCTCCATTTCATGGACCATGGCCTGCATTGGACTGGCGGTCCGCCCCAAGAACAGGCTCATTACGCGAATGCCGGCTGCGTTTACTTCTTCGCGCAAGCTATCCGCTAGCGCCTTCAAGGCATGTTTGGTTGACGCATACTGGCTGGCCTTCGCGCCGGCGCGAAGGCCAGCGCTTGAGTTCACGAACACGATCTGACCTTGTCGTGCTCTGATCATCGGCAGCAGGCCCTGAGTCAGAAGATACGGCGCACGCACATTCACTTTGTAATGCCAATCCAGTTGGTCCGGACTGGCACACTCAAAGGAAGACAACCGAATCACTCCGGCGCTGTGAACCAAGATGTCGACGCCCTTAACGTCCTGCTTCAGGTTCGCGACCAGCTCTGTGATATCCGAATCAAGCCCGAGATCCGCCTGGTAGCTCGCGGAACCATTCGAGGCTTGCTGGGCGACTAGCTGCAATGCCTCCATTCTCCGGCCGACAAGACAAACTGTCGCGCCTTGCGCAGCCAGGGCCAAAGTGATCGCCTTCCCGATTCCACTATTTGCGCCAGTAACCACGGCCACTTGATTAGCTAGATGCGTCATAAGCCGGAATCAGTATCGCGCCGGAACTTCTTTCAATAAGCCATGGTGCAGCAGCAGGCCAGCCGCCTCATGAACCGTTTCAAAAGCTAACCCGGATCGTTCGGCAATATCCAACAGATTATGCTGTCCATCGGACAGGTTCAGCACCCATAACATCGCGGTTTCTTGGAGCTTTGTGTCGCGACCGCCCATTTCGCGATATAGCCCACGGCGACCTAGTTGCGGCTCGCATTTTGGGTTCTGATTGCAATACGATCGATTGTTTTCTAAAACGTAAAAGACCGACAAGCATGTCGTCAGCGAATGCGCAAGGCTGGTCGGATCCATTAACTCCAGATTGTCGGCAGAGCTGTGATATTCCGGAAATTTTCCATGCGGTGTACGCATAAAGCATCCAACAGGCAGGTTAAATCCCGGCGAGCAATACTGGCGCTCGTCGTAGCCATGCGGCGAAAAATTTTCAATGTCGTACCTGCAACCTGAATTTTTGAGCACGTGCGCCATAGCGCGATCGATCTCCGCATCTCCTCGGCGGCTCTTCTTATAAGTGATATGTCCCTGGTCTCCGACGCACGTCAGGACCAAGCCATGTCGTACAGCGTTCACGTGGTCTTCATTCTGGCTCAACCACGTAATTGCCCCGATCGTCCCAGGTATGAATAGAAAGCGGTACGAGTAGCGCAGCTCGGCTTCGCCTAGATACTTCGCAAGAAAAGTCGCGATCGCAAGACCTGAGAGGTTGTCATTGCAGAGTGAAGGATGACAGGCATGGCATGAGATCAGAACTTCCGCCGAGCTCTCGCCCGGAAGGTAGCACTCCCCGTACGTCAAGGATCCACTTTCAAGTGTGGTATCGATGCACACTTCGTACTCATCTTCGCGCAGCGTTTGCAATTGGTTATGAGATAAACAGAATCCCCAGCTCTCTTTGTAGTAGGACGTGCGGTAAGGAATCCAGTCCGGCTGATCAGCCAATGTATGAAGATGCACACGTAATTCAGCCAGTGCCATTTTGCGATGCACGGGAACGCTGTAGTTGACTACGTGCAGGTTGTGGCTTTTGAAGTCGATAATCCGTTCCCCGCGGCTGTTCTTCACGTAGGCATCGCGGATATTCCACTCCTTTGGCACGGTCCAATCAAATACTTGGGTTCCGCTGGGAACTTCATGCACCTCCAGAGGGATTTCTTTTCGTACGCGGCCAAGCGTCTGGCGGAATCCTTCACCTGTAATACTGCGACAGATGGGATAAAGTTCACGGATCAGGGAATAGATCTCGTCGCCGAGCGAAGAGTTATGAAGCTTAAAGCGAAGGCTGGAGAAATCCGTGGTTCTGGCGGACATTATTACTCTCTGAAGTCCTCGTAGTTGCGGTCGCGATCGGAAATCACGGTCGCCTCTATCGGCCAATTGATTCTGAATGCGGGATCGTTGTAGCGTAGACCGCGCTGATGCTCAGATGAATAAAACTCTGACATTTGATAGAATACTTCGCAGTCGTCCTCAAGCGTCTGAAAACCGTGCGCAAATCCTTCCGGAATGAACAGCGCCTTGTAATTGTTGCTGCTTAACATTTCCGAGACATGCTGCTTGTAAGTTAGCGATTCACGGCGGAGGTCGATGATCACGTCGCAAATTGCCCCTCGTGTGCAGCGCACAAGCTTTGCTTCGGCGCAGGGAGCAATCTGATAATGCATGCCACGAAGCGTGCCCTTCAGCTTGTTGAACGAGATGTTGCACTGTACGGTTCGCGGATTCAGGCCGCGCGCTTCGAATTCCGTTTGGCACCATGCGCGCGCAAAGAAACCCCGCTCATCTTCATGCTTTTGTAACTCGATGACGAAAGCTCCCGGCAACTTTGTCTCCCGAAAAAGCACTAATAGATCTCCACCTCCGGAATCAGCACCACCAGTTTGCCACCCCACTCGCGCACATAGGACAACTGCTCGCTAATTTCCTTTTTCAGGTTCCAAGGCAGGATTAGCACGTAATCGGGCTTCGTTTCACGAATTCTGCCGGTATCAAATACCGGAATGTGTGTTCCGGCCAGGAATTTTCCGTGCTTGTACGGGTTTCGGTCGACCGTGTAATCGAGAAAGTCGCTGCGAATGCCGCAGTAATTGAGCAATGTATTCCCTTTGCCGGGCGCACCATAACCAGCGACCGATTTCCCTTCCCGCTTCACGCGAATCAGAAAATCCAAAATCTTGCGCTTGGTTTCTTTTACCTTTTCTGCAAATGAAAAGTACGTTTCCAGCCGCGTGAAACCGGCTTTCTCTTCTCGTTCTGCAAGTTCCTGGGTGCGCAGAGTCACCGGCCGAGAATCCTCCTGCTCGTGCCGCGCATAAATTCGCAATGAGCCGCCGTGCGTTCGCAGTTCTTCCACGTCGAAGACAGTTAAGCCGAATTCCGCAAGAATCTTCTGCACAGTCAGGAAGGAAAAATAGGAGAAATGTTCGTGATAAATAGTGTCGAACTGATTCTCCTCAATTAACCGCATCAGATGGGGGAACTCCAACGTGATTATTCCCTGCGGCTTCAACAGGGTTTTCATGCCCTTTAGGAAGCCCCGAAGATCAGGCACTTGTGCCAGCACATTGTTGCCGACCAAGAGATCAGCGTGCATGCCGTCGCGCACCAGTTCTTCACCCAGTTCAGCGTTAAAAAATTTCACCAGTGTGGGAACCCCCTTGGCGATTGCAGCCTTGGCAACGTTCGCGGCTGGCTCAATGCCTAAGACCGGGATACCAGCCTCTACGAAATACTGAAGCAGATAACCGTCATTGCTGGCCAATTCCACGATTTGGCTTTGGGCGTTTAGCTTGAAACGTTCGATCATCAGCTTCGTGTACGCTTTTGCGTGTGCCAACCAGCTGTCTGAGTAGGAAGAGAAGTACGCGTACTCGGTGAATATGTCTTCCGGCGCCACGTGGTCCTGTAGCTGCACCAAGAAGCATTGATCACAGACAAACACGTGCAGCGGATAGAAGGCTTCCATCTGGTTCAGTTGTGCGCGTTCGAGAATAGCCTCACAAGGTGGAGACATGCCGAGGTCCACAAACGTATGTCGCAGCCCGGCCCCGCAGAAACGGCAGGTCCCGAGGTTCCGCAAAGTGCTTGGTTGAGCGTTCAGCCGCGGGGCCATGTTGCTGATAGTATGATTTCGTTCGTGCACGTCGTATGACATACTAGATAAACAAACGGTTAGCGATGGTTTGTCCGTTGGTCGCGGGGGTTCGTCCCCCCTCGTCATCGTGCTGCACGAGGACCGATCGTTGGTGAAGCTGTTGTCACGCTCGCCACACCCGAATACTCTTTCTGGCTCCCCCTCGCATCCCTCACCAAGACCCGATAACTGTAGTTGCTACCCGCTGCCAATCCCGTGTCGGCATAGCTCGTTCCTGTAGTCGTTCCTACGCGCACGAAACTCGTGCTTCCAGGGTCCTGTCGTTGCACTTCATACTTTTTCACACCGACATTGTCGGTTGACGCGGTCCAACTCAGCTTAACTTGGCTCACGCCTAAGGCCGTGACCACAAGATTCCCGCGCGTACTGGGCTCCTGCGTCTCCGGCAGCAGAATCCCGAACATCCCGAGATTCCCACCTTCCCAGTCGTCAATCGCCAGGTGATCCCCGGATGGCAAATAGATCCCGATGCCCGGGCTCCCTCCAGTTAGGTTCTCTGTCGTGTCCGTATAAGTTAAAACCGGATTCCCGTTTCGGAGCAACGTCAGTTGAACCGGGTTCAACCCTGATGCCTCCAATCGGATGATGTCACCAGCCACCCACGTCTCCGTATTGCCGTTGCTCAGGTCATAATAAAGCCCGTCCTTCCGCAAATAGAGGCGGTAGTCGTTGGGCCCAAATACAAAGGCCATATAGAATCGGTCGATGATGGGCTGGGCTCGGGCAATCACGCCGTTCCATGGCCCGACATTGCTAATCCGTACCTGGGAATACTGATCCTGGCTGAACATGTTCCCGATCCAATATGCGTAACAGTGCGCGCCTTCGATGTCCGGCGTCACCTCGTTGTTGGCGATCACCAAAGTTTGTTCCGATGCCGGCACCGGCTTCGCCCAGTTCAAACCGAGTCCCCCATCCGCGTGGTTGAAATCATCAGTAGCCGCAACGCCCGCCTGCGTCGTCACACTCGCCACCGCCGAATAGTCACCCAGGTTCTGTGCCGCATCCGTTGCCCGCACCCGATAACTGTAGTTGCTACCCGCTGCCAATCCCGTGTCGTTGTAGCTTGTGCCGGTGCTCCTCCCCACCTGCACAAAATTCGCGCTTCCAGGATCCTGCCGCTCCACGAGATAGCCTGTCACTCCCACGTTATCCGTTGACGCGGTCCAACTCAAGTTGACTTGGCTCACACCCAATGCCCTCGCCACAAGATCCCCAGGGGCACTTGGGGGTTGAGTGTCCGCGCCCAGGTTCCCGCCCTCCCAGTCGTCAAACCTCAAATTGGTGCCTGGCGAGAACATCCCTATCCCTGGACTACCGCCCGTGAAATTATACGTCGAATCGGCATAGGTCAGCATTGCTATGCCGTTGTAGCGCAAGGTAAGATTAACCGGGCCTGAACCAACCGCTTCTAGTCGTAGGAAATCTCCGGGAACCTGAGCCGTCGATGAGTTATGTGCCAATAGATGATAACCGGAACCGTCCCGGGCGTAAATATCAAAGCCATTACCATCACGGGCAATTCCCAGGTAGAACTCATCAACCGCAGCTTTAGCTCTGAGGATAACCCCATTCCAATCACCTACAGTAACGACCTTGATTTGTGAATATTGATCCCCATCGAATGAATTAGCATTCCAGAACGCATAACAATGAAAACCCTCAACGCTCGCAGCGACTTGGTTACTGACGATAGAAAGTGTCTGCTCGGCTGCCGGCGGGGCAGTCCAGTTTGCGCCTAATCCGCCATCAGGGCGGTTAAAGTTGTCGCTTGCGAATGCAGGTGTCGGCGTTGGCGTCGCCGTCGCTGTTGGCGTTGGGGTTGGGGTCGCTGTAGGTGTAGGGGTAGCAGTCGGCGTGGCTGTCGGAGTAGCCGTGGGTGTTGCGGTTGGAGTCACTGTCGGGGTGGCCGTCGGCGTCACAGTGGGGGTTGGGGTAGGTGTGGCAGTCGGAGTAGCCGTGGGCGTCGCAGTCGGTGTGGAGGTTGCAGTCGCAGTAGGCGTTGGAGTAGCTGTCGGCGTGGACGTTGGGGTAGCAGTCGGCGTGGCTGTCGGAGTAGCCGTGGGTGTTGCGGTTGGAGTCACTGTCGGGGTGGCCGTCGGCGTCACAGTGGGGGTTGGGGTCGGTGTGGTTCTAGGAGTAGGGCGCGGCGCCGGTGTTGGACGGGGCCGTGGTGTAGGCTTAGGCCTCGGCGTCGCTCTTGGTGTAGGCGTAGGTGTTGCCGTTGCTGCCGAGAGATTGCCCTCCACGATATGACCCCACGCCGCAGCCGCGAAACATGCGATCACGATGAGCCGGCTCATTCCCATTTTAAACGCTTGGCGCTCATGCTTAAGGGGCTCGTGCACATTACAAGATAAAGGCCTTTCCTCAGCATGAATGATATTTGTTTTGAGCTTTCGTCATCTTAGCCGTTGGATCTTGATCCCGCGTCGATAAAGCTGCAAAGAATCCGCCATCGGCGACGTTTCCTCCTCCGTTTCTCCGGGAACTGCGGGGCGAAGTTCGCGAAAATCTAAGGCAAGTCGAAGATGCCTATCGCGCAAAGGACAATTCTCTGGTTTGAGCCGTCTCCGCTGTCATTGAAAACCTTCCTCTCATCAAGTGCTACGCCTATCGTCATTCGTCCAGAAGAACTGGGCATCGATCTGCTGCGTCTGTATCAAATATTCCAGTTGTTTGAGGCGCGTAAACGTCCGGTATTCAAAGACGTCTTTCGTCATATCAATTCGCTTGAACAGATCAAAAAGTTGTTTCGCTCCGCGGCGGGCGTCCCAAGCGCATCCGAAACCCGGCATATGCTTGCGAATCTTCTCGAACGACACACGGTAGCTCCGATTATCCTGGCCGGGAGCTCCAAAACTCACACTACAGTCAGGGAACACCTCGCGCACTGCCTCCGCAATCTCGCGCACGCGATAGTTTTGAGAAGTATCGCCAACATTGAATACTTCATTGTGGACTGCTTCGGTGGGAGCCTGCAACACTGCGATAATCGCACGCGCAATATCCAATCCATGAACCAATGGCCGCCAAGGTGTCCCATCGCTGGTCATCTTGATCTCCCTGGTCGTCCATGCCAACCCGGCCAGATTGTTCAATACGATGTCAAATCGCATTCGCGGCGAAGCGCCATAGGCAGTGGCATTGCGCATGAAGGTAGGTGAGAAGCCCTTCCTGGCGAGGCGTTTCACGTCGCGCTCAACCAAGGTCTTGCATATTGCGTAAGCCGTTCGCGGATTAACGCAAGACTCCTCAGTCACATCATCCCCTTCAGAGACACCGTATACGCTGCATGAGGACATATAAACGAAGCGCTTTACTCCCGCCTTACGGGCAAGTTCAGCGAGATGCACCGAACCCTTGTGGTTGATTTCGTAAGTAACGGCCGGTGCCAGTTGGCCAGCCGGATCATTGGACAATTCAGCCATGTGAACGACGGCCTCAACGCCCTTCAGGTCCTCGGCGGCGATGTGACGAATATCCTTCGCAAGCGTCGGCGGCGTCGCTCCGCCATCCCGATAGAACGTACGTCCTTTGTAGAAGCCAGTGTCCAAGCCAATGACTTCGTAGCCTTGCCGGAGTAACTCCGGCGCTAACAACGAACCCAGATACCCTTCCGTTCCAGTTACAAGAATACGCCTAATAATATTTCTTCTTTGTTCGTCCTAAGTGATACGAGCGCCAGTGCTTAAAGGCCAGGGAATTCGCGGGCAGTTTTAGTTCAAACCGGGCCTGAGGTAACTGGGCAGTGGGCTGCGCCGAGACCCTCAATCCCTTGTGGGTTACATTCCTGGTGCCTCAAGCAGCAACACCCAATCGCCGTCACCGGCGCTATTGTTGCCTGGAGTCGTAAAACTGTGCGTTCCGGTGTTCGGGAACGGCGAGTCGGAAATGGCCGCAAAGGTGTTCGCAGTCGGATCGTACCAACGTGCGGTCACGCAGCCGCTGAAATTGGTCAGCGCGATACTTAGTGTGTGTCTGACGGGCGTGTAAATGACTGCCAGCGTGCCATCCGGCGTCTTGGCTGCAGTCGCGTAGTCGCTGTTGCTGACGTTGCCGCGAGTCGTGTAAGTGCCATAGCCCGCCGTCAGAAGCGTGTGGGATTGATCCGGGACCAGGTTGTACCAGCTGCGCGAGGAGAAGAAGTTCTTAAAATACATTAATTGCTGCATTCCCGTCGTGTTCAGGTGAGACTGCCAACCGCTCGGGAGAGTCCACGAAGAGAAGATGAAATTGATGAACTGCTTCATACCTATCGTCCTTAGGTGAGACCGCCAACCGCTCGTGAAAGTCCATGTGTAATGGTTGCCGTACATGTGACCGGCCAAAGCACCGGAGGTCAAAGACCAGTATTCCTGACGGCGCAGGACATTCGGCGTCCCGAACTCGCCGCCGACGTTCTCAAGCTCATAGTGTTCCTCCAAAAAGAGAACCGGCATGACATTGGGCTTGTTGTACGCCACTAGCGCTTCGTGATACGTCGGATAATAAGTGTAAACGCCATTAGCCGTGATGCGCGAAATCCAATTTGGGTCATCCTGAGATTCGCTGACCGGAGAATTGAGCTCAATGGTCGTTAGGTGGTTGGTGTCCACGCTCTTGATGCCATTTGCGATGGCGAGAATCACAGCGTCGTTCTGCTGCGTTGCCCAGTTCTGAAAATCGTTCCCTAGATTCCAGATTATGTTTGGTGAATTCTTGTAACGGTTTCCAAGAAACTGACCGTATTGGTAGCAACGGTTCGTTCCATTGCGAAGCGATGTCTGCGTCCAGCCGCCTTGATCCAAGGGGGTGAACACACACTGCAACCCGTTCGTGCCCGCAGTCTGGACGATGTAATCCACGTGGGACCAGTAAGGTGGGTTGGGCGTCGTCAGATCGTAGTACCCACCGGTCAATGTACTCGTGAAAGGATTCTTGCCGTTAACATCACGCCCATAGTTAGCAGACCCTTCTCTACCCACGCCCCCGGTGTAGCCGTCGCACAGAAGCTCAATCCAGAGTGCGTTGAATCCGTTGCTTCCACGATTGGTGAGATAGCTGGTCGCGTCCGCATTGTTCAGGTTGGCGAGTATCGAGTGCGGCGCATCACCGATTATCAAAAAGGGAACATTATTGTTGTCCACCGCATAACGGCCGTTAGCGCTTGCTTTCAGAGGATAAGCCGGCGCCGTCGCCGCCGCCCTTGCGACGAACACGAGAAATATGAGCGAAGGCACTATTGCCTCCAGGCTCAGCCGGTCGCATTTGCGCTGGTGCGCGTTGATCAGCAACCCTGTGCCGACAAGATCCAACTGGCTCTTGTCACTTATTTGCATGAGGTTTCGCACTCGAAACGGGAGCTACCGTACAATCATCATCCGTATTTCTTCGGACGTAGCATTTTCCCGCGTCGCCAACTTGCCACCGACGTTCTAACAGTCGTAGTGCGCCTCCAAGAACGCGACCGGGATTATCTTTCTCTAGTCGTACACGACTAGTTTGGTTCTAAGGTTTCGATCGACTGTGCGAATTCCTGCTTAAGAGTGGGTCCCGAATCTCCAAAAGTCACAGTAACTTGATTAGAGCAGTTACCTGTGCCCGCCTCGCATACTTGTAGATATAGGTGGCATGGCCACGGCAATTGGGATGATCAGCGTAGCAACCGTTGTTTGGAACTCTAACAATTAACACGTTGTTGCGGTAAATGTCGATGCTGTTCGAAGTCGCCCCGGTCCATGAAAGGTCCATCGTTTGTAAACCCTGCACTTTTTAGCCACGCGCCCTGAGTGTAATCCCGCGCCGGCGCGGCGAGGCTTAGCCCATATGAAAAAAGCCAAAACCTGATCGCGAATCATCGAGCGGTAACGCTGATCGTTGTGGTGGTACAAGAGCCGACATATCCCGCAGGAAGACCTTGCGACGTGATCTGATGGCCCATTGGGCCGACCGTTGTAACCCTGGTTGTGAATCCCGCGTTGTTCCAAATTGACTGAGCCTGATTCAACCGGGCGCCAATGAAATTAGGAACAGTGCACTGAGAAATCGGCGTCGATGTCGGGGTTGCGGTTGCAGTCGGACTCGGTGTTGGCGTTGCCGTTGGAGTTGGCGTAACGGTGGGAGTCACAGTCGGGGTCGGCGTTGCGGTAGGAGTTGGCGTTGCCGATGGACACGACTCGCTTCTCATCGTGATGAAGGTGCCAGGGGAGTTTTGATTGTTGTATTCGGCAGTAATCCAAGCAGCAGAACGCGCCATGGTGGAAATATGCACTTCGTCTATGTTACCATTCCAACAAAAAGCACCAAAAAAAGAGCCTATCTCGGCGACCGGGCCAGCAGCACTAGCAGGCGACGCCGGACTAGGCCCACTAATCAGCGATCCGTTCTTATAAAGTCTCAGATTCGAGCCATCGAAAGTCCCTACTACGTGCTGCCAAGTGTTCAGGTCAACTGAGCTGCCATCAGCAGCCGCGCCACCCCAGAAACCAACTCGCCAGGTGTTGTTCCCTGGAAGAACCAGATGCGGACCGTTATTGGAATTCTGACCCCAAAAGAGAGCGACATTTCCGTCACTCGAGGGATTGAACCATCCCTCCATTGTCCACGCCGTCGTAACGGGAAAGTCGCCTGGATTAGCCAGGCCTATGGTCTGGCCGCTGGTTGATACAAAATGAGCCGCCCCATAAATCTTTCCGGCAGTCGCCGTAGGACTGTTAACTAACGTCCCGTTGTTGCCACCCGTAGAATCGGTTGCGGTAAGGGTTGTTCCGTTGCCAAGATGGTAAACGGCCTTGAAACTGGAATCCCATGTGTTGAGTGGGTCAGATTGGTCGGTCGTGATCGATGGGTCCCCATAGAATAGATAGAATGAGGTGTCTGTCGTACTCGACAGAGTGGGGATTTTTACCCATGCGATAAGCTGTCCCGTCGACGGGTTGTACGAATCTATCTCCCATTTCAATTTTGTCGATCCGGAAGAATCCGTATAAAACCCGATGTCATATCCATTGGGGTTAGCTACGTGACCGCCGTTTGAAACTGTCCTCAGCGTCGCATCGGTCACGCTGACCAGAACCGCGAAATTGGACTGCGTGCTTGGAACAAAAGTATGATTCACCGTCATTTGCCGCTGGCATGTATTCCCAGATGGAGTTGCTGTTGGCGTCGGTATAGGCGTCGCCGTAGGAGTTGGTGTCGGTGTTGCAGTTGGTGTAGGTGTCGGTGGGGGCGGAGTCGGAGTTGGTGTGAGTGTGGGCGCCGGCGTAGCTGTAGGAGTCGCGGTCGGTGTTGCCGTGGGCGTTGGGGTTGGCGTTCCTCCCGGCAGCTTAAAAGCATAGACTTTGTTGTTAGTAGCAACGTAGATACGCCCGCTGGCCACAATGCCGGTAGTGCTGTAGGAATGCGTGCCCGCCATTGTCTCGTTGGTGCCGCCACCGGCGTAAATCACAGCGCCGGTATCTCCGTCGTAACCGTGTAATCGCTGGTCGCCGGTGGAGCCTGTGCCTACAGCCCACACAATCATGTTATTAGTGCCGTCCGTAGAGCTTACCCAAGGTGACCCGCATCCGTTCTGGCTCATATTCCATGTCAAATTGATGGTAGGCGGACTCGTTGCAGTAATGCGAAAAGTCGACAGTGTGCTCTTGCTGGCGCGAAAAGCAACATACGTGCCTTGGTTAGTCTGATACGTGGCCGCTGCCTGGATTAGTTGATTGTTGGAGATCTGTAATGAATATACCGCATCGGTGATCCCGCCCAGGTTACTGCGATTAAGCAAAAACCCATAAGCACCTTTGTTTAATTGGACGACGAGTTGGGAGGGCGTCGCTCCAGGTACGTCCACAAGTAACGGGCACGAGGTACCAAGATCGTTATTGCCCTGGTCCATTGTAAACCAGGTTGGAGCTGCCCAGTAATCGCTTGTATTACCGCTAAAGATCGGCCCCGGCTGAAAACGAATCACTGCTTCGCCGCCGCTCCAGACCCCTCCAGTGTTGTAAGTGTTGCCAGTCGTAACGAATGCATTCGTGCCATCACTGGCCACACCGCCAACTCCCCATATGCCGCCGCCGTAGGTACCGTTAGTGGTGCCCGCGGCCCATGCCGTTACGCTGGCTGGATTATTTATCGGCACGCCCACCAGCCAGCCATGATAGAGGTCGCAATCCGCCATACTCCCATATCCAACATAAAGAATGTTGCCCACGATCCCGAGTGCAGGTCGTTGCTGTTGGACCGCTGCAGTGAAGGTCGTGCCGTTGTATTGAGCTGTCAGCTCCACGTCCACCGGCCAGCCTGGGTTGATGGCGCCCGTGTCCACGTTAAGCGAAATGATGTAATGTTTGATGGTCGCGCCGCCATCGGGGGTGACCATTGCGTTCAAAAAAAGCGCCCGCGAAGCAAGATCGACAATGGGCGTGCCGATGATGCCCATGGAACCGACCTCAGTGCAACGGAGATCGGCTGTGGGCACCGGAGCGCCCACATTTTGCTGCCAGATAATGGTGCCGTTCACTGCGTTGAGCGCATACACGTTATTCGATTCGGTGACTGCAATGACCATCGGGCCGCTTGGACCGCCCTCGATGTAAAGCGGCTGCGCGTAAACGTTGCCTACGATCGTCCCGTCAAAGTTTAAGTCCCGCGCTAGGTTGGCCGCAGCCGATTGCGTGAACGCCGAATCGATATAAAGCCCATCACGCGAACTATGGTTGTGATACTGCGTGACGTTGACCTGCGCGTTTGCCGGAACAATTGCGCTCCATAAACCTGCAGCGACAACCGAGGAAATGGGAAATAAAGGTTTCAAAGATCCATACTTTATATCACTGCGCCCGTTTTATCTTGAAAACGGCATGGGCCACCTGTGTATACACCAAGAAGGCGGCAAATCCAGTGCCAAATAGCGATGTTGTTCGAGAAACGATATAATCAACTATCTGTCGGCGACTTAGCATGACCGTGCAATTCGACAAGCCATGCTTCCGAGTACGAAAATCGTAAAGTATTCCGACGTCATTTACAAGAATCCCTCGAACACGACAGCCCGCTTGAGGTGGCCCCTATTGTGGGGCAACCCGAACGCCTTCGGGGGTTACCAGGCTAATAGTTGCGCAAACGAAGCGCATACCCTACAAATGCTTTCGTCCAGCTTTGCTCGTGTTGTGGCAGGGATCCAGTGGTTCCGGCCGAGAGGACCTCGCATTGTTTTTGGAAAACCGGCATCACCGACGGGCGGCTACAACCAAGCAATCACCAGTCTTTCACGGCGGCGGAGTTGGGCCGGTGCGGGGAGTTGGGCGCGGTCTCGGTTTTACTAGAGGTGTAGCGGTTGGCGTCGCAGTCGGAGTAACTATCGGAGTCGGCATACCAGTAGGCTTGCCGTGGGTGTAGCCGTAGGAGTTGGTGTCGTTGTTGCATCGCTTCCTTATATTTGTTGGTTCCAGTCAATAGCTTTGCAATAAAGTTTTGGACTTCTGGCTCTTCACCATCATTGACTTCACATGTTCCAAATAAGTCAATATATTCTTGTCGTAGTATAGGCGTTAGCATTTAAGGAGTAGTTGTTGCGGAGACTATGTTTGAAAAAGCTGAATTTCCGCTTCTGTTATGAGCACGAACCTTGTAATGGTAAGTCGTATTGGGAGAAAGTCCCACGTCTGAATAAAAAGTAACATTTGCACCCACCACAGCAATTTTTCTAAAACGACTACTCGTTGTCCTGAATACCTGAAACGTTTGTTCATTGTCCGAATTATCTTGCCAAGATAAATTAATCTGGCTAGACGACACCACCGTAGCCACAAGATTACTGGGAGGTGTTGGAACCGCCGGCAGC